>Ga0315334_10002725_pt1 | contig 11028 bp, 8 predicted proteins | sample M150034915metaG_FD_205555 | JGI IMG/M metagenome (GOLD analysis project Ga0315334, IMG submission 205555) | Ammonia-oxidizing marine archaeal communities from Monterey Bay, California, United States - M1 500m 34915 | ecosystem: Environmental > Aquatic > Marine > Intertidal zone | place: USA... | reverse complement strand
TTCCACGGCTTCGACTCCTGGTATCAAAGCTCCAGGAATACCAGGAATCGATACACCCTCTGGTGGGCTCCCATTACCGGCCGCTGCCTCTGGTTTTTCTTCAGCCTCAGGCTCTTTCACTTTGACTAGATCCTCACGCTTATTGAAAAATTTCTCTGCACTCCAACTATCAATCTCATATACAACACCAGCAAAAGCTTTCTCTTTTTCAAGCTTCTCTTTTAACTTTTCTTGCTCACCCTTAAACTCCTCCTCCTGTTTTTGTTTGTCAGCAGCATCGCGTTCTTTTTTTAATTTCTCAACTTTCTTACGATCTTCATCGCTAGCATCATCAGATAATTTCTCATCTTCCTGAGGCTCCCTACCCTTAAGAACAAAATCAGTAAATTCAGCACTCACGCTATAAGTTAGATAATACCTAGCAGCTGATACCGTCGCCTCCTTCTCTCCACTATCCACATTCTCTCCCTCACCCTTACCTAATTTAAGATCATATTTAAATCCATCAAAAGTAGTAACAGTTACTTGGAGAGGTGTTTTTAGACCCGTCTTTTCGGGATCTGCATCTTCCCCAGTAGATACGTCCTTAAAGTTAAAAGAAGCAAAGGGAGATGTGATTGTAGATGCATTAGAAGTATTCAACTCCTCATTTTTGGCAAGACCCTTGAGGGAAGCGTCATCTCCCTCTTTTTCTCTAATAAATTCAAACTTGGTTCCGTCAGAGTGCTCCACTATGATGTCTTTAGACTTATCAATACCAAATGGATTCTTTTCCAGCCATCCGGAAGGCGAAGATTCAATATCAAAAAGAGAATCGGAAACAATAAAAACTTGATTCTCATTTGAACTAACTCTCACATATTTCCCATTTCCTCCGCCCTGCTGTCCCGAGTCAATAGTTGCCCCTCCATATCTCTTCCCGATAACAATTTCTCCAACTGGATCCTGTTCATTCTTTGACAGCTGAATCTTAACTCCTGCCCCGTCTTCACTCTCAGGCTCTTCGAGATCGAAGCGCCCATAATGTTTTTTGCCAACTCTCCTTTGCTCCGCGACCTCGAGCCCATCCAATTTCTTTAAGGCTCTGCTAATTTTGGTGAAATCTGCTTTGTAATCAGCACGGTTAACAACTACCCACTTACCGTCTTTTCTTCCTAATTGAACAGAATTTTCAGAGCCCGTTATTTTCACGCCTGTTATTTCATTGATATTGGTAATTGAAAGAACCTTATCACCAGCCACAAGCCCATCTTTTATCTGACTTTCAGATTTATCCTTGTTTGAGATAAAATAGACTCCAATCAGAACTACAAAGAGCCCCCCAAGAATGATCACATGCTTTGGCTTCATATCTATTTAATGTCTTATTTTTTCAATTTTATATTATCGTGCCGAAATTTTTATCCGCCGAATTATCAGATGCACAATTCCAATTAGAATAATAAGAAGCGGGACTCCGGCAATATTCAGATTCTTAATTTTGTTTTCTATCTTACGAATGTCCTTGCGTAAATCCCTGCTCAGTTCTCTTCTCCTCTTAGAAGCATTACCTTCCTCTGTCCTTAGTTCTTTTATTTTATTTGCGACCTCAGGGCTAATTACGACCATCTGATCATTTCCCTGCTCCTGCATGAGCTTTGAAATTTCCCCGGAAAGCTCCTGCTCTTTCTTTGTCACCTTTGCTATTTCTTCATTCAATTTTTCTGAAGCCTCCTCTGCCAATTCTTTAAACTTACTAAAGGGTCGGCGACCACTGCCACGAGTCCTAATCGACATTAAACTGCCTCCGCCAGAAGCCTGCTCAACAGCATTTTCAAGGAGTGGTATGTTATTGTTGCGATATGTTGTTCGACCGAACAAATCTCTGCCTACAGCCAACGCATCAAAGAGCATGTCCGAATCAGCCGCCAAGAAAACTGAGCCCTTACCGTCTTCCATTGATTCCTTCAAGGAATCCTCCTTTGTCTCTTTCGGCTCCGGATCCTCCCCTTCAACTTCTTCAACTTCTTCAACTTCTTCAACTTCTTCAACTTCTTCTTCGGACTTGGGTTTGCCCTGAGGAAAAGCTGTAACAAACGTACCGCTCAGCCTCAACACCAATGGATACTCGGTGCCTGAAGCTTTGAAGTTTTGAATGACTTGATCCGGGTTAAACTGGACGCTCTGTGGAACAACTAACTGTGACTTTGGACTCGACTTGATTAATGTTTCCACTTCGACACCTTCCTTCTCACTGACGTAAAAAACTCCTGAGAAATACATCAAGAGATCCCTTATCGAAGTAGTTAATGTATCATCTTTATTGACCGCCTCCCGTGTAATTGTAAGAACGGATGGATTGTTTGAAGTCTGCGTTTGAGCTGTCTCATATGTGCGGTCAGCCAAGACCTGATTCGCTTCAAAGTTGACACCCCAAGCATTAAGCAACTTTTCCATATTGGAAGACGTGGGGATCCCTGGTGCCTGCGGTGCACCGCCAAACTGCTGCCTCTGCGGTTGCGACTGAGCTGCCACTGCACTAAAAGAATCAAGAAAAGCAACAATATTGCCACCCCTCAACAAAAACTGATCAAGGGCATACTGAGCGTTCTCGGTGATTCCTGCAGGATGAACCAGAAGGACCACGTCTACGTCTTCGGGGATCACTTCAATGTCCATACCCAAATCAACTAGGTTACTCCCAAAATCAGTCGGGTCTGGATCGTAGTCCCTCTTGAGTTGAGTATAAAATTGCCAAGGCCTATTCTGCTGCCCCTGGCCAGGCTGAGCGAATGGCGTTGCTGGCCCACCCTGAACTGGTAGAGCTGACATTAAGGCCACCTTGGGAGCCCCTTCACGCGTCACTTCAACGATCGCTCTTGAAATATCATATTCCAACATTTGCTCCCTATTCGGATCAATGAAAGGAATCGAAGATTTCCTATCTAAACAGGTAATTGTAAGCCCTAAATAAGCGGGTTCATTTAGACGACCGGGGATCCCCTGCAAGTTATTAAGCTTGGCTCTATCCTCATCCTCAGAATCTGGAGAAGGATCAATCCGTTCGATCTCAATGAAATCTCCACTAGATCCTCTCTCATATTCTTTCAGCAAAGAATCAACCCTCTTCGCAAAAGGTATAAGTTCTGGGCGCATATTATCCTTATCCTTGGAAACAAAAAATGACATCGTTACCGGAGTGTCCAACCCTTCAAGAACGTCCTTTGTTCCTTGCGAAAGGGTATGGATCTTATCCTCCGTCAAATCAATTTTGAAAGGAACTGAGGTCGACACTAACAAATTAAGTGCTATAACAATTCCTAATACAAGAGATACACCGATCGCTGAGAACAGCCAAACGTGAGCACTCTTATTCTTACTAATTTCTTTTGTAGCTGACATATTAATCTTAATGAGTGGTTATGAACGTTTTGATTTAATCACAACACTGGTCAGGAAGAGGCAAAAGCCTATCATTGACAAATAAAAAACAACATTAGCAAAGGAAATAACTCCTCGTTTCATCTCAGTGTAATGAGCCCAAGTTCCGAGTGATCCCAAAACATCAGCAACCGCCCCTCCCCAATTATCTGCTGCATATTCCAATACGGGCGGTATCGCTATCAGTAATTGACCAAAACAAAGTGCAAGCGCAATTATCAAGCATGCCACTGAACTTCTAGTAAGAGCACTAACTGCACAAGTAATTGCCAATGCTCCACCTCCATAAAAAATACAAGCCAAATATCCACCCCAAACAGTGCCATTATCAGGATCTCCCAAGTAAGCAACGGTGATAACTACCGGGAAAGTAAAGAGTATCGCAATTGTAATAACTGATAATGCCGCAAGATACTTCCCTACAATCGCATGCCAAACTGCTAAAGGCATCGTCAAAAGAAGTTCAATTGTCCCAGTTCTTTGCTCTTCGGACCAAAGGCGCATACCCACGGCCGGAGCAAGAAACATGAGTAACCACATAGGCCATCGAAAAAAAGAAAACTCAAGTGAAGCGTCCTGAGCATTAGGGGCAAAAAAGTCATCTAATAAAAAAGTCAGAGACATTGACAAAAGAACAAAAATAACAATGAAGACATACGCCAGCATTGAATTGAACTGCGACTTCAATTCCCTATTATAAACAATCCAAATATTTTTAAGAGCACTCATACATTATGTACTTAGTTAATTTTATCTTTATGACAATTAATCAATCTTGAACCACTTTCTCTGGATCTTCTTCCTTAACGATTCTTTCTGAAATTTCGGTATCCGTTTTGGTGATTTCACGAAACACTTCATCAAGCCTACCTTCTTCAACTCTAAGCTCTTCTAACAAAAGGCCCTTTTCCTTACAAAGATTAAATATACTCTCAGCATTTGTATTTACCTTCTTCGAGGGTAAAACCTGCCCCGAAAAAGAGCTTTCACTTGAAGCAAACTCACGAACCATTTCCACTCCGCTAATTGAAGAAAGCTCAGATCTAATACCTGAACCTGCCATGCCGCTAATCTTTACCATATGTGATCCTGATCCTGAAGCCTTAGCTTTTAAATCATTAGGTGCTCCATCTGCAACTACTCGTCCTTGATCAATAATTATTGCCCTGGTACAAGCTGCCTCGACTTCCTCTAATATGTGTGTTGAAAAGATAATAGCTTTATCTTCACCCATACGCTTAATCAAATTTCTAACTTCTTGCTTCTGATTAGGATCAAGACCGTCCGTCGGTTCATCCAGCACGAGGATCTCCGGGTCATGAAGTATTGACTGCGCAAGGCATGTGCGGTGCTTATATCCCTTTGATAGAGTCTCAATACTTTGCTGTCTAACAGGACCAAGAAAACAAGTATCAATCGCTGCTTCAACATCTGATTTAGACTTGCCTCTCAATTCTGCAATAAAATTCAGAAACGAAGAGACCGTCATGTCGGAGTATAACGGCGCCGCTTCAGGTAAATAGCCAATCTTTTGCTTAGCCTCTATTGAATTCTCCGCAATATTAATGCCGTCAATAACAACTTCTCCAGAAGTCGGAGGTAGATACCCTGTCACCATCCGCATAGTCGTCGACTTACCAGCGCCATTTGGCCCAAGAAAACCCAATACTTCTCCTTTCTTAACTTCAAAGGAAATGTCATCAACCGCCAATTTCTGCCCAAAACTTTTTGAGAGATTTTTTACTGATATCATACTTGTTTTATTTATTAAATTGCAGGACTTGCAAAGTTATCCGAAAAGTTAACAGACAATAAAGCGTCCTGGGGGGGGGATTTGTTTACCCAATTGTCGTTTTATTTCAAGTTATAATCTACCAAAACGCTCATCATTTACTAAATATGAAATTTATATCCTGGAACGTAAATGGCATCCGCGCTGCTATAAAAAAGGGTTTTTGCGATTTTTTTGATGAAATGGATGCTGATTTCTTTTGCATCCAAGAGACCAAGGCAAGACCTGAACAGGTTGATTTAAATTGGAATACCAAACACCATTCGTACTGGAATTCGGCAGAAAAAGCCGGCTACTCAGGAACTGCTATTTTCAGTAAAATTGAACCAAAAGATGTGTTTTATGGAATCGGCATCAATCAACATGATAAAGAAGGAAGAGTAATCACTCTAAGATTTGATGACTTTTACCTAGTAAATGTTTATACCCCTAACTCTCAAAATGAATTACGTAGATTAGAATATCGACAGTCCTGGGATAAGACCTTCCTTAAATATTTGAAGAGTCTTGATAAAAAACGCCCCATTATCCTTTGCGGAGATTTGAACGTAGCTCACTCTGAAATCGATTTGGCTCGACCCAAAGCAAACACCAAAAATCCAGGATTTACCAATGAGGAGCGTGAAGGATTCGACAAATTAGTTGAAGCCAACTTTATTGATACTTTCCGAGAATTTGAAAAAGGCAGCGGTCATTATTCTTGGTGGAGCTATCGAGCAAAAGCTAGGGAAAGAAATGTAGGATGGCGCATCGACTATTGGTGCATCTCCAGACCACTGAAAAGCCGACTGCAATCATCAACCATCCTCGACCAGATAATGGGATCCGATCATTGTCCAGTCATGATGGAACTAAAGTAATCCAATTTGGATTAAAGCCAAAACTCACGCCCTTAAGAAAACATTCTCTTGGCAACATTCACATCATCATTAATTTGATTTTTCAAATCAGCAAGACTGTTAAATTTCTTTTCTTCACGAAGATATTCCACAAAAGAAATTTCAAGAATTTTTCCGTAAATCACGCGATCAAAATCAAATAAATGGACTTCAAGTTTCGGTTTGGAATTATTAGAACTCATCACAGTTGGCCTAACCCCTAAGTTAGCAACTCCTTTAAAACTCTCGCCTCCTAGGTCAGCTAATACTGCATAAACTCCATGCGGAATAGCTGCCGATTCAAGATCCTCTATATTTGCCGTAGGAAAACTCATTTCCCTACCAATCCCATCTCCTTTTGTTACTAATCCGGAGATGGAAAAATCTCGACCGAGTAAACTCTTTGCCTCTTTAAGATTCCCACTTTTCAAAGACTCCCTAATACGAGTACTACTAATAACATCTCCCCTCTCATCACGTACTCGATCAATTCCAAATACTTTGAATCCTAAGTCCCTTCCCAGTTCAGTTAAAAAATCAACGTCACCTTTACGCTCGCATCCAAATCTAAACTCATTCCCGACAGAGATGGATTTCAGTTCACATGAGTCAACGATCTCACCCACAAATTTCTCTGCACTCTGATTAGCTCTATCCTTATCAAACTTAATAACCAGTAAATAATCGACGCCCAATTTTGCAATGAGTCTTTGTTTGTGTTCCAAAGGTGTAATGATTGGTAGCGACAACCTAGGAGATAAGATACTTGAAGGATGTGGGTCAAATGTAAGGACAACAGTTGCACTGCCATCGCCGCAACTAACATTTCTAATTACAGCCTCATGTCCTTCATGGACTCCATCAAAAAAACCAATTGCTAAATTGACAGATCTTTCAATTTTATTGAGCTCTGTAAAGCTATTTAATATAAGCATGCTGAAACCAAGAATTTAAACTCCTCGTAATCTTGACACATCAGCGAGACTCAATGCTCTTTCTACTACGCTCTCACGAGTACCGTTCTTCAGTTCCTCAAAAGTAATTGCCCCGTCCACTTCAAATTTCCCTGACTTCGTCCTGCGCAATGAACTCAGGTGAGCTCCACATCCTAACTTAGCTCCTATTTCATGAGCATAAGTCCGGACATAAAATCCTTTGCTGCAAACCACTCTAAAATCAAATTCAGGCAATTTAATATCACACAACTCATAATCATAAACATGGACAAGCCTTGGGTCTCTTTTAACTTCCTTTCCCTCTCTCGCCAATTTATAGAGAGGAATTCCATCCTTTTTGATCGCACTAACCATTGGTGGAGTTTGGTAAAAGTCACCAGTGAATCCACTCAAAACCGAATCAATGGCCTCCTTAGTAAAGCTTGAAACTTCCTTCTTTTCTATTAATTCCCCTTCTCTATCCTGAGTAGAAGTCACCTCACCAAGCTTCACTGAACCAACATATTCTTTGTCCTCCGCCATTAGCAAATCCTGTATTTTTGTTCCTCGTCCAAGTGTAAGAATAAGTAGACCCGTTGCCATTGGGTCAAGGGTCCCGCAATGCCCTATTTTCTTTTGCTGAAGTGTACGGCGAGCAACAGCCACAACATCGTGTGATGTCATGTCTGGATCTTTATCGACTAAAAGGACTCCATCTACGTTTTCCATTTTTCAAGTTATTGTATCGTGAATTTTGTTTAAAACATTCTCTTCAACTTCATGTAATTCACCTTTCACTCTAGCCCCTGATGCAAGAGGATGGCCCCCGCCTCCGAAATGGGAACAGATTACACTAACATCGGCTGAATTAACACTTTTAGAGCGCATACTTACTCGTACACTGCCACCCTTGAGCTCTTCAAAAAAAACGGCGACTTGCACGCTGTCAATTCCCCTAATCAAATCTGACAAATTTTCGCTATCTTCGGGTTTTATTGAAAGCTCTTCTTTGGTCTTCAAATCTAGACACCAAGAAGCAATTTGATCGTCAGCCGTCATCTTTAAATTACCTAGAAGCTTTTTTAGCAACTCAATTCGTCTATAAGGATAACGCTCATAAATAGCTGTAGATAAAGCGCCGCAATCAACACCCATTCGCAATAAGTTCGCACCGATCTCATATGTCCGAGCCGTTGTTGAAGGATATCTAAAGGAACCAGTGTCTGTGGAAATTCCTACGAATATGCTATCACGTGAAACTACTGGAAGAGGGAAGCCTCCTTCTGAAATCAATTCATATATTATTTGAGCTGTTGCCGGCGAATCTGGATCCACATGCACAAAATCACCATAACCTTCATTGGTTATATGGTGATCTATATTAATTACCGGCTTCACAAATTTTAATGCCTCAACGCAACTAGCGCCAAGCCTGTCATGATTTGCTGTATCAAGAGCAATACATAAATCTGCTTCAATAGGACCCTCTGAAGGAATCAAAACTTTATCGGACCCCAATAAAAATTTTAAGCTTGGAGGACAACCATCCTCATTTATCAAAATTACCTCTTTCCCTAACTCTTGAAGACTTGCACCAAGGGCTATCTGAGAACCAATAGCATCCCCATCAGGCCTGACATGGGAAATAATAACAACGCTTTGTGAATCACGAAGCAATGTGGCAATTTCAGCAAGGGAAGAATTATTATGGATAAACATTTGCCGTGATAAAATACGAGTTAGGCGTCAATATTGCCATTTAAAGATTCATCAGCTTCCTCGGAATTGATAAGGCCCAAGCTTTCTATTATTTTTAGTGTTTTCACACCCCTTTCTATTGATTCATCCGATTTAAAATGCAATTTGGGAGTAAACTTCATAACTACCCTTTTTGATATTTTCTTCTGAATCATCCCTCGATCGCTGTTCAAAGTCTTAACAATCTTTACCTTTTCTTGATCAGACCCAATTACTCCAATGAATACATGTCCATTACGTAAATCTGGAGTTACATCGACATCATTAACTGTAACCAAAGCATTGAATTCATAATCCTGAGAAATCAAAGAACCGATTTCTCGCTTTAGCAATTCACGAACGCGTAATAAACGCTGACTCATAACCTTATTTCTGAAAAATGATTATTTTATTATAACCTAAAGAGAATTTGAGTTAATTATACAATCGTCTGAAGCGTCAACTTAGAGCGTCTGTTCGATCTTCTCTAATTCGTAACATTCAATTATGTCACCTACTTCATACTCTAGATAATTTCCAAGGCGAATACCGCATTCAAGACCAGTCTTAACTGTGTCTGCATCTTCTTGGAATCGCCTTAAGGTCTGAAAGCCCCCATCATAGACTGCTTGTCCCTCCCTAATAACACGAGCACGAGCCTTGCGATTGATCTGTCCTTCATTAACAATGCACCCTCCAATTCTTCCTCGCTTAATCTTGAAAATTTGCTTCACCTCAGCTTTTCCTAGTAACTTTTCACGAGTCTCTGTGTCCAACATGCCAAGCATCGCCTCCTTAATCTGATCGATGAGTTCATATATGATACTATATAATCTAATTTCCACGCCCTCCTGCTTCCCCAATTTTAAAGCCTTGTTTTCAACTTTAACTCCAAAACCTATGATAATTCCATCTGAAGCACTACACAATAAAACATCAGACTCTGATATCGGCCCTGCTGCTTTGTGCAAAATTTCAATTTCGATTTTTTCACTTTTAATTTCCATTAGTGAGCCTTCAATTGCTTGGATAGAGCCCTGAACATCTCCCTTTAACACAATTTTTAGGGTTTTCTTTGTTGACCCAACATCGGCCCAGATGTCTTGCAATCGAGCCTTGGCAGGCTTCTCAAGTTTTTCTTGTCTTAATTCCTCTAACCTTTCCTCACTCAACTTCTTAACAGCTCTCTCGTTATCCATTACAACAAGCTCATCACCCACTTTGGGAACTCCACTAAAGCCCAATATCTCTATCGGCATTGATGGACCAGCTTCTTTTAACTGGTTCCCAAAATCATCCAGTATTAATTTTACCTTACCAAAGTAAGGCCCGCAAATAAACGAATCCCCAATTTTTAATTTGCCTGTCCTTACTATAACATTTGCTGTAGACCCCTTCCCCGCCTTACTGCTCGCCTCTATCACAATACCTCTCGCGTCTCCTTCAGGATTTGCTCTAAGTTCCATTACCTCAGACTGCAATGCAATCATTTCGAGCAAATCATCAACTCCAAGCCCTTCCGTAGCTGAAGTCTGAACGCATATAGTCTCACCTCCCCAATCCTCAGGAGTAAGATCATTCTCCTGAAGTTGTGAAATGACTTTATTCACATCTGCCCCAGGAAGATCAATTTTATTAATAGCTACAATTATTGTAACACCAGCAGCACGCGCATGGCTTATGGCTTCGTGAGTCGTAGGCATAATGCCATCATCAGCAGCGATCACAAGAACAACTATGTCTGTCACATCCGCCCCTCTAGCGCGCATTTCCGTAAAGGCAGCATGTCCAGGAGTGTCAATGAAGGTAATTTTTGCTTCATTATGCTCAATACTATACGCATTAATGTGCTGAGTAATCCCACCTGCTTCTCCGGCCGCAACTCGACTGGACCTGATCGCATCCAAGATGGACGTCTTACCGTGATCAACGTGACCCATTACGGTCACAACTGGCGGTCTAAAAGGCAACTCATCCTCACTTTGAGACTCCGGCTCAGGAGGAGGTGGCTCTTCAAAAACTTCTTCTACTTTATGAACCCCTCCACCCTTCTCTCTTTTTTCCTTCTCAAATACAAATCCATGCTTCTCGCAAATCGTAGTAGCCACTTCTGGCTCAATCGAACTGTCTAAACTTGCAAACACATCCAACAGCATTAAATCCCTAATAATATTAAATGGCTTAATCCCCATTTTATCTGCAAGATCTTTGAGGATAATAGGAGGTTTGATGTGAATCACTTTCGCATCATCAATATCATCACCTG
>Ga0315334_10002723_pt1 | contig 11033 bp, 24 predicted proteins | sample M150034915metaG_FD_205555 | JGI IMG/M metagenome (GOLD analysis project Ga0315334, IMG submission 205555) | Ammonia-oxidizing marine archaeal communities from Monterey Bay, California, United States - M1 500m 34915 | ecosystem: Environmental > Aquatic > Marine > Intertidal zone | place: USA... | reverse complement strand
CTTAACAGTAGCCTTTTTGCCTATTGCGTTTTTTTCTACTCTACAATTCTTGTCGCCCCTTGGAGAGGGCTTCCAGTCAACTACAGCTACAAGGGGTTTTTTCATTTGAAATCCACTTTTACATAATCATCTTTTTTATCAAATGATATTGTTCTTTTATGAGCAAAAGTTACATTATAGCCACCTTTACTTATCCAGTCTTTAGTAAAGGTCGAGCCATTGTCATTTCTTTCAACCTCTGTTTTCTGTAAATAAAAGTCATTTTTTTGTAAATTCTCAACCGCGTCTCTAAACTCTGGTTTTCCCATTCCCCCGTTCACACCTCCAGCGTGAATATATTCAAATGTAATATTATTTATTATTAAATTACTAAAATCAGCTTTAGAGATAATTTCGCAGTCACAACCCTCTGCATCTATAAAAAGGTGTTCGATTTCTGTGTTCGGTTGCACATATTTAAGCATAAAGGTGTTTAGCGTGAGGCAAGGAACTCTGACTTTTTTTATTTCTTCTTTTTTATGTCCAAGAAACTCAGGAAAACTGTGCTTCTGCCCATCAGCTTTTGAGAAGCTTTGCCTAACTGAAGAATGATATGAGCGTCCTGTTTCGTAATTACTATCAAAAAACATATCAACGTCACCATCGTAATAGGTTATCGCTATAGGAAAAATCTCTTTATTTTTTAGATTTTCATATTGCTCTTCAATAAGTGATTTTGAGTATGTGTTTGGCTCGATAAAGTAGACGTTATAATTATCAAATCCATTTTTTTGCAAATATGAAAAAACTTCATCATCACCATCCGCAGTCCCTATTTGAATTATTGTTTTCAAATCACTTCTGGTTATCTATCTCTTGCTCTGCCTCTTGTTCTGCCTCCTTAACCTCTTGGGCTTGCAAGAAATTCCTCATTGCTCGCGCCTTTTCAGCTTTCCTTGCTTCAAAGACTTGAAGGCGACGGAGATTACCTTTTCTTCTCCACTGGCGTCCGCTTTGACCTTTTTTACGGTGTTTTGATACTGGCATTTTATCCTTCCTCCCTTTCTTTTTCTCTTTTTCTTCTCATATAATCCCTTTTTTGTTTTCTCCTTCTTTCTGGGTCTCTCTTGTCGTAAGCTGCTCTCGCTCTTTTGATGGCCGCTTTTCCTTTCTTGGTTTTAAAATACTTTTTATACTTCTCTGGCATTTATTTGGCCTTTTTTCGTTTGTTTTTATTTGGCATTTATTTGTTTGATTTTGTTAAAGCCCCATTCGTAAGCGTCTTCTGGGGATAGGAAACTATTGCACTCTTCTGTAATCCAAGATATTTTACCCTTTTTGTAGACAGACGCCACCCAACATTCGTTTCCGGCGCGAGCCAACGGAGAACAGGAAATCCAGTATTTACCCTTTAAGTCAAAAAGCTCTTTCATGGTATATCGTCCACTATACAATAATTTTTCGTTTCGATCCTAAATCCGATTTTTTCGGTTTTTAATATTATTTGGCCCTTTTCTTTTCCTTTTTCTTCTTCTTCTTTTCCGCTGGTGTTAGTTTAGCAGGTTTCTTTACTTCTTTTTTTCTTTTCTCTTTGTTAGCCATAATTATTCCTCAGATATTTTTAATATATCCTTTAATTGCTCCCAAGTCTCTTCTATTTCTTGGTCTGTATTAATTATATGATGGGGATTGCCAATTTCAAAATCTTCTACATGATATTCTTTTCTTAAATCTCTATTACTATTTAAAAAAATTTCAATTACTTGATCTTGATTGTTATTTTTTAGTTCTTTTCGTAAATAATCATAGGGATTTACTAGGCATACTATTACATCTGTTCCCTCTTTTACTGGGCGACCCTGAATGCTGTTTCCCCCGTCTGTTTTACAGTAAATTGCACACCACTCGTTTTGTGATGATTTTTTATTTAAATAGGTAGCTACGGCATTTGCGTTCTTAATGTTTTCCTCTCGACCCTCTTTGCCATAATTCTTATTTGTAAACATTTGCCTGAACTCGTCACCGTCAATAAAAAATGGGGTATTAAGGTGTTCCGACAGCAGTCTACCCAAAGTAGTTTTGCCTGACGCTGGTTGTCCGTATAATACATAAATCATTTTAATCCCATTCGTTTACAGGTGCTTGTTTGTATGGTGTAGCGGGCCGTACCGTTTTCTCTAGCTCCCTGCGCCTATTTTCGCATATGATCCACTGTCTTTGCGCCCCTCTGGTTTTGTAGTCCTCTGGATTATAATTCCCCCTCACCAGAACCCTAAAACAGAGTTTTATTCGCGTCCAAAAACTCATTTTATTTTTATCAAAAAAAATCATTTTAGTTCTATGAACTTAGATACCCCAATGCAAAACAGAAGAGTTAACACTACCGAGGTCACAAATCCAATGAAAGCTATCATCTACTGGTCACTCCAGTGGTCTAACGAGGTTGGCAGGGAGCTCATTAACCTCTATTACATTGCCATTCTTATCAGTTTTAAAGCGAAAGGCAGTTTTTTCTTCCCCTGTCGTACCAAAAACTCTTTCTTTGACAACGATTTCTTTAAATGGTTTTATTTTAATTAATTTAATTATAGCCTTGGTTGGAGTGGCATCTTTTTTAGAGTAAACGTGGATAGTAACAATGTTCTCCCCCTCCAGCACCCCACGAAAGGAAACGACCTCCTCGTTAAAGGCTACAACTGTGCCTTCCTCCCCTTCTCTTAAGCTATTATTTCGGCGCTTACCCAAAGCATCGTGGTCTAAACTAATTAAGCTCCCCTCGCCACCTTCTCTATTATTAAAGCTCACAACGTGACCAGAGGCAGCTTGGACATAAATATCTAAATCATCTTCACTTTCCCCGTCCCATGTCAATACCACCTCATAGATGACATTCGGGGGCCGTGCCTTGGTTTTTTTCTCTTCAGTTTTAAGCAAAAACAAAATGGCAACCAACATCAATAGACAACAAAAAAGCACGTCGATAAACGGCCTAAACGAAAAGAATTTTTTATATCCTCTATTAATCATTCTTCATATTTTTCTATTTCCCAATAGAGCGAAACTACCACAGCTATACACCAAAGCATTAATGGCTCGGCGTAATCACTGATCTTCTTCATTTTATATTATTTTTAAACGTAAGTAAACGCTTATTTAAATCCTCATCTAGTGTCAGTTTCGTATGTACGTCCTCCCCCTCGTAGCTCGTAGCGATAGTCTGTAGCGCCTGTTCAATCGAACGCTTCGTCTCGGGCTTAAGGTTCCTTCTCGTTACGTTGTGCCGTCTGCCGTCGTAAACGATGTCCTTGCCGATCTCCTCGGAAATATAATTATAAAAAAGCGAGTCCGCTATGTCTAACACGATTAAATTATCGCTTCCTTCAAAAACATCACAGACATCCCTGTAAAAAAGCTCTCTCTGATCGACACAGCCCAGAGCAGTAAACATGCATATTTCCTTAAAGTGAGAAAAGTGACTCATTTTTTCGTCGATCCTCGAGCCTGTCCCGCCTCTATGGGAGGACTGGTCACTCAACAAATAATGTATAAGCCTCGACCTAACCCAGTCTGATAGGCTCCTTGTGTTTAATACAAATAACGCATTTGGAAATTCATGATACAATCTTTTTAGGGCTTGTCGGCTTATGTGTCTGGTACACCAGTCTGAAACTACGTCATGCTTATTTATTGTAGCGACAACTTCATCAAATTCGCCGCTATTCCAGAACTTTTCGATTGCCCAACATAAATCGCGTCCATGTATTGATTTAAAACCGTTTTGCAAGAAGGTCTGGTGAATGGACACGGTGCCTGTTTTATTCAAACCTATAAAGATGATCTTTCTTTTTTTCATTCCTCCAGCTTGAATCTTAAAATCATTAATTGAACTTGCAATGGTAAGCTAAACACGATACCGCAAATCGTGGTATAAAAGGCTGTGTTTAATCCTGTTTTTAGTCCCGATACAATATCGCTAATCTCGCTACCCTCATTCAGGGAGGTGGCTGTTGCCACACATAGGCCAAAAACTGTTCCGAGCAAGCCAAGGGTAAAAAAATGTTCTGCCGCAAACCAGCCGACTTCAGCCCGTTTGGTTAAATGTGCTCTAGCCTCTTTTTCTTTCCCCTTCTTCATTTTGTCCGACAAAAAGCACAGCCTTCCGACAGTGGCAGAAACGGCCACATACAGTACCATAATAACAATAGTTAGGTGGCTGATGTCGTTCTTAACCATTAATGAAATTGCACCCTTTGTTTCTGCAAAGAACACTCCAGTTAAAAAAACTGCATTAACTAAAAACCATTTTATAAAAGTTGTCATAATAAATTATTTCTTTTTCCACTTATCTGTATATCCCCTAGTTTTTCTATCACACCACGCTCTCAGGACAAGAGCACCGATGAGGTTGGCAGCTACAATTATAATCGCTATTTCCATTCTAGTGCCTCACTTTAGTTTAACCAACATAACGTGTAGCGTGACCCTCTTTGACTAATAGTTCATTTATTGATTTACCGTGATATTTGCTGCTCCTGATGTAGCTTTTCGTGGTAGACATCTCACCTAGACATCGCCCGTATTTATCCACTCCAGAGGATTTTAGGTAAAATTCATTTGTGGTGTCTCCCAAGACCTCAACTAACCTCTCTTTCGCTCGGATTCCCTTCTTTTTTTCTTCTTTATCTCGTGTGCGGCACTCATAGGCATCAATACCAGCCAAACGAATGCGTTTTTTGACCCACGTATCAAAACCTAGGTCCACCATGGCATCTACAGTATCACCATCAACAACTCTTACTAATTTAGCCTTGTATCGATACATTTTATAAATCGGGGGGTGTTAAGAAGCCCTCATACCCATCAGTTGGGTCGGCTCCCCCTTCGTCGTCATCGTCATCGTCATCTTCACTATTATCTCCATGAAGAAAAGAAAAGTCAAAATATTTTAGGGGGTCTTCTAGCTCGCCAGAAGGAAAGGTCACCTCAAGATCTTCTTCTTCGTCAAGAATTATTAAATTAATATCATTATCGCCGCTGCTCTTTGATAGATAATCCATGAGACAGCCATGACAGGCTGTTATTTCCACGCTGATATCATCATCTTCAGAGGCCACTTCTTCGGGGACATAAAAAAAACAAAGCTTTTTGGCAAAAAAAAGGACTTTGTAGTCAGCAGCAGAGTAAGCTATGTTGCACAGGTCACATGAAATGTCTTCTGATTTTATTTTAAGAAACGAGGGCCTGATAAGTTGAACTAAAAACATTACTCATCGTTCTTTAGGTTTTTATCTGGTGCATAATTAAAAATCTTTATTTCATAAATAGATTCATTTTGAGTAACTTCTATGAACTTTTTGGCCTTTTCCTCAGAGGTAAAAATACCTTTTATTTCGCCCCCGTCTTTCCACAAGACTAAGAAAAGATCACTGCTAAGGGTGCTCTCGTTCGTGGGTTTTTCTGTACAAGGTTTCTCTATGCGGGGTTTGGCTTTTATGCCTGTACCTGCGGGCGTTGTGTTGGTGTTAACTGGGAAGATTGTAAATGCCACTAGGAGGGTGGCAAAGAATCCCAAGACGAACAATATGGGGGTGACCTTGAGTAGCTTCACTTTGGGTTATTTGGTTTCAAACCTTTGAACTTTATTTAAAAAGTTACGAGTAAAATTTCTTTTGTCTACCGGTTTTAAGGAGACTCTGTTTTGTTGTTTGGTAGAAGAGATGTAGGCTTTTTCAATTTCAACTGAGCCATCTGATTTTTCGACGATTGTTACTTGATATTTTTTAGTCATATAAATATATATAGTATTGACGTTAAGACGTCAAGGGGTTTTTATCAGTCTAGCAATATCATGACGCCCCGCATTTATAAGGATAAACCTAGTCATGCAAATGTTGCCGTCGCAGGTTATAAAGTGATCTAGGGTCAGGTCAGTGGTTTCTGTGGAATCCGCATCGCTGGAGACTTCTTCGTCTTGGGATATTACAAAATCATCATGTCTACCGCTTAAAAAATTCTCGACAGCTATGGTCATAGCCTCAATACACATGCCGCTTTTTTTATCGAAAGCCTTTTCTTCAACCTTTATGAGGGTTGACCAGTTTCCGCACTCGACTTTGAGTTTTATTGCCATAATCTGTTTTCCCGAGCCTCGATCTTAGCTGTTAAGAGCGCCCGTCTCTTTTGTTTATATTTTTTAGTGCTTGGCTTTTCATAAAAGCGACGATCTCTCACCTCTCTTATCGTGCCTTCTCGCATCATCTTCTTCTTAAGTTTCTGAAGAGCTTTATCTACGCTCCCCCCTTTTCCTACATAAACTTCACTCATATTATTTATATTGTTTTACAAACTCTTGAGCCTCTGTATAGCTCATGCACTGACATACTTGCTGTAAGAGATTCTGTGCTTCTTTTTCTGTAATGTAAACCGTTTTTTCTTTATCTTTTCCAAAGACAATTCCGGTTTCAGTTTGTTCTTCGTGTCTTCTATCGTGACCTATTACTAGCTTTAATTTAATTTTGTTTTTCATTGTGTTGTTTTCTGCGTCGAATACCAAAATGTTTTCTCATATCCACAACTTGGCGGGGGGTTTTATTTGGTAAGAACCTTTCGCTCATTTCTTTATGAGTATAATTTGAGCCGTGCTCAAGCAATAATGCTCTTTCGTCCTCACTCCAAACGGGTTTCCTTTTAAGGCCCATGTCCATTTTTTTCTGGTTAACCTGAATCGGGGTAAAGTTTGGGAAGAACTTTTGAGATAGCTCTCTCTGATTATGCTCAGAATAGTTGTCTCTTAGGATATCCTCTTCTTCTTTGGACCAAATTCTTTCAAAGGGTTTTTTTTGTATTACCATATTAATTATTCTCTGCTCTTTTAAGTTTAAATTTTTTCATTAATTCACTAACCCGTAAAATCTCGATGCCCACTTGAGTGTTTACTTCGTCAGTGTCTATTGTCACCATCCCTCCATCATCGTCATTGTACACCATGACTGCCCCCACAGCCCCTTGGGGTGGCGCTACATAAATATACATAGAATCAGAGCCTTCATCGTAGGTAATACGATTTTCAAAATCATACTCAAGATATTTGTCGTGGTCAGGCGCGTTTTTACTTTTCATTAAGGTTAATCTTTTTATTAAATTTATTATAAATAAAGTCTTTAGCTCTTAAAACTTTATAGTATCTATTGTTATTTGTGATAGTGTGAAAAGCACACATCTTTTTATTATCGTCTATCTGGCAGCCACTCTGGAAAAAAGATGAAATTTTTTCTGCTTTTGGTAAGTCTTTTTGATACACAGCGAACAAAAAGTCAGTATAATTTGAAGTTATTGATTTATTTTCCATTATTTAACTACTTTTTTAAAGTGAAGACTAATAAATCCATCCATGCAGAGAACGAGTCATCGACGGGTTGAATAGACCTCCCGTTGTGCCAGAGGTAGCTGTCATCAATTATCAACATTGTCCCTGCATCAAGCGTAGCCTGTAAGAAGGGCGCTTCGGTTTTATAAGTAGACAGGAGGGCCTCTCCCCCAATAATGTTATTACGGTCAACCCCTATCATGGCAACTCGGTCATACCCATCTTGATGCCACCCTTCTGGAGATAGCTGCGTTGCTCCCCCTTTACAGTTTACTCTTATTTGATGAATGTCAAATTCATATTTAACTGATTTGTCTAGGGGCGCAAGAAAAATTCCAATCATCTCTTTCATTGCTGAAGAAGATAAAACAGAAGGCTCTATGTTAATAAATTTTCTAGCTTTTCCCCCTTGGTGCTTATTGTACTTTTCACTCTGTGAAAATTCCGAAACATCTAGTGGGGTTATTTGAAGGTCATCAAGAGAGGGGAGCCAGTGTGACTCCCAGATAGCTTCAACCTTAGAATACTTTCTTAAACGATACCCGCCATCTGCATGGTTTGTCTCAGGCAAGTCATTAAATGATTCTTTTATTTCACCCAACAAATCTGGGTCAATTTTTGTTATTTGTAGTATCGTGTTTGTCATGTGTTCTTTCCAAAGACTTCGTTTGACTGCTGGTTCACTCTAATAAAAGTAGCACACTTTGGCATATCTTTCAACCTTTTTGCTCCTATATAAGTACAGGTGGAACGGATGCCCCCAAGTATGTTTTCTATCGTGTTTTTAATAAGTCCACGGTGCTTTATTCTTGTTGTCTTTCCTTCTGAGGAGCGGTAGCTGGCAACCCCGCCGTGATACTTGTTCATGGCTGTGTCAGAGCTCATTCCATAAAATGTTTTATATTTCTCTCCGTCCACTATTTCTTCTTGTCCAGCAGATTCCGTATGTCCAGCCAGCATACCACCAAGCATAACAAAATCAGCACCAGCAGCAAAGGCTTTGGAAACGTCTCCAGCACACGTGCAGCCACCGTCAGCCATAATATGCCCACCGACGCCATGAGCAGCGTCAGCACATTCGATGACGGCTGAAAGTTGTGGATAACCCACGCCAGTCTGAATCCTAGTAGTACAAACAGAACCACCTCCAACACCGACTTTGACAATATCTGCTCCACTTAATAATATCTCCTCTGTCATTTCGCCAGTGACAACATTCCCCGCAATGATAATAAGCGCGGGGTGTTCGTCTCTGACTCGTTTAATAAAGTCGCAAAACCTTGATGTATAGCCATTAGCTGCATCAATGCATACGAACCTAGTGTGATAAAAATTCCATGTAATATTATTAAGGTAATCTATATCATCTGCCTTATTTGGGTCATACTTAATACCAATGGAGGGCGAGATGTGATCGTAAATTCTGCTCTGCCAATCATCTGCGCCTCGTTCGTACGACCAGTTCTTTGAGTTAGCTTTCCTGCTTTCTGGTGTCTTATAAACTCCGTAGCCGTCCAGTTTATGTAGCCATTTTTTTGCATCGGAATGCTTACTAATACAAGTCAGCATATGATATTGAGCAAGAGCCTTCGCTGTTTCAAACGTGCCAACCGTATCCATATTTGCCGCGACGATGGGGATGCCCTTCCATCCATAAGATTTAGGGTCTGAGCCTTCGCCGCCAGCGTTTTTGAAAGTAAACTCGCGCATTAAATCAACATCATTACGAGATGTCAATTCTGAACGCTTGGGACGTAGAAGAACGTCCTTGTAGTCTAGCTTTATTTCTGATTCAATTCTCATTTATTTCTTCTGGCGTGTCTGCTGCCATAACGCCTTAATGAGCTTGGGTAAAAGTCGAGAGCAGAAGTCTAGCCCCTCTAAATTCTTTTCTTTGTATGCTTCGTGTCTCTTCTTCTTCCAGTGCTTCGCGCTCTTACTGCAACCCATCGCGTTCCTTTCATTAAGCACTCTAACTTTGCTTGGGTATAATTTTTGAATTGCTTTAATTGTCTCTATTAGCATTTGTTCGTGGTAATCTACGGCGTCCCATCCGCATTCCTCGTCGTATCGGTGTTCCTTTCGATATATTATTTTAACTTGCGCTCCTCTGATGGGAGGGGTGCTGCGCCTCAGAGCGGCATGAAATTTAGACCCAGCATAAGCCGTGGGTCTTACGCGTTGCTCTACTGTCCTACTGGTCTGCCCAGCGTACAATTCAGTAACGCCATCGCTAGGCTCCCAGTGCTGCCAAATGTAGGTGGTGTTCATCTTTTTTTTGATTCAATTCGCATATTTTTCGTGCATCCCTGCGTGTATTTCGGCATGACAATTTCTGCATACCAAGATGGTGTTGTCTGCTTCTTTCTTTAAATTTTCAAGGCTTAAGTCTCTTCTTGACGATATGGTGAAGTTTTTTTTGTTAAGGTGGTGAAAATCTAATGCCCCGTTACACGCTGCGTAACCACAGATACAGCACTTTCCCCCCTTGTATTCTACAAGGGCAGCTTTTTTCTCTCTTTGCCGAACAACTGTCCCTTGGGATTTTATTCTGGATTCGATTGACATGAGTCTTATCTGAAAATAGTAGCGTTATTATCTCTAATTGTCAAGCCAGCTTATATACCCATAGATATTCATGATCGTAATAATTAAAGACATTACCATTGTAGAGTATGCCCTCTTGTGGTAGGAATATAATCCAACACCTAAGTTCCCAGCTACCCACACCAGCCACGAAGATAGAAGGTGGTTGGCATTTAAATAATAGCCAAAAACCACAAGAAATGCCCCAAGCCACCCTATTAGTTCAAAGGCGTTGACTTTCGTAGCTCTCTCTGAAGAGGTTTTTTTCAAGTTCATAACAGGATTTTAATATTTCTTCGTCTATGCCTAGTTTAATTCTTATATAATAGGGGGTGGAAGTGAGATGATGTCTGAAGTCAACCTTAGATAGATCGCTTGGACATTTAGAGCCAGCCATAACAGCATTATAAAAAACGAGCCTTTCGTCTTCACCAAACTTATATCCTTCTGGGTAAAGATACTTGGCGCAAAACATAAATAAGTTTCGCCTCCACCGAGCCATGCGTTTCGTGCTGCCCATCGTGTAGCCTATTACAAACGCCTCATCTTTTACAGCTAGACCTCGGCCAAGCGTAGCGTGAATACAGTCGTGAGTAAATAAATCAACCGCGCCCCCAAAAAGTGTCGCCGTTTTGTAACTTGGGTTTTCAACCAGCTTTATGATAAGTGGAACATCACTCTGGTTGAGCGAAAAGGGGGACATTTCCTCAAGGATAGAGTCTAGGGTATAATTTGATCCTTGAGACACAGAGGGGGCTTCCCAAATCTCTGAGGGCTCTATTTCCTTATAAGTCTTCAATTATATATTTAATGGTTTTTAAATGAAGCATATTTTCGTACTCGTCCTCCGACTGATATCTCTGTGCATTCCAAGAAGCTTCCTTGATTGCTTTTTCAAGGACTTCCAGTAGTCTGCTCTTGTGTTCCTGTAGCGCGTATAGCTTTTCGAGATCAATCATGAGTGTCGCTGTACTCGTTAAGGTGTCGGTAGATTTTTACCACCTTCTCTCGGTAGGAGTCCATTTTAAGAATCTTATAATGTTTATTTTTAACACCACGATTCCACGCCTCCTCGTTTTTAAGGATACGGTCTACAGTCTTA
>Ga0315334_10002722_pt1 | contig 11033 bp, 10 predicted proteins | sample M150034915metaG_FD_205555 | JGI IMG/M metagenome (GOLD analysis project Ga0315334, IMG submission 205555) | Ammonia-oxidizing marine archaeal communities from Monterey Bay, California, United States - M1 500m 34915 | ecosystem: Environmental > Aquatic > Marine > Intertidal zone | place: USA... | reverse complement strand
AGGACACGTATTTACTGTGAGTGGAGCTAATGAAGTGTTATCAACATTAAAACCAACAATCCTAATGAGAAAGGGAGATTATTGGTATGGATTTGGTGGTGGTGGATCTACTACTCCAACAGACATTACAGTAGCAGATGAATCAAGTGATACAACTTGTTTCCCATTATTCGTAACAGCAGCAACAGGCGACTTAGCACCAAAGTCTGGCAGCAATTTAGCATTTAACTCAAACACAGGTGTATTAACAGCAACAGGATTTGCAGGAGCATTGACTGGTGCTGTAACTGGTAACGCAGATACTTCAACTGCATTAGCAACAGGCAGAACAATATCAACAACAGGTGAAGTGACAATGACAACAGGTTCTTTTACTGGAGCAGGAAATGCTACTGGTGCAGCAACAATCACAGATAATATAGTTGATGAAGCAAATCTTAAAGTTAGCAACACCCCAACAAACGGTTATATGTTAACAGCACAATCAGGTAATACTGGTGGCTTAACATGGGCAGCATCTGGTGGTGGCAATCATACTGAACAAGGCTTTGATGTTTATACTACACATACAGGTACAGGAACAACATCAGACGGAGTAGCATATATGTTTTCAAGACGAATCGATGCGAATAATGATGGGCTTTACATCATGCTTTGGAAAAACGGAGCAAGTACAGAAGTCCAAATAGCATAGGTATTACCTATGGCAGACACTAAAGTTTATCTTTCAGGTGGAAGAATACAGGGAAGAAGTGACGATGGAACTACAGCAAATAGAACACCATTACATGATATAGACTTTACAGAATATGCAGATCAATCGGCAGGGGAAGCAGCGTGGGTTTCTGCTTCTACGTCAGGTTCTAATGGTTATATGGTATATGATCATACAAACAAAAACCTAGATTGTAGAAATCAAGGAAGTTCTTATCCTGCAAAAATATGTTACTATGATCTTGGTGCAAATGTAAATGCTACTGATTGGCGTTTAAGATTTAGAATAAACAATAGTTCATTTGTAACAGAATCAACAGGTGGTAAATCATATTATACAGGATTCAGTATATCAAATGCTTACGATACAGCAGATACAGGAAGCCCTGATTGGTTTGGGCTTAAATTCATAGCAGATGGTGGAGCTGCTGGACAAACACAATTTTATGGTACAGATGGTGGATCTCAATCAGGAACAAGTATGTCATTTGCTCCAACAGTTAATAGTGGTGTGAATGATATTTTTGTTGAATGGCATTTCGTTTCAGGCACTTGTACCTGTAAATTTTTTACTGATTCGGATTATGATACACAGATAAGTGGAACAGCAACAGTAACAAAATCAACATCAGTTGCTGGTCTAAGATACTTTATGGTATATCTAAGACAAGATCCTAGTGGTGGTAATGGTGATAACGAATTTGTAGTAGATGATTTAGAGTTTATTAATGGAACTTTAACTGAAACAACAGACAAATCAAAGGCAAGTATAACAAACGTACCAGTAGGAACTCGTTATGAAGAAACAGATACGAGAAAAATATATCGTAAAGTAAATAAAACAGATTTATTTACAGATTCATTCACAAGTGATTCTGCTTGGACAAAAGTTGGATCAAAATGGCTTGTTGATGCAAGTACAGATAATAGAGTAGAGAGTCTTAGTTATTCAAGTTACGCACCAAACGATTATGTCTATCACGACATGGGTGCAGGTTTTCATGCGTGTGATCAAAGTTTTAATTTAAGATATAAAATATTAATAGTCGGTGCAGGTGGATATATACAAGTAGGATTTACTGACAACACAACCGATGGTAATAGTGGTGATAGTCTTAACGCAGGACTTAACTCATACAATACAACTTATGGTTATACAAGAATATATGATACTGTTAATGGAACATTCCATGAAGTAGAAACAGCATCAAGTACAACTCCAAGTGGAATGTATAATACAGCAATATGGATGGAATTTGCTTTTAATTCTACAACTAATGTAGCTACAGTAAAATGTTTTTCCGATTCAGGTTTTACAACACCATTAAACGCAGGAACACAAAATTTATCCCATACATTAACAATGTCGGATTATCAGGGTTTAAGATATTTGTTTATAGGTTCAATAGATGCAAGTGGTAGAGCATTAGATAGTAATTGCTACGTTGATGATCTTACATTATATACAGGAATAAGTGATGTAGATGATGCTGTGACAGTTGAATGGCAGGAGAAAGGTACAGCATAATGGCAATTAAATATCTCGATGCTAAACGAGTAAGGGGAAGTAGTACAGCAGATGCAACACCTGATTATACAAGTGACTTTACATCTGTTGGTTCAGATGGTAATGGTGTTGGTTGGACAGGTAGTGACACTTCAAAATTCTATGTAGATGCTTCTGAAGATAAATATTTCTTCGATACATTGGCAGACCATAAGAGTTCATATTTTGATCTTGATAATGCTACAAATGCACCAAACGTTGGAACATTGACGACAAGCTATGTGGTTAGATGGAAGATGAAATTTGCAGCAGTAGATACTGGTGGAACATATTGGGAAATTGGATTATCAGATGGAACAGGTGAAAGAAATGCCAATCAACATTTCAATGGAATACATATGAGGGAAGATCATTTCAGAATATCTGTAACAAAAGATAACCAAGCACCAGATGGGGCTTCAGGAACATACCTTAGTGCAGTATCTCCAACAGAAACTTTCAATACAACCGATACAATTTATTTTGAATTGATACGAGATGGAGTTGACTTTACCCTCAATCGTTATACAGCAGATGATTACTCAACAGGTAAAACAACACCATGCACATTAACAATAAACAATAGTACATGGGTAGGAGCACCTGCTGCTATTATGAGATACTTTAGAATTATTACAAATAACACAGAACAATTTACAGGTCATGTATGGGATGTTAAATTTTATAATGATGTAACTTCTACAACACAAGATGAAAAAGCAACATTAGTCACAACAGCAGCAACAAAAAATGCAGGTTGGACACAGAACGTAGCAACAGGTTCTATGCCACAAGTTGTAGATGGCACAGGTATTGACTTAGACACAGCAGGTGCTAGTGGAACAAACAAAGTAAGACATTTGATCGGTTCAACATTAAGTAATACAGCGTGGGTTATGAGATTCAAATTAAACCATAAAGATTCAGGTGGTGCAGAAAGCCCACTACTTTGTCTATGTGCAAATAATACAACTGGTAATGATTTTTACGATGATGCACTTATGGTTTTTGCAAACTCAACAGGAAGTAATCCAGCAGAATTACGAGCAACATATTATACATCAGGTGGTGGTTCTAATGGACAATCCACAGGTATTACGTTAGTTGATGCAACAACATACTATGTTGAGTTAATTCGCACAGCAGCAAACACTTTAACAATTTCTGTATTTACAGGATCAGATTATTCAACAGGTCAAGTGAGTTCAACTCAAACTGTTACTTCGTCAAATATAACAGGTATAGATGATCTTATTTCCATACAAACAGGACTGGGTACAACCAATGGAGCTAGAGATATTGATGTTGTAATTCAAGAAATTAAAATTTACAATGGTGTCACTAGTGCAACAGGTACGCCTGTTTATGAAACAAATTTTAGTACATCAAGCGATCTTCCTGAAAATACACTCTTTGAAGAAACAGATACCTATAATACATATTGGCTACAATCAGCCGAATGGAAAAATACTTACGTTGCTGCATCCATACTTTCTCTTGGTGGTTCTACAGATGGTGATTTACTTGTCAGTTATTCTGCTGCCAGTGGTTGGGGTTCAGCATTAGCGACTTATCCTTTCAATGGTGGTATGTTTGCCTGTGCAGGTAATGCTGTAAATGCACAATTTGCACAAGGTCATTATACAAACGGACAAAGCTATAAATACTACGGTTCATCTAATACTTACAGTGCAGATGTTGGAAGTGGATTATATCTTAGTTCAAATGGAGGAAGTGGTGGTGAACAAGATAACATGATTGTTTTTGGTGGAAATAAAGGTGGTGGTGGAACAACCCATATAGTCAATAGTGAAAAATGTAGTAAATATACAGGTGCATCAACATGGACAACGTGTGGTGTGTTGTCAAAAAAATATAGAGAAGTTGGTGGTGGATCAGGTACACCTACCTCTGCAATATGTGTTTGTGGTGAAGCAGGTGGCTCATCATCATTCCCTGATTATGATTCTGTTGAAAACTATTCAGGTGCATCAGATGCTTGGTCAACAAATTCAACAGCGTTTCCTATCAATTTCAACAATGGAATTTACTTTGGTACTGCAACGGAAGGTGTAGGTGGTATGGGTGATAGTCAAGCTGCTGGAGCTCCAAGAAGTGAAACATATTATACTACTAATAGTGGTGATACATGGAGTTCTAGTCAAAACAATACATATGATGGATATGGAGTTGGGTGTGCAGGTACAAGTTCTGATGCTGGTTTAGCTTGGTGTGGAAATAATTGGGCAACTTCAACTAGCTATAGCACCACTAATGATTATTCAAAAGCTAGTGGTTGGTCAAACTCAGGAAATTCTTACGCACATACATCATATAATATAAGAGGTACAGGAAATGCAAGTGGCTAATTTAGATTATGACAAGTTGGCACTTGCTGACTTGGGTATCGTATTGGCAAAAGATGATTTAAGTTATATCAGAAATGTCACAAGTGAATTAAAAAGAGCCCACGATCATCAGGTAAAATGGAGATCAAAATTCATAATGGAAAATGGTATATTAAGTGACCAGAAATTTCCCACACCTGCAAGTAAGTGGTTTCAATGTATTCGTGAGGAATTAGTTTTCTGGGAAGAATTAGTTAGAACTGCAATACAATATTCAAGGGCAAAGATTAACAAAGAAAAATTAGAATTAGGAATTACTATTACTTGACATAACTGAAAAAGAATTTGAAATGATTAACGCAAAGAGAGATGCTAAGGAACGAGTAAGAGAGATTAAACATTGGGAAGAAATCAAAGACAAATTACTAAAAGAGAATCCTAAACTTGACATTAACAACCAAGAAAACCATGAGGAAGAAACATGGGTGGCTAAATGGAAAACCGAATTAAATATACCAAAAGAATTAGTATCGCCAACAATGTATAAGGATTGCTTAGCAAACTTACAAACATGGGAAAATAATAAGAAGAAAGATGAGGTAAAAGAGATTGGCAGTTAAATATTTAGCAGGGGATAGAATAATAGGAACAGCAGCAGAACGTGCAGCGTTAACAACAACAGCATTTCCTAACACAAGCTGGAAAGAGATTGGCAGATTTACAGTATCAGGAAGTGCAACAGATACAATAGAAGTTAAAGGATTATCTAGTGCAACGTCAGGCACAATGACAGCCAAAGATAATATTATGGTATTATGTCATTTACCTATGGCTACTTTAGCCAATGTATATTTGACTTTTAATGGTGACGATGCTGGTAGTAATGCAAACTATGGGTATAGACGATCTACCAATGGTAACACAACTGATAGTTCGGATAATAGTCAAGATGGTATTAATATAGGAAATGCTTTAGCATTAGATAATCTTGTTGTATGTGATATTAGAAATGGAACACGTGAAAAATTTGTAATTTATCACACTAATGAACAAGGAGCAACAGGTTCAGGTACAGCACCAGATAGGGAAGAGGCAGTAGGGAAATGGGCTAATACAAACCAAATAACTACATTACAGTTTAAAGGTGCAACTGCTAATTGTTTTTCTGTTGGTGCAGAAGTCGTGGTGTTAGGCTGTGACGATGATGAAGCTGATTCAGGTACAAACTTTTGGCAAGAGATAGGAACTGACGAACTTACATCACAGGGAGATGTTCTTACAACAGGAACAATAGCAGCGAAGAAATACTTATGGATTCAAACACATCACTTAGGCGACATTACATCAGGTACATCAGCTAACTGTGATTTTAATATGACGTTCAATGATTCAACATCAGGCTATGCTACTAAATCATCTCAAAATGGTGGTGCTGATGGTATAGGAACTAACACAGCATTTATCAATGGGTGGATAGGTTATCAAGATAGATTTAACAATACATTTATGATCAATGTAGCCTCAAAAGAAAAATTGGCATATGGACAGGAGACTGGTGGTATTACTGCATATGGAGCAGGAACTGGCTCAAACACAGATGAGTGGGTAGGGAAATGGGCTAACACATCAGATTCTATAACCAAAGTTACAGTAACAAATTCAAGTGCTAGGTCAGGTGCATATGGTGTTGGTTCTAACTTAAAAGTGTGGGGTAGTAACTAATGGCAACTTGGGTAAAATTAGCAACTGCAACTGCTTCATCAGGTGATTCAATAACTTCGCCTGTATTCACAGCAAAGAAACATTTGAAGATAATGTTAGAAATAGATGCCTCAACAGATGGTAAGTGGAGGTTCGGTAATGCTACAATAGACACAGGAAGTAATTACGCCCAAGCTGACACAGCAAATGGTGGAACAAGAGTTGGTGGTGTGAATAGATCTAATATTGAATGTTCATATGGTAGTACGCCACAGTTTATAAAAATGGAAATTGGTAACATAGCTAATAGGGAAAAATTAGGAATTGGTGAAGTTGTTTCTGCTGCAACAGGAGGTGGTAATACTCCTAATAGAAAAGAGAGTAATTTTAAATGGGTTAATACAAGCAATCAAATAAACATAGTTCAATCATATGGTTGGAATACAATAAGTTATGCAATTTTAACAGTATGGGGATCAGATGATGTAGGCACAGATGTTTATCCTAATTTTTCTAACGGAACAATTTTCGAAGAATCTGACACAGGAAAAATCTATATGTTCGATGGTACGAGTGCATGGAACGAAATGTAAATGGCGATAGTATCTGCTGTCTTTCAAAATAACGTATTTCAAGACAACGCATTTCAGGACAACGAGTTTGGAACGTATGCCTTTCAGCCAAACATATTTCAAAAGAATGTATTTGACAGAAGACCACAGATAGTACAACTCATAGATGAAACATTAAGATTTACAGAATCGGCAGCACAGATAATAGGATTAAACAAACCAGTATCAGAGGATTTAAGATTTACTGAAAGCCTACTCTCATACAGGGATAGGTATCAGTTTGTAAATGAAACAGTACAGGAAACAGAAACAGCATCACATATACTAGGATTAATAAAGGCAGTAAATGAATCACTTAGTCTAAGCGAGGCATTAAACAGGATAGAGGCATTGGTTAGATATGTCAATGAGAGTGTGAGTCTTATACACTTTGACGGAACTGTCAGAACTATGGCTAGAATCATCAATGAAACAGAACAAACAAGTGAATCTGTAAGAAGTGTGATAGGATTGATAAAATCAATTATTGAGTTTGAGGGATTGGCAGAATCAATACCTCAAATAAGAGGAAGGTATAAATTTGTAAATGAGTCATTAAGCATATCAGATCTAACTACAAGATTATTAGGATTGCAAAGATTCATCAATGAAACAGAGCAGATGTCAACAAGCTCAAATAGGCTTAGAGGACTTAGTAGATTTGCCAATGAGTCATTATCACTATCAGAAGCAGTAACAAGACTTCGTGGTATGTTTAGATTGACAAATGAAACATTGGCAATTAACACCTCATCAAATAGATCTGTTGGTCTTGGTAGATTTATCAATGAATCATTATCAATAATTCATTTTGACGGAACTGTAAGAACATTAGTTAGATTAGTTTCTGACACATTACAAATATCTACAGCAACAAAAAAGATATTGGGATTCAATAAATTTGTTGGGGAATCATTACACGTATCAGAAGTATTAAATAGGTTTAGGGCAAGATCAATATTTACAAATGAATCACTATCACTATCAGAAGCAGTAACTAGACTTGGTGCATTGAGTAGGTATGTTGGTGAATCAGTTAGCCTAAGTGAGATTGCAAATAGAACTGTAGGATTAAGTAGATTCATTAATGAATCATTATCACTATCAACAGGAACAGCAAGGTTGATGGGAATGTCAAGATATGTCAATGAAACTATCCAAATGTCAGAACAAATACTTAGTGGATTTATGGCTATGGTTAGAACTATAAATGAGGGTGTATCAGTACAAGAGTTTAGTGGTGGTCTTCAAAGAACATTGGTTAGAATAATCAATGAGTTAGTAAGATTAGATGAATATGCTAAGGATCAATCATATGCTATGGTGCAAATAATCAATGAAACTTTCAGAATATCAGAAAACCTAAACAGATTAGGCAATATGAAAAGGTTTATTTCAGAATCAGTATCATTATCAGAATCAGCAACAAGATTGGGATCTTTGTTAAGACCTGTTAATGAGGGATTAAGTATTATAGAATTGGCAGCACAGAAGATATTCGGCACAGTAGTAGATGGTGGTAAAACAGTATCAACCCATGATACCACAAGAACTACTAGGGGTGGCGAAACTTCTAAAACAGTAAAAACTTATAAGACAGATAAAACAACTAGATGATATGAGTAGTGCAGATATGGTAGGTAGAACTACCCAATTTAGAGTAAAGGCTGGAAGTAGGGCAACACTACAGTTAACTGTGGCAGATAGCACAGGTACAGGAAAGGACTTGTCAAACACAACCACGTATGCTTCAGGTAAATGGAAAGTGTGGAAACCAGATGGAACTCTATTAATAGATGGTGTTTTATCATTCACAACTAGATCAACAGGAATAGTACAATATACTCTATCAGCAACAGATACAGCTATAGCAAACGCTGGCATATGGGCTGGGGAAGTAGAATTGAAAGATACCAATGGTTCTATATCAGAACAAACTCAAACATTCCAATTTATAATGGAAGAAAGTTATTAGATAAAGACTTATATATCCCATAGATCTATACTAAGTATGCTAACACTAGAAGACATAAACAATCAGGCTTACTTCTTATGGAGGAAGTCACAAGTCAAGGCGATGAAAACTGAACGACTTGGTAAGATTCATGTAAGTGATTTAATTAAACCTTGTATGAGATATGTCATCTACAAAAAGATAACACCTGAAACAGGTATGAGTACGGAAGATATGAAGAGTCTTTACTTTGGTCAGTTAGTACATTCAAACTCTCAATTAGCAGATAAAGAACACCATGAGAAATTCTTGGGTTATGATTTTGTAGAAGATAAACCTGTAGATTTAAAATGGGCTCAATCATTAGATGAAAACGATCCTAAACACCTAGATATAATATACGGATCTATAGACGACTTGATTAAAGTCAAGGATGAATGGGTAATTGTGGATAAAAAGACAACAGGCTCAATAGGTTATTTTTCAAGAGCAAACTCAAAGGTTAGTGATAGTCATAAAGATCAGATTAACGCATATGCAGCATTATTAAAAAAGTGTTATGGCATAGAGGCAAAGCGTGGGTGTGTGATTTATATATCTAACAGCGTATCAAAGGAAGATAGGGACAAGCCTACACCTTTATCATTCAAATTACAAGATCCTGATGAAACTCTAAAGGAGTTGGTAGAAAAGGCAAAGACATTAAAAGATGCTTTAACTAAGAAAACATTACCTGAACGTACAAAGAACTTTCTTTGTGATGGTATGTGTCCTCATGCTACTTACTGCTTTGAAGATAACAGAAAGAAGTATGAATGAAAATATACTTCAACGCAAATAATAAAGCAACCTTAGAAGCCCTAGAACAATGTGGTGTTAAGAATGTCATGCTCTCACATAGATATTCATATGCAAATATAACTAAGTTTAGACCTAAGTTTGAGTCTATTTTTGTAGTTCCCGGCACTAAGGATAATTCAGATAAATACCACCAATTCTTAAAGGATAAGAGAGAGTATTATGATTTGGCTACACAATATGACGTATATTATGATATGGATAAAACCTTAAAATATCTCAAAAAGGAAAGAGAAGATGGTATTGATTGGACTATACCAACATTACAGGGAAACTACCTACACCATATAGCACAACTTAGGGCAGAACCAAATACAATGATAGGCGTAGGTGAAATGAAAGATAGGGAAGAGATGAAGGAGCAGTTAAGGAGGTTACCAAGAAATATGAAGTATCATGGATTGGCAAAGGCTAAATTCATTAAGGATAATGTGTTTGATAGTGTGAATACAGCCATGTGGATAGGTGCTGTACTGTCAAAAAAGTCAGTAGTTTTGAATAATAATGAATCAATGACCATGTTTTTTGGTGAAAGAGGTAGGGGTATGATACCAATATTACGTCATGTATGTGAACAGCATAAAGAACATATGGAAAAATGTGGAATAACTATAAATGGAATATTAGATTGTGATTATTCATCTCTATTAAAAACACCAATAGCTTTGATGTTTATGCCACAGCTAAAAGCGTATGGCTATTATGATGAAAACTTTATAAAATAATCTTTATATACTTTGATTTAGTAATTGGTGATATGGGTAAGGATGAGGGTATTTTTAAGATAAAACCAATAGGCAAGGGAGGACAGGTTGTCATTGATAAAAGAAAAACAGTATCACCATTCAATTCTGCCAAGCATTTAAAAACTGCAAACATACCAGCATTATGTGATCAATGTGTTTATAGATCAATAGAAGATGGTGGTAATGGCAAGTGTCCAAAGTATGAGGCTGGTTCAGTTTGTGTAATAAGGGAAGATTTTGTAAAGTTTATCAATGAATTAGATACTAGAAAGCCTGAAGATTTAAAAGAGATGTTAGATATGTTAGCTAAACTATCATTTGAAAATGTGTTGATGGCATTAACACAATCCAAGATGGATGGAAATATACCAGACAGAAATACAAAGGCAGAAATAAACTCATTTTTACAAGTAATGAAAGGATTAAACGAATTAAGCTCTAAGGTAATTTTGTCAGAGAAGGCAGAATATACCAAAGAGGGTGACATATCAAACATATTCCGACAGATAAAAGCACAGAAGACAGAATGACAGAATTAACACATTGTATCTATTG
>Ga0315334_10002716_pt1 | contig 11047 bp, 8 predicted proteins | sample M150034915metaG_FD_205555 | JGI IMG/M metagenome (GOLD analysis project Ga0315334, IMG submission 205555) | Ammonia-oxidizing marine archaeal communities from Monterey Bay, California, United States - M1 500m 34915 | ecosystem: Environmental > Aquatic > Marine > Intertidal zone | place: USA... | reverse complement strand
TGATATGTTTGAAGGCATCGTTGGAGAAAATCTCAGAAAAGCAACTGACTGGCTTCCAACTGCAAAAGATTTAATTACTATTAGATGCGACTTAGATATAAACGTTAATTGGGATGAGTTTATAAGAAAAAATCCTGATAATAAAGTTTTAGAAGAAATCTATAAAGAATTTAACTTCTCGAGGTGGCTTCAAGACCTTCAACAGAAAAATTCTAATGAAGGTTTAGTTATTGAAAATAATACAAAGAATACCGAATCAACAACTAAGGTTTCTAATTTTAATAATAAAAATGCTTACGTCATAATTAATGATGAACAAACTTTAAACAAATGGGTTGAGAAGATTAAATTAGAAAAATTTGTTGCAATTGACACTGAAACGGATTCCTTAAATGTTATGTTGGCTAATTTAGTTGGCATATCAATGTCAATCGAATCTGGTTCAGCAGCATATATACCTCTAAAACATCAAAGTTCAGATAATTTTACTCAGTTAAATTTAGCTTTAGTAATTAACAGAATGAAACCTATTTTAGAAGATCCTAACATTATTAAAGTTGGTCAAAATATCAAATATGACGCACATATTTTTCTTAATTACGGGATTAATCTTAAAGGTATTGATGAAGATACAATGCTAATGAGCTATGTTTTGGAAAGTAATCAAAGTCATGGTATGGATAAATTAAGTAAACGATATCTAGGGCATGATTGTATAAGTTATGAATCTCTTGTAGGTAAAGGGGTCAAACAAATTACTTTTGATCAAGTATATATTGAAGATGCTGCTCCATATGCAGCAGAAGATGCAGATGTTACCTTACAACTATTCCAACATTTTAATGACCTTTTAAAAGAAAATAAAAGTCTTCTTAAAGTATACAAAGAAATCGAGATTCCTTCTATGCAAGCACTTATTCAAGTTGAAAGAAATGGGGTACTTATAGACTCAAAAATCTTACAAAAGCAAAGTCATGAAATTGGAGAAAAGTTAATAGGCTTAGAAAAAGAAGCTTTTATTCTTGCTGGCCAGCCTTTTAATTTATCATCACCTAAACAACTCCAAGAAATACTTTTTGAAAAGTTAAAAATAAAACCTCTAAAAAAAACACCGACCGGGACTCCATCCACAAGTGAAGAAGTTCTTCAGGCATTAGCTCAAGACTATCCGCTACCTAAATTAATTTTAGAGCATCGAAGCCTATCTAAACTTAAAACCACATACACAGACAAATTGCCAAAAATGATTAACCAAAATACTGGTAGGATTCATACTAATTATAATCAAGCTGTCGCAATTACTGGAAGACTAGCTAGCTCTGATCCAAACTTACAAAATATTCCTATCCGAACTACCGAGGGCAGAAAGATAAGAGAAGCATTTATTGCTCCAAAAGGATCAATGATAATGTCTGCAGATTATTCTCAAATTGAATTGAGAATAATGGCACATTTTTCAAAAGACAAACGCTTAATTCAAGCATTTAATAATAATGAAGATATTCATAGAATTACAGCCGCCGAAATATTTAACACTTCCTTAGAAAGTATTTCAAATGAACAAAGAAGGTATGCCAAAGTAATTAATTTCGGACTTATATATGGTATGAGTCCATTTGGTCTTGCTAAAAGTCTTAATATTGAAAGAAGTGCTGCACAAAATTATATTGATCGTTATTTTACTCAATACCCCTCTGTAAGGCAGTACATAGAAGATGCAAAACAAATAGCTAAAGAAAAAGGATATGTTGAAACTTTTTTTGGGAGAAGATTATGGCTTCCTGAAATTAATGGCTCTAATGGGATCGTGCGAGCTGCTGCTGAAAGAGCTGCAATCAATGGGCCAATGCAAGGCACAGCAGCGGACTTAATTAAATTAGCGATGATTGATGTTCATAATTGGATCCAAAAAGAATCCAATATTAAAGGAAAGATGATTATGCAAGTTCATGATGAGCTTGTCTTTGAGGTTCCTGATAGTGAAGTAGAAACTTTTAAAAAAATAATTCCTAAATTAATGGAAAATGTTGCCTCATTGTCTGTGCCTTTAATTGCTGATATTGGAGAGGGTTACAATTGGGAGCAAGCCCATTAACACTGAAAATACCTTATATTCATTAGATATATCTCAAAAAGAAATCCATGCTGTAATTATAGGAGATGAAATTTTATCGGGCAAAAGAGAAGATAAACATCTTAAGAATTTATCTAAAACATTGAGAGACTATGGCTTATGTCTTTCAAAAGTGGACTATATTCCAGATGATCTAGATATAATCAGAAAAACTATTCAAGATAAAATTGGATCTATTGTTTTTTGTTTTGGTGGAATAGGTGCCACACCAGATGATTGCACTAGATCTGCAGCTGCACTTGCACATAAAAAACCTATAGTACAGCACCCTCAAGCAAAACTACTTATTGAGAATCAATTTGGTAAAGATGCATACCCAAAAAGAATTTTAATGGCAGACCTGCCAGAAAATGCTCAACTTATTCCTAACGTTATTAATAATATTCCAGGATTCTTGATTAATCACCATCATTTCATGCCAGGCCCTCCTGAAATGGCATGGCCAATGATTAACTGGATAATAAATAATCACTACAAACCGCTTATAAATTTAAAAGATGTTGAAGACCAATCAATTTGGCTAGATGATGTAAGCGAAAGTATGCTAATTGACACAATGAATGAAATAGAAAATAAAAACAAAGAAATCAAAATATATAGCCTTCCTAAATTAAGACCAAATAAAACATTAGAACTTGGAATAAAAGGCACCTCTAAAAATGTTAATAAAGCAATGAAAGACCTTAAGAACAAGTTGGTAAAATTAAAATTCAATTGGCGAGAAAATTAAACTTTGATAATCATCTAATTGATTATAAAATAAGCACTTCGTTTACCTTTAAATAATTTTAAAATATGCAGATAGGGTCTCATAAACTTAAAAATAATTTGATTTTAGCTCCGATGGCTGGAGTTACGGATCGTCCATTCCGCATGTTATGCAAACATTATGGTGCTGGTATGGCGGTAAGTGAAATGGTTACTTCGAATTCCCTTCTTTATGGAAGCGAAAAAACTCTTTTAAGAGCAAACCATCAAGGCGAAGTCGCACCAATTTCTGTTCAAATTGCTGGAGCTGACCCTGATATGATGGCAGAAGCTGCAAAATTTAATATGGCAAAAGGTGCACAAATTATTGATATCAATATGGGGTGTCCTGCAAAAAAAATATGTAATGTTATGGCGGGATCAGCACTTCTTCAAAAAGAAAAATTAGTTGAAAAAATTCTTAAGGCAGTGGTTAAATCTGTTGATATACCTGTAACTCTCAAAATAAGAACAGGGTGGGATAAGGAAAATAAAAATGCTTCTAGAATAGCAAAAATAGCAGAAGATTCAGGCATACAAGCTTTATCAATGCATGGTAGAACAAGAGCTTGCTTATATAAAGGTGATGCTGAATATGACACTATTGCTAATGTTAAGCAAATGATAAGTATTCCAGTTATAGCTAATGGAGATATTACGACTCCAGAAAAAGCAAAGTTTGTTCTTGAATACACAAAAGCGGATGGCGTAATGATTGGTCGAGCCGCACAAGGCCGACCATGGATCTTTAGAGAAATTGAACATTTTTTAAAAACTGGTGAACATATGGCTCGACCAACCATCACCGAAATAGAAACAACTACAATTCAACATGTAAGTGATCTATATGATTTTTATGGGGCGGAGAGGGGTCATAGAATTGCGAGAAAACATATCTCTTGGTATACCAAAGGACTTAAAAACTCAGCTCAATTTAGATTCAATATGAATCAAATTGATGGCACCACTCAACAAACTGAATATATTGAACAATATTTTGATGAATTAAGAAAGCTGGATAAATATATTACATATGAAAAGTGTGAAAATGAACTTGGGCTTGTTGCTTAATGAGTAAAGCTAATTTATCTAATGATATTGATATTCTCTTGGATCAATACTTTAAAGATTTATCTGGAGAAAACCCTAATGGTGTTTACGATATGGTGATTCAATCTGTAGAAAAACCTCTTTTACTTTACATTATGAATCTTGCAGAAGGTAACCAAAGTAAAGCTGCAGACATTCTAGGTCTTAATAGAAATACACTTAGAAAAAAACTTAAATTACATAAAATTGAAACATAAGATGATTAAAATAAGCAGAGCCTTAATTAGCGTTTCTGATAAATCAAATATTTTAGGATTGGCCACGATATTACAAGACTTAAATATTGAAATTATTTCCACAGGCGGAACTGCAACCCTCTTAAAAGAAAACAATATTAAAGTAACTGAAGTTAGTAACTATACTCAATTTCCTGAAATGCTTGATGGTCGAGTTAAAACTTTACATCCAAAAATTTATGGGGGGATCTTGGCTCAAAAAGATAACCCAAAACATATAGAGACACTTAAGGAAAATAGTATTCCACAGATTGATCTTGTTATTGTCAACCTATATCCCTTTGAATCAACAATTAGTAACCCTAAATGTAATTTAGAATTAGCAATTGAAAATATTGATATTGGGGGGCCCACGATGATTAGAGCTGCTGCAAAAAACTTCAAAAGTGTTGCTGTGTTAACTAACCCGAATGAATATGATAATTTTTCTAAGCAATTAATAGAGAACAAAGGGGGGCTCGAGGAATCATATCGATTCAAACTTGCTCAAAATGCTTTTTCACATACAGCACATTACGATAAAATTATTAGTGACTATCTCTCAAAAAATGATAAACAGATAAACTTTCCTAAAACTTTAATTCAGAGCATGAATAAGAAAATAGATATGCGCTATGGAGAAAACCCTCATCAAGAAGCTGCTTTTTATGCTGAGCCACAAATCCAAAATGGTGCTCTTGCAAATTTTAAACAAATTCAAGGCAAAGAACTATCGTTTAATAATTTGAATGACTCAGATACAGCATGGGAATGTGTTAAATTATTTTCTACCCCCACTTGCGTAATCGTAAAACACGCAAACCCTTGTGGTGTATGTTCTGCTAAAACAATAAAAGATGCTTATAAAGGTGCCTTCTCAACTGATTCAACTTCTGCATTTGGTGGCATTATTTCAATTAATAAAAAAATGGATCTAGAAACTGCAAAATTAATTATGAATCAATTTGTTGAAGTAATTATTGCTCCCAACTATTCAGAGGAAGCATTAAATATTTTTAAATCAAAAGAAAATATCAGATTATTACAAGTTGAAATCAATACATTAGAAAATCAGTTAGATTTCAAAAAAATTGGTGGGGGGTGGTTAGTCCAAACAAGTGATAATCACAAACTAGATATTAATAAATGTAAAGTTGTGACTAAATTAAAACCTAGTACTGAACAGTTAGAAGATTTAAATTTTTCTTGGGAAGTTGCACGACATGTTAAATCTAATGCAATTGTTTTTTGTAAGGATAAAAAAACTCTTGGGGTTGGCGCGGGACAAATGAGCAGAGTTGATAGTACGCGTATTGCTGCAATAAAAGCAGAAAATGCCAATATATCCTTGACTGACAGCGTAGTAGCCTCTGATGCATTTTTTCCATTCAGAGATGGTATTGATGTTCTTGCAAGTTATGGGGCTAAATGTGTTATTCAGCCTGGTGGCAGCGTTAAAGATGATGAAGTCATTGAAGCAGCTGATGAACTTGGGTTAATAATGATATTCACTGGTATAAGGCACTTTAAACATTAAATATGAAAGCTCTAATAATTGGTAATGGGGGTCGCGAACATGCACTTGCATGGAAAATAGAACAAAGCCCACTTGTTAAAAAAGTTTTTATTTCTCCAGGTAATGGCGGGACTGCCTTAGAAGAAAAAATAGAAAATATTAATATTGATATCAATGATATAAATCAATTAGTTTTATTTGCAAAAAAAGAAAAAATAGATCTAACAATTATTGGCCCAGAAGTTCCTCTTTCTAAAGGAATTGTAGATACATTTATAGAAAACAAACTAAAAGTTTTTGGTCCGAAAAAATTAGCAGCTCAGCTTGAAAGCTCAAAAGACTTTGCAAAATCTTTTATGGAGCGCCATAAAATTCCAACAGCAAAATATAAAACATTTACGAATATTAAAAATGCTCATAAATATATTAATAAAGAAGGTGCTCCGATTGTAATTAAGGCAGATGGGTTAGCTGCTGGAAAAGGGGTAGTGGTTGCAATGACCACCCAGGAGGCCTTGGCTGCAGTAGATTCAATGCTCGAAGATAATTTATTTGGCGATGCAGGGGCTAGAGTTGTTATTGAAGAATTTTTAATAGGAGAAGAAGTTAGTTTTATTATTATATGTGATGGAAATTCCATTCTCCCTTTAGCATCAAGCCAAGATCATAAAAGACTATTAGATTCAGACTTAGGTCCTAATACAGGCGGTATGGGTGCTTATTCACCTGCTCCTATTGTCACTCCAGAATTACACAAAAAAATTATGGATGAAGTCATCGAACCCACTATTGAAGGCATGAGAAAAGATGGCATAGAATTTACAGGTTTTTTATATGCCGGTTTAATGATTGATAAAGATAATAATGTCAAAACACTTGAGTTCAATTGTCGAATGGGCGACCCAGAAACACAACCTATTCTTTTTAGGCTTAAAAGTGATTTATTTGAAATACTTTTAGCTGCGGCAAATAAAGATGTTTCAAATTACGAAGCTAAATGGGATGAGGGTGCAGCAATAACTGTTATCATTGCTGCAGAAAATTACCCTAATCAACCTAAAATTAATGATGAAATATTTAATCATAATCATAATCATAAAGATTCCTATATATTTCATGCTGGCACAGTATTAAAAAATAAAAAAATTTATACGGCTGGTGGGAGAGTTCTTGGGGTAACAGCAAAAGGAGATTCATTAAAGAATGCTCAGGAACAGGTCTATGCTTTAGTTAAAAAAATTAAATTTAATGGCATGCAATATAGAACAGATATTGGTCAAAAAGCATTAAAGAAAGACTTGTGAAAAATCATAGGCTAGCTCGCTTTATTCGTCGAGGAGGTATTATCGCCTACCCGACTGAGTCATGCTTTGGTCTTGGTTGTGATCCTAGAAATAGAAAAGCAATAAATAAAATTATTAAACTTAAAAAAAGATCTCTTAATAAAAACTTTATTCTTATTGGCTCTTCAACAAAACAATTTGATTATTTTACAAATCCATTCAATGATGCGACAAAAAAAAATTTATTTTCTAAATGGCCAGGTCCACATACATGGCTTCTAAATACAAATAATCGGTGCCCTAATTGGCTAAAAAGTGATTCTAAGATAGCATTAAGAATTCCATCTTTTTCTAATTGTCAGGCTTTAATTAAATCAATTGATATGGCTATTACATCTTCAAGTTTAAATTTAAGCGGAAAAATTCCTCTAAAAAATTATAGGGATGTTTGTAGGTTTCTTCCTAATCAAGTTAAACTAATTAGTGGACGAGTAGGAAAAAATAAAAGCCCTTCAGTTATTCAAGACTTTAAAACTAAAAAGATTATTAGATCATAATGATTAATGAAATTAATAAAAATTCAGTTAAAAATTACTTATCGGACCTTCAATCAGAAATTGTTGAATCTTTACAATTAGTCGATGGGAAAAATTTTTTAATTGACTCCTGGCAAAGAAAAGAAGGTGGTGGTGGAACAACATCTATATTAGAAGGTGGGAATGTATTTGAGCGAGCTGGCATTGGATATTCATACGTTACTGGCTCCAAACTTCCAAAGACAGCTACTGATGCTCATCCTGAAGTAGAAAATAGAAAATGGGAAGCTATGGGCGTTTCTTTAGTTTTTCATCCAGGCAATCCTTTTGTTCCAACTGTGCATATGAACGTAAGATTTTTTATAGCTTCAAAAGATGGGGAATCAGATATTTGGTGGTTTGGTGGTGGAATAGATCTTACTCCGTATTACCCTTTTAAAGAAGATGTTATTCATTTCCACCAAACGCTTAAAAATACTTTAGATCCTTTTGATAAAAAACTTTATCCTAAGTTTAAGAGAAATTGTGATGATTATTTTCTACTTAAACACAGGAATGAAGCCCGAGGAATTGGTGGTATTTTTTTTGATGACTTCACTGATAATAATTTTGAATATTGCTTTGAATTAATAAAAGCTATTGGAAGTACCCTCACTAAGGCTTATTTGCCAATTGTACAAAAAAGAAAAAATACTAAATTTAGAAATAAAGAGAGAGACTTTCAGCTCTATCGAAGAAGTCGATATGTGGAATTTAATTTACTACAAGATCGTGGGACTCTATTTGGAATTCAATCAAAAGGAAGAGTGGAATCTATATTAATGTCTATGCCGCCATTAGTTAAATGGTCCTATGACTGGAAAGCCAAAATAGGAAGTGCGGAGGAAAAATTATATACTGACTTTCTTCCCCCTAAAGATTGGGTTTAAATTATGCTAAAAAAACTTTTTAGAAAAAAAAATATCAATTCTAAGTCTGATGAAAAATTAAATCGCTGTCTAACCTCTTTTGATTTAACTCTTCTTGGTATTGGTTGTATTATTGGTACCGGAATTTTTGTACTAACAGGTATTGCGGCAGCAAATCAAGCTGGTCCTGCTGTAATTTTATCATTCTTAGCTTCTGGTTTTGCTTGTGCTTTTGCTGCTCTCTCTTATGCTGAGTTATCATCGTCTGTTGGAGGATGCGGAAGTGCTTATGGCTATACTTATGTTGCTTTTGGTGAATTTATTGCATGGATTGTTGGGTGGATACTCCTAATGGAATATGGTATGGCCTTGGCTGCTGTTGCTAATGGCTGGTCCGGCTATTTTAATAATGCACTTATTGCAATGGGTATTGGATTACCTGATGCTCTAACAAAACCACCAAGTTTAGGCGGAATAATAAACCTTCCCGCCTCTCTTATTATTTTAATGATTATGGTTTTATTAATTATTGGAGTAAAAGAAAGTGCAAGATTTAATAAGGTAATGGTAACTATTAAAGTTTCTGCAATCTTAATCTTCATTGCATTTGCTATGTTTAATGTTAATCCTGAAAATTGGAGCCCTTTTATGCCATTTGGCTGGTTTGAAACACTTCCTAGTGGCAAAACAGTTGGAGTTTTAGCTGGAGCCTCAATTGTTTTTTTTGCGTATGTCGGTTTTGATGCAGTTTCAACTGCCGCAGAAGAAGCTATCAACCCTCAGAGGGATCTACCTAAAGGAATAATTAATTCACTAATATTTTGCACTATTATTTATATTATTGTGGCAGCTCTTTTAACAGGAGTCGTGCCTTATCAAGAACTTAATGTTTCATCACCAGTGGCATTTGCTTTAGCAAAAATTGGTTTCCCATGGGCTTCTGCATTAGTTTCTATTGGTGTTATTGCAGGACTTGCGACGGTCATGCTAGTTTTATACTACGCACTGACAAGAATTATTTTCGCAATAAGTAGAGATGGATTACTTCCTTCCAGTCTTAGTTCGGTCAATAAAAAAACTCAAACCCCAATCAAAACTATTTTAATTTGTGGTATTTTAATATCAACAACAGCTGGGTTTACATCTTTAGGTACGTTAGCAGAAATTGTTAATATCGGAACCTTATCCGCTTTTGTAATTGTCTGTTTAGGTGTGATTTTTTTAAGAAATAATAGTCCAAAAGATAAAAATACTTTTAGGAACAAGTGGCATCCAGTAGTACCTGTTTTAGGAATTATTTCCTGTAGTTTACTAATGATATTTTTGCCTATACAAACTTGGATAAGATTTCTTATTTGGATACTAATAGGTATCGGGATGTACTTTGTTTATTCTTACCGAAATAGTAAGTTAAATTAAACCTTTATTTGAAATAATTTATTAATTCTTGAGTTGAGTATATTGCAGGCAAACAAGTCTGATTTTGACATAAATATGCAACACCGCCTTTTTTATAAGGCCTATCATTAGACAATAAATCTACTTTTTCTCCTTCTTTCAAATAAATAATCATAATATTGTTAATTATTTTTTTAGAAATTTTATTTCTCCACTCCTTAAGTTCTTCATCTGTGCCTCTTATATAAACTATACTTTTTTGTTCAAGATAATATATATATGCTCTAAGCAGACTTGGGTAAGATTGTCCATTATCTTTTACCCTATCATTCCAATTTAGTAATGCACTCTCGGCTGACTCTGCATAAGAATAATCAGAGGTTATTTGAGATAGTTTTTGTAACGCTAAACAAGTTAATCCATTCCCTGATGGTATCGCATTATCTTCTGCAATCATTTGTCTATCGAATAAAGATTCATGTTCGTTCTCTGTAAAATAATAGGCTCCATCTTCAGATTGAAATTTCTCTTTTAGAATACCTCCTAGTTGAATTGCATGATGTAAATCACATTCTCTATAGTTAGTTTGGATAGACTGAATCAAGGCATCTAATAAAAAGGCATAATCATCAAGGTAACCATTTAATAATGGCTTTTTATCAATATAAATTGATTTAAGTTTTTCATCTCTAAATAAATTATTGAAAATAAAATCAATTGCTTCCTGAGCCAATTTTATCCATTGTGGCTCATCAAAAATATCCCCAGCTACTAAAAGACTTTTTATAAGGAGGGCATTCCAAGAAGTTATAATTTTTTTATCAGTTGTGGGTTTAGTTCTAGCCTTCCTTATAGTGTTTAATTTTTCTCTTATATCCTTGCATTTTGCAACCCCGTCAAAAATTTTTAGATTTAAATGCCATGTTTTTCCTTCGTAGTTTGGCTCCCCATCTAAATAAAACCACTTAAATAATTCTAGGAATTCATCAGGTGTTAAATTTTCTTTTAGCTCTTCTAAAGACCAATTATAGTAGGCTCCTTCCTCCATATCTCCTTGCTCATTCTTTGAATCTGCATCCATTGAAGCAAAAAAACCACCTTCTTGGGATTGCATCTCTTCAGTCAACCATCTAATTGTTAGATATATTGAGTCATTAATTTTCTTATCTTTATTAGATTGATAAATTAAGGAATATAACT
>Ga0315334_10002715_pt1 | contig 11048 bp, 8 predicted proteins | sample M150034915metaG_FD_205555 | JGI IMG/M metagenome (GOLD analysis project Ga0315334, IMG submission 205555) | Ammonia-oxidizing marine archaeal communities from Monterey Bay, California, United States - M1 500m 34915 | ecosystem: Environmental > Aquatic > Marine > Intertidal zone | place: USA... | reverse complement strand
CCTCAGTGGTCGGAGCCCTGTAGGGCGGTTTGGGATAATTTGCTTTGTAATAGTTCAGCATGCCCTCAAAGGAGGAACGCTTGAATGCCTCAATGTATTTTGACTTTGCCTCAGGGTCCTTGACCCAAAATGCGAGACCAGCCGCAGTCAGACGCGATGCGGCTTTCGGGGTTTGGAAGTTACGTGCGTATGCGGAGGCCTTCTGTTGCTCGGGATTGGTTGCCAGTTCCCTCTGCAACCCGTTCAGGTGAGGAAGATTCAAGATCACCAAACGGTCCACCATTTCCGGATGAGCCATGGCAAACGACCAGGCAACAGCACCACCCCAATCGTGACCCAGCACGATGGCTTTGTTACGACCGAAGTGGTTGATCACTGCCTTCACATCACCCACCAGTTTCGGCATGGTGTAGTTTTCGACGCCGACAGGCTGGTCGCTGCGGTTGTATCCTCGTTGATCAATCGCCACGATTTGGAACGTTTTTGCCAATTCTGGCATTTGGTTCCGCCATGTGTACCAATAATCGGGGAACCCATGAATCATGACCAGCAACGGGCCCTTTCCGGCGGTGACGTAATGAATTCTGGTATCACCTGACTGCGCGAACCCATGTTCGCCGAGCGATGGTTCCTCAGCCCGCGAGACAGTGATCGAAATGACCATCAGAAAAAGCATCGTGCAGATGAGTCGCATTGTGTATGCGGATTCCCGAACAGCTGGTCGGGTTCTGAGAAGACTGGCATCAAATGACATAAGATGAAACTGCCATAAAGGAAATCAAATGGAACGGACACAGGAGTGGGATTTTAACCCGTTTCTAAATGTTCAAAATCAATGGGTTGGCTGATGACGACAACCTCGATCAACACATCCGTATGATAAGTCCCCATGGGCTCGGTTTCCGCGCCCCTCTTGTGGGGTGGCAGATGGCTCAGATCGATGACGCTTGCCTGTGGCTGAACCCAACCGAGGGCATTCTTGTCCATTCTTTCACTTTGCGAATCAGCATAGACTTGTAACGAGCGGATTTTTTGGTGTGCCAACGAATACCTGCTTGGCGATTGGACCGGATGTGGCTTCCAGAATCGATGCCCTCACGGGAGAGTTGACATTGTTATGAACCACCGGGTGTTGAAGTTTCCAGACGATTCCGAATTCCCTTGCATCTGTTTGCATTGGTTTTTTTGCCATCTGGCCTACTTGAGTGCGAGCAATGAGTCGAGCAGGTAAACTGCGGTTAATTCTTCCATGCGATCCTGATATTACCCACCCTTGCTAGTGCTGCAACCCATGCCTGCTGTTTCAATCTGGCGATCCGGAATTCTGACAACCATTGCCTGGTCAATGCTGCTGTGGCTGGGTCATGCGAGTACCGCTGCTGAGCCGAATCACCCGCCCTTTGTTGCTGGTTTCGAACGATTTGCTCGGCCAGGTGACTTGGCATCTGTTGATGCAGGTGGTTTGTTGATCAGTGAATTGAATTGTGTTGCTTGTCATGCCACCACCGACCCTCAGTTGGCCGCAAAGGGTGGGCCAAGTCTCGTCGGTGCAGCCAACCGATTGCGGCCAAGTTGGCTGACCGAGTATCTGGCAGATCCGCAGGAGAAAAAATCGGGCACCACCATGCCACATCTGATGGAGCACATGGGCCAGCCTGAACGGAAAGCCGCCATCGAAGCCTTGGCCGCCTTTCTTGGCACGCAACAACAGCCTTTCGAGACGGTACGTGGTACCGGCGCAGTACCGGTAATTCACGAATTTTGGAATCGCGGTGATCCAAAACGAGGAAGAGAGCTTTATCACACGGTCGGGTGTGTTGCCTGTCACCAGCCAGATGAGGGCTACGAAACCTCTGAAACTGCACCCACCGCGATTGATCAAATGATCGAGCAACTCGACGCGGAGGAGTTAACAGAGCTTGGCCTGGCACGCGCCGCACGACGTGTTGGATCGGTGCCGCACGGTGACCTGGTGGGAAAGTACACACGTCAATCGCTGACCATGTTTCTGCTGCAACCGGACAAAATCCGCAAAGGATCGCGAATGCCTTCTCTGCGACTTTCGCCCACTGAAGCGGCAGATATTACCGCCCATTTGCTCAGTGATCAGCAGGCCGGACTCTCGACTACCAACCGGACAGAGAATGCGGATCTGATTGCCAAAGGACGGGCGTTGTTTGTGGAAGTAGGCTGCGCCAATTGCCATGAGGCAGGCGGTATCAAGGCAGTAAAGCAAGGAAAACCTTTGGTCGATTTGGATGCTGATTCCACCGAGAACTGCCTGAGTAACCCGACAGCCGACATGCCGGTATATGACTTGGATTCCACTCAGGTTGCAGCGATTCACGCTACCTTGAAATCAGTCCGTTTGGATGGCCAGCCATCGGCGAGTCAGATGGTTCACCGGCGGATGTTGCAATTGAATTGTTACGCCTGTCATCAGCGTGATACTGTCCTGGCCAAAGGAGACACCGCCGAGACCCTGGGTGGAGTTGGTCGATATCGAAAAGCCTATTTCGAGATGGTGGCGCAAGTGGATTTGGGAGACGAGGGTCGCTTGCCGCCGCCTCTGACCGGTGTCGGACAAAAACTACAGGCAAAAGCGTTGAAATCGGTGTTTGATCAACGAACCCCTGCGTACCGTCATCACATGCGGGCCCGCATGCCCGCCTATCATCCCGATACTGTCAAGACACTGGTCGAGCAGTTGCCAAAGGCGGATCAGGTTGATGCGGCAAGTGAAAAGTCAGTCTTTGGAACGGTGCATGACGGGCTCCAGCAGGCAGGACGTGCACTGGTCGGAACAGGATGCGTTGAATGCCATCCCTTCGGTGGCGAAAGTTTGCCAAGTGTGATCGGTGTGGACCTTGCCGGGATCACCTCGCGAGTGCGACCTCAGTGGTTTCGTGATTTTATTTATGAGCCGGGGGCAGTGAAGAGCCGAACACGTATGCCAACGTTTTTTCTGGATGGAAAGAGCAACCGGCCCGATCTGCTCAATGGCGATGTTGATCAGCAAATTGCTTCTTTGTGGTTTTATCTGAAGGATCTTGCTAACCAGCCTCTGCCGGAAAAAATCGCCAAGGTTAGATCGCAGAACTACGAGTTGCGACCTGAGAATCGACCGTTACTGCTGCGATCTTTTATGCTTGATGCAGGTACTCACGCCATTGCCGTTGGATTCCCCGAGCATGTGCATTACGCCTTTGATGCCGAGGGCATGCGTTTGGCGACAGGGTGGAAGGGTCGTTTCCTTGATGCCAGAGGGACCTGGTTTGAGCGTTTCACCCCGCCCGCCGACCCGCTTGGTGATTCGGTCGTCCGTTTTCCCGCAGGAGTTCCCTTGGCTGTCCTTGGGGATCCGGATGCGCAATGGCCAACCGCAACAGCAGAAAATCTGGGATACCGGTTTGAAGGATTTCGGTTGGATGCCGCCGGTGTACCGACCTTGATGTATCGTTTTTCAGACTGGCAGATTGAGGATCGAATCGAACCTGTTGGCGGCAAAGGATTACGTCGTCAGTGGCTGATTCGCAACGTCGGCAGCAGCGAAACCGGCCGGCCTGATGAGCCAACAGCATTGACTTTGCGTGCTCATCAGGCATCGAAGCTCACTTCGCCGAAATCAGGCATCGTTGAAGGCGACGGCATGACAGTGCAGCTCGTTTCCGGCCCCGGCGATGCGGGCAGGATCAGAAGTTCTGGATTGGTGCAGCAGTGGCTGCTGCCATTAAAAATCAACGGTGAACAGAAAGTGGTTGTGGAGTACACATGGTGATTCGACTGGCCTTATTGGTTGCGATTTTGTTCGGTCCTATTGCGCCCGCAGCCACTGTTTTCGGCGACGAAAAAGACTACTACCGATTGCTCTCGGTGGCGACAAGCAAAGCTCCTACGGAGTCCCGGTCCAAAAATTGGAAACCATCGCCCGAAGGTCTGGCACTTGAGATCAGTGGCATGACGTTCCTGGATGATAAGCGTTTGGCCGTGGCCATCCGCAAGGGCGAGATCTGGATCCTGGACGGAGTCTACGACGACCCGGCAGAGAATGTGACCTACAAGCGTTTTGCCAGTGCTTTACATGAGCCACTCGGTTTGCTGCAACACGATGGGGCTCTCTACACCGCCCAACGCACCGAGCTGACACGGATTCGGGATATCAACGGCGACGGTGTTGCTGACGAGTACTTGACTGCGGCCAAAGGTTGGGGAGTGACGGGTCATTACCACGAATATGCCTATGGTCCCAAGCTTGATGGCGATGGCAATCTTTGGGTGACGTTGAACATTGGTTTGGGACTCAAGGGTGACCAGCTGAAACGAGTGCTTCCTGACGCACCACTGGGCTATCGACAGGGTCGTTGGCGCGGCTGGGGCATGATTCTTACACCCGAGGGGAAACTTGTTCCGATGTGTGCCGGAATGAGGTCACCTGCTGGCCTCGGTGCCAATGCATCGGGTGACATGTTCTATACCGATCAACAGGGGAATTGGGTGGCTACCAATTCGTTGCATCATTTGAGATCTGGTGTTTTCTTTCACCATGCTGAGGCTTTGGCATCAATGAATGAACCGGGATCGACCATTCAGGGAGTGACGAATGTTCCCGGAGGAGTGCCGTTGCCACAGGCCTTGCGAGATTTCCCCCAACTGCGACCTCCAGCCGTCTGGTTTCCCTACAAAAGAGCCGGACAGTCAGCGACCGACATCATGCTGGATCAGAGTGATGGAAAATTCGGCCCTTTTTCGGGGCAACTCTTTGTTGGCGAGTTCACGCAGGCGGGTGTCAATCGAGTGTTTTTGGAAAAGGTTGGTGGTGAATATCAGGGAGCCTGCTTTCCGTTTCGAAGCGGTTTTGCCTCAGCTGTACTTCGGTTGGCTCAAGGTGCAGATGGTAGTATGTTTGCCGGCTTGACCAATCGCGGATGGAGCAGTCTGGGAAATGCAAGTTATGGATTGCAGCGACTGGTTTGGACGGGGAAAACGCCCTTCGAGATTCAGGAAATGCGTGCCACTGCGGATGGTTTTGAATTGCTGTTTACCCTTCCGGTTGATCCTCAATCGGCCGGCGATATTGCTTCGTATGCGATGAACAGTCACACGTATCTGTATCACTCGGCGTACGGCAGCGACGAAATCCAGCAGCAGAATTTGACGATCAGGTCGGCCACCGTCTCGGAAGACAAGCGACGCGTTCGTCTCGTCATCGATGGACTGCGTGAACTTTTCGTTCACGCCTTGGAGGCTGACGGCGTGCGCAGTACAGCGGGCCGGCCCTTATTGCACGCCGATGCCTATTACACCCTGAATCGGCGGCCGCGATAAATCAGTCGGTCGCTTTCGATTCAGTGCTGGGTTTTTCATCGCGGCTGCAATCGCTGCGCCCGGCATTGCCAGAAATTCAACGTATGACGCGATCAGCGTGCAAAATCCGGGTTGGGTATGGGGCGTTTGGCATCCATTGATTTCAGAATGGCTGACAATCTTTCTTGCATGGCTTGCACTCGTTCGGGTTCTTTCTCAGCCAGATTATCAGCTTCCGAGAGATCGTTCTGGAGGTCATACAATTCGGAGATCCCCTCGTCGAACTGGATCAGTTTCCACGGTCCTTTGCGTAAGATGCTGTAGGGACCGGGGGCATGTCGGTAGTGAGGAAAGTGCCAGATCAATTCGTCACGTTCCAGCGGCGTTTTGGCAGCTGACTTCATGTGTGGTAGCAGTGATAACCCATCGATTGTGCCGTCCGCGGGCGGTGCAATGCCAACGGCATCAAGGACAGTGGGAAAAACATCGATCGAGCAGACGGGAGCGTCGGAGGTCGTGCCCGGCTTGATTTTACCAGGCCAACGGACAAGAAACGGAACCCGGATTCCGCCTTCGTAGGCGTAGCCTTTGCCGCTCCGCAGCGGGGCGTTCTCGGTCGGCCGACCGCCATTGTCCAGACCACCGTTGTCCGATGTGAAAATGATGAGAGTTCGATCATCAATGTCCAGTTCATTAAGCGTTTCGAGAATCTGTTTTGTGGAATCATCGATGGACTCGACCATTGCTGCATACTTTGCATTCACGTCTGATTTACCAGCCCGTTTGTACTTGGCTGCCACCTCATCGATCGCCTGAATCGGAGTGTGGACGGCATAGTGGCTCAAGTTGATAAAGAATGGTTGGTCTTTCCATTTGCGGATCAATTGGACTGCTTCATCCGCTTCGCGATGGGTGAGAAATTCGCCAGCTTTACGGCCAGGTAATGATGGGATTCCGGCACGAATCATGGGGTGCCGGTGTTTCGGTTGGTTGTAAGGATCGAAGTAGGACGGCGGTTGTCCGTAATCGCATCCGCCACGATTTTCATCGTAACCCTGCCCCGGTGGGTACCAAGCTTCGTCGCCCAAATGCCACTTGCCGATGTACGCGGTCTTGTAACCATTGGCACCCAGAACCTCGGCTATGGTCACTTCGCTGTGTTCCATCCAGTAGGGATTGGGTGGGCAGAGAAGTTTTCGATTTTTGCCACCCACATAATCGGTTGGGTTTTTTTCTGGCGTGCCGATGTTGCCACGTTGGAACATACTGCGAATCCAGTCCGTGACACCAATCCGAGCCGGATAACGGCCGGTTTGCAATGCCGCTCGTGTTGGCGAGCAGACGGCGCAGGCAGCGTACCCGTTGGTGAAACGCAGTCCCTCGTCCGCCAGTCGGTCAATGTTCGGCGTTTTGTAGTAATCACTGCCTTGGCACGCGAGATCCATCCAGCCCATGTCATCGACCACTATCAGGATGACATTGGGCTGATCCCGACGGTCATCGGCGTTTTCAGCCGCCGCTGGATTTGCAGCAGCAGTCGATGTGACAGCGAATAACAGCAGGACTGGGAAAAGGTTTGCAGCAGAAGGAAAGCGGGCCATCTATAATTCAACCTGCGAATATAAGCGAATGGGTGATTGTCTTTGCACCGCTCATTGTATCCCAAATGTGTCTGGGTGCCTTCGTTCGTATTACAAAACCAGAAACAGGGGTGGCAGACCGCACATGAAATTTCTCAGGCATTCGCTGTGGTTCTGTGGTTGGATCCTCCTGCTGGCCCAGGATGGCTTTCTGACATCGGATTCGTTGGCGTCAGAACCGGGCAAACAATTGCCTGGCAAACTGCCGGGGATGAATGTCCTGTTCATTGCAGTGGACGATCTGCGAGTGGAACTCGGGTGTTACGGGGATCAGCACGTCCGATCGCCGAACATTGATCGGTTGGCTGAGGAAGGTACCCTTTTTGGGCGTGCGTACTGCCAGCAAACTGTCTGTAATCCATCCAGGGCTTCTTTGTTAACCGGAAAGCGGCCCGATGCTTTGCGGGTCTGGGACTTGCCAACACACTTTCGGCAGCACTCGCCCGATGTTGTGACGCTTCCACAACAGTTCAAACGGCATGGTTACCACACTCAGTGCATCGGAAAGATTTTTCATAACTGGCGTCAGGATGAATGGCGGGGAGATCCTATTTCCTGGAGCGTCCCTTCGCAGATGCATTACAACAGTCATGGAAATGATAAACCGCAAGTGTCTGGGGCGTTGCCGCCGAATCTTGCATCCGGCCATCAGGGAATGGAGTGCCGATCGGTCCCGGACGATGCCTACTTTGATGGTCGTATCGCAACACTGGCAGCAGATTCGTTGCGGCAGCTTGCAGTTCAAAAACGTCCGTTTTTTCTTGCTGTGGGGTTTTGGAAACCACACACACCGTTCAACGCACCAAAAAAGTATTGGGACCTGTATGAGCCGGCGGCAATTCCGTTGCCTCGTCATGTTGTGCCGCCGCGGGGAATCCCTGACATCGCATTGACCAATGCCCGTTATCGCGACGGGGTGGATTCGGATTCATTGAGAGAAATGCACCATGGGCACTTGGCTGCCATCAGTTACCTTGATCAGCAAGTTGGCCACGTACTGCGGGTACTGGATGAATTGGCGATCCGAGAGAATACCATCGTGGTTTTTTTCTCGGACCACGGTTTGCACCTTGGTGAGCATGGGTTGACACGTAAAACCACCGCATTTGAACTTGATGCGCGTGTCCCTCTGATCATTGCTGCACCAGGTTTCGCCCAAGCACAACGTGTTCCTGGTCTGGTCGAATTGTTGGATTTGTATCCGACCCTGACAGATCTCTGTGGGCTACCCCGTCCTGACAATATTGCAGGTCGCAGTCTGTTGCCTTTGTTGCAGGATCCGAGTCGTAAAGTGAAGTCGGTAGCTTTGACACAGACGCCGCGCCCCAACTATCCCCGTGGAAAAGATCCAAACTTCATGGGGTATTCAATGAGAACGGAAAATGTGCGTTATATCGAGTGGCGGAAATTCGGGACCGACCAGATTGAGGCTCGTGAACTGTATGATCATTCTGTCGATCCGCTCGAGACTGAAAATCTTGCCGTACTCGAATCCGAGCGGACTCGGGTCGATCGATTGTCGCGGCAGTTGCAGCAGTTGATCCTGCAAGGACAATCCGAAGGCATTCGGTAAAGGTGCCGCGCAGGAATGCAGAAACCGGAAACAGTTTTGTGCAGTAGAATGTCGAGAATGGGCGATTCTGTATATATGATATATGTTCAGTAAGTCCATCGTGTTGAATGTCGAGAACCTTACCGAATACGTGCTGCGTGAGCGAGTTTCGCTGACGGTTTGCATTCAGATGATCACGCGCCGTTATCATCTGGCAGAAGCCCGATTTCTACTGCAGTTCAATCAGTGGGTAGGTCAGAGCAACCGAAATCGGAGGGTGAACGACATTTTGACCGTCCGATTGTCTCGCTTATTTTGTTGACATTTACTGGTTGGGAATTAACGATCAGAATGAGGTTGTTCTGAGTTCTGATCGTCGCTCTCTTGGAATTGAATTTTACGTCCTCGAGAAGATGTTGGGTTACAGCCCCCCGCCACCGCCACCTGATGTGCCTGCAATCGAACCAGATATTCGCGGGGCACTCACGATTCGCGATCAGTTGGAAAAGCACCGTGAAGTTGCGACCTGTGCTGAATGCCATCGAAAAATTGACCCACTGGGGTTTGCTCTCGAGAACTTTGATGCCGTGGGTGGTTGGCGAAAAGACTATGAAAGAAAGATGCCGGTAGATCCTGCGGGTAAGTTATCCAACGGTGAAGTGTTTTCCAGTTTTGAAGAATTTTGAAAACTGATGATCGGTCAGAGTGATCGATTCAGTCGTTGTCTGACGGAAAAACTGATGGCCTATGCCTTGGGCAGGGAAATGGAAGTCGGAGATCGACCTGCCATTGACCAGATTTTGCAGGATTTGGAGGCGACCAAGGGTGGCCTTCAGGATCTCATTCGCCTGATCGTCCAATCCAAACCGTTTTTGCGTAATTGACGATCCTGACAGCATCTCAGTAAGCGAGGCAGATGCTGTCAGAAATGTGAGACGACTCGGTGTTGTTGCGACTTAATTGCGGTTCTGTACCACAACCTGCGATAGAACTACCCTGAATTGTGTTGGATTTCCGCTGGAAATCAGTCAGAATTGCGGTTCCGCCGGATTTTCCCACCTCCCATCGTTCGACTTTATGCCTCGCCCAGCATGCTTTTTGATTGTCGCTGTTATCCTCTCCGCGTCTTTGCGGGCAGAATCTCCTGAGTTGCGTTTCGAAACGGATGTGCGATCAATCCTTCGAACGCATTGTTTTCAGTGCCATGGGGAAGAACCTGAAATTCAAGGGAACCTTGATCTGAGGCTGGTTCGCTTCATGCATAAAGGCGGTGATTCGGGAGCGGCTATTGTTCCCGGTAAGCCCGAGGACAGTCTGCTGTTTCAAAGGTTGCGAGATGGCGAAATGCCACCCGATGAAAGCAAGCACATCAGTGACGAGGAACTCAACACGATTCGAGATTGGATTGCTGCCGGAGCCAAGACGGTGCGTGCTGAGCCTGATAGCCTTGGTGCGGAGCCTTACATTACCGAAGAGGAAAAATCGCACTGGTCTTTGCAGCCCATTGGGCGACCAGCGGTTCCGGAGGTCGATGATCCGCGACAGGTTGTGAATCCCATCGACGCATTTTTGCTGCGACGACTGCAAGATCAGGGCCTGGGATTCAGTCCACCTGCATCCCCTCGCAAGCTGTTGCGCCGCTTGTCATTGGATCTGCTTGGGCTACCGCCGACTCCTGAGTCGGTAGCCCGGTTCGCGACTGACATCGCCGCATCGACACGTCCCGAAAGTGTCTGGTCCGCAATGGTCGACACGCTGCTGCAGTCCCCGCATTATGGCGAACGCTGGGCCCGACACTGGCTGGACGTGGCTGGCTACGCCGATAGCGAAGGATACAACGATGTCGATACTGAACGACCAGATGCATGGCGATACCGCGACTACGTGATTCGTGCCTTGAATACCGACATGCCGTTTGATCAATTCATTACCGAACAACTCGCCGGGGATGAATTGGTCACAGCACCCCTTGATAACCTTACCGATGCCGACGCACAGTTGCTGGTCGCTACTGGTTTCCTGCGGATGGCACCCGATGGAACTGGCGGCGCTGTGGCTGACAAATTACTGGCTCGTAACGACACAATCGCCGATACGATTCGCATTGTGTCATCTTCGTTGCTTGGTTTGACCGTTGGTTGTGCGCAATGTCACGACCATCGATATGATCCCATCACACAAACGGACTACTACCGCTTCCGCGCGATTTTTCAGCCGGCGTTTGACCCGGAGAATTGGAAGTCACCGTCCAAACGCAGGGTTTCTCTGTACACGGAGGTCGACCGGTCGATGGCTGAAAAAATCGAAATCGAAGCCAAAGAAATCGACGCTGACCATAGCCGGAAGGAAGCGGAGTTCATTGCAGTGACATTCGAGAAACAATTGCAGGAATTGCCAGAATCGATCCGCGAACTGGCTCAAGCTACCCAGACAACTGCCGACGGGAAACGCACGCCCGAGCAAAAGGAGTTGCTTCGCAAACATCCGAGTTTAAATGTCACTTCCAAGTCGCTCTATCTGTATGATCGCAAGGCAGCGGATGAACTCAAAGC
>Ga0315334_10002713_pt1 | contig 11051 bp, 5 predicted proteins | sample M150034915metaG_FD_205555 | JGI IMG/M metagenome (GOLD analysis project Ga0315334, IMG submission 205555) | Ammonia-oxidizing marine archaeal communities from Monterey Bay, California, United States - M1 500m 34915 | ecosystem: Environmental > Aquatic > Marine > Intertidal zone | place: USA... | reverse complement strand
CCCAGAATCTTTAAGGTTTTCCAGAGCATTGATCCTATTGGGATCTGTTTTTGGGCTTTTCTCCCTTACAGGCAGCCGGTGGGTATATAAAATTCTAAATCTAAATAAGCTGGTTGGATTTCAAAATAAGGCAAAACGCATTGTTATAGTATCTTCTTTGAATGAGTTCAATAGAATCTCTAATTTATTAAAACAATCGCATATTAGCATAAAGCAAGTGGACCATTTGTCACCCATTATCGATCCCAGTTCTTATTCCGATAGATTGGACCATATCAATAAGCTCCGCGAAATAATATCTGTAAATAATATCAATGAGGTAATTTTCACCACAAAAGATTCTTCCTTTCAGAACATTATGGAATACATGGCTAATTTGGATGCTGAGAAAGTTAGTTTCAAAATAGCCCCTAATGAAAGCATGCATATAATCGGCAGCAATTCTTCTGATTCTATTGGGGAGTATTACATCATTGACATTAATTCAATAACCAAACCAGAGAATATCAGGAAAAAAAGATTTTTTGACCTCACAGTTACAATACTTCTGTTGTGTATCCTCCCATTAGGATTGCTATTGATAAAGAACAGATTGCAATTCATTTCCAATTTGGCAGGCGTATTTATCGGTTCCTATTCATGGGTGGGATTTTCTAAATTAAACAGGCCCAATCATGAGCAATTACCAAACATTAAAAAGGGCATATTAAATCCTTCTGACAGGACACCCAATCCGAGCACAAACGAAATAGAGCTTCAGAAGTTAGACCTGATTTACGCCAAGGATTACCAAATCATGCATGATATTCAAATAATTTGGAGAGGTTTTCAGAGACTTGGCAGAGCAACAATCTAGCCTTTTCTACCGCTTAACATTCCGGTCATTTCCTAAAATTATATCTTAAATTTTGTTAATTTTGGCGTTCTAACAAGATTTTCTATAAATGGCACAAACAGAATTGATTCTTCCCAAAATGGGTGAAAGCGTGGCTGAGGCAACTATTACTAAATGGTTGAAAAAGGAAGGCGATCAAATTGAAGCCGATGAATCCATCGTTGAAATTGCAACGGATAAAGTGGATTCGGAAATTCCTTCCCCAGTTTCCGGGGTGCTTCTCAAAATACTAAACCAAGAAGGAGAAACAATAAGTGTGGGTTCCGTAATTGCCTTAATTGGTGATTCTATGGACCAAACGACAAGTCCCATCAACCAGGAACCCCGTTTAGAAAAAATGAACGAGGAAAAAAGTTCAACAATCAACAATAGCCCTGTTGCGGAAGCACCTATCTCCAAACCTAATGATTTACCCATTGAAGTACAAGTTGAACAAACCCATACAGGAAATACCAATACAACACCCAGATTTAGAAATGGGAGATTTTATTCCCCCCTTGTAAGACGTATCGCTCAAAAAGAAGGGGTGACTGTCGAAGAGATGGAAAAAATATCAGGTAGTGGAAAAAATGGGAGATTAACCAAGTCTGATATTTTTGCATTTTTAAATTCCCGCCAGGATGGTCCTGCTCCTGTTAATCAGGAAGTCTCTCCCACACCTATACCTTCTGCCTCCTCTCCTTCAAGTGCTCCTTTAAAAAGAGATGTTGCAGAAAGTCCCAAAATTTCATCGGTATCAGGAGAGGATGAGATCATTGAAATGGATAGAATGCGAAAAATGATCGCAAATCATATGGTGATGTCCAAGCAGACTTCTCCTCATGTCACCTCTTTTGTAGAAGCAGATGTCACGAATATTGTCCAATGGAGAGATAAGATTAAAAACGATTTTCAAGTAAAAGAAGGAGAAAAGTTCACATTTACTCCTATATTTATTGAGGCAGTTGCAAGAGCCATAAGAAAATTCCCAATGATCAATTCATCGATAGATGGAACTAGTATTATAAAACGAAAAAATATTAACATTGGAATGGCCGCCGCACTACCATCAGGAAACTTAATTGTACCTGTAATTAAAAATGCAGACCGGATGAATCTATTTGGATTGGCTAAATCTGTTAACGATCTAGCTTCAAGGGCTCGAGACAACCAATTAACTCCTGATGAAATTCAAGGTGGCACATTTACTCTTACCAACGTAGGTACATTTGGAAACCTGATGGGGACCCCTATCATTAATCAACCTCAGGTTGCGATATTGGCAGCTGGGGCCATTAAAAAGAAACCTGTTGTAATAGAAACACCCGACGGAGATTCTATTGGTATCAAACAAATGATGTATCTTTCCCTTTCCTATGACCATAGAGTAGTAGATGGTGCATTAGGAGGAAGCTTTCTAAAAAAAGTGGCAGACTTTTTGGAGGAGTTCGATATTAACCGAAATATTTAAGACCTAATTATCATGAGAAACTGTAAACTATTGTTAAGCGGCTTGGCGTTATTGTCCACAACTTATTATGCTACTGCCCAGTTAAGCAAGGATGGTGAAAAGATTTTTAAAGAAAATTTTTATCAAGCTGAAGAAACCCTCGCAGATGGAAACTATACAGCAGCATTGCCAATGTATCAGGAATTAAACGCAATGGATGGTGAAAATGCAAATATCAATTGGCGGATTGGCCTATGTTTTCTAAATACCTCAAACGAGAAAGGAAAAGCACTCCCCTATCTGGAAAAGGCAATTTCAAAAGTATCTGCTGATTTCGTTTATGATACGCATGAAGAAAAAAATGCACCAGTGCAATGTTATTTTGATTTGGGTCAGGCATACCGGCTTAACTACCAGCTAGACACTGCTATGAAAACATTTGACAGATTCAGCTCCTACATTGATGAAAAAGATAAAGAAGCAATGACATCCGTGACTAGAGAAATCAAAATGTGTAAAAATGCGCAGGAACTCATGAGTAATCCTATCAATGCCCTTATTACTAACCTAGGAGGAAATGTCAATAGCAATTCCGCTGATTTTAGTCCGGTAATAACTGCTGATGAATCTACACTTATTTTCACATCCAGAAGAGAAGGAAGTACTGGGGGAAATGTAGATGAAGATGGCATGTTTTTCGAGGATATCTACGTATCCACAAACAATAATGGCACTTGGTCTAAAGCAACCAAAATTGATACCAACATTAACTCTAGCAACCATGAAGCAACCATTGGCCTTTCAGTTGATGGGCAAACCCTCTTCATTTATAAAGATGACAATGGGGATGGCAATATTTATTCCAGCCAATTGGATGGGGACAAATGGACAAAACCCGTTTTGATGGGATCCAATATCAATACCAAATCATGGGAAACCCATGCGGTAATAAGTGCTGATGGCCAAAAAATATACTTTGTTAGTGATCGAGAAGGGGGTTATGGCGGACGTGATCTATATAGTGCAATAAAACTACCAGATGGAAACTGGAGCCTTGCAACGAATATGGGGGCCCAAATTAATACGCCATTTGATGAAGATGCGCCATTCATACATCCTGATGGTTTTGAATTATTCTTCAGCTCAAACGGGCATAGAACAATGGGGGGATTCGATATTTTTTCTTCTACCTTATCAGACAAGGGCACATGGAGCAGCCCAAATAATGTAGGATACCCTGTCAACACAACAGATGATGATATTTTTTATATCACATCCACTGATGGAAAAAGAGCCTATTATTCTTCTTCAATGCCTGGCGGTTTTGGAGAAAAGGACATCTACATGATCAACATCCCGGAAGCGAAAGAAAAAAATCTTACCGTTTTAACGGGTATTGTTGCAGATCAATATGGTAGTATCCCTGGATATGCTAAAATTATAGTGACCAATATAGAATCAGGTGAATTGATAGGCATTTATTCTCCCAACTCCACTACCGGTAAGTACTTGCTAATTTTACCAAAGGGCATTAATTACAGTGTAACATATGAAGCAGAAGGCATGTTATACCACACTGAAAACATATATGTGCCAGAAAACTCATCGTATTCTGAGATCAATAAATCGATTCAACTGCCCACAGTAAGAGTGGGTGGAACCATAGTACTGAGGAATATTTTCTTTGAATTTGGTACCACCACCATCAAAAAGGAATCCAAACCAGAACTTGATAGAATCTATAAACTCTTGACAGAAAAGCCCAATATTGTAGTTGAAATTTCAGGGCATACTGATACCAGAGGAAAACCAGAAGACAATCTTAAGCTATCTAACGGGAGAGCTAAAAAAGTAGTGGAGGAGTTGATTGACAGAGGGGTAAATAAAAAGCGTTTACAGGCCAAGGGTTATGGAGAAACAAAACCTCTTGCCGAGAACTTTGACAAAAACGGAGAAGAGAATCCAAAAGGAATGGCAATTAACAGGAGGGTTGAGCTTACCATTCTTTCAACAGGCAAAAATTAATTAACGTCAATTATTATATTACCTTAGCGTTTGAAATTTCTACTGTATAAACTAATTAGTTAACATGTCGTCCCGATTGCAAACCACAGTATTATTTAACAAATTTCAATCTCCTTTATTTATTTACTTGGTATTTTTTGCCTTTAGCTTTAATGCACTTGGGCAGGAGGACGCAATTACTGAGGTAAATAAAGAGCAAGAGAATTTTAGATCTTTATTTACTCAGGCAGGTTTTCATATTGAATACAAAAATTACAACCTTGCCCTGCCCCTGTTTTTAATAATGGACTCTTTAAAACCAGATAATGCCAATATACAATACAGAATTGGCCAATGTTATTTGGAATCTGCCAATGATAAAGAAAAAGCGATCTCTTATCTGGAAAAAGCCATAACCAATACCACAACCAACTACAATGACTTAGCATATACAGAAGAAAAGGCGCCGATTTACACGTATTTCGATTTGGGAAAAGCCTATCATTATAATTACCAGCTGGATACAGCAATTTCCACCTTGAAAAAATTCAAGTCACTATTACATGCCAAACACTATTTGCAATCTGATGCCATGCGCTTAATCGAAATGTGCACTTTTGCCAAGCAGCAAATTGCTAATCCTATAGATGTTGAAATTGTTAATTTGGGAATTGACATCAATACCGAATATGCGGATTTTGGACCGGTAATAAATGCCGATGAATCCATGATGATTTTTACCTCCAGGAGAAAAGGAACCACAGGCAGGGGTACTACCATAGATGGTAAGTATTATGAAGATATCTATGTGAGCTATAAAGAAGCGGGCAATTGGACGGAACCACAAAAGATTGGACCCAGTATAAATACCAGTGAGCATGATGCAGCGATAGGTTTATCTGCTGATGGACAACAATTATTTGTTTATAAAGATGATGCCGGGGATGGAAACATTTATCAGAGCTTTTTGGTTGGGGAGGATTGGACTGTTCCTGAAAAATTGAATGAAAATATAAATAGTGAAAAATGGGAAACACATGCATCCATTTCTGCCAAGGGAGACCTCTTGTATTTTGTAAGTGATCGAAATGGAGGAATTGGAGGAAGGGATATTTATCGTTGTAAAACCTTACCAAATGGAGAATGGGCATTGCCTGAAAATATTGGACCCTCAATAAATACCCCATATGATGAAGATGCCCCATTTATTCATCCCAATGGCAAAATACTATTTTTCAGTTCAAAAGGGCATGAAACAATGGGTGGTTTTGATATCCTATTTTCAGAAATGGATGAAAATGGGAACTGGGGGACAGCTCAAAATATTGGATATCCCATCAACACAACGCTGGACGATATTTATTATGTCCCCAGCTCAGATGGTCAGCGAGGGTACTATTCATCCGCTGCAAATGCCGGATATGGCGATGCAGACCTTTATATGGCTGCCTTTAAAGGTATGGAAGAAATTGCATTAACCGTTTTAAAAGGGGTAATGGCCGTTTTTGATAATGAAGGGATACCTGTTGCCGCGGAAATCATTGTAACTGATAACAGCAATCCCGATTCCCCCGCTTTAATCTACACCCCTAACTCTTCTACAGGAAAATACATTATCATATTAAATGCAGGCAGGGACTATAATGTAAGCTATATGATAAACGACTCTATTGTTCATTCTGAAAACATATTTATTCCGGAAGAGTCATCATACCAGGAAATTGAAAGAACCATTGATTTAAAAAAGATCGATGCAGATGGTACAATTGCTTCAACTACTCCTGAAGAAGTTAAGGAAAAACCAATTCCCATTATTTCCGATTTATCTGAATTACAGTTTTTCTACGATATTGATACTTCATTCATAGACGATGAACATAAATTAACTAAATCTTTATCTGGGGAACTACAATTCAAATCCGAGGATGAAAAAAACACAAGATATAAAATCATGCTTGTTAACAAAGAAGGTGAGATAGTTTCCTCAACCATAACTGATAAAAATGGCAGTTTTATATTTAAGGAAATACCATTTAACAATCAATATCTAATAATGACAGAAAAGTATCTGGCAGAAGCAAAAATGGTGATCCACACAAACGACAAGAAAACAGTGACTCTAAGGAGCAAGGACAACAAGCAATTTGTTGAAATTCTTGAGGAAGAAGAACCGGTAGAGGTTGACTTCATTAAGGAAACAATTAAAGATTATAGGGAGTATTTTATTTACAATGCCATTTCCATCAATACAGACAATGTATATTTTACTCAATTTATTGAAGAGCTCACTTCACTCTTAAAGAAAAAAGACCGACTAAATTTAACCATCGATGCCAGTGCATCTAAAGTCCCAACCTATAAATACAGCAACAACAGTAACCTTGCAAGAATAAGAGGTAATTCAGCGAAAAAATCCATTATTTCCGCATTAGCTAAGAAAGGAATAGATACTAAAAGGATTACGTTTACGCTGAATGTAGGTGTCAATGGCCCCAAATACAAAAATGATGCTAAATCCAATAAGGTGGTTTACGAAAAATACCAATACGTATTTGTAAAAGTTAATAATTAAACTATCTGAGATTTACATACCACAACCCTGTGGTATTTATTTATTCCCATTCTCTATTGTGCCTTCCCCAATTTTGTAACTTTTCTGAGTATTATTAGTAATATTGAGCATTATGCGATTTCAATTTGCTTTATTAATTCTATTCTTAAATATGGGATTGTCCAACACCTTTGGCCAGGAGGTTGGCATAGATGAAACCGTTACTACAAAAGAACTTTTTAAATCTGGGAATTACAGAGGAGCACTCCGGGAATATGAATTAAAGCTTGCCAAAGACTCTAACAATTTGGAGTACAAACATAAAATCGGAGTATGTCATCTTTATATAAATGAGGATAAAACCAAAGCCATACCCTATCTAAAAGAAGTAGTGGAAAAAGACCCTTTAAATATCCCGGCAATTTTTGATCTTGGAAGGGCATATCATTTATCCTTAGATTTTGATAACGCCATTGAACAATTTGAAACATTTATCGAAAAAGAAAGCGAAGAATTAGTGAAAGAAAATTCAGAAAGGCAAATTGAAATGTGTAATAATGGGAAAAAACTAATTAAGTATCCCATTGACGTAACATTTGAAAACCTCGGCAGGTTTATCAATTCCCCTTATCCTGATTTTTCCCCATTTGTCCCAGAGGATGAAGCCTATTTGATATTCTCGAGCAGGAGAAAAGAAAACAGGGGGAGTCTTTTTGATTTTGATGGGTTTAATCCCTCAGATGTTTATTTATCCAATGTGAAAAAGGGAGTATTTAAAAGGAGTCAAAATATTGCGGTAATCAATACAGAATCCGAAGAAGAGACCGCGGGAATATCTCCCGACGGATCCCAAATACTTATTTATGTGGACGATATTTTTCAAAATATTTATGGCAATATTTATTTGGCCCAAAGGCGTGGGAGATCATTCCAAGGATTAAAATCAATTGGTTCAACCATCAATTCCAATACAAGTATAGAAACCTCGGCTTGTTTATCTTATGATGGAGAACTATTGTTTTTTGCAAGTGACAAAAAAGAAGGAATGGGGGGGACAGATATCTATTATGCAAAAAAGATGCCAGATGGGAAGTGGGGTAAACCCATCAACTTGGGAGATGGGATAAATACCAAATACAATGAAGATTATCCCACATTACTGAAAGATGGTAAAACATTGTTCTTCAGCTCTGAGGGTCATAATAGCATGGGGGGCTATGATCTTTTTAGCTCCAACTGGAATGAGACAAAGGAGACATGGTCTACCCCAAACAACATAGGATACCCAATAAATACGCCGGATGATAACATGAACATTTCATTTTCTTCCCAGTGGGATAATGAAATGGAAGAGGCAAGAAATAAATACGCCTATATTTCTGCATGGCGAGAAGGTGGTTTTGGGGACCTCGATATTTATAGGGTTACATTTAACTCCGTTGCTCCCCTTTTAACAGCAATTACAGGCAGTATTTCTGCAAAAATCCCCATTGATAACAGCATATACCAAATCTTATATCATTACAGCAAAGGGAATGTGCGTATTGCCCTTCCCGAACAATGTCACCCGTGGAAAGTAAAAGGATGGAAGTTCATTGAAGAAAAAGAAGTTAAAGTTCGACCTGGATACGAATACAAAACCTCTTTGTATTTTGAATCGAATGGTCAAAAAAAAATATTCTCATCTAAAAAGTATCCTAAGGGCGACCCTAAGTACAAATTCAAACATGCCAAAACCAACTTGATCAAGAAAAAAAACTATGTTCCTGAAAAAACGCAATACGAATACAAATTGCTTCCTGAAGCTTCCATCCAAATCACCCACCTCAAAACAAATGAAACGTATAACTATGTACCAAGTGAAAATGGAACGTATGTGGCTATACTTACGCCAGGAAGGTATGAGGTAGTTGTTAGTGCAGACCTCTTTATGCCTATAACGGAAACCCTAATCCTTTACGATAAAAGCTCTTTTGAAGCCGAGATTAAAAAAGACTTTATTTTTGAACCACCACCTCAAGAAGAATAGCTGACAGCAAGTATATTGCGGTTTATTATCCATAAAATTGAATTACCTTTAACCTGATTTAGATTAGAGAATGTTAATGATAACGCTACAAAGGATAGCCTTTTCCTTTTATTTTTTATGGGGCTGGTGCATCAATGCAAATGCACAATATGTTGACCCAAGAGAAGCCAAAGAACATTTTAGTCGCGGGAATTATGAAGCAGCCATGCCCGCTTTTCGAAAACTCCTCAAAAAAGATTTATATCACGCTGAATACAATTATAAAATGGGGCTATGCTATCTTAGAACCAACATTGATAAATCCAAAGCAACAACGTATTTAGAAAGGGCTGTAAAAAACAAAAAAAACACCCAATGGTTATTTGACCTTGGTGTTGCTTACCAGTATTCGCATCAATTTGAAAAAGCGGTTGCATCATTTGAGAATTACATGGCTGATGCATCTGAGAAACAAAAGGCTGAGGCCAAAAACAAGATTCAATCTTGCCAGGCAGCAAAGGATTTGATCAAGCGCCCTGTTGACGTCGCAATAGAAAACATAGGTGAATCTATTAATTCTAAATATGCTGACTACTACCCCTTTGTAGCCAAAGATGATTCTTACATTGTTTTTACCACCCGAAGAGGAGGAGTCCGGGAATTTGATGGTTACTATCAATCCGATATTTATGTATCTGAAAAAGCAGATGGCCAATTCAAAACAGCCAAAGATGCAGGCCCTTTGGTGAATTCAGATTATGATGACCAGGCTGTGGGCTTATCCAATGATGGCCGGACATTATTTGTTTATTTAGATAATATCAAAGAATTTGGAGACATCTATATTTCTAACAGGACCAATAAGCGTTTTGAGAAAATTACAAAAATGGGGGAAAATGTAAACTCCTCAAATGTTGAAACAGCCGCTTCCATTTCTGCAGATGGAAACACATTGTTTTTTGCAAGCAATAAGGCCGGAGGAAATGGGGGCTTGGACTTATACATGACGCGAAAATTGCCTGATGGAAACTGGGCTCTTCCTCAAAATCTTGGTGATCAGATCAATTCAAAATACAATGAAGACTTCCCTAATCTATCTGAAGATGGAAAAACTTTATATTTCTGTTCAGAGGGACATTATTCAATGGGAGGATATGATCTGTTTACAAGCACGTGGGATCCTGAAACCAATAATTGGTCTGATCCCAAGAATCTAGGCTATCCAATTAATACGGCAGGTGATGAAAAAACGATCTCCTTTGCCCAAGAAGGCAATCTGGCCTATATGTCCGCTTTACGGCCCGATGGATATGGCAATTTAGATATTTACCAAATCATCTATCCTGAAACTTACATTTTTAGGGTTAAACTTGCGATCGCTGGTAACCCCGCTCAATACGTTACAAATACTGAAATATTTATTGAGGGAACCCGAATAGATGAACCATTGTTGTTTACAGCGAATCCCAATAATGGTATTTATACTATAGCCCTAAATTACCCAGGCACTTACCACCTTACAATAGACGCTTCTGGCTTTTTGCCTTATATTGAAGAAATAAACCTGTCCAGTGATAATGAACTGTTTCATAGCCGGATTACAGATAAAATAATTAAACTTGCTCCAAATAACTAGATTATGAAATTAAATTTATCCAAGCCCCTTGTACTGTTTGATCTGGAAACTACAGGAATCAATGTTGCTGAAGACAGGATTGTTCAGATTGGGGCCATTAAGATATGCCCTGATGGCTCAAGAGAAAATTATGAGCAGCTTGTTAATCCCGGAATTCCGATCCCACCAGAATCTTCCCAAATCCATAATATTTTTGATGAAGATGTTCGGGACAAACCTTTATTTGGGAATATCGCCAATGAGCTGAATGCGTTTTTAAATGGCTGTGACCTGGCTGGCTATAACTCAAACAAGTTTGATATCCCTATTTTGGCAGAAGAATTCTTGAGGCTAGAGATCAGCTTTTCACTTAATAACAGAAACACCATTGATATTCAAAACATCTTTCACAATATGGAAAGAAGGACACTTCGCGCCGCCTATAAATTTTATACAGGAAAGGTACTAGAAGGGGCACATGATGCTATGGTTGATATTGAAGCAACCTACGAAGTATTACTCAAACAAATTGAACGGTATGAAGGTAAT
>Ga0315334_10002707_pt1 | contig 11063 bp, 6 predicted proteins | sample M150034915metaG_FD_205555 | JGI IMG/M metagenome (GOLD analysis project Ga0315334, IMG submission 205555) | Ammonia-oxidizing marine archaeal communities from Monterey Bay, California, United States - M1 500m 34915 | ecosystem: Environmental > Aquatic > Marine > Intertidal zone | place: USA... | reverse complement strand
ACAATAGATACCGGTGGTATAAAATATAAAGTAATTAGCGGGGATGGTAGTTCAAAACTTAGATTTAAAATCAAAAATTAAAAGTTTAATAAATAAATATTAAAAATTATGGCAGCAGTAACGCCGGTAGCGGGAGACAATATTAACGTCACAAATCCCCTACCAACACAACAAACTGCTTCGGCTAACTATTTAGATATAGCAACTAATGGTTGGGCGCAGCAATATCTACCAGAGCTTTATGAAGCAGAGGTAGAAAGATATGGTAACAGAATGTTATCAGGCTTCTTATCCCAAACGGGAGCAGAAGAAGCAATGGCATCAGATCAAGTAATTTGGTCTGAGCAAGGAAGGTTGCATATTTCTGCAACTGGCGTAGCATGTGCAGCATTTGCAACTAACAAAGTTAGATTAGCAAGCACACCGGACGCAGAACTATTTAGACTACATGACACAGTATTACTATATGTGACATCAGATAGTACAACAGTAGCTAACGTTGGGAGATCAATTAAAGCGATTGTAACAGCAGTTCACGCCGCAAACAATGACATCACGGTAAAACCTTACACGCAAGCGAATTTAAATTCAACTGCTACAGGTGATCTTACGTTCACAGCAAATACTATATGTAGAGTTATGGTATATGGTTCTGAGCATTTAAAAGGTACTAGTTTAACTAGACCCGCTTTAAATCCAGGTTTCAACAAGTACACTAACAAACCAATTATAATCAGGGACAGATTCATTATTAATGGTTCTGACACTGCACAAATCGGTTGGGTTGAAGTAAGTGGTGAAGAAGGACAAAGTGGTTATATGTGGTATTTAAAAGCAGAAGGTGATACTAGATCGCGTTTCAATGATTATCTTGAAATGTCAATGATAGAAGCAGAGAAAAAAGCTAATCTTGGCGCTCCTGGCGTTGATGGTACTGAGGGTTTATTCTCAGCGATTGGTGATAGGGGTCACGTAGCAACAGAAGCTTTTACAGGTGTTTACACTGATGATATTGCAACTTTTGACAATATCTTAGTTAAGTTTGACGGACAAGGAGCTATTGAAGAGAATATGTTATATTTAGATAGACATACAACTTTGAAAATAGATGACATGTTAGGAAATCTTAATTCAGGTGTAGCAAGTGCAGCATCTCCATCATCAGCTTCATTTGGTGTGTTTAACAACTCAGCAGATATGGCAGTTAATTTAGGTTTCAATGGTTTTAGAAGAGGTTCTTATGACTTCTACAAAACTGATTGGAAATACTTAAATGATGTTCAAGCGCATGGTAGTAATCCCGTGTCAGCAGTAGGAACAGCATCGCACGAGAAGATAGCAGGTGCAATTATACCAGCAGGTGTAAGTTCTGTATATGACGAAGGAATGGGTAAAAATATTAAAAGACCATTCTTACACGTTAGATATAGAAAATCTGATACTGAGGATAGAAAGTTAAAAACATGGATCACTGGTTCAGTAGGAGGTAATATTACTTCTGATGAGGATGCAATGGTTGTGAATTATCTTTCAGAGAGATGTTTAGTTGTACAAGCAGCTAACAACTTTATGTTATTAAAAAGATAATAACATTATTATATAAAGAGTTAGGCGCTTCGGCGCCTACCCCTTTATTTTTTTAAATTATTTAATTATATTATATTATGAAAAAAGTAAAAGAAATGGCTGCACCCACAGCTGAAAAAAATTGGGAAATTAAAGATAGAACATATACGTTAGTTAGTGCTAAAACACCATTAACATATATGATACAGTCTAGAAATATATTTTATTTTGATGAAGAGCGAAAAACTCGAAGGGAATTAAAATATACAACAAATCAAACAACTCCATTTGTGGATGAATTTAAAGGTGATGCTAGATTAGCTCACATTACATTTGAAGATGGTGTATTAAAGGTATCGAGAGAAGACCAAACTTTGCAAAAGTTACTTTCTCTATATCACCCTAGTTTAAATTCAACATACATAGAATTTAATCCTATTGAAATAGCACGTGACGAGCTCGCTAATATTGAATTAGAAATCGAGGCTTTAAATCTTGCTAAAGATTTAGACATTGATCATGTTGAAGCAATTTTAAGAGTGGAACAAGGTAGTTCTATTAACACGCTGACATCTAAGGAATTAAAAAGGGATATTTTAGTTATGGCTAAAAATAATCCACAGTTATTATTAGATTTAGCAAAAGATGCTAATGTTGAACTTAGAAATTTTGGTATAAAAGCTGTTGAAGCTGGATTACTTAATTTATCAAGTGATAACAGATCATTTACGTGGGGAAAAAATAAAAGGAAAGTTATGACAGTTCCTTTTGATGAACACCCATACTCTGCGCTAGCAGTATTTTTCAAAACTGATGAAGGTTTAGAAATATATAAAAACATAGAAAAAAGATTAAAATAATTAATCACTTTATAGAGGTAGTCATCTTTATGAGGTGGCTACTTACTATAAAAAAAAAGAAATTATGGCAATAAATGTAGATAAAGTATACAAATCGGTATTATCAATTCTGAATAAAGAACAAAGAGGGTATATAACACCAGATGAATTTAGTAAAATAGCCAAACAAACACAATTAAGTTTATTAGAACAAGCATTTGCCCTGTATAATAAAGAACTTGTAATGCAAGACAATGGCGTAATAAGTGAAGGGTATGCTGATCTACCATCAAAAACGAAAGATAAAATAGATGCTTTTTATCAAACCGGTACATTGACTAGTTTTGTAACTGGCACTGGAACATTACCAACTGATATATATAAAATAATAGAAGTATCAAATAGTAATATAAATATAGAAGAAGTTGATCAAAATAGATTATCATTTTTAAATTCATCACCATTAACAAAACCAACTGCTAATTTTCCTATATATTATAAAACTCCAACACAAATGGTTATTGCTCCAACAACCATAGCAAATCCAACAATAAAATATGTGAAAGTACCAGCGACTCCAAGATGGGGTTATACTATTGATGCAACATATGGATCAAATATTTATGATTCAGCATTATATATAGATGGTGGTTTAATTATAGGAACGCCTACTATTGATATAGTTTCAACTAATCAGACAGGTATAACAAATGGAACAAGAAATTTAACCGTTGGAACCGATGGTGTTGTTACTAGTGGTAGTGGAGTAAGCGCTCAATTTACAATAACGATAACAGGTACAACAATAACGGGTGTACAAATAACAAGTGCTGGAACAGGTTTTGCTATTGGTGACACAATAACAATACCTACTACATTTACTTGGATGTCAGGGTCCCCTGTTGTTTTAACGATAGGAAATACAAATCTATATAACACAACAACTAGAGGATCAACTAACTTTGAATTACATCCTTCAGAAGAAACAAATTTAATATTAGGAATACTAGGTTATGCTGGTGTTACAATAAAAGATCCAGGCATAACGCAATTAACCACAGCAATTGCACAAGCAAACGAAACAGTAAAACGACAATAATATGGCAATAGGTACATTAACAGAGCAGGGGTATTACAAGGGTAATCAAATATTTCAAGGAAACGGAACACTAAAAACGTTTACGTTAACAGAAAGTTTTTTTGATCCAATACCCACGTTAGAGGGTGAATTTAGTGTTTATGTTGATAATACATTAATTGCATCAACAAACTACACGTATACATCACCGGTTGTAACTTTTACAAATGTTGGTATTAATTCGAATGTTCAAGCAGCAGATGGAGCACCATTATCAGGAAAAACAATCAGTATAGAACTAGTTAGGTATGATCAATCATATGGTAGTTATCAAAATATAAAACTAAAAGATATTGTAAATAATTTTATAATGGGGTATGTGGGAAATGGAAAACTATTAAGAAATGTTAATAAATCTGATATTTTATTTCATGCACAAAGGGGTATACAAGAACTTAGTTATGATACATTACAATCAACAAAATCTCAAGAAATAGAAGTATCACCCGCTTTAAGTATGCCACTACCACATGATTATGTAAATTACGTTAAAGTATCGTGGACAAATGATGCTGGTAGTGAATATATACTATACCCAATAAGAAAATCAAGTAACCCTAATGCTATATTGCAAGATAGTGATTATAACTATATTTTTGATGCAGACGGTAAATTAACAACAGCAGAAAATTCAGAAACTTGGCAAAAATTTAAAGATAACACAACAACAGATGCAACCTCTACTAAGGCAACAGATTGGTATACTGTAGATAGAATAAATGAAGGTGTTCGATACGGATTATCTCCGGAGTTTGCTCAAAATAATGGTTGCTTTTTAATCGATCAAGTACGAGGATTAATACATGTCACATCTAATATAAGTGGAAAAATAATTGTACTACAGTACATTAGTGATGGTTTACATTCTGATGAAGATACATTAGTACATAAATTTGCGGAAGAAGCTATCTATAAACACATAGCACATGCTATATTATCTACTAAAACTAACATACCGGAATATATTATTAATAGACATAGAAAAGAAAGAAGGGCTGCTATAAGAAACGCAAAATTAAGATTATCAAACCTTAAACCTGAGGAATTAACTCAAATAATGAGGGGTAAAGCAAAGCATATTAAATAAAAGATAAATGGCAGAGGTAAAAAACGTTTTTGTAAAAGGTAAAATGAATAAAGACCTTGATGAGAGGCTTATACCTAAAGGTGAATACCGCGAAGCACAAAATATCCTTATTGGAGATTCAGAAGATGCTGATGTTGGTGCAATTGAAAACATTTTAGGAAATAAATTAGCATACCAAAATGCATTAGCGGTTAACGCAAATTCTAAAGTAATAGGGAATTACACAGATATTAAAACTAAGAAAATCTTTTGGTTTATAACGGATTTTATTGGAAATAACAATAGCGTAAGAACTATGTCACGCGCAGATAATTTACATGAATGTAAAATTATAATGCTTGATACGTCAACTAGCAGCGCTGTACCTATAACGCTTGTAAGTGGTTATTTTTTGAATTTTAGTAAATCTCATTTAATCACCGGTGTTAATATTATAGAAGATTTATTATTTTGGACAGATGATTATAATCAACCAAGAAAAATAAATGTTGTTACCGCACAAAATGATCCAACATACTATAATTGTGAAGAAAAAATATCTGTAGCAAAAGTACCACCATATACACCAGCTATTTTATTAGAACAAATTTTACCAACAGCTGCTATGACATTAACAAGAGTGGTAGCAACAACTTTAAGCGCAACACCAGCAGATGATAGTTATTCAAATCTAGCAACCACATCAAGTGGTGATGGTACAGGCGCTATATTAACCGTTGTAATTGGTAGTGGTGCAATTACATCTATTACAGTAACAACATCTGGATCTGGTTATTTACCGGGTGATACTCTAATTACAGCAGCATTTAATTCCGGCAAAGTTGTAACAATAACATTACAAGATAATGATTTTAGCCTTTTAGGTGATGGTACAACACTAACAAAAGATAATAATGTAAAATCAGAATATTTAAAAGAGCGTTTTGTTAGATTTTCTTATAGATATAGATATGATGATGGGGAATACACAACATTCGCACCTTTTACACAAATTATTTTTAAACCATTAAATAGTGGAAAAATATCAGACTTAGCTACAGGTTCAGGATATACATCTGGTTACAGTAAACACGATGTATACAAAAAAGGTATTGTAAAAATAATGGAGAATGATTACAATAAAGTAGAAATAAGAATTCCATTACCATCTATTGATGAATTTAAAACAGCTAAATCAACATGGGTAAATGATTTAAAATTAAGAAATATTGAAATTTTAGCTAAAGAATCAGATGGAGTATCAGTACAGGTAGTTTCTGATATTAAAGTAGATACATCAAATACTTCGTTTACAAATAACATAATACAGTACACGATAAAACCAAAAACAGCTGGTAATACTATATATTATAGACATGCTTATAAACACACTTATCGTTCTGAAAAACCATATAAAACACTACCTGAAGATCAAACTGTTAGAGTGTTTGACAAGGTTCCAGTTAGAGCAAAAGCACAAGAAATTGCCAATAATAGATTAATATATGGGAATTTTACAGAAAATTATGATTTACCTAATGATGAACTTGGTAATCAAGGAATAAATTATTTAATAAATTCTAGCACCAAGGGATCGAGAGAACAAGGTGACACGAGTGGTTTTAGACAATATTTACAAAGTGCATACAAATACCATTCGTTAAAACAAAAAAGAACATATCAAGTTGGTGTTGTATTAATTGATAGGTTTGGTAGACAATCACCTGTTATATTATCTTCAAACGCTGAGACAACTTTAACAAAAGCGCCAGATACATATACAAATCCAGTAGAGCAAGGTTCATTTGCTAATCTTTATAGTGGTGCATATAGTTGGAGCAATGCTGAATTGGCTATAGGTAAATCATTAGATATAGAATTTAAAGACACAAGACTTGTTCCTTTTGCGAGTGCATCTAATCAAAATAGATCTAATGAGTTGTTTAATGGTACTATTGATGACACGTGTTTAGTTGATGGTAGATTATTAACAATACCAACTGTAACAGCTAGTAGCAATGGAACCACGGCGGCGTTAGCAACTGTTACCGTAACAGGTAGTGGTAGTGGCGCAACATTACAACTTATATCATCATCAGCTAATATTAATAGCGCAACAGTTGTAGCAGCTGGTTCTGGTTATGCTGTGGGAGATCAAATAAAAGTAACAGATGCTGTTATGGAAGCTGACACCAATATTGGAACAACAGGCGGTGACTTGGTGATTACATTGACATCTAGTGATATAAAGAATTTTTATAATCCACATGGTTGGTATGCATGGAAACTTGTTGTAAAACAAACAGAACAAGATTATTATAACGTGTATGCTCCACACCCTGGTGATAGTTGGAATAATACAGAACATTTTTTTGATAATAGTATAGAAGGTAGAAGTTGGTTAACATTACATGGTGATAATATTAATAAAGTACCACGTGACGTTGAAGATGTAGATGCATCAAGAGAAGGTGTTTCTGGATCAAATGTGAAATTATACCCAAAAGTAGTATCATTAGATACAGATACTGATCCAGCTGATCTTCCACTAGACCGTGCTAATTTAGGATATTCTATACGAAATACAGACACAACGGATTATGTTGATGTAATTAGTATTGGTACAGCTAAAGATCAAAATTTATTTAATTCTGCAGTGAAAACAGATGTCACCGGGGATGATGCTGGTGTAACTGGATTTTCTGTATATTCATTTGTGCATGGACATGATAGAAACCCTATTGTAGCAGAATTACCAAATTTAAAAACAAGTGGTAGTAACAATAGTGCTGGTGTTAGGGGTACTGTTGCAGCGGCAACAGTAGATCCATGGACTACGGTAACAGTTAACCCAGAAAAAACAACAATAACTATTGGGCCTAGTGGTAGTTCATATGGTGTTGGTCCATTTAGTGGTGGGGAAAATAAAATTGAAATAGGTATGCGTGTAACAGGTCCAAGTATATCACCAGATAATATAAACGTACCAGTACTTGTTTCTAATGTAACTGGTGGTAGTGGTGGATCACCTTGGTCAATAACACTTTCTGAAGATCAAGAGATACCAAAAGGAGAGAATTTATTTTTCTCATTACATAAAGTTGGTTTAACAGTTTTTGAAACAAAACCTATAGAATCAAAATTAGATATATTCTATGAAACAACAACATGTGGTTTATTAAAAGATATTAATGAACAAGTAAGTGAAGTGACAAACGCTCCAACAAATTTACATTTCAATTCAACTAACAATAAAACAGAAGATTTTGAAGAAAATAATGCTAGTAGTACAATAATAGGGGGATCAGGAAATACGTTGGATTGTACTAAAACTGATGGCGCTAATACCGTTACATACTCATTAAATAGTGTAAGTAATGGGGCTGGGGAATCTAACCTGAATAGTAAATTTCAGGTATTATCTAATGGTCAAGTAAGAACAGCAGGAGATTTTGCTAGACGTAATTCAGTTGCTTTAGATAAATACAATTTAGAAATAAGGTTTGATGAGAGTAACGCTGGTGTTGCGACAGACACTGTTGTTATTGAAGTATTGAATTCAGATCCAACAATTACAGCCATAACACCACAAAGTGTTATGATTAACGCTTCAACTGGAACACCTGTTGTTGAGGGTACAGCAGAAAATGGAGCACAATTAAGTAGTTCTAATTCAGATGTTATTAATTTAACATATAGTTTTATAATGGGTGACACTGATTTTAACGCATTTTTTGAAGAAGACACAAGTACAAGTGATGGTAATTGGGGTTTTATCACAACAAGTAATTTTAATGGCTCGGAGTTCTTAGGTGGATCTACTAGTGATAGACTAATGACAGTTACGGTAACAGACGCTGAGGGAGCAACCGATAGTGTTGCTGTTCGTATAGATGTTGTTGATACAAGAGTTTCAGGTCAGCATGCTACATTACCAAACGGTAACAATGAGGGACCACCTAATGGCAGTAATTATAAGCTTTGTTTTTCTTACCAAAGTTCAAGTGTTTGTACTAGTTGTACTGAAATTAGTGATCTATGGATACAAAGGGGTACTGATCCTAATAATCCAAGTAACCCAGCGGCTAGTTTAACACAACACGAATTGATCCCTGGAAATATAATATTTACTACTGAAACTGGTAATTTAAGAGCTGGTTTGGGTAATTATAAATTTTATAAAACACTTGATGGTAATTGGTATTACGGAACGGTTACCACTGGATCTACTGGTTATAATGCAGGTCAAAGATATGTTTCATCAGTAACACAATGTAGTTAAAAATGGGAGCAACAATAGAAATAGCATATTACAATACATTTATATTAGCAGGTGGCGGTACCGCTATAACAAACCAAGGAACGCCTGTGGAAAAAGAAGGGGAGTATCACGTTGAAGAAGCACGTATACATGGTGGGTATAACGAACCTGGTGTGGATTTTGGTGTTAGAGCACACATAACAAATGAAAAATATCAATCAAGGACAAGAGAAAATGCTTTAATTTATTCTGGTATATACAATTCAAGAACAGACATAAATAAAACAAATGAATTTTCAGTTGGTGCTGATATTACAAAAGCTGTCGATATAGCAAATGGAAGTATTCAAAAATTACACGCTGAAGATACTGATTTAAACATATTACAAGAAAATAAAGTCACAAGAATATTAATTGATAAAGATGCTATTTATACAGCCGAAGGAGAACCATTAAAAGCCACATCAAATGTTGTGATGGGCCAAACCATTCCTTATCTAGGAAAATATGGTATTAGTAAAAATCCAGAAAGTTTTGCTTTTTTTGGTAATAGAAAATACTTTGCAGATAAAAACAGAGGCGTTGTACTTAGATTATCACGTAATGGTTTAACACAAATATCTATGTACGGTATGAAAGATTTTTTTAAAGATAAATTAAAATTAAGTACATTAATATATGGTGTATATGATGAGCAAAAAGATCATTATGTTATTTCTTTACAGGGTGATTCAATTAATTTATCTGGCACAAACCATTTTATTAATATTACAAAAACAGGTGACAATAAAATAGAAGGTGATATAACGGATTACTTGACAATAAGCTTTGGTGAAGAGGAAAAAGGTTGGATTTCTTTTTATACATATAAACCAAATTTTGGATTTAGTTTAGAAAATAATTTTTATACTTTCTATGGAAAAGACTTATACAAACATTATAATACCTCTGTTGGTAGAAATAATTTTTACAATACTGTATACAATGATTCATCTTATGTAGATTGTATATTTAACGATGAAGTATCCACTGTAAAGAGTTTTTTAACAATAAATTATGATGGAAGTACAGGTTGGGAAGCAGATGTTTCTTCTCGTAGTTATAAAAATATAAAAAGTGATGGTAGTTATTATACTTCAATAGTAGAAGAAGGATATAAAATTCCTAAAGAAGGTGTGATGATACCTAATGTATATCCTTCACAACCAGCGGGATTTGTTAGGAAAGAAGGAAAATATTTTGGGTTTATTAAAAATAAAGGTAATGACAAATTTAATGATAACTCACAATTCACAACCACTGGATTACATGGTAATTATTTAAACACAACATTGCGATATTGGAATCCAAATGAAAGTTCTACTGTTGATAAGGCTGAATTATTTTCTGTGTCTAGTGAAGCAAAATTTTCATCAAAATAAAAAAATATGGAAGAATTAATATATATAAAAGACGTTTTAGAGATTTTCTGGTATGGAGATCCAACTGTACCTGTTCAAAAGGGTTTTATTCAATTTATAGGTTTAGCGATAAGTGTAGCTAGTAGTTTAATAGGGTCTGCGGCGGCAAAAAAACAAGCCAATAAAGCTAGGGATAAAAGACAACAACATGAAAGAGAATTAAAAGCCGCAGAACAAGGTAGACAAGAAATTGTTGATCCTAGTAAAGATATTAAAAGTATGGCTGGTATGATTAGTAATCCATATGCTAATTTACAAGTTGCAACAAAAGCAGCAGAAATGCAAGCGGAAGAAGCTGATTTATCTCTAGCGTCATCCCTTGACACGTTAAGAGCAACCGGTGCGAGTGCTGGGGGAGCAACAGCTTTAGCGCAAGCAGCATTAAGAAGTAAACAGGGTATTTCAGCTACTATACAAACACAAGAAGCTGACAATTCTAGACTTAGAGCACAAGGACAAACCCAAATGCAAGGTATGTTGATGCAAGAGGGAGCTAGAGTTCAGGGGGCGAAAGCAAGAGGACAAGAATTCATGTTTAGTGCAAGAGAAAATAGAGAACAACAACAACTTAATAGACTTTCAGCGTTATCATCAAATGCTCAAGCGCAAGAAGCAACAAGTAGAATGGCATCACAACAAATGCTTTATCAAGGACTTGGTCAAGTGGGTGGAGCTTTAATGACAATGGATAAAAGTGATTTTAAATTTGGTGGTGGAGGCGGAGGTGGAAAAT
>Ga0315334_10002705_pt1 | contig 11065 bp, 10 predicted proteins | sample M150034915metaG_FD_205555 | JGI IMG/M metagenome (GOLD analysis project Ga0315334, IMG submission 205555) | Ammonia-oxidizing marine archaeal communities from Monterey Bay, California, United States - M1 500m 34915 | ecosystem: Environmental > Aquatic > Marine > Intertidal zone | place: USA... | reverse complement strand
GACTCAGTGAATGGCCCGTCATATGCTTCGGTTCAGGTGTAATTCACGAAAGTGAATGTCTCAAAAAAACAGGGGAAATTATTTAGGTTTGCTCAGCTGTGGCGAACTGACCGGGCGAAGCTGTTCTAAAATTTGGAACGTATTAATTAACGAGGGATTATCTGGGTGACGGAGAGAGTCCTTGCGAAGAGATATATGAAAGGAATCATTCTAGCTGGCGGTAAAGGCACTAGACTGTATCCATTAACCCAGGTTGCCAGCAAACAACTTCAGGCGGTTTATGATAAACCGATGATCTATTATCCCCTTACGTCTCTCATTGAGAACGGGGTGCATGAATTTTGCATAATATCTTCCCCCGAGGATTTACCACGCTTCGAGCAATTGCTGGGGCATGGTCGTCAGTGGGGTGTTTCAATCGAGTACCATGAACAACCAAACCCCGAAGGTATTGCCCAGGCGTTTCTGATAGCAGATACATTCATAGGAAATGATGCCGTCACACTCGTCTTGGGAGATAACATGTTTTATGGGCCTGATGCGTTTGTAAATGCATTCGAGAAGTTCGAGGGAGGTGCCACCATCTTTGCATATCGCGTGAATAATCCTGAGCAATATGGTGTAGTGGAGTTCGACAAGGATGGTCGGGCGATTTCGTTGGAGGAAAAACCGGTGAACCCTAAGAGTCCTTTCGTAGTGCCTGGAATTTACCTGTACGACAATCAGGTGGTTCAGATTGTACAGAACCTCAAGCCGTCAAAACGGGGTGAACTCGAAATTACAGACGTAAATATTGCTTATCTGAACATGGATCAATTGCAGGTTCATCGACTTGAACGGGGTTTTGCATGGTTGGATTCGGGAACGAGTCAAAGCCTTCACGAGGCGGCGGCATTTGTGCAAACGGTTGAGAAACGACAAGGTATCAAGATCGGTTGCCCGGAGGAGGCTGCATGGCGAAGGGGATTCATTAATGCAGCGCAAATCGATGGGTTGATAGGGGAGATGCCACCTTGTGATTATAGGGAGTATCTGACGAGTTTACGCAATGAGGGAGTTGCAACTGGTTCAAATTAGGTATGCACAGTGAAATAGGCAATGAAGGTATGCGTCTTTTGGTCACTGGAGGTGCAGGGTTCATTGGAAGCAATGTAATCCACACCCTGCTACCGCGACCTGAGGTAGATCGGCTTGTGGTACTGGATTGTCTCACCTATGCGGGGCATCAGGCAAACTTGAAAGGTGCAGAGGAGCACTCAAAATATCTTTTCGCTAAAGTGGATTTACGAGACAAAAAAGCTGTAACTCGACTCATCCAAGAGGAGGCGATCAGCCATGTGATGCATTTGGCCGCTGAATCGCATGTGGATCGCTCAATTTCAGACCCAATCGCATTTGTGGAAACCAATGTAATCGGCACCGTTAACCTTTTGGAGGCATGCCGTGAATTATGGACTAACGAAAGGGCTGGATGTCGTTTTTTGCATGTGTCTACCGATGAGGTATTTGGAAGTTTGGGAAAAACCGGAGCCTTTTCAGAGACCAGTCCATATCAACCCAACTCACCCTATTCCGCCAGCAAAGCTGGTGCGGACCATTTGGTGCGTGCCTATTATCACACCTACGGCTTTCCTGCTATCATCACCAACTGCTCAAACAACTACGGTCCATTTCAATTTCCAGAAAAATTGATCCCGCAAACCATTCACCGTGCTGCCTCCGGCCAGTCGATACCTGTTTATGGTGATGGCACCAACGTGCGGGACTGGTTGTATGTGAAGGATCATGTCGATGCCCTCTGGCTCGGACTTATAGGTGGCGAGTCTGGAGAATCATATAATATTGGTGGCGATAACGAATGGCCCAACCTGCGAGTAATAGAGACGATTTGCGACATGGTAGACAAGCAAATTAAACGGTCTGTTGGAACTGCTCGAGAGCTTATAGCCTTTGTGAATGATCGGCCCGGGCACGATTTTCGTTATGCCATTGACGCAGGTAAAATCCGTAGTGAGTTAGGATGGAAGCCCGCATTTGACTTTGAGTCGGCACTGGAAATTACAGTGGACTGGTACCTGTCCAATCGAGATTGGGTGAAGACGGTGATGTCATGAGCAAGATTCTTCTACTAGGTGCCTCGGGGTACATCGGAGGAGCATTCAAAACAGCCTTGAGCAAGCGTAATTTCCAGACACTCGTGCCTTCTCGTGCTGAGTTAAACTATTTCAGCTTTCATGAACTGCGCCAATACATTCGGGAACTGGGGGGAGTTAACTTTCTTATTAATGCTGCCGGCTTTACAGGGAAGCCCAACGTAGATCAGTGCGAAGTAAAGCGTGAGGAAACATTACAGGGCAATCTGTTGCTGCCCCAGATGCTCTCCCATTTGGCGGAAGTGGAAAACATCCGTTGGCTGCAAATCGGCACAGGCTGTATCTACAATGGAGACAATAACGGTAATGGCTTCACAGAAGAGGATGAGCCCAATTTTTCATTTAAATATCAAAACTGCAGTTTCTATAGTGGCGTAAAGGCGGTAGCCGAGACCTATCTGAAGAAGGATTCGCGCTGTTACGTGGCAAGATTGCGTATTCCGTTCGATGAAAATGATGGACCGCGTAATTACATCACTAAACTGCTTACATACCCGAAAACCTACGACAATATTAACTCGATCTCGCATATTGGGGATTTTGTTGAGTCCTGCTTGGCTTTATATGAATTGGATTGCCCTACAGGCATCTACAATATTAACAACGAAGGCAGTATATCCACCCGTGAGGTGGTAACGATGATTCAGGAGATATTAAATCCGACTCGGGAATTCAACTACTTTCCTAACGACAAGGAGTTCTACCGGGTTGCCAAGACACCACGCTCCAACTGCGTGTTAAATGTGGATAAACTTGCTTCAGTCGGTATTGCGATGCGCCCAGTTCGCGAAGCACTCCGAGAAACCCTTGATAATTGGATTCCGATTATCAATGAACCCCACAAAAACTAAAAAGCAAAGGTTTATTTGTTCACGGCTTTTACTATTAGCTATGACAGTTCAGAGTATCAGTAAGTTATTCACCATATCTTTTACTGCTTCTGTGATCTTCAATTCAGCTTGATAAACTTGGTCGTTTTAAGGGCCTGATTATTATGAAAGGCTTTGCTGTAGGACCTTTAATTTGAATAGAATTTGTCAGATTGAGAGAATGCTTGAGAAGGCATTATGAAAAAGGCTGTGAAAATTCTGTTAACAGCCTGTGAACAATTACATCGTGAAAAAAATCTTCTCAAAAGGTAGATTCTTACATGCAGATTTGACATAACGGTGTTTATGTCCGTTAAATGGTCAAATAGATTTACTAATTTAATAATGGAGGTTGCCAAAAAAAAACACAGTAATTCATTAGTTCATTCAAAAATTTATTGTTTAGATGATTTAGTAAAATTAACAATCGAAGCAAAGCAGGAAGGATTAAAAATCGTTCATGCCCACGGAGTATTTGATTTGCTCCATGTTGGTCATATTCGCCATTTGGAACAGGCTAAGGAACTAGGAGATATTTTGGTTGTAACCATTACACCCGATCGATTTGTCAACAAAGGGCCGTACCGACCTGCTTTTACAGAAAAATTGCGGGCTCATGCATTAGCAGCATTGGAATCAGTGGATTTTGTAGCAGCGACAGAGTCCCCAAATTCAGTCCAAGCGATAGAGCTTTTGAAACCTGATATCTTTGTAAAAGGCAAAGAGTTTCAGGAGCTAAAGGATATGACAGGTGCCATTTCGCTTGAAGCTGAAGCAGTTCACTCGGCAGGTGGGGTTACAAAATTTGTGGGAGACATAATATCCAGTTCATCCTCACTTATAAACCAACATTTCAATCAATTTACTGGAGCACAAGAAAAGTTTCTCCTAGGGCTAAAGAAAAAGTACTCATTGGATGAAATTTTAGACTGGGTGGAAAAAATTGCCGATTTCAAGTGCTTGGTAGTGGGAGAATCAGCCATCGAGGAATATTTATTTTGCGAAGGATTGGGGCAATCCTCAAAAGATCCAGTTTTGGCGGTTCTAGAAGAATCTACTGAACTCTATCCAGGAGCGTCTTTATTTATTTCAAACACATTGGCAGAGTTTTGTAAGGAAGTAGTTTTAGTAACCCAACTTGGGGACTCTAAGAGAAGGGAGGACACAGTCCAGAAACAGCTCAATTCAAAAGTAAATCCGATATATTTGACTAAATCCAAATCCCCTACTATCTATAAACGACATATTGTTGATGGTTATACAGGTAACAAACTTTTTGAAATATATGATTTGAACGCAGCGAATTGCTCTACAGATGAGACAAATAGATTGAATACGGAAGTAACACGGCAACTTAACCGCAAACCTGATCTAGTTGTAGTTTCCGATCATGGCCACGGGATGATAAACAATTTGAGCGCTGGGCTATTATCTTTTAATAGTCCCTTTCTTGCCTTAAGCACTCAGTGTAATGCTGGAAATAAGGAGTGCAATAGTATAACTAAGTATATGAGGGCAGATTATTTATGCATCTCGGGGCATGAATTGCATCAAGAAGTTAAGGTAAACGGTTTAAGTGAAAAGGAACGTTTGAATAAAATCCCTCGTCTTATCGACTGCCTCAATTATACACTAACCAGAGGAACCCAAGGCACGCTTCATTATCAAGCGCCAAATGTAATGCTTGAGGTGCCGTCATTTGCACACCGGGTTCTAGATCGGATTGGAGCGGGAGATATTGTTTTTGCGATAAGCTCACTTCTTTTTCGAGCAAAAGCTCCATGGGATATTATTGGGTTCCTCTCAAATGCAGCTGCTGCAGTCCATGTATCATATTTGGGCAATAAGAACTCCATTGATCGCATCAAACTTGATCGATTTGTTACTTCATTAATAAAGTAAAGGCATGAATGCACAATTAAAGGTTTTTATAACAGGAGGAGCTGGATACGTTGGCGCAGTATTGGTTCCAAAATTGTTGGAGCGTGGCTACGACGTGATTGTCTACGATCTTTTTATTTACGGTGAACATGTATTAAAAGAATGCAGTACAGCTCCAAATTTAACTACGATAAATGGTGACATACGAAATCGCAATCTAGTAAAAGAAACAATACAAGGTTGCGATGCTGTCATCCATTTAGCCTGTATATCAAACGATCCAAGCTTCGAGCTTAATCCAAAATTAGGGCGATCAATTAATTTAGATGCATTTCGTCCTCTAGTAGAAATAGCAAAAGATGCTGGAGTTAAACGCTTCATTTATGCTTCTTCTTCTAGCGTTTACGGAATTAAGGCGGTACCCGATGTTCACGAGAGCATGTCACTTGATCCCTTGACAGACTATTCCCGCTACAAGGCAGAGTGCGAAACAATACTCAACGAATACCAGTCCAGTGATTTCACAACAGCGACGGTACGTCCAGCGACGGTTTGCGGTTACTCCCCGCGTCAACGTTTGGATGTTGTGGTTAACATTCTCACTAATCTAGCCTATCACAAACGTGAAATAAGTGTCTTTGGTGGCGACCAACTTCGACCTAATATCAACATTAATGATATGGTAGAGGCATATATAAATATACTAAATGCACCTAAGGAGAATATTGCAGGGGAAATTTTTAATGTTGGCTGCGAAAACCACACCGTCATGCAACTTGCCGAAATAGTGCGTGAAGTCATTGGTAAGGATGTAACCCTAAAAGCAACAGCGACAGACGACAACCGTTCTTATCATATTTCTTCGAAAAAGATCAAAAACAAATTAGGCTTTAAGCCTAGACATAGCATCTGTGAAGCAGTTCGAGGGCTAAAAAAAGCATTTGTAAATAACCTACTTTCAGATCCTATGGAGAATGATTACTACTACAACACAAAGCGAATGCGAGCCATCAATATGAATTAACGCCATTCAAATTGATTTTTTTTGCGACTACTTCTAAAATATGGGTGAACACCCCATAAAGCCACATAACAGACGTTTTATTTTAAAAAATAAAAAAGCCCTCAATTAGTAGCGAATAATCCGGGAAATTTCTGAATCAATTATAACCAACTATGATCGCCAATGCACCAGAACTGCCCTATGTTGATATTGCACAGCAACATCTATCAATTAAAGGCGAATTGATGGAGGCTATTTCAACGGTACTTGATCACGGGCAATTTATTTTAGGTAAAGAACTAGAAAAATTCGAGGGACAGTTTGCGGAATTATGTAGTACTCGTTTTGCTGTGGGCGTTAATTCTGGGACTGACGCACTTGTTCTAGCGCTTAGGGTGCTGGGAGTTGGCCCAGGGGATGAAGTTATAACAGTACCAAACTCATTTATTGGAAGTGTTGCCTGCATTAAACTAGTTGGCGCTAAGCCTGTTTTCGTTGATGTTGGTGAGGATTACAACATGGATCCAAACCAACTGGAGCGCGCGATTACAACTAAAACAAAAGCAATTTTACCAGTTCATCTTACAGGCCGTCCTGCAGATATGAGATCTATTCTCGCAATCGCTGATGAGTATGACTTAATAGTCCTCGAGGATTGTGCGCAAGCTGTCATGGCGGAGTATCGAAGTCGTCGAGTTGGCTCGTTTGGCGATTGCAGTTGCTTTAGCTTACATCCACTTAAGACTCTTAGTGCGTGCGGGGACAGTGGCATTATTGTGACTGACAATGAGGAACACTATGAGCAACTGCTAATTTTAAGAAATATGGGCCTCAAATCTCGCGATGATTGTTTTTATTGGAGCAGCAACTCTCGACTTGATTCTATTCAAGCAGCTATTCTGTTGGTCAAGATGAAGTACCTTCATGAATGGACGGAAAAGCGACGGAAGCACGCAGCTTTTTACCGAGAATCGCTTAAGGATTTATCTGAAATCGAAGTTCCTAATGAGTTACCATATGAAAAAGCTGTATACCACACGTTAATGATTCAAACCACTCGACGCGATGCGCTTAAAGCATACTTAGATAAGAATGGGATTGGCACTTCTATTCACTACCCTGTCCCAATTCATCTTCAACGAGTGGCAGTAAATCTTGGTTATGAAGCAGGCAGTTTTCCTGCTGCAGAGAGGCAGGCTAAACAAATTCTAAGCCTTCCTGTTTATCATAATCTAATTCCAGAAAATTTGGAACGTATAGTTCAGATGATTAAGCAATTTTACAAGCAATAAATATGATGCAAAAATCTGAATGAGAGTACCTTTTTCATATCTAGATCGTCAGTTTGCTGATGTAGATGATTATCTAGCGGATATTAAGCAACTTGTGTTGACCGGCGATTTTACCCTCGGTACAGCATTAGATGAGTTCGAGATGCAATTCGCCCGTATAAGTGGTATGCCTCATGCAATTGGCGTTGCTAGCGGAACAGATGCTATAATCTATTCCTTAAAGGCTTTGGATATTGGCCCTGGTGATGAGGTAATTACAACTCCTATGACATTTATCGCCACAGTTGGTGCGATAGCTATGACAGGGGCAACACCGGTATTTGTTGACAGTAATGACGATTTTCTAATTAATGCAGATAAAATTGAAGAATGCATTACATCAAATACGAAAGCAATTTTGCCTGTTCACTACGCTGGTAACGTTGCTGATATGACGACTATTAAAAACATTGCTGAAAAGCATAAGATATATATTATTGAAGATGCTTGCCAAGCAATAGGGGCATCGTTAAACAATCTGCAAGTAGGCAGTTGGGGGGAAGCCGCTTGCTTTAGCCTACATCCACTAAAAAATCTAAATGTATGGTCCGATGGAGGGGTAATTGTGTGTCGATCGCAACAACTAGCTGATAAGTTGAGGTTAATGCGTAATCATGGTCTAATAAATCGGGACGAAGTAGTAATGTTTGGGGGTAATTCCCGCCTAGACACTGTTCAAGCTGTGGTGGGTAATCGACTTATAAGTCAAACACAGTGGATTACCGAACAGCGAATTACCAATGCACACTATTACGATAAGTCATTTGCTGATATTTCTGAAATAAATTTCCCACCTCGCCGATTAAATGCAAAGCACGTGTACCATTTATACATGATGAGAGCTGAGCGTCGCGATGCGTTACTAGAATATTTGATCAACAAAGGTATTGAGGCTAAAATCCATTACCCAATACCAGTTCATTTACAAAAGGCTGCTAAGCATCTTGGCTACAAGACAGGAGACTTTCCCAAATGTGAAGTGGATTGTAATCAAATAATTAGTCTACCAGCTCATCAACATTTAAGTGATGCGGAAATTTCATACACAATTGATTCAGTAAGAAGATTTTACTGTAAATAGAAAGTCATTAATATATATTTAATTATCTAGATTATTAACTTATATATTTAGAATCATGAATAACGCGCAATTTATCATTGAATATATAAGCAAATTAGGAGTAAAAGACATTTTTACAGTAAGCGGTGGGGGTTCTATATATTTATGCGATGCAATAAGATCGAATGATGATATCCATTATGTATGCTGCCACCATGAGCAAGGAGTTATTTTTGCTGCTGAAGGATATGCTAGATCTAGAAATACAATTGGCGTTTCAGTTGTGACTTCAGGCCCAGGCGGCACTAATGTATTAACAGGTTTAAACGCGGCATATATTGATTCAATACCTTTATTAGTTATAACGGGCCAGGTTTTTTCTGGCCAAATGATGCAGAAATATGATGTAAGGCAATATGGACTACAGGAAAGCAATATTGTTGATCTTGCAAAACCTATAACTAAGTTTTGTAAAACAATATCGATGGACGATAACATTAAAGAATTATTGGATTACTCAATAAACACAATGAGAAGACCGAGAATGGGTCCTGTTTTATTAGATATTCCAGTAGATGTGCAAAAAGCTAAATACATTCAAACAGCGTCAATAAAAGTTATCAATGATAACTCAACTTGCAAAACGCCTAACGACGATATTTTGCTATCTGCTTTAAAAACAATACGGAATGCAAAAAAACCACTATTACTTCTCGGTCACGGTGTGGTTCAATCAAGCAATAAAGAAAATATTCTAAACTACCTTGACGGCCTTAATATACCAATTACGACTTCATGGAACGCGACTGAACTTGGTTACTTAAATAATTTCACAGGTAGACCAGGCATGTTTAATCAGCGTTATCCAAATATTATAATTAATCAATCTGATGCTTTGATTGTTTTAGGTTGCAGATTACATATAGGATTAACTGGTTATGATATTGACAGATTCGCAAAGAACGCGACAATCATTTGGATAGACATCGACCAAAATGAACTTAATAAGTACGACAGTGAAAGATTCATCAAGATAAACTGCAACATTGAATTTTTTATAAGCTATTTAAAGTCCAACTTCCCTACTGCACACTCTCTTTCATGGCTTAATAAAACTAAAGAATTAAAAAGTTTAATCATGCAACTCAAAGGGAACAAACCTGATTGCATAGATGTTGAATGCTTCTATTTTATTTCTAAACTTAGTAATGAATTGAAAGTTGATGATATAGTGGTAACAGATATGGGTCTTGCATTTGTAGGCACACATCAATATATTAATGTAAAAAAAGGCAACAAGGTTTTTTCTAATGCAGGTCACGCCCCTATGGGATGGGGGTTGCCGGCCTCAATCGGCGCAGCAATTAAAGTACGAAATAACGGTTGTCGGGTATTCTGTATTAGCGGTGAAGGTGGGTTAATGATGAATATTCAAGAATTAGCAACTTTAAGATATCACAACTTAAATGTTATTATATTCATTTTTAATAATGGAGGTTATCAAACAATAAAGCAAACGCAGCAGTTAAACTTTAACGGAAACCTGATGGGGTCGACACCTGAGTCAGGGTTGTTTTTTCCTGATTTCCAGCAAATAGCATCCTCATTCAGTATGGATTATAAGTTAATCAGAAATAATGATATTTTGGATGATCTAGATATAGAAAGCCTAAACGGTCCCATTATAGTCGAATTAATGATAAACAAGGATCAAGAACATGGCTGCAAATTAATAACAAGTAAAACTAATGAAGGAGAGTTTATATATTCGGATTACGATGATGTTTACCCGCACATTGATAATGCCATGTTAAACAATCTTAGATCAGTGTTAAATTAATATGAAAAACATTTTACTTATTGGCGCTGGTAGCGATGTTGCAATTGAATTTGCTAAAAACTACCATGATATATTTAATATATACGGGGTCTCAAGGAATAAACAATTATTAAATATAAAGGACAATTACTACGTAAAGGATTATAGCGCAACAGAATGCAATCAAGCTGTAAACTGGTTTTTAAACATGAGTTTAGACTTAGACATCTTGATTATTGCGAATGGATTTGGGAAAAGTGGTAAAATAGGTACTATTCCATTACCAAAGATTGAGTCAATGACGAATGCAAATTTACTTGTCCCGTATTACTTCCTACATCACACGGCTAATATTTTCCAAAGGCAACAATTCGGACACGTAATTGTTCTGGGCAGCGTGGCTGGTATTAAATATGCCCCAAATTTTGCTATGTACTCAGCAACAAAATTTGCACTTAGAGCGTTGGTAGAAGCCTACAGGAACGAGATACAGGAATTTAGCGTAAAGACTACAAGTATCCAACCAGGGTTTATCGATACAAAATTTTGGGATGAGTTTGGGCCTAATGACAATAAATTTAAATTTGAAAATAATGTATCAATTAATGTTGTGGAGGTAGCTAATGTGATCAAATATGTAATTGACTCTGCTAGAGGTACTAACCATGTAGTTAATGAAATTACTTGTAGATCTGTATACCAAGAACGTTAGCAAGATAATTAGGCCATATCTATTTATTATTGATCATCATGAACGAAAACAAACAACAAAGGTTATAGCTTTGTTGTTAGTGGATTTGAGCTATGGAATACGATTACTGGGACCTAAAAAACAAAAAAATACTTATAACCGGGGCTTCTAAAGGATTAGGCAGTGTATGCGCCGAGGCATTCGCGAAGGCCGGAGCACATCTAATGTTAACCGCCAGATCAGGGGATTTACTTAAAA
>Ga0315334_10002704_pt1 | contig 11068 bp, 12 predicted proteins | sample M150034915metaG_FD_205555 | JGI IMG/M metagenome (GOLD analysis project Ga0315334, IMG submission 205555) | Ammonia-oxidizing marine archaeal communities from Monterey Bay, California, United States - M1 500m 34915 | ecosystem: Environmental > Aquatic > Marine > Intertidal zone | place: USA... | reverse complement strand
AAATAAATGAAATTTTATTTTTCTTTCGAATTTCATTCATCAACTCGAGAATTTCTGCACGGATTGAAACATCTAACATAGAAACTGGTTCGTCAGCTATTATTATTTTAGGCTTGACAACAAGTGCCCTTGCAATTACAACTCTTTGCCGTTGACCGCCTGATAGCATATGAGGATATTTTTTGGCCATATCTTCCGCCGGCTCCAGTTTTACTTCTCGTAAAACATTCAAAACCAATTCATGTCTTGATTCCTTTGTTCCTATATTGTGGATTTCTAGTGGTTCATTAACAATGTCACCTATCCTCATTCGTGGATTAATTGAATCGTATGGATCTTGATAAACCATCTGACAATTCATTCTTAGTTTTTTCAAACTAGATGTATCATTATTTATTTCATTATCTTCAAAGAAGACTTTTCCTGAATTGGGTTCAATTGCTCTAAGAATTAATTTTGCAATGGTAGATTTACCAGAACCAGATTGACCAGCGATTGCTAGAATTTCATCTCGATTTAATGAAAAACTGACGTTATCTACTGCAGTAACGGCGTGTGATTTTGATTGGAAAATGCTCTTTTTAGTAAAACTCTTGCACAGATTTTCTACTCTTAACAGTTCATTCATCAATAATCAGTTCAAAAACTCGTATATCAAACATTCAGCACATGCTAATACTATAGATAAGAAATTTATGCAGTGAAAAAACGGATTTTGAGATATGAGCACAAAATCCATCCAAAAATCGTTAAACTATCAAAGATTTACCATACAGGATAATTTAGAATATTTCAAATCTAATAATATAAAAAATCAAAAAACATTTGCAGAAGAAATATCGTCATCACTAAAAGATGCTCCAAGATCAATTAGCCCAAAATATTTCTATGACAATCTTGGTTCTGAGATATTTGACAAAATTTGTCAACTTCCAGAATACTATCCATACAGTTGTGAATCATCAATTCTCAAAAATATTACAAAAAATCTGTCACTGCATCTTACTAGTTATATCCGATTAGTTGAGCTCGGAAGTGGTTCATCGACTAAAACTCGACTTCTTATTAATGCATTATTTGAATCACAATCTCATGTTGAATATTTTCCTATTGACATATCTGATGTTCTAATTGATAGTGCAAAAAAACTGTGTAATGATTATGAAAATCTGAACGTTACAGGTATCATTAATACATATGAAAACGGTTTAGATTTCATAGAGCATTATGACGATAAACCAAATTTAATAACGTTTCTTGGCTCAAGTTTTGGAAATTTCAATAAAGAAGATGGAAATAATTTTCTAAAAAGAATTCATGATTTGATGAAATCGTCAGATTACTTTCTATTGGGGCTTGATTTAAAAAAAGACCGCACTATCCTAACCAATGCATATAATGATTCCAAAGGTCTTACTGCAAAATTTAACCTGAATATTTTAGAAAGAATTAACAGGGAATTAGACGCTGATTTTGAAGTTTCACAATTTGCCCACATGGCATATTATAATGAACCAAAAGGAAGAATCGAAATGTATCTACGTTCTCTATCAGATCAAACTGTAACCATTTCAAAAGCAAATATTTCTATTCAACTAGCAGAAAACGAGTTAATACACACAGAAAACTCTCATAAATTCACCATGTCACAGATAGATTCTATGTTTGGAGAAGTGGGATTAGACATAGTACAGACATGGTTTGACACTAAGAAGTATTTTGGGTTAATTCTTGCTAAAAAATCCTAGATGTCTTTAATACATCTAAATCCTGAGAACATCCATCTTTCATCTAATCTGAAAAAGTTTCGATATGAACCACGTATGGATAAAGCAGGAGTACCAAATGAACCACCTCTCAACACCTTCTGGTTAGTAAACCATTTATCATTATATTCATCAAATCCTGACTCAAAACCAGGATATCCAACAAACTCAGATGATGTCCATTCCCAAACATCGCCAATCATTTGATAACAACCGTAGTGACTCTTTCCATTTTCATATGAACCAACATTTGCACAACTCCAAACATAAGAATCCAAAAGATTTGCATGATTTTTAGTTGGATGTTCATTACCCCATGGAAAAATTGTTTTAGAGTTTTCTTCATCATTCCATAGGGCAGCCTTCTCCCATTCGGCTTCTGTTGGTAATCTTTTACCAGCCCATTTACAAAATGCCATTGCTTCGTAAAAGCTAACATGACATACTGGTTCATTTGGATTAATCTTTCGTTTACCAACAAAGTCTCTTGTAAACCATTCATCATTTTCTTTCTCCCAATACATTGGTGCTTTCCACTCATTTTTCTTGACAGCATCCCATCCATCTGAAAGCCAGAATGAAAAGTCATTATAGCCACCATCCTCAATAAATTCTAGATATTGTGCGTTAGTCACTGGAAAATTTTCAATTTGAAAATCGTTAAGGTATACTTTATGCTCAGGTAATTCAATGTCATAGCAAAACTCATTTCCTGAATATCCCATCTTATAGACACCTCCTGGGATTTTGATAGATTCTTGCTTCAAAGTAGAGGGTTTTTCCATTTGTGTCATCCTAACAGGTCTATACTGGTCACCAAGCAAGTGTTGTAAGTCATAAACAAGCAATTCCTGATGCTGGCATTCATGGTGAATTGACATAGTGAATAGATAAGATGCCTCTGGGGTTAGTGGGTTCTGCAAAACATCTGTAACTTTTTTGGTAATTACATCATAGTATTCTAGAATTTGATCAACTGTTGGTCTTGACATTAGTCCACGCTTTGCTTTATCGTGTGGTTTTCCAAATTGATTATAGTATGAATTGAGATATTTTGAGAATTCATCCGAATAAAATTCATAATTTTTTTGTGTTTTACTCAAAACAATCTCATTTAACCAACTAACATGACCTAGGTGCCATTTTGGCGGACTCGTAAAATATGCTGTCTGTACACCAAAATCGTCTTTTTCTAACGCTTTCACTAGTTCTAGAGTTCTGGAGCGAGTTTCTTCAAATTGCTTTAGAAGCGTGTTCTGTGCTTTTTGCTCTAACGTCATGATCAATTGCAGTTTTTTTGAATTAATTAGTTTTAGTACCCTCTGGCAAATAGTGGTCTAATTTTGCTTTGACCACCACAATAGATGCATTTTGAGCCCTCATCCTCACAGCCGTCTGGCATTACCCTGATATCAGCACCAGTTTCTTCTTTAATTTTTTCTTCACACGTTGGATTATCACATATTGGTGCTTTGATGAGCATTCCTTTCTCTAATTCAGATTTGAATTCATCATAAGTTTCCAAAGTAACAGTTCTGTCATCAAGAATTTTTTTTGCATTTGCAAACATATCATTATGGATGTTATCTAATTCAGTTTCTGTGTCAATACCAAAATCCATATTTAGTGATACTTCTTGTTTTTGTCCATTATCTCTTCTTACAAGAACAAAATTCTGATTCTCAAGATCTTTAGGACCAAGTTCAATTCTTATTGGAATACCTTTCATTTCCCAGTCATTAAATTTGAAACCAGGCGTTACTTGATCTCTATCATCTAAATGCACACGAACATTCCTGGCTGTTAAAAGCATTTTAATATCTCCACACGCTGCCAGAATTTTTTCTTTCTCTTCATCGGAATGATATATTGGAATTATCACTACCTGAATTGGCGCTACTCTAGGTGGTAGTACAAGACCCTTGTCATCACCATGAACCATGATCATTCCACCAATCAATCTCCAAGATACACCCCATGAAGTCTGCCATACAAAATTCTCAACATTATTCTTGTCAGCATATTTCACTTCGAATGGTTTTGAGAAATTCTGTCCAAGAAAGTGGGTTGTTCCCATTTGGAGAGCTTTTCCATCAGGCATTAGTGATTCCATTGTGAGTGTGTAAACTGCGCCTACAAACTTCTCTTTTTCAGATTTTCTTCCAGTAATTACAGGAATTGCAAGTTCATCTTCAACAGTTTTCTTGTAAATTTCTAAAATATCAGTAACTTCTTTTTCTGCTTCACCTTTATCAGCATGTGCAGTATGACCTTCTTGCCATAAAAATTCTGACGTTCTCAAAAATGGTTTTGTCCCTTTGATTTCAGCTCGTAATGCAGAATTCCAAAAATTAATTTTTAGTGGAAGGTCTCTCCAACTTCTAATCCACTTTGCATACATTGTGTATGCTAATGTTTCTGATGTTGGACGTAGTGCAAGTTTATCACCAATCTCACCATCTCCAGAATGTGTAACCCAAAACACTTCTGGATTAAAACCAGTAAAATGATCTTTCTCTTTTCCAAGTAGTGATTCTGGAATAAGTATTGGTAGGAATCCATTGCGATGTCCAGTTGCAGCAAGCTTAGAATCTAATGATGATTTCAATGATTCCCAAATTGAATACCCATCTGGTCTTAATACTATGAGACCTTTCACTGGCGCATAATCTGCCAACTCTGCTTTGATCACTACCTGAGTGTACCACTCACTAAAGTCATCATTCTTCTTCACTGTAATTCCAGCTTCTTTTCCCATTAAATTTGACAATAAATTCGGAATTATTTAGTCTTCTTTACAATCAATTTGGATGCGTTTTGAGGAAAAATTAGACATATATTCTAAAATCTTTTCCTTTCATCATGGTAAAGCAAAATCTATTAGAGATTGTTGAAAAAATTGTAGCCCTTGATAGTAATATGAGATTTGCATCTATAATCGATCATAATGGCAATATCCTTGAAGGGATTATGAAAGAAGGTAAATCCTCACTTGAGTCACAAAAACAGGAGGAGCATTTCTGTAAGCAAGTTGCTAAAAGAAGAAAAATGAGAAAGGAGTTTGACAGACAGTTAGGTAAGGTCAGATATGTACATGTTGAACGAGAAAAGGTAACACAGTTTGCTATCTATACTAAAAGAAAAATAGTTTTTGTTACATTAGAACCCGAGCTTACAACTCAGCGTAAAATGAAAATTGTGAACTCTATAAAGCGAATTACAGCAAATATCTAAAAATTATAGTTTATCGCCCTTACACAAAACGTGCCCCATAACTCTACTTTGAAAATTTGGGCATACAAAGCACTGAACAAAATGTATTTCATCTTCTAGCACTGGGCATTTTACATACTCCTGTTTCATTCTTTTGAGCATTTTTGGACTAACGCCTTTAAGTTTTAATTTGCCTTTTTCATCCATCATTCCTGATCCTTTCAATACCTCTTTTACACTATCAGGGAGTTTTTGTCGTCCTTCTCTCGCTTCAACTTTAACCTCGTATTTGTGTTCTAATTCTTCTGCCATTTTGCTTGATCTAATGATAAAATGTTAAGGCGTGATTTAATACTAACTGATATAGATCGACACTTCATGTTTTAACTTTTATATGATTGAATTTTTGTTTTGAAATTAGAATACAATTGCTAGCAATTTTTGATGTTGAGGGTGTCTTATATGACGCTGAATATTTGCCAATCTTAGCTGAAAAGATAAACAAAGAGCAAGAAATCTGGGATATCACAAAAAAAGGAATTCAGGGTTTGATTAACTGGGAAGATGGATTAAAAAAAAGAGTTGATCTTCTAAAAGGAATAGATTATGATACCTGTATGCAGGTTGCTGATTCATTACCAATTATGACAGGGGCAAAACAGGCATGTGCATCATTGAAACTGGCAGGGTGGAAGATTATGGCAGTGTCAGGAGGGTTCACTATTATGACAGATAGACTCAAAAAAGAACTCGACCTTGATTATGTTTTTTCAAATGATCTAATATTCAAAGATAACAAACTTGATGATGTACAAATTCATGTAGATTCTGATAAAGCAAAATCTGCACAAATTAAAATTGATGAATGGGGAATTAGAAAAGACGAGATTGTAGTTATAGTTGACGGTGCCAATGATGTGAAACTGTTTGATATATGTGAACTAGGAATTGCATACAGAGCACAAGATTTGGTCAAAGATTTAGCAACTGTAAGTTTAGAAGAGAAAGATCTCACAAAGATAATCCCAATCATCAATAATCATTATAAGCTAAAAACCCCATTACAGATCGCATAATCTTAACATTCTTGTAAAAATTCAATTATGACTAACATATTTGAGATTTAGATGAGTATTACAATCATACCAGTAAAAATAAAAGAAGACGTTACTCCGAGTAATGATATTACAGAATTAATTCTGTCATCAAGTAAAAACTCAATTGATAATGGTGATGTTTTAGTAATTTCACAAAAAATTATATCAAAACAAGAGGGGCGTGTGATAACTCTGAATTCTGTGATTCCATCTGAACTTTCTATTGGAATTGCGTCTGCTTATGAAAAAGATCCTAGACTAGTTGAAGCAATACTATCAGAATCTAAAAGAATTGTTAGGATGGAGCATGGAGTGATAATCGTAGAAACAAATCATAACTTTATCTGTGCAAATGCAGGAATTGATGAAAGTAATGTGGAAAAAGGATTTGCAACATTACTACCAATAGATCCTGATAGGTCAGCCAAAAAAATTAGGGATTTAATTCTTCAGATAACAGGCAAAAACATAGCAGTTATAATTTCAGATACATTTGGTCGTCCATTTCGATTAGGGCAGACAGATCATGCAATTGGAATCGCTGGAATTGAATCAATAAAAAACTATGAAGGAAAACCTGATACATTTGGAAAAATCATGCGTGTTACTGCCATAGCGGTTGTAGATGAATTATGTGCAGCGGCAGAACTTGTTATGGGTAAAACAGAAAAGTCTCCAGTCGCAATCATCAAGAATTATCGTTTTGAATCAAAAAATGATAGTATTAGTTCGATAATACGTGATGAAAATGAAGATTTGTTTAGATGATTGTATGTACCTATGTTACATTGGCCGCATTATAAAATAATTTTTAAAGTTTTGATTTTAGATTAGTTAATTAGTTAAAAGTGTATAGTGATCATAGGAATGAATCATCTTAGAACTGAGCTTCACTGTCATAACATATTTTCAAATGATCATTTGGGTGATCTTGAACCACCATTTGATTGTAATGTGAGTATAGCAGCACAACTTGAGCAATCACTTAAAGCAAATCTAGATGTATTGTTTGTAACAAATCATAATACGTTGAATGGTTATAACCAGATGTTAGAATATAAAGAAAACCATGAAAAATTTTCTAAACTCAAAGTATATCCTGCTGAAGAAATTACAACTGATAAAGAAGCACATGTACTAGTTTATGGGGTTTCTGAAGAAATCAAGTCAAATCAAACATTAGATGAGATACTTGATGCGGCAAAGTCACAAGGTGCAGTAACAGTTGCTCCACACCCATTCAGTTTGATAGATGCATTACGTGAGGATTCTCTAAAATGTGATCTGTTTGAGGTTTTTAATAGTTCAAACATTGATATATTTTCCAACAAGAAAGCTGAGATCTTTGCCAAAGAAAACAATCTTGATGTTACAGCAGGAAGCGATTCACATATTGTTTCTACAGTTGGGAGATGCACAAATTTAATAGAATCTGAAAATTCACTTGATGATATAGTTTCAGCTCTGGGAAAAAAGAGAGTATCAATTGAAAATACAGGTTATGTATCAATAAATGAAGTATTACAACACATACAATACAAAATAGAAAATTCAAAGGAATACATTGATTGGTATGTTAGAGAATTCTATCCAAAGTTCTTTTCACTATTCGACATCTCATACAAATTCTATATGTTGACAAGGAAAAATTACCTTTGGAATGTGATATTCAGATTAGCTATATTTGGTTTGAAAAGAATTTCATATAAAATAAATTTTGAAGGACATGATCCATATGCATTCAGAACACGAGATATACCAACTATCACTAGAATGATATTTTAAATTCAAAACAGGTAAAGCTAAAACCAAATAGCTTTTAATATAGACAAAAAAAATCAGATGTAGAAAAATGTCTGAATCAGATAAACAATTAGATGTAAGAGGATTGTATTGTCCTTCTCCTGTAATGCAAACAGTTGTTGAGCTTGCAAAAATGCAAGTAGGTCAGAGACTTGCTGTTCTTGCTGATGATCCAGCTGCTGAAGATGACATAAGTGACATGTGTCGAACACGTGGACATGAACTTGTTGAACTAAAAAAAAATGGTAATGACCTCGAATTTATTATAAAAAAGATAAGATGATTCTATTTCTTTTCAGATAGATATTTGTCAACATCAATTGCAGCCATACAACCGAATCCTGCAGCAGTTACTGCCTGTCTGTATCTGTGATCATGAACATCACCTGCTGAGAACACACCATCTACACTTGTTTGGGTGTTTTTATTGAGAACTATGTATCCATTTTCATCTAAATCAAGTTGGTCTTTGAATAATGACGTGTTTGGTTCATGACCAATTGCAACAAAAACTCCAGCCAAATTAATACCAGCTTCCTCTCCAGTTTTTACATCTTTTAGAATAAGCTGTTGCACTTTTTGATCACCTTTTATATCTGAAACAGTGCTATTCCAGTGAACAGTTATTTTTTCATTGTTTAATGCACGCTCTTGCATTATCTTACTTGCACGAAATTCATCTCTTCGGTGTATGATGTGAACTTTTGAAGCAAACTTCGTAAGAAATGTTGCCTCCTCCATACATGAATCACCACCACCAACAACAGCAAGTTCTTGGTCTCGAAAGAATGCACCATCACATGTAGCGCAATATGACACACCTTTTCCTGCAAAGGTTTGTTCACCAACAATTCCTATTTTTCGTGGTGTTGCACCTGTGCATACAATTACTGTTTTAGCCTCAAAATTAGTAGAAGCAGTTGAAACTTTGAATGGGTTTTGGGAAAAATCTACATTTGTGACTACGTCGTCAACGATTTTTGTGCCCATATTCTCTGTCTGCTTTCTCATTATCTGCATTAGGTCAGGTCCCATTATACCTTCATCAAATCCTGGATAATTTTCAACGTCAGTTGTATTCATTAGTTGTCCGCCAGGTAACAGACCTGAAATAAGGATAGTATCATGTCTTGCTCTAGAACAATAAATCCCTGCTGTATATCCTGCAGGTCCAGCACCAATGATTATAACATCATGTGTCATGTTTCAATCCAATGTTTTTGACATTTAAATCATCTCTGCAAGTCTAAAATTTCTTGGTGTCTATCACAAAGTTTTCTACTCTCAATCTGTGAATATAATAAATCCCTCTGCCAGTGAGCATTATTCAATCTACAATCCAAATAATCACAAAATGACTCTCCAGTTAAAATGTAAAAGATCACTTGGAGTAAATACCCTTCAATTATTTTTGATAATCTTTCATCGTGGTATTCCAAAAACTCTCCCTTATGTTTTTCTTTAATAGATCGTATACCAAGTTTCTGTGCCTTATTTGCCATTACTTCCATATAGAACTGTCTTGATTTTGCTGGCGCCTCAATCATCCCAGTGGTTGAAATGATTGCAGGATTTGAACATATTACCGCACGGCCATGATATCTGGCATCAGATTCATCATAGGTACATGTGAACCTATTTGTCAGAATTACATGTAGTATTTGATTATCAAAATCTAGTAAGTTTTCCCTGATAATTTTTTGTATTTCAAATCCATCATACATTACAACTTCAGATATGCTCATTACATCTTCAGGTTTTTTTGTCTGCTCCATAGTTTTTGAGTTATTGCAAAACTGTCTTTCCAAGTCTAGATCCGTTTGATTTGGTTCATAACGATGAAATGGTTTTTTTATTTCAAATATTCTAGATTCTGAAATTTTCTGAATCTGCTGCGTAGAAAACTCCTTGAAAAAATTATCTTTAACAATTACTTCAACTGGTATAGTTTGTTTCAAAAAATTTACCAGATTAGGCATATTAATTTCTGAAACTGCTGGCTCATCATAAATGACTATTTTTCTGATCTTCACTCAGATTTTTTAGGTATGGTGTTATCTAATTCTTTTATTTTTTGGTCTGTTATTTCTGCTGCTTTCTTACCAGAGTATAACATTGAGCCAAAGGTTGGACCCATTCTTGCTAAACCATGAGTTTCAGTTACTGACATGCCAGCGGCAACCAATCCTGGGTATACTTCTCCAGTTTTTTCAACAACATGTTCTTCGCCACTCTCAACCCACATAGGATTCATTCCTTTCCATTCAACAAGATTTCTATCAACAAGTCGTTTTACAGCTACTGAGTCGTGACCAGATGCGTCTATGATCATTTTTGCTTCTAATGCTATAGGATCAACACATGTTATGTTACGTGGAAGTGCTGAAACTGGCATCCAATTTACAACAATCCCCGCAATTCGTCCATGACGTAAAACTAAATCATCAAATTTTGTTAAATTCAAAAATTTAACTCCTGCATCACAAGATGCTGCAATAAGTTTTGAAACTGCATGTGGACCAGGAGTCAGATATAATCCCTCACCAACTTTTTTGTATGGTATACCAAGTTCATCCCAAATTTTTTGTGCAGGTGCTCTTACAGTTACTGGATTCATCATGTAACCACCAAGCCAGTAACCACCACCAAGGTAATTATTTTGTTCAATGACTAGAACCTTGTAACCCATTAATGATAATTCACGAGATGCAGTTAATCCTGCTGGACCAGCACCGATTACTATAACATCACATTCTGCACGATCTTGTAATACATCAAAAAATTCTTTCGAGATCGCTCTTGTAATTTCAACTTCCTTTACATCAGCAAAAATTTTGTCTGGCCTTTGCTCATTAACAGATTCTTGCATAAAAAAAAGTCAGTTTTAAGTCATTAATAGTTTTACTTAGAGTCATGTATGAATGCAATCCCAATGTTCGACAAGACTTAGAATCTATACAAAATCAGATACTTGAAAGGATACAGTACCTTAGAGAAAAAGGCATTCCGTTATCTGAAGATTGGGCATTAGATGATTATTATCAACTTAATTTCGAAATTCAAAGATGTATTCTAAATGATCACACATTTAGTCCAATCACTATCGGAATAATTGCAGGAATTGGTATTGCATTATGTCTTACATATTATTTCCGTATTCGAAAAGCCAGAAAAAAAAATAGGCGTGAC
>Ga0315334_10002703_pt1 | contig 11069 bp, 7 predicted proteins | sample M150034915metaG_FD_205555 | JGI IMG/M metagenome (GOLD analysis project Ga0315334, IMG submission 205555) | Ammonia-oxidizing marine archaeal communities from Monterey Bay, California, United States - M1 500m 34915 | ecosystem: Environmental > Aquatic > Marine > Intertidal zone | place: USA... | reverse complement strand
GTAAGAAACAGAATTTGAGATTGCATCATCGTGCGATCCTGTTGTGGGCTCAGTCACTCAAGTCAGGTTGGCTGACTCAAAAAGAAATCGATTCAACCATTGCAGATCTGACTGCACTGCAGAGGCCAGATGGTGGTTGGAATACGCCTTCATTGGGAAAGTGGGACAGGGAGGATGGGGGTGTGGCTGATGTGACGACCAGTGATGGTTACGGAACGGGCTTTGCCGTCTTGATGCTCATCAAGGCAGGAATGAACAGAGATAATGTGGTGATCAAAAATGGACTGTCCTGGCTTAAAAAGAACCAGAGAGAAAGCGGGCGTTGGTACACACGATCGGTGAGTCGAGATAGTCGCCACTTTCTGACGCATGCGGGAACTGCGATGGCCATCATGGCGATGCAGGCATGTGCCAAGCATGAAGAAGGCTGATTCTTTCAGTGTTTGCACTTGCCGGTTGTGGTTTCGATCAACCTTTCCCAAGAGTTCTGCTGCTGGTCATTCTGTCGGCAAATCGATGCCGATATGCTCCAGATGATTCCTCACCAATCCGGCGACCTGATGATTGAGGATGCTGTCAGAGCTCCATGTCAGTGGCATGTCCCGTTCGGACGATTTGACCGTGCAGCTTGTCATGCCACTTGAAAGCGAGGGGGTTGTCGCTTGGATGTTGAATGCTGAATTGCCGATTCCCAGATCCTGTATCGAATGAGTAGAAATTCGAACGGTCTTTCGAATCAATAACGCGCCGATGGACCCACTCAGTTGTTCATGGTCCATGTTGATTTTCACTCTTCCCCGGAGCAGAAAAACGAGAATGCTGAGCGGTACAAGTCCGACAGCAAGGAACGGGAGCGGAAAAAGGGCGAAGAGCAAACTGACGTCATCAGCGGAAAAGAGGATGCCAAAGAGTAACGCCAATGTGATGCCGTACCAGAATGTACAGAAGACGGCAAGAAATGCAGTGATGATGTACGTAATGGGGTGAGCAATCTTGAATCGATAGCTGAATGCCAAAGTTTCGTTGTTGTTAAGTTCAATTCGAATTGAAGAGTCGCGTGGTAGTTTGTCGGGAGAAATTGACGGTGGGCGTTCGTGGATGAATGTTTTACGACCTTCGGGGTCTTCTGCCGCATTTTGCAGACCTGTTTCCCGGATCGTGCTGGGTTCTGGGAACTCGCTCTTAATGACATGCGCTTCATTGCACTGCTCGCATGTAATGTTGCCGTGTCCCTGCGGGAGTTCAGCACCACAGTTGGTGCACTGAAAAGACTGCCCTGATAATGCATTACCGTAGCTGTTGCGGAGGAAATTATTGATGGCTCCCGCGAGCCAGCTTTTTTCCTCGTAGGAGAGCCGCGTGGCAAATTTGGGTTCTTTTTCGAGTTTATCTGCGGCTCGAATGCGAATGGTATAAACAGGCGATTCGTTTTGCTGGTAGGCCTCAACTAGTTCCGCCAATGAATTCTGATCCAGTGAAACCGTCTCGAATTTCTGGCGTTTGAACCAAGTTCGCTGGAGGGCGAATTGGTCAGCTGTAACCGCGATTAAAATTTTGGTGAATCGCATCCGCAGCCATGCGTACAGAATCCCAAAGCCCACAGCGTAAAAGACCGAGAAGAAAAGCAGTAAAAATAGTTTGGGAGGCGGTTTGCCCCCCTCCCAGATATTGTCAGGGACCAGCAGGAAAACAACGCTTACTGGAACGACGATAGCTAGCCATGCAAGTCCGAAGAAGCCAAGGAATCGGCATCTTGCTCCCCCCGGTGGAATGGTGACGACCAGTTGCTCGTCTGATGACTCAACCAGTTCAATGCCGACACCGGCGGGGGGCGGAATGGTATTCATGGACGATTCTGTTGCGGTTTGTGTTTTCTGGTCGGGTCATTTGGCTGCCGGATTTACAGCACCACGCGGTCTATTGTGACTTAGTCGCATGGTCAATTAGTTTCCCGACATACTTCCCGAGTCGAATGGGTGGTTTTTTTGCTTGTCGTGGAAGACTCTCCAGTTGTTTTCTTTCTGCAGCAGTCAGGTTTGCATTCATGTCAAGAACATTCAGTGCAGCGACAGCCGCAAAGTGACCGTGGCGGTTTACGTCAGCAAGTTCAATGAGACGCTCGACAGCATTTCGCCGAGTAGAATTGCTTTCATTGGAAAGCAGCCCGTCGCAGGCGGTGATCGCCACACTGGGTGACTCATCGTCGCTGGCAGCAATCAAAGCTTTGTTTCGCTTGGTATCGGTTGCAGACCGTGTCGTCAGTCCACGGACTGCCCAGAAACGTATCCCACTTTGAGGATCAGTCGAAAGTTTCACCAGTTTTTGAATCGAGTATCCATTGCTTTGGTCCATCGAATGAAAAGCAACGTCCGACAAACGGGCAAAGAGTTCCTTGTGGCGTAGCGCGTATTCCCGAGGAGATTGTGAACCTGCCAGACGGTGCATTTCAGCTTCGGGTAATAAACCCAGGTCAAGCGTCTCTCGCATCCATGTTTGTAGCGTGTTCCGCAGTTCAGTTGTTTTTTCTCGGTGCGCAGGCGAGTCTGCCAGATTGCTTATTTCATCAGGATCATTTTGCAGGTCAAACAATTCCTCGACGGGTTTGTTTTGCCAGAATTTTGCCTGAGCGGCGTTCAGTTCTCCGGCCCGGTACATTTCGTTCCAAACCCTCGTTGTTGGCGTCTGGAACATGTAATCGACATGCTTGAGATAAGGGCGGTCCGGATAGAAATGACGCATGTAAACAAAACGACCATCGGTACAGGTGCGAACCATGTCGACTCGTTCGTCCATTCGTCCACGGTATCCAAATAGATATGTTTTTTCCGGTCCGATGTGGGCTCCAGCAAATGGAATCCCCTGCATGTTGGCTGGAGGTTTCGTGCCTGTGAGGCCAATTGCGGTGGGGCCTAGGTCGACGAAAGAGACAAGGCGGTCGGAGACTTTCCCAGGGGCATAGTCGTGTGGGGCCAAATGTCTGAATTTCTCAGGCACATGCAACAGAAGTGGTACACGAAGTCCCGAGTCGAAGGGCCAGCGTTTGCTGCGTGGCATCCCGCTGCCGTGGTCCCCGTAATAGAAGATGATGGTTGAGTCATTCAGCCCATCCACTTTCAGTTGTGCTAAAAGATCCCCAACTTGCTGATCCATCTCGGTCATCTTGTCGTAGTATTGTGCCCAGTCCAGTCGGACCTCTGGGGTGTCAGGATGGTAAGCTGGCAGCGGTGCTTTCGCTGGGTCGTGTTTGAGTTGGTGTGGTCGGGTTCGAATCTTGCTTTCGTGGCTGACCGTGAAATTGAAAACGGCAAAGAACGGTGTGTTCCCGTTGGGACGATCTCGCCAATGTGCTTTTCTGCCACTGTCGTCCCACCCGCCGTCTTCGCTGGCGAAGTTGTAGTCCTTCTTGGAATTGTTCGTGCAGTAGTAACCTGCCTTTCGAAGGACGTTGGGATAGGTGCTGAAATTGTCAGGCAGTGTGACGCCACTTCGCATGTGATGACCGCCCAGGCTGGTGGCATACATTCCAGAAATGATCGTTGTTCTTGCTGGTGCGCACACTGGAGCATTCGACCAGCAACGATGATAACGCAAAGATTTTTCTGCAAGCGAATCAATGTTGGGTGTATTGGCATAGCTGTCGCCATAACAGCCCAGTTCGGGGCCATTGTCTTCACTGGTGATCCAGAGGATGTTGGGTTTTTCTGCGGCGAATGAAGTAGTGGCAAGCAGCAGCGCAAAGAGAATCGGGTTGCTGAATCGTGCGAGTATCATGAGAAAGGTTCCAGTGGAAAATCAAGCGATGAGATCGTGTACTACCCGACCGTGAACATCTGTTAGACGGTAGTCTCGACCGGAGTACCGGAATGTCAGGCGTTTGTGGTTGAGTCCCATTTGATGCAGGATTGTGGCATGCAGGTCATGCACATGGACACGGTTTTCCACGGCATGCATCCCGAATTCGTCCGTTGCCCCGTAGGTCAAACCGCCACGGATGCCACCACCCGCCATGAACATGGAAAAGCCAGTGTGGTGATGGTCTCTTCCAGCGTTTTTTGTGTTCTTGGATTTGTCAACTTGAGCGTAGGGAGTGCGTCCAAATTCTCCACCCCAGATGACAAGGGTGTCATCCAGCAGGCCCCTCTTTTTTAAATCGGAGATCAAAGCTGCGGTGCCACGATCAGCGTCGCTGCACAGCTTGCGATGTGAATCGTTGTTGTTTTTATGAGTATCCCACGGTTGTTTCTGACCCTTGCTGACATAGAACACCTGCACGACACGGACCCCGCGTTCCAGCAGGCGGCGTCCCAGCAGGCAACTGCGTCCGTATTCGCTGTTGCCATACGATTCACGCGTGACCTTTGATTCCAGCGACAGGTCGAACGCTTCGGACGCCTCTCGCTGCATCTGAAATGCAAGTTCCATTGAACGGATGTGTGTTTCCAGCGAAGGTTCACTCTGGCGGGACTCGAGATGTTGGGCATTGAGTGAACGCAGTAATTGCAGTTGTTTTAATTGTGAGCTGGGACTCAGGTTGGGATGACTGATGTTGTCGATCAATTTGTCCACTTCCGTGTGGTTTGTATTGATTTCGACACCTTGATGTTGTCCGGGCAGGAAGGCGTTGGACCACAGTTGAGGTCCAACTACAGGCAAACCAGGGCATAAGGCAACGAATGCTGGGAGGTTCTCGTTTTCAGTGCCTAAACCATAGGACAGCCACGAACCCATGCTGGGGCGTGTTGGCTGTTGATGACCAGACTGCATTAACAATAAACCGGGTTCGTGATTGGGGACATCGGTGTGCATGGAGCGAATGACGCACAGGTTGTCCGCGTGTCGCGAAAGCTTTGGTAATAATTCGCTCATGACAACTCCGCTTTCGCCCTGCGGAGCGAATTTGAAGGGTGATGGCATGTATCCGGCGGCACGGTTCTTTCCCGCGATATCTTCCGCCGGGGATTCTCCTTCGTGGGTGGCCAGCATTGGTTTGGGGTCGAAAGTGTCGACGTGCGATGGGGCTCCATTCATAAACAAAAAAATCACCCGTTTCGCACGGGGTGCATGGTGCACGACTCCTGGAATGCCACCGTCAGTGGATCTGATGGTGGTCCCACTGGCTGACTGGAGAGCACCGCACAGACCAATCGTGCCAAAACCGGTGGCAGACCTACGGAGCATTTCGCGACGTGAGTACAGTGATTGCATTTCAGTCCACCATGAACATTTCGTTGCTGATCAGCAGTGCTTGAGCGTATTGTGTCCAGATATCTGCATCTTCTTGGGCCACAAACTCTTCTGCAAGTGATATTTCCGTTGGGTTGGGTTCCCTCGAAAACAGCAGTTTGTAGGCCCATTCAATCTTGGAACGATTGGAACCGCCATGCTGGGTAAGTCGTGTTGCCAAAGCATCTGCCTGATGGGCCATGAATGGACTGTTAAGCAGAAACAGTTTCTGCAGGGGGGTGGTAGTTTCGAATCGAAGGGCACTGTGCGCATTCGGATCGGGAAAGTCAAAGCGAGCGAGCATGGGATTCAGGTTCATGCGACTGATCTGACTATACAGTGTCCTGCGATGTTCTTGAGGCTGATCGGGCTTGATCGAAGGTCCTCCGACAGTCGAACTCAGGCGGCCCGAAACCGATAGGATGGCATCACGATAAGACTCGATACTCAAACGTCTTAACGTCATTCTACTGAGCAGGCGATTTTCCGGGTCGATACGACGTTTGGCACTGTTGAGGTGGCTGCTTTGCGCGTAGGTGGACGATAGCACGATTTCCCGCTGCAACCATTTCCACGACCAGCCATGGTCCATGAACCTGACGGCCAGATCATCCAACAATTCGGGATGGGTCGGTTTTTCTCCCAAGGCCCCGAAATTACTGGGGGTACCCACAAGGGGTTGCCCCAACAGTTGTTCCCAAACTCTGTTCACCAGTACCCTTGCTGTCAGCGGGTTGGATCTGGCAGTGATCGCAGCAGCAAGGTCGCCTCGGCCGCTGCCATTGTTGAATCGAATAGGTTCCGCAGAGAGCACTGTAAGAAATCTTCGCGGCACAACTTCTCCCTGCTTGTTGACGTCGCCGCGGATCATCAAGTTGATATCCTTTGGCTGGCCATCGCGAACGATGTGGTAGGCGTCCTTTGGTTTTTTTGCTTGTCCATTACCCTGTTTTTCAACGGTTTCATTGACAGGGCGATTGAACATTTCTGTGCTCGCAAAAACCCCTGCCAACGCGTAGTAGTCGGATGTTGGAATGGGGTCGTATTTGTGGTCATGGCAACGGGCGCAGGCAACTGTTAAACCCAGCAATCCCCGTGAGACTGTATCGATGCGATCTTCCCACTCATCCGCCAACACCTCGGGACTGTTTCTGCGGTAGTATTTGGGGCCCAATCCGAGGAATCCTAACGCAATGTGCTCACGCTTATCGTCGGGAACGATCAGGTCGGCTGCCAACTGCATTCGAACAAACTGGTCGTAGGGAAAATCATTCGCGATGGCATTGATTACCCAGTCGCGGTAGTGATGCGCATTAGGATAGGTCAGCGAATCATTACTGCCAACTTTATGTGCTTGGTCTTCGGCATAGCGAGCCACGTCCAGCCAAACACGGGACCACCGCTCCGCATGCTCAGGTGAGGCAAGGAACGTATCAACGAGTCGCCGCTTACTGCCAGGGCGATTGTCGCTGACATAGCGGTTCACTTCACCGGGCGTCGGTGGTAAGCCGCGGAGATCAAATGACAGTCGGCGAATGAACGTAGCACGGTCTGCGGCGTTGTTGGGACTGAGGTTGGCGCCTTCTAAATCAGCCAAAACAAAACTGTCGATGGGCGTTGTGGGCCACGTTGAGTTGATCGTATTCGGGGCAGCGTGGATCATGGGTGACTGAAAAGCCCATTGCGAGCGCGCGGCTGGCCAATCGATTGTGGGTTCGTTGCGGGTGGATTCTTTTTGTTGCGAGTCCCGTGGATCGACCGCGCCCGCTGAGATCCATGTTTCGAAGTCGTGGATGATTCGGGGTGCCAGTTTTCCCCTTGGGGGCATTTTGAGATCGCCATACTGAATCGCTGCGATTAACAAACTGTCATCCGGTTTACCCGCCGCTATCGCCGGTCCGGAATCTCCCCCACGAGCCATCGCAACCGGGTCATCTAACCTGAGCCCACCCTGAACTGCATCTGGATCCCCGGCATGGCATTCGTAGCAGTACTTGACCATGGCCGGACGTATTTTCTGTTCAAAAAAATCAGTTTTGTCATCAGCCTGTACACTCAATGACAGGCTGGTTCCAAGGACTAGCCAAGCCAGGTGGAAAAGTTCACGTGAGAAAAAAAAACTTGTTTTCAACACGGTCTACTTGCTTGAGGGAGGGATGAGTGGAGTGGAGCGGCGTAATCTCGGCGTATTACGGTTGCGTGCTGCCGCAGCGAGCGTCTTGGATTATAGAGCAAACCCAACGTGTTACCAAACGAAAGCAGACATTCGGATTATTGGTTCGCGAAAGTAAAATTGTCGGTCGGTACAACAAAGTAATCAATCTGCAACGCGAATCCTTCCTCGCATTTTCTTCATGTTCGGTGGAAATGAACATGCTTCCACCGGCCGTCGATTCGTTGCCATATCCGTGTTTCCTGCGTGGAACTGGTGGTGCTTTTGCCGTCGCTTCCAACTCGCTGGGTCAAACGGATGTAGGCAATCAGTGCCGCGTCTTTCCCCAACATCCGGACAGATGGGCTGCTTAGTGTGGTGGTGACATTCGCATACGGAGATTCGTCCTGCATATCAAAATAGTGCTTGTGAAAGCCCATGCCTTGGACCAGATAACCCTGAGCTTCAGGTTCATACGCAGTCAGGTCCTCGGCGCATAAATCCGTGTAGGTTTGCCAATCACAATGGGTGATCGATTCGACCAGTCGACGTGTTAGATCAATGATTTCAGTGAGTGGCATGATAGAGGTGTTCCGTTCTTCATGAGCCGTGGATGTAACCTTGTGGCGAGAGGCGTTTCAGCTGCCCCTGCTCACGTTGCCACAGTCCGGTGCGACCGACAATATTACCAATTTGCGTCAGAGGGACTCCGAGTTGCTGTGCGGCCAGGCTATCTGCGTGTTCCTGGCTCATCGTTATCAGTAATTCGAAATCTTCTCCGTCGGACCAGGCATGTTGAAAGGGGGTGCGACCCGACGTTGTCGACAGTGCATGGGCATCTTCATGAATCGGAATTCTTTCAGTGTCCAGTTCAGCTCCTACGCCGCTTGCTGCGCATAACCTGTCCAGATCCAGAGACAGACCATCGCTGATATCGATGGCTGCAGTGACTTGGGCATATTGTCGAATGCGTTTTGCCAGTTCAAGTCGAGGGGTTGGTCGCAGGTGTCGGCCACGGATACTGCCACCGACCGCACCTGAGACAAGAATCGCATTTCCTTCGGTGGCTCCGCTACGCAGAAAGGCTTCATTCTTATCAACGTAACCGAGTAACGTGACCGAAATTGCAAGTGGGCCGTCATAGGTTGAAATGTCCCCGCCAGCGATTGCCAGATCGAACTGGGCTGCCGCTTCGAGGATTCCCTCGTACACTTCCCCGGCAATTCGCGTCGAGTTCTGTTCGGGCAACGAAAGGCTGACAAGGGCCGTTGTTGGGGTTCCACCCATCGCGGCAATGTCACTGAGATTGATTGCCACCGCCTTATAGCCGACGTCTGCCAAAGCGTGTTCAGCGGAAAGAAAATCAACCCCGTCGATGATCTGGTCAACACAGGCGATCTGCTGGCCTTGAACCGCTTCAATCACGGCTGCGTCGTCGCCAATGCCGACGGTGACTTGTGGCAATTTACGGCAACGGCCACGAAGGTAGGCGAGAAATGAGTGTTCCACGGTGCGTGTTTGGGAGAGGGGGATGTGTGCGTTGAGGAGTGGAATCAATGCGGATGACTTGCATTCAAGTAAACGGTGATCCAATCGATGCCGCAAATGGATCGTACAGCATGGAATCTCACATGGGTTGAGTTGTGTCTGGCGGTCACTATCCGAGGAATCATGCCCCCCAGGTGGCTCTCCGGAATTCTTAAACCACTTTTACATCGGATCTTATCGTTGTCCGTCCAGTTCCCCGAAAAGTGAGTCTAGTCGCATTGGACGACTGGGAAAATCGAGAGTCGTTGCCGGCTCGGACTGGTCCAGCGATTTTGGCACATTATGGGGCAATGGATTCTGACGATTCCATCCGGTCTGGACAAGCTGGAGCGATTCCACACGATTACCGTCCGTCCGCTACAATTTTTGCAGTTCCAGCTTTTTTACTCGCTCGAAATTCGAGATAATCATGCCCACTACACTCCCCGGCAGCGTTGACATCGAAATCACAGAAACTCAATGCTTCATTGATGGAAAATGGGTGCCCGCTGTCAGTGGGAAGACGTTTGCTACCATCAATCCAGCGACGGAAGAGGAAATCATACAAGTTGCCGAAGGCGATAAGGAAGATGTGGATGCCGCGGCGAAAGCCGCGCGGGAAGCCTTCGATAATGGTCCTTGGCGAAAAATGGACTCCAGAGATCGTGGGCGTTTGATGTATTTGCTGGCGGACCGCATGGAGCAGGAAATTGATGCGCTTGCTCGTCTCGAAACACTGGACAACGGAAAACCCTTCAATGACAGCCGCAATGTTGATTTGCCTTTGGCGATCGATTGTCTCCGCTACTACGCAGGGTACGCTGACAAAATTCATGGCAGCACCATTCCAATTCGGGGAAATTATCTTTGCTATACCCGCCGCGAGCCGATCGGAGTTGCGGGTCAGATCATTCCATGGAACTTTCCCATTTTGATGGCCGCTTGGAAGTGGGGACCTGCACTCGCAGCTGGCTGCACGATTGTGATGAAGCCTGCTGAGCAAACACCCCTGACATGTTTGCGGCTGGCGCAACTGGCCAAGGAAGTTGGGATTCCCGACGGTGTGATCAATGTCGTGCCAGGTTTCGGCCCAACGGCTGGCGCCGCTGTCGTGAAGCATCCATTAATTGATAAAATTGCTTTTACGGGTGAGCACCGAACGGCACAGGTCATCACACGGGACTCAGCTGACACTCTGAAACGCTTGACTTTTGAGCTTGGTGGCAAGAGTCCGAACGTGATTTTTGCAGACGCGGATCTCGATGCTGCTGCGATGGGAGCCTACGTCGGACTATTCCTGAATCAGGGACAGTGTTGTTGCGCAGGCAGTCGTGTATTCATTGAAAAGAGTCAACATGATGTATTCCTCGAAAAATTGAAGAAACTGACCGAAAGTCGCAAGGTCGGTGACCCCTTTGCATCAGATACCGAACAGGGGCCGCAGGTTGATAAAGCTCAGTTCGACAAAATCATGTCCTACATCGAGAAAGGAAAATCAGAAGGTGCGGCTTGTGTGACCGGTGGAGAGCGTGTTGGCGACAAAGGCTACTTTGTTGCACCAACCATCTTCGATGACGTTCGTGACGACATGGCCATCGCGACCGATGAGATCTTTGGACCTGTCCTTAGTGTTCTGACCTTCGATGACAAGGAAGACATGATTCGTCGTGCCAATGACACTTTCTATGGGCTAGCGGCGGCTGTCTGGACGCGAGACATTTCGATTGCGCATGACTTTGCTGCTCGTGTTCGAGCTGGAACCGTTTGGGTCAACTGCTATGATGTTTTCGATGCCGCTGCGCCATTTGGTGGATTCAAAATGAGTGGCTACGGTCGAGAATTGGGTGAAGAGGGTCTGAAAGCCTACACCGAGTCCAAAACCGTGACGGTAGCCCTTTAATCCCTGTTCATCTCGATGAACGCATATCTGTGAGGTTTCGCGACAAGGCTGTATGATCATTTCAGACAGCCCCCCAGTTGCATCAATGTCGGATCGGGCAGGACCGGAGAGGTCGTATTCAGAATGAAGCTGGCATGAACGAATCAGTGCTGAGTGTATTGCAGGAAGATGTGGGCAACTACAGCCAGCTACCGTGGCTGACGTTGGTCGTTTTGTCTTTGCCGCTGGTCCTTGCCGCATGGAGACTGAAAATCTATCCAACGATTT
>Ga0315334_10002702_pt1 | contig 11070 bp, 11 predicted proteins | sample M150034915metaG_FD_205555 | JGI IMG/M metagenome (GOLD analysis project Ga0315334, IMG submission 205555) | Ammonia-oxidizing marine archaeal communities from Monterey Bay, California, United States - M1 500m 34915 | ecosystem: Environmental > Aquatic > Marine > Intertidal zone | place: USA... | reverse complement strand
TTGGATATATTGGAATCGCACTGGCGATATCATGGGATGTTTTCTTTGCCTCTCCCAGAGCAGGCGACAACCCCTTCATTGCACCATGGATCCTATTGTTTGCAGCATTTTTGGGTATTGTGGGCATGTATAAATTACTGACCAGTTTTCGTAAAGAAAAATTAAACAATGAGCATCAGGATAATCCTGATAGCGTTTAACATCTCCTTTCCATACATGTGTATGGGAAAGAAAGATCTGAATAATCAAAATGAAATGTACCTTTTTTTTAGGGCTAAGTACTCTAACGCAGTACGCTTTTTAGACATGAGTGCTCGTACCGGAAAAATATCTGCAAATGCCATGACGTGGTTCGGACCGCCGGGTCAAAGGTTATACATCGATAGACAAAGGATGCTGTATGGTTGAATTAATCTGTCCATCTTGCGATAAAGAAATTGCATTGGAAAGCGACCAAACTGGAGAATATGAATGCCCATTATGCGAAAATGAGTTTCAGTATGACTCCATCAGTTCCACAGAAGATAATGTCAATTATTTACTTGAGCACCTTCAATCAGATTCGTTACCAGACACCATTATTTTACTTCGGGAGAATCAATATCGCGAAGGAGGAAGAAGCTTCCAACATATTCGTAGTTTTGGCGATTTTGTGGTTTACATTATTGGTAGCATGATTTCCATGATGTTTCTTGTTATTCCAATTATTTGGTTCACAACACTTTCCTTTTTCATTATTACAGATTCAGGAAATGTGACCAATTGGCCGCTTGCATGTTTTGCCACACTAATACCAGTACCAATTATGTATGCTGTAATTCCAGGTTTTTTGAAGCGCATATTTAATCCAGAACCGCTCCTTCAAGTGAACAATAGAACCTATTTCGATACGGACAAAAAAGTGTTGACTATTACGAGTGATAATAGGAATCTCAGCAATGGTCAAATCTCCGATATAGAAATTCAAAAGTGTATCGAGGTCAACTCAGGTCATCGATTAACTGTTCTATATGATCCCGGTTCTGACGGTGGAATGAGGCCACCATCACATTCAATCTACATGTGGGAGGAATCAAATCAAATGGATAGGGCGGTTGTTTCCTTCGGTCAAAAGATAGCGAAGCACAGCGAAAAAGAATCAATAAATGAGGCTAAAGAACTCTCAAACCGTTTGGGAATTCCGCTCACAGAACCAATTGTGCAAAGTAAACTTGCACGTTACGGCTCTGAACATTCACGTATTATTTGGACTTGATACCCCTTGCTTTTCAGACATAAGTGCTCGTACCGGGATTTGAACCCGGGTCGAAGCCTCGAGAGGGCTTCATGATGGGCCGCTACACCATACGAGCGACAGCCTGCCGACCTGTCACCGGTATTTATTCTGAACGGAGATGACACCTTCACATTCAGTGTATGGTGAAAGTGAAAGTATCCTCGCAGCACGCTTTTTTTCCACCTTCACTTTTACCTACCAGTGTGCATCTTTTCTTGATATAGGCGGCAGTGTAAACTCGGTTCATGAACCCAAACACACGCTTCTCGGATCTAACCCCGAGCGGTTCAGTACAGAGCCGATACACACGATATACAACACACATCACCTCGAGTGATGGTAGTAATGACTGGATTCCAATGAAGGTCGTTAACTCGAATACCTGGGCAAGTCTTGTCCGTAGAGCACGAGGTGAGGCACAATGAGTCGCACCGGTCGCCTGCGAAGTGAGATTGCAACCTTCCTCAGTGTCAAGGGGGAGCGCAATACCAGCGAGATCCTTGAGCACGTAAACAAGCGCTTCCGTTGGGGAGCTACCATGAACCAGGTCGGAAATGTCCTCGCCCGTGATTCCCGCTTCATCAAAGCGGGATTTGCAGAAGGCACTACCGTCGCAGGCTTCCGTGAAAGGGTCTGTATCTGGGCGCTAGTAGCGAACTGACCATGTACCCGCCCCTCTCCACACGGTTTGATGTGGCGTGAGGTAGTCGAACTTGCCCGAGTCAAGAACATCGCACTTGCTGCGATTACCGTACCACTTGGTGCACACCTTGGATTGGAGGGCCAGTGGGATTCTAATTCACTTGGTCTAGTTGCTTTGCAGACTGCATCAGTCGGATGCTTCATTGTAGCGGGAAATATCTTCAACGATGTTTCTGATTGTGCTATAGATGCAGTTGCTAAGCCAGATAAGCCAATCCCATCTGGTAGAATCTCTATCACTCAAGCCAAGCATTTGGCAATCGAATTCTCCTTACTATCACTTGTGTTGATGGGTATTGGAGCATACCTCTCTTCCGACCCGATTGCAATAATCGCGATTTGGAGTATTGCAAGCATTCTGATGTACACATATGATATGGGTATACAAACAAAGAAAATGGGTTTTGTAGGAAATCTTGCAATCTCATTGATGGTAGGAGCCGTGATGCTCTACGGTGCTGCAACTATTGGTAAAGTGAATACGCCTTTGGCATTCTATGCAGCAGGTGTTGCCTTCTTTGCAAATCTCGGACGTGAGATAATCAAGGATTGCGAAGATATGGAAAGCGATAAGGATCGCAATACACTACCAATGAGAGTTGGATTGGCAAAGGCAAGGATGTTCGGCTATGTTTCACTTCTCGGCGCTCTCATCGTCTTGTATCTCCCACATTGGTTGGGCCCATTAGAGTTCGACCAACTTATCTTCCAAGCACCGGCAATGCTAGCCTTGATTACAACAAATGGTCCGCTTCAGAAGGGCCAAGACCATGCAGCACAACAAAGAGTGCGTGTCGGAATGTTACTCGGTTTGCTCGGATTTGCTGCTGCAGTTAGCTTGTAGTTATTACAAGCCGACGCCCATCATATCGCCCATTGCGGCCCAAGCGCCTTCATCAACGAGGTAGGTTAGCAGGCTCATCTGTGCCCACATTCGGTTTTCAGCCTGGTCGAACACGATAGATTGTTCGTGATCCATTACCGCATCAGTAACTTCGTCGCCACGGTGTGCCGGCAGACAATGCATGAACCTCCATCCTTTGTCTGCACCAGATAGCAAGTCCATATTGACCTGAAATCCATCGAAATTAGCCAACTTATCTTCCATATCTTCCTCTCCCATCGAGATGAATACATCGGTGTAGATTACATGAGCATCAGCAACCGCTTCTAAGGGGTCATTTGTCTCAGTCATTGTACAACCATTGGCTGCTGCTAGTTCTTGTGCTCGCTCGATGACATCAGCATCTGCCTCATATCCGGCAGGGTATGCATAGTGGCAATCAATCCCAAGCATAGCACATGCTAGCATTAGATCGTGAAGCACATTGTTTCCATCACCGACCCAAGCTACCTTGAGTCCTGCCTTGTTAGGAAAGTGTTCGAGAATAGTCATCAAATCCGCAGCCGCCTGGCATGGGTGGTGCTTGTACGAAAGTGCATTTAGAACAGGAACATCGCTGTTGGCAGCTAGTTCGACCACATCTTCATGGCCGTAGCATCGGTATGTGATTGCATCGAGGAACCTCGACAATACTTGGGCAGTATCTGCTATTGTCTCAGATTTACCCAATTGAATATCATTCTTCAGTAGAGTGAGGGGGTATCCACCTAGGCGATTGATTCCCACTTCAAATGAAACCCGAGTACGTGTGCTCGGCTTCTCATAGATGCTTCCTACAGTCATGGTATCTAACGGCATGAAGTTCATTGCAATTTCATCACCCGACTTCCACAATCGCTTGAATTCAATTGCCCATTGCAGGATATCTGCGAAATCATCGGCCACGTCATCGATAGCAAGGAGATGCTCTGCCATGTTATTTGGCCTGTAGGGACGGTTGAAAGACCAATCGGTCAAACAGATCAGTTCTTCTCGTGCTCAATATCGGCTGCAAATCCATCACGTGCATCGCTCATGCCGCCAAATAATGCCTGTGCAAAGGTGAGGATATCAGCCAGTCCTTCTTCTGTTTCGCTACTCATAGGAGTAAGTCCAGGTGTCTGGCTAAATTGCTGCATCATTCGCAGTTGGTTGATTGCGAATTCAGTTCTCTGGCCACCTGCTTCATCATAAAGAGCCATTTCGAGGATCTCTAATCTCTCAGACCATTCGAGAATCTTTTCTAATTCATCCTCATCGAGCAAATCTGACTTCGAAAGGAAATTCTTGGTTGGAAGTCCTAGGCGGAATTCAACAATGCTCGATAGGAGCATCTGTGAAACGAATCCGGACGGACTGCGTGAAAGCATTGGGTCAAACAAGTAGATGATGGCAGCTTGGTCCCTACCCAATACCTCAATCATGTGAGAAGATGCTTCACGGAAAGCAAATAGTTCGACCTGCCCGGGTGTGTCGACAATCATTAATTCACCAGAAAGTGCGTGTAATTCGTCTGCGATATCAAGCGCCTGAGCAGCCAGCAAATCTGCAGCGAGAATCTGTGCACCATTTGGTCCAAGATCATATTCTGTCATTACTTCGGTCAACGAGATGAGGTCTCTCACATCGAATTCAGCATCGTAGTGCACTCTTTCTGCCCCAGGGTCGAGGTTTACAGCGATTGCTTCTGTCTCAAGAAATCGACTCCAACGTTGGAATGCTGTGACTAGCGAGGACTTACCTGCCCCGGCAGTTCCGACAATGAAAATCACGGGTGGCGATGATGAGTCTAATCCGACCATGTTCCGTGGGCTCGGTCAGTCATTCTTCAACCTGCCGTTGACCCTGCATCCGAAGCCCTCATCATGAGATTATGCGCACAATCGTTATACGCTTGTCGGCAATGGCTTGGATGCCGCCATCGCGGCAGTATAAAGGAGGCATAAAAATGAGCGACGAGAACCCGAATGCACCACTACCACCACCCGGAATGCCACCAGCCCCACCGGGAATGCCTCCAGCACCGCCCGGTATGCCACCAGCGCCACCGGGTATGCCGCCAGCTCCACCGGGTATGCCGCCAGCTCCACCGGGTATGCCGCCAGCTCCTCCGGGTATGCCTCCAGCACCACCGGGTATGCCTCCAGCACCACCGGGTATGCCTCCGGCACCACCGGGTATGGCTCCTCCTCCACTTGCAGCTCCAGAGATGCCCCCTGCTCCTCCAGAGATGCCCCCTGCTCCACCAGAGATGCCACCGGCTCCACCAGAGATGCCACCGGCTCCGCCAGAGATGCCCCCTGCTCCACCGGAGATGCCCCCTGCTCCACCAGAGATGCCACCGGCACCACCGGGTATGCCTCCAGCACCACCGGGTATGCCTCCAGCACCACCCGGCATGGCACCACCACCTCTCGCACCTCCAGAGATGCCACCGGCTCCACCAATGGATCTGGAACCTGCTCCTGAAGAAGAGGCTGCTGAAGAAGAGGCAGTTGAAGAAGAGGCAGTTGAAGAAGAGGCTGCTGAAGAAGAGGCTGCTGAAGAAGCTCCACCTGCAGAAACTGCAGCAATGGACTCTCTACTCGCTCCACCAGCACCCCCAGTTGACTTGCTAGCACCTCCTCCTGCGGCACCGCCGGATTTGCTTGCCCCACCCGCTCCTGCAGACCTTCTAGCGCCTGTACCTGAGGTTGAGGAAGCAGATATCGCAGTTATCGATCCACTTGCACCTGTCGCTCCGCTCGATGAAGACTTCGTTGCAGCTGGAGCAAAGATTCGCCGAACTAGCGAAATTGATGTTGTACCTGGTGATAAGTTAGAAGGCAATCTCCATGAAAAGGAGAAGTCAACACTCACAGCAGACGGAGAAATTGTCAAGCAGGATGTAAAGGGAGTCCTTACTGTAAGAAACCCATCGGAATCAGACAGGATCTACGATATTGATGTAATCATGTCCAGTACAGGAAACACTGACCTTGCTGGTGACCATATCCAAGTCGATGAACTAGAAAGCCGCAAGGAATTCAGTACAAAATACAAGGTTAAGAATAGTCGAATGCTAGTCCTAAGGGAACGCCTTGACACCAATCCTGACCGCAATCAAGAGCGCTCACTTTCCATCTCCCTTGGTGGAGATGGTGGGCCACTAGAGATGGAACTTGAAGTCGAAAATGTCTCAGGTGTTACCCTGAATGATGTTGTCGTCTCTCGAGATATCCCCTCTTCAATCGAGATGGTCGCCACTGGTGGATCTGTAATAGAAGATGGTAGTCTAACTTGGGACATCGGTCACCTGGCTGCTGGCGAGAAGCAAGTTCTCGCCTTGTCTGGAACAATTTCTGTTGATGGAATCAAGCCAATTAAGGCAGGAGTTGCACGTGCTACCTATACTTCGGATGCCACGCTATCGACACTATCCTTTAGAGAACTCGATGCATTCTGCCGTGGATTTGCATACATGAACGCTGTTGAGTCAGAAAGGCCTGACAATTGGCAATGCAAGACAATCTTTGAGAATAGGTCTTCATTCGCAGTAGATTTGGTTAAACTCCAAGTTAGAATGAAGGGTTCAGATGATCTACTATTCGACATCCAAGATGTACCAGATGATGTTCTACCTGACTCACGTTGGGAATCAGATGTACGTGTTGTTGAGAGTAATGGAAAACCTGACTTCACATATGAATTGGGATACACAGTACTTCCAAGAGCAACTCATAGTACTGAGGGTTCACTCGAATTGCAACCTTCTACCTTTGATGTCCTAGATGCTACAATGACAAAGAACTACAGCAAGTTGGTTCTCCCGTCCTATAGAAAGCAGAACCTATCTGCTACTCTCAAAATTACAAACAATGGTTCATCCGCAATTAATTTGCTGCGTTTGACCGATGATATACCTGGTCTTTTCGATGCACCTGCAATTGAAGACATTGCAGTGAAGGTTGGTTCAGCTGACTTATCTGCTGACCAATTCAAGTGCGAGATTAGTGCTGGCGTCAGTATTGAGAAAGAGATGCGCAGCCCCGATAGCGCAGGTCACACATTGACCATGACAATCGGAACTCGTGGCCCAGTTGGCTTAGAATCTGGAAAGAGCCTCACGATTTCATACCCGCTAGTTGCTCCTGACCCAAGTCCAGGAAACGAAGCTGTTGCTGGACCCGCACGCTGCGAGTTTAGTGCAGAGCGCTTCGGTCCAGTTTGTGGCCGTGATCTAGAGGAGACACCAGTACTGAAGGTACGCCACCACCGCCGTAATTTCTCGGCGGGTAAGTCGGTTATGCCGATGGGTGGAAAGGGCCGATACGAGGTCCTCATTCTCTTTGAGAACAATGGAGACACTGCACTACAGGACGTCGGAATCAATGACATATTGCCTTCCAACTTTGAGATTAAGGATTGGTCAGTTCGAGGTATCGGACGTGCCAAGAGAGACGATGTAACCATGGAGACCAGCGATGGTGCAGATGGTGCAACTAACATCTCATGGTATGTTCCTGCCGTCGAAAAGGACGAGCGACTGGAAGTTTCGTTTGAGATTAAAGGCGAAGGAGAGGTTGATGCTGAAGTACTCAACCAATTCCACGGTGCAACCTTTGGCGATGAGGTCGAGGACGACGATCCTGCAGCCCCAGTGACTGCAGAATCATCTGACGACGCTGATGCTGGTGACGAGCCTGGAGCCGGTTTCAAGTGGAGAGAGGATGTTCTTCTCCGAGTAATGGAAGCACACGGAATAGATGCGTCACTACGCGATGATTTCGTGCGTCATGCTGTTGGATACGACAGCGATTCTAATGGATATCTCAAGAAGGCGGAGATTGTAGCTGCAGCCGAAGCATGGGGCGAAGATTCCGGTAGTGAGGAAGAAGCACCTGCTGAAGAAGAAGCACCTGCTGAAGAAGAAGCACCTGCCGAAGAGGAAGCACCTGCTGAAGAAGAAGCACCTGCTGAAGAAGAGGCCGCTGAAGAAGAAGCACCTGCTGAAGAAGAAGCCGCTGAAGAAGCAAGCGACAAAGCCTGTCCTATTTGCGCTGCAAGTAATGATGCAGCTGCAAGTGCTTGTGGATCTTGTGGATTCACCTTCTGAACACAGTCAGAGAACTAGTTCCCATCGGGGCCATACGTGGTCCTTGGTGTCGTCAGACACTAGGATAATCACAGTCCGAGGAAACCCTCTGAATGTCTCTTCAATATCAGCAAGCGCTGGAGGAATTACTCCGTCTCGCATATCAACAGCAAGCCAAGCATCAGGATATTGTCGAAGCCAAGCGTTGAGTTCGGCAATGATTCCCTCAGGTGGAACTCCTGGACGTACACTTGCCACATATCCCCAGCCCCCGGGTATTGCTCTATCTGAATCTGAAAATAGGAATACTTTGGATGTCAGTCCAATACTCTCCATGTATTCACACGCTCTATGTTCAGTTGTCACACATGGTGACCCCCGCATAGGCATTGGTTGAGAGTGCGCCCATGTCTTCTCAGCGTCGGTCATATGGCGCCGTGAGGGTCTCGCGTGTTTGAGGCCTTCGCCCTCTGGCATTATTCTACGACAACCTTCAAACGGCGTATATTGCCCCGTAGGGGCATGAGTGGAGCACCAGCGCCCGCACCATCCCCTCCCGGAGGCGGGATGATGATGATGCTCTTGTTCATGGTCGTGATGACTTTCATGCTGATGTCAGGCGACATCAGAGGGACATTAGGGGAATATGCAGATCCAATTCTCACGCCTTGGTTGCCCGAAGATACATCATTCATTCTCACAGTCTGGATACTTGGTTCGATTTCGATGTTCATCAATACCGCCTTGAGAAATGTCTTCATGGATCCGGTTAGCCAAGCGCACATCGGCCACCGCCAAGGTCAGGTTCGAAAGATGATGAACGAGGCTAGAGTCGGCCGAGACCCAATTCTGATGGAAAAGGCTCAGACTCTACAGCAACACATGATGCCAGAGCAGATGAAGATTCAGATGGGTGCGATGAAACCAATGATGTTTACCATGTTCTTCATCATCGCAATTTTCGCATGGATTGGTACTATGGTTGCCGGTTTCAGGGTCGACTATGTTTCCCTTCCGTGGGTTCCAGAATGGAATTTGATGCATGATAAATTCCTCTTCTTCCCTGCATGGATTGCCGCATATATTTGCATGTCAGCACCACTGGGAAGAGTGGTAGACCGCCACATCAAGTTATTCCGATACAAGTCACACCCTCTAGTCAATTCAGGAGACCATATCAAGGAGCCATTACTCCATTTGGTTGCATCCAATAAAACGACAACTTCGAGAGATGCAAGTAGTCGTCAGCGCAAGTCCAGATCTCGAAGAAATACACCGCGTAAGTCTGCATCAAAAGAACCGGAAGTAAAGAATGAGAATTCCAAGTTGACCGGAGATTGCCCAGAATGCGGTAGTGACATGGTTGAAAGAGACGGTCCAAATCAGATGATTTGCCAGATTTGCCGCCACGAATGGAGGTGAGACATTTGGTCAAGGTTACTATTTCCGGACATCCCGGAAGCGGGACTAGTACTCTCGTCGAGGGATTGTGCAATCATTTTGGTTGGTCATCGCTCAATGGTGGTCAATTATTCAGAGATGAAGCGAATAACAGAGGACTAAGTCTTGCAGATTTCGGTGCACTATGTGCTGAAGATGACAGTGTCGACCGTCACCTAGACGAAGTACTCAAGCAGAAAATGCTCGAAGATAACGGACCTGAGGTAATGGAAAGTAGGCTATGTGGTTGGTGGGCACATAATCTCGACATCGACTGTATCCGTCTTTGGATAAATGTCAGCGATGAAGAGCGAGCTGCTCGTGTTGTTAATCGTGAAGGTGGGAACCTCGCACAGGCAATCGAAGCGAATAGTAAACGCTCAGCAATAGACCGGGTCAGATATCAGGAATTATACGGCTTAGACCCGCAGAATATGACCCCATACACTCATGTCATCGAGGCCACGAGCCTCAGAAAAGAGGAAGTCGTCGCAGAAGCGGTGGCAATTTTGGAGGAAGTAGAATGATTATTCTCGAAAGCAATACTGAAACTTCAGCAGAGCATGGTAGTTCGCCCGACGCAAGAACCATCGACCAATTATTAGAGGGCGGTTTCATTCTTCTTGACAAGGCCCCTGGCCCCTCATCGCATCAAGTTAGTGCATGGGCACGTGATATGTTCGGACTTGAGAAATTAGGCCATGGAGGTACACTTGATCCCTTCGCTACTGGTGTTCTTCCCTTGCTTGCTGGTAAGGCAATGCGTCTTACTAGTACAATTCTAACCCACGACAAAACCTATCTTGCAATTTTCAAGGTTCATGGCGGAATAGACCGTAGTGCGCTTGATGATGCAATGTCCAACCTCACTGGTAAGGTGTACAATGTACCACCAGAGATTAGTGCAGTGCGAGTACAAGTACGAACTCGAACCATCTCGGAATTCAAAATACTAGATGTTGAAGACGAATCAGTTCTTGTTTCAATCAAGTGCGAAGCAGGTACATATGTTCGCACAATGGCTAGGGACCTCGGTCTTCTTCTGAACACCACTGTTGAATTAAAGGAGTTGAGACGGCCGTCATCTGGAGAATATTCATTGGCACAATCTGTTACAATGCAGCAAATTGCCGACGCCTATTGGTTATGGAAAGAAAGAGGCGATGAGACTGCAATGCGTCGAATACTGCATCCAGTTGAAACTTTATTGAAGGATCTTCCAGTAATTGTGGTCAAAGATGGAGCAGCAGCTGCATTGAGTCATGGTGCTCCTCTATTGAGGCCAGGACTAGTAAGTATCGCAGAGGACCTAAAGGCCAAGCAAGAGGTACTAATCGTCACTCAGAAGGGTGAAGTGGTTGCACTAGCGCAACTATCTGTAACTGGTAGCACCATTCAGGAAATGAAGCAAGGCGAAGTCGCCAAGCCTCACACCGTCCTGATGAAACAGGATACCTATCCTAGAAGTTGGAAAAAGTGATTCTCAAATCACACTTAGAGGTTCAAGCCTCGAAGTACTCTTCAAAAATCCATTCTTCGGTTTCTATGCGTATTTTCAATTCGCTCATGTGTTCCACAACACTACTTCGTCACCATTGGTGAAAGGCCCCCACAGCCTCGCGAAGCATTTTTTTCTCTCACGGAGTGCATATGAATGTTGAGGCGTTTTTTGCGATTATCCGTCAGACGGCCTCT
>Ga0315334_10002701_pt1 | contig 11070 bp, 7 predicted proteins | sample M150034915metaG_FD_205555 | JGI IMG/M metagenome (GOLD analysis project Ga0315334, IMG submission 205555) | Ammonia-oxidizing marine archaeal communities from Monterey Bay, California, United States - M1 500m 34915 | ecosystem: Environmental > Aquatic > Marine > Intertidal zone | place: USA... | reverse complement strand
ATAGTATCGCGTATGTGAATAGTGGAACAGCTGGTGGTTCCCTTGTCTGGTTCCCCGACAGTTCAGGTTTCTATTACACCAGACACTTCAAAGTCGTGCCAGAGAACCCTGATGACCAAAACGTGTACCAACATGTTTATCGTCATCAATTGGGGCAGCCTGTTGGTGTCGACAGCTATGAGTTGGGACAGGGGTTTCCACAAATCGCTGAAATCCAACTGGTGATGGATGACAGTACCGGTAACCTGCTGGCAACCGTGCAGAAGGGAGATGGGGGCGAGTTCGCACATCATTTGCGAAATACTGAGGGACAGTGGCGACAGTTCAGCCAGTTTGGTGATGGTGTCAAACAAGCGGTTTTCAGCACACGGAATGATTTGCTGGTGGTCACGTTAACCGGCGCTCCCAGAGGAAAGATTGTTCGCGTTCCGATCAAGACGCTGGATGTACAAAGCTCGCGCGTTGTGATTCCTGAGGGCGAGGACACTATCGTTACAAGTGGGGTCGCGTTTTGGGGCGAAACAACCGTTCTGCCGATGGCGGATCGGCTTTATGTGGTCTATCAGTTGGGAGGACCCAGTGAGTTGCGATGCTTTGACTACCAAGGGCACGCCTTGCCCGCGCCAAGTCAGTTGAAGGTGGCGGCGGTTCACGGCTTGCAAGCGATGGATAAGCAGTCCGTGCTGTTCGGTAATACTTCCTACACACAGCCTGATGCTTACTTCCAATATGATGCGCGAACAGGGAAAACCAGCAAAACACAGATTGCCAACCTGTCAGCAACAACGATGGATGGTGCAAGGGTGATCCGTAGATTTACCAAGTCAGTTGATGGTACGAAAATACCTCTCAACATCATTCTTCCCCCTGGGGTTACGGAAGATGGGGGCAATGCCTGCGTGGTTTATGGGTATGGTGGCTATGGTGTCAATCTGGAACCACGATTCAAACCTCTGAATCGGATTCTGATGGATCACAAAGTCATTTACGTGGTGGCCAATATCCGCGGAGGTGGAGAGTACGGTGAGCAGTGGCACTTGGAGGGAAACCTGACCAACAAACAAAATGTATTCGATGATTTTTCCGCTTGCGTCAAATACATGACCACAAGTGGTTATACAACGCCTCAGCGAACAGCCATTCTGGGTGGAAGTAATGGCGGATTATTGATGGGAGCCACTTTGACCCAGCATCCGCATCTGGTCAAAGCCGTTGTGGCCTTGGTTGGCATTTACGACATGCTACGTGTGGAGTTGTCTCCGAATGGTGCGTTCAACGTAACCGAGTTTGGGACCGTAAAAAACAGGGATCAGTTTCATGCATTGCATCGCTATTCGCCCTATCATAACGTCAAGGATGGAGTGAAATATCCTGCGGTTTTGTTCATGACGGGCGAGAACGATCCAAGGGTTGACCCCATGCAGTCGCGGAAAATGACTGCTCGACTACAGGAGGCAACAGCCGCTTCATCACCAATCCTGCTTCGCACCAGTGCCAATGCAGGACATGGCAGCGGTAATTCATTAAATGAACAGATCGAGCAAAGCGTCGATCTTTACGGATTCCTTTTCAGTCATCTGCAGGTCGACTGATTTCTTGAGCGACCAGACAGACCAGAGCTGTCGCCACGCTGCATGCTGTAGCTTGAGCCACTGGAGTATGCGGATGCAAATGCACTCGCCGAGGTCTTGGGAAGATCGTATGCCGGGTAATAGTGGTTTGGGTTTAGATTGACATAGGATTTGGCGCTGGTCAAATCCTTTGGGCGAAAGTACTTGATGTTGCCTCGATAGAGTGATTGCATGCGGTTGAGATCAGCAAGCTGATTCCAGGGCAGTCCGTTGGCGCGATGCCAGACGATTGCCTGTGCAACTTGCTGGGGAATTTTTCCTGAACCCAGTTGTTGGCAAACTTGAATGACAGTTGGATCGTCGGTATACGATTCGATGGGAATCATCCGGTAGGCAATGCGGGGTTTCGGATCTGGTTTTCCGTGTTCAAGGCAGACCGTATTGGCTTGCAATTTGCGAGTTTTTCCAGGTGCTACGCGCATCAAACCCATGCCAAATCCATTCTGGCCATTTCCCAACCCTTGGCCATTTCCCCTATCGAATCCACCGCCAACGCTTTGCGATCCTCCGCCACCCTGATTCTGGTTTTGATTATGATTCTGGTTTTGACCGAACTGGCCCAAAATCGGCACGGCAGCGATAGCCTCGGGCAGTCGTAACTGCAAAGGTTGATTGGTTTGGTTGGTGATCACGACGTTGGCCCGCTCTGCGTTCAGAGGTATGAATCGAACATTCACGTCACCTCGGTCAACTGCCTCGAACAGATCGACAACTGAATCCTCGGCGTTGACTTGAATGGAGGCGGTCCATCCGATTGCAAGGACCACAAGCCAGACTGGTTTTGCGTATCTCATGAGTTCATTTCCTTCGAGAAGTCCTGTTTGGAGAAGAAGAGAATGACAGAGCAGACTTCGTGCCAAACGTGTGGTTTGATTGAGCAGCCCGGTATTTGCTTGTGAATGGCGAATCGGGTGGAGGCTGGATTTCCATGTGGCCGCCTCATGATTGAACAAGTGTTCTGTTTCGCTACAGGTGACGTTATTTCAAGGCTGGCTAACGGCATTTGAGGGAGCGTGAATAATTTGGGTGGATCGGGTAAAATTGATGGGCAGAAATCGGTGTGCCTGTTGAGGCATGCGATCAGCGAGCGTTAGATCTGCGACTCCCGTGATGAGGGGTCCTCTCCGAAACCATTTGTGCCAAGTGAAAAAAGACATGCAGAATCGGATTGTTAATTTTGTTGGCCTTGGGCTGTTCCTCTTCGCGCCAGCGCAGGGCTTGGTTTACGGTCAGCAGAAGTCGGGCATTGCCGCGGCGATAGACCAGTACGCGATTGTTGACTTGACGACGGACCTCAGTCAATTGACCGCCAAGCAACAGCAAATGCTTCCGTTGTTGATGGAAGCGGGGAAGATCATGGACAACTGTTTTTGGTACGAGGCTTACGGCCAACGAAAACAGTTCCTTGCTTCGCTCAAAGAACCACAGGTTCGTCGTTTTGCAAAAATCAATTACGGTCCCTGGGACCGTTTGAAGGGCAACAGCCCGTTTGTAGACGGGGTGGGTGAGAAACCGATGGGTGCCAATTTTTATCCGGCAGATATGACGAAGGCGGAATTTGAAGCGGCCAACTTGATCGGCAAAGACAGTCTCTATACGTTCCTGCGTCGCGACGCTGATGGCAAGCTGAAGGTCGTACCGTACCGGGAGCAGTTCAAGCAACCGATGCAACGGGCTGCGGAGCTATTGCGTCAGGCTGCTTCTCTGGCAGAGGACATAGGATTTCGACGCTACCTGATGCTCCGGGCAGATGCTTTTCTGACCGATGATTATCAACCCAGTGATCTCGCGTGGTTGGACATGCATGACAACACCATTGATGTGGTGATCGGTCCGATTGAGAACTATGAGGACAAATTGTATGGCTACAAGACGGCCCACGAGTGTTTCGTGCTTGTCAAGGATAAGGCGTGGAGCGCCAGGTTGGCAAAGTATTCAAAGTTTCTGCCTGATCTTCAGTCAACGTTGCCGGTGCCAGACAAGTACAAGCAGGAAGAGCCGGGGACCGACACGGAACTGAACGCCTACGATGTGATTTACTATGCAGGTGATTGCAATGCCGGTTCGAAGACGATCGCGATCAATTTGCCCAATGATGAGCAAGTGCAGCTTCAAAAGGGGACCCGACGTCTACAGTTGAAGAACGCCATGCGTGCCAAGTTTGACAAAATCTTGATCCCCATTGCGGATCAATTGATTGTGGAGGACCAACGTAAGCATGTGACCTTTGATGCTTTTTTCAGCAACACCATGTTTCATGAAGTCGCGCATGGACTGGGCATCAAGAATACGATCAATGGACGCGGTTCGGTCCGCACCGTATTGAAAGAGCATGCGGGAGCGATTGAGGAAGGTAAAGCAGATATTCTGGGACTGCACATGATCAATCAGCTCCATGAGCAGGGAGAGCTAAAGACGGATTTGCGAGATTACTATGTGACCTTCATGGCCGGCATTTTTCGTAGCGTCCGATTTGGTGCATCGAGTGCTCACGGGAAAGCGAATATGATTCGCTTTAACTTCTTTCGTGATGCGGGTGCGTTCGAACGTCAAAAGAATGGACGTTATCGCGTCAACGTTGATCGATTTCGTGAGGCCACGAGGGATTTGTCATCGCTGCTGCTACAACTGCAAGGCGATGGCGACTACGCCGGAGCAAACCAATTGGTGCAGGAAAAAGGCGTGATTGGTCCCCAGTTGCAGTCGGAACTTGATTTATTGACCAAAAAAGGTATCCCAGTGGATGTCATTTTTCGGCAAGGTGCTGATGTGCTTGGTTTGAAATAGTGCGCGACGACGCAGTTTGAGTTTTACTGGGCGTTGAGCCATACTTCTGTTCGCTTAAGAATTTTCCCTTTCTCACCATGAATTCGGAGATCCAGTAGATGGTTCGTATTGCTTCCCTGCTTGTTCTGTTTCTTGCCACGGTCGCTGGTGTTTCCAGTCATGGCCTGGCTGAGGAGACCGCAAATCCAGAGCCTTCTGATATGCAGGTGATCTTCAATGAGAAGGATTTATCCGGATGGGACGGTGATCCGCGTTTATGGTCTGTGCGCGATGGAGTGATTCATGGTGAAACCACAGCCGACAAGCCGGCTAAGGGAAATACATTCCTTATCTGGCAAGGCGGCAAACTGAAAGATTTCGAATTGCGTCTCTCGTTTCGCTGCACTGCCAACAACAACTCAGGTATTCAGTATCGCTCGATGCGACTTCCCGAAGGGAAAGGCGCGGGTAATAAATGGGTCGTCAAGGGTTACCAGCATGAAATTCGGAATGAGGATACTTTGCCAAGCGTGCCAGGATTCATTTACGATGAAAAGGGAAAACGCGGACGAATCTGTCTGGTTGGGGAAACAGCGACTTGGGATGCGGATGGCAAGAAGCTTGAGCCACAACGTTTGATTGATGCTGCTGGCTTCAAGGAATTGATGAAAGTTGATGAATGGAACGATGTCGTCATCATTGCCAAAGGGAACCAGATCCAGCATTTTCTCAATGGCAAACTGATTCTTGATTTCACGGATAACCATCCCGAGTTGGCACTCAGCGAGGGAATACTTGCGTTGCAGTTGCATGCCGGAAAACCGATGTGGACGGAATTCAAAGATATCCGCATTCGCCTGGATGACGACAAGTAACGGTTTGATCAATTGGACCGGGAAGATCTTCCCACTGAACAGGATCAGTGGGCGGGGTGGACGCGGAGTCCATTCTGATTGCCCGTCGAGATCAGCCGACAGGCTGGCGCTTGAAGCGTGACCTGAAGCCAGGATCTTGAAGCGTGACCTGAAGCCAGGATCTTGAAGCGTGACCTGAAGTCAGGATCTTGAAGCGTGACCTGAAGCCAGGATCAAGTGGAAACAGCGGGCGTCTCATCGATGGTTGACAGTGTTTGCCCCAAATCAAGGTGGGGGAGTTCCAACAATCGCCATGGGAGCGTCACCCAGAATGAACTGCCGCGACCAAGTTCGCTTTCGAAATGGACCTCGCCACCGAGCAGTTTGGCGAGTTCCTGAACGATTGAGAGCCCCAGTCCAGTGCCGGCGAATTCTCGGGTCAGTCCTTCTCCGTCCAGCACTTTGCGGCTTTGGCGGAACTTCTGGAAGATAATTGACTGGTCCTCACCAGCAATGCCAACCCCTGTATCGCTGATCAGAAGTTTGAATCGGCCCTTGTCTAGATCAGCGACCGTGACAGTAATCATGCCACCTTCGGGTGTGAACTTGATCGCATTGCTCAAGAGGTTGTTGAGAATCTGACCCAGCTTATTGGGGTCTTGATAGGCCTTGGGCAGATTGTCTGGAACGTCGACTGACAATGAGATGTTCTTGTCTTCAGAAAGTGAGTGAATCATGTCGCATTGGGCAGAAACAAGACGACCAAGGTCAAACTCACTTGATTTGACGTCCATTTTTCCGGCCTCGACCTTGGCCAAGTCGAGGATGTCATTGATCATCTCCAATAGCAGACGTCCACTCTTTTGAATGTTGGACGCATAGCGTCGCTGCTTGTCATTGAGGGAATCGATACCCTGCAGTACCTCTGAAAATCCAATGATACTGTTCAGAGGTGTTCGCAGTTCGTGACTCATGTTAGCCAGAAAATCGCTCTTTAGTCGATTGGCTTCGTACAGTTGCAGATTCAACTGCGCCAACTGATCAACACGTGAATCAAGCTCAGTATTGACTTCCTGTATCTGTTCCTGTGTTTCTGTCAGGTGACGCAACATGCGATTGAAGGCGTCAGCCAGTTCACGGAATTCGTCTTCTGTTTCGATTGTTGCCCGTTGATTTGTGTCGCCGTGTGTAATCGCGTCGCTGACATCGCGCAGATGATACATCGGGTAGAGCACGAGATGACGCACGATTGTGTGCAGAACGAACAGTGTGACTGCCACAATCAGCATTCCCAAGGCGACCACAATAGCTCTGATTGAGGTTTTTGAATCACGGGTGGCTTCGTACGGCATCGTGACTTTATGCACCCGAAACGGGATTTGTGCTGCTCGCGTTTCCGGTGATGTATTTGGGTCAAAGGAAATCCCAGTTCCTTTGGGTGAGTGGCATATCAGGCACGATGGCTTGAAGAGTACGGGGATGAGATAGACGCAATGGCCGTCATCCGTTTCGTACTCACCGAAGAGCGGTTTATTAAGGTTTGGGCCAATTTGACTCATGGCTTCATTTTCATCAAACTCGATCGGCTCAGTCAGATCGGGCCGATTTTCACGCATAAAGTCCGTAAAGAAATCGACCGACTTTGCTCTTAACTCTTGCAGCTTCGAAGCTTCGATCGGATTAAAAGGTGTTTCCCGGTTTGGAAGCTTTGTGTATTGAATTGAGTCGCTGAGACCAAGAAACTCATGTTCAAGGTTAGGTGCCACGTTACCGTAGCTTTGGTCACTGTCGCTCTGGTCCCCGTCGCTCGAGGAAACTCCATTTGAGAGGATGGTTTTTCGCAGGTCGGCTAAGACTGTTTTGGGGCTAGTTTCAGAATTTTCGTTGTCTGGATGGCGAGTTGACCAAATAGCGTCATCGTGGAGCAGCAAAAGTTGAATCGCTGCGAAATCTTTCGCATGTTGCTGAGTCGTCTGTTGGACCAGTTCACGCCCCAGTTTCTCGACCACAAGGAATGCACCAAACATCAGTACCATCAAGGCGGAGCCGAAGAAGAGCAGACATTTCCGCTCTAGGCTCATCGATGCAAACAGGCCTTGTAGCAGTCGCGTCATGAGTACGTCGTTTTCCAGTTGAGGGTAAGAAACCTGCCCAGTTTCGAGTGTGACGGAATTTGCGGGTCAGTGGCACCCGAATTCCGAGTCTGCGTCTGGTAAACCAGCCAAACTGAAATCATCCACTCATTCTAACTTGATTTCATCGTAAAATACCGGTTTTTGCAGTTTGCCCAGACATTCATGCAAGCATCGTTGGGCACCCTGCTTGGATGCAATCGATCCGACTCTGTGCGTGCTATTCTGTGAGATCCGCTGCTTTCGGAGCATTCTGGTCAGGCTCGCTGTAGCTAATCTACCGAGGCGGGGGCGGGATGACTTGACGTTGTTCAGACAATACCGCGTGCGTATTCGCCTGCGGTCATGCTCATCCCGTATTAGCAGAGAGAGCAAAATTTGCATGGAAGAAAAACAAGTACGTCTGATGCATTACGATCCCCGCTGGCGTCAGGAATTTCAGCAAACGAGGAGCAGTATTCTGCACAGCTGCGAGGGTTGGGTGACGGCGGTGGAGCACGTTGGTAGCACGGCGATTTCCGGTCTCATTTCGCGGCCTACCATTGACGTTCTGGCCGCAGCGGTGGAGGAGGATTCTCTAGCCACTGCTGCGCAACTTATCGAGGGTTTGAACTTTCGCATCGGGGATTCACCGGATTGGTCATCGGAGGCTATTATCTTGACGAAACCTCGTCATTTGTCGGTTGCACAACCAGATCTCACACATCGGGTGTGGCTTGTGATTCAGGATTCTGCTTGCTGGCAGAGGATGATTCGGATGCGAGACTGGTTGCGGACCCACAACGAGACGGCGCTTCGTTTTGAAGAAGCCAAGGTTGCCCGTTGGCGGAGCGGAGCAGGTGAGCTGGCGGCTTATCAGTCTGACAAAGCGGTTTTTTTTGCTCACCTGGAAGATCAAATGGAAGCTTCTGGCCGCCTCGATTGAGCGGTTTTGCACCCTTGGTACATTACTGTTGAGTCCGAAGCGGCTCGGAATCAAGATGGCAGCCAGGTGCAGCGACTTGGATCTCGGCATCGATCTGAAGGAATGAGGGTAACATTCGCTGCCTGTCATGGTGCTCTGTGCTCTGCTGCGTGAGTATAATTGTTCCTGCTTGGCCTCTTCTGAATCATCTCATCCCCTGACTCGCGATCACCCGTAATGCCTCGGAGCCGACTTGGACCACTCGCGATTGAATCCAAACTTGGTGATCATCCTTCCCAAAGTGCGGTGTGGCGGGCGGTTCATGTCCAGTTAAAGAGAGCTGTTGCGGTCAAAGTGTTCGCAGCACCCTTTGGTGGAACACCGGAGGCACGATCAGCATTCGCCCGAGAGTGGGAAGTGTTGAAACAGATTCAACATCCCGCCATCGTGCGTTGCTACGGTGGTGGTTTTGAGGAAGCGGAAGCCTATCTGGCTCACGAGTTGATCGAGGGGCCAACCCTGTCCAGCGAGTTGGAGCGGCGTACCCGCTTGCCCTGGGAAACGGTATTGGATTTGGCCGAAGCATTGACAGCCGCTTTGCAGTTGCTTCATGAGAAGCAGCTTGTTTACGGGGTGTTCCAGCCAAGGAAAATTCTCTTTGCAGGGCTGAGTCCCGTGTTGATCGATGTGCGAGCTGATCGGGCAGCGAGTCTATTCCGTACGAATCGTCCGCCAACGCCTCAGGAAGTTTCATTTTGGCCGCCTGAAATGGCGGAGGATTCCAACGCTTTTTCTGTTCCCGGTGATCTATATTCTCTCGGCGCAACGTTGTACAGGGCGTTGACGGGCCGCTTTGCCGTCTCGGGTACTTTGGTGGAAGAAGTGAAGGGGAACACTCTTTATGAATTACCCCAGAGTCCAGCATCAATCGTCATGGATTGCCCGGTGTGGTTGGATAAATTGGTGATGCAACTATTGGAAAAGAATCCAGCAGAAAGGCCACATGGAGCAGCAGCGGTGAGCCTTGCTTTGCAAGAAGTTCGACGCCGATCCATGTCCCGTGTTGGCGTCGCTGAGCATGTTTCGCAGGGATTCAGTCCGCTCAATGTTACTGATCAAAAAGAAAGAGATGAGGCTCGCATCCTGTTGGGCCACGGTGCTTTGGAATTCGACAAGGATGAGGTTGTCGATTCACCCGCGTGGCATGACCAATCCCTGATTTTGATCGCGGGTCTGTTCGTTGTGTGTTTCATGTTTGCCTACACATTCTGGCCGTTGAATGAGACTCAAATGAGAGCCAAGGCTGAAGAATTATTGGCTCGGGAAAATCGCAATGCCATGAATAAGGCAAAGGTGAGTTATTTGATGCCGATGTTGGACAAGTATCCTGATGGTGCTCATGTGGATTGGGCCCGGGAACAGGTTGATCATGTCAATATGCTGCAGGCAGAGAATGTCTTGTCGGTGAAACTGCAAAGGAATATTCCTCTCACCCATGAAGGGGAACGACTCTATGCAGAAGCCTATGAGTTTGAGAGGTTTGGGGACACCGCAACTGCTTTGGATCGTTACCGTAGCATGGAAACATTGCTGGCTGATGATGAAAAATACGAGCCCTTTGTGAATCTGGCACGCAGGCAGATCATGCTGATCGAGGAGGAAGGATCCGAACAGGGTGAAGCTGCCCGAATCATTCAGGACAAGCTTGATCAGGCGGAAGAGTTTTATGAAAGTGGTAAGGGTGTCGCCGCACGGAAAATCTGGTATAGCGTTGTGGAGTTGTACGGCAACAACGGAAATGTGGCCTCGCTGGTAGCCAAGGCGCAAAAACGCCTCGCAAACGAAGGTAACGAGGGTGAGGAGTCATCACCATGAGTCAGCAATCGGATCGAGAATCGCCCATCGAGGCACAACGTGCGGCACCACCTGTTTTCGGTAATCAGGAGGCCATGCAGATGGTTAGTCACGCACCACTTGCACCCGCCGAGAGTGGCGGGAATCTGATCCAGAACAAGTATGCAGTCTTGGCAGCCTTGTTCGCCGTCACTGGTTTTCTTGGCCTGCCACTGCTATGGATGAACCGCAACTTTAGTTCAACTGAACGACTGCTGTGGTCCATTGTGGTCATCATTTACTCACTGATACTGATCGGTATCACGGCGTTCGTCATGTGGTGGGCATACAGGCAAATAGCCATGTGATCGATCAGATCACTTGTTGCGGTGCACCGTCTGTCATGACGACGCATCAGGTTTTTTCTGAGCTGTTCAGGCGTGCTTTCCAGCGGTCAATCTGCAGCCGGACCTGATCGGGAGCGGTTGATCCATAGCTGGAGAAAGCCGCTACTGAATTCTTGCAGCCCAAGGCCTCATAGACAGTGTCGTCGATCTCGGCAGCATGGCTTTGCAGCAACTCAAGAGTTAAGTCAGCCAACGGCACGTCTCGCTGCATGGCTTCACCCACAATGGCACCTACCAAATGGTGGGCACGGCGTTGTGGCACACCTTTTTGGATCATCCACTCCATGAGTGTGGTGGCGTCCAGATAACCTCGCTCTAGGCGACTTGCGATGGAATCACGTTGCAGCACGCTGCCTGAAACGATCGGTGCGGCCAGGTCCAGCATCGCCAGGACAGTGTCAAAAGAATCAAACAGGGGGGGCTTGTCTTCCTGCAAGTCACGGTTGTAAGCCAGAGGCAGGTTCTTGACTAATAGCATCAGGGTTTGCAGGTTGCCCATGACACGTGCTGATTTCCCGCGGATTAATTCGAGAGTATCGGGAT
>Ga0315334_10002697_pt1 | contig 11081 bp, 12 predicted proteins | sample M150034915metaG_FD_205555 | JGI IMG/M metagenome (GOLD analysis project Ga0315334, IMG submission 205555) | Ammonia-oxidizing marine archaeal communities from Monterey Bay, California, United States - M1 500m 34915 | ecosystem: Environmental > Aquatic > Marine > Intertidal zone | place: USA... | reverse complement strand
ACAAAAAGTATCAGTGCTGTATAGCCAGCCCAATGACTTGTTAAATCAAGAGTTGTATTATTAGAAGAAGCGAGACTTATGCCTGGAGTTAGGCCTATTAATATTAGGAAAATTTTATTCATTTTTTTATTCTTTTTAGTATTGGACCTTGTTCATTATTGAGTGTGACCTTTTCATCTTTACTGGACACTTCTAGGGTTGCTAAGCAATAAAATTGCGTATTACATTTTACCTTAGATACTACCATTCCACTAGCTTTATAACGAGCACCTCTTGCTTTTGCAGACTTTGAAGTAGAACAAAAAAGAGCATCACCAACATTGATTTCTGAGTCACACTCAAATGCAAACAATCTCCGTTTTGCAACACCTAAATAATGAAGCCTTGCAACCACTTCCTGTCCCGGATAACAGCCTTTAGAAAAATTGACCCCTATCTCATTAATATCCAAATTAAGCATCTGAGGGACCATTTTTTCACTAGTTAATAAATAGATCTCGGCAAGACTGGAATCGATACAAGCCTTATCCCAAAAGTCATTGGAGGTAACTTTAAATTTTGAAAGTTTACTTGGATTTGCAATAATCAGTGATAATTTGTCATTTATTGTGAAAGCGTTGTTTTGATTTTCATCAATAACACCAATCTGCAGATATTCACCAGTTACATCATCTATAGTTACATCAGACATTATGACAAACATTTGAAGTCTTGGCTTTATAACCTCAAGCAAGTCTAATGGAAATGAAAGAAAAAAATTATCCTCAAACCTCATTACCCAGAATAATGCTAGGATCTTCCCTTGATGCTGGCAATAGGCATTCAGCTGAGCGCTTGAAGTGTTTATTTTTGTAATGTCATTACTAAGCTGCCCCTGAAGAAAGGTTTCAGAGTCTGGGCCAGATATCCTTAGAAGTGCGCGATTTTTAAGGTGAACAAACATAACTTGACTAGCTATTTAAATAGGTACATTTTATCTATTTTCACTGGCTTTATTTTTAATTAGACATAAAAAAACCCAGAGCAAGCCCTGGGTTTTTCGAGTATTAACTTATTCCTAAGTCAACCGTTCAATCTAAACGAATTTAGAATGCAACAGAAGCCTTAAGTGTAAGTGAATCATCAAGCGTGCTATACGTAGCAGCTAATGTTGCGCCTGAAGTTAGGTCACGAGATATAGCTACAGTTGAGTAAGCAGCTACAGCAGTTACTGCATTAGTACCATAAGTCGTAGTTGTTACTGCAGCAGCTGCAGCTACAGCAGGAATAGAAGAAACAGTCATTGTGTTTCCAGCTAGACCAAATGTAGCAGTAACTTTCTGGCTGCTAGCTAGTGTCAAAGCAACACCACTAACTGTTGTGGCTAGAGACCATGAAGTAGCGCCAGCTGCGTTAGTTACGCTTACGTCCATACCAGCAATTGAAGCTGAAGCAGAAGTCGAATCACCACCTGATTTAGCAGTATGGCTCATAGTAACGCCAGACCATGTACCTGAAATAGTTACGTTTCCAGAGTTATCTACACCAACAGTAGCGTCACCAATTGGAGCGGCTAGGCTAATAGTTACACCTGTATCAACAGACTCAGCTGTTTGACCACCAGAAGCTGTTGATAAAGAAGTTTCATCAAACATATCAGCTGAAACAGTCACTGGACCGATTGAAGTTGCCATAGTAGCCCCTGTAATTGAAGGACCAGAGTCAACGTCCATACCGATTGTTACAGTAGTTCCACCAGCAGTTCCAACAAAGGCTAAGTCAGCGTCGTATGATGTTGATGAAGCGGAAGATCCGTTATCATCATATGATACAGACGCAGTTCCGCTTATTGCTACACTTGCAATAGCTGCCGTAGAAGCCATTGAAGTTACCGCGAATAGTGCGATTAGTTTTTTCATTTTATTCTCCATTTAGAATAGTTAAATTGCCAAGTTAACCTTGACATCCTTTTGCTACTCTTACGAATAACAATGTAATAATAATAATCAACTTCTACGTACATGTCAACACTTATTTGTAAAAATAATACAATTAGTTGTTTTTTTTCAACATCTCACAGTTAATTGACGCTTAAACCCCTTTAAAATAGATATTTTCATATATATCATTTTTAAGATTATCAATCCAATTATCTTTTAAAATGACTATTTATTTTGGTTTATATAGTTTTTTTGTTGTTTTTTTACTTTTTTGTTGTTTTTTTACTTTTTGTTAGAATTCTATTGTTAATAAAAAACCGAGACAAGCCCGGCTTTTTAATACTATTTAATATTTGTCTAGAAAAGATAACCACCATGGCCTGCACCTATCATACATAGAAGCATTGGAACTGATAAAACCACATTAGTTCTTGAAGCCATGGCTGCAGTAAATTTTGCTTTAGCAATCTCTTCTGCACTAGCCTCTACCATTCCCAGAATTTTTTTCTGATTTGGCCATATAAGAACCCATACATTAAATAACATAATAGTCCCCAACCAAGACCCTAAACCAATCATTTCAGCACCAGGTTTCAAGAGAAATGCATTGGTAAATCCATAACCTAAGGAAAGAGCCCAGGCGCCAGTTAACCACGTAGCTGCTGCAGACATACGGAACCATAGTAAAGCCTTTGGCGCAATATATTTACCAATTGCTGCTGGACCTGGTCCACCTTCATCGGCTAGAGCATCTGCCATTGCTGGAACTTGTACAAAGTTAAAGTAATATAAAAGACCAACCCAAGTTACACCAAAAAGTGCATGCAGCCAAACGCTTAGGTTACGCCCAATCAAAGATGAGTTTTCAGGTGATAAGTAAAACGCAACGAGAAGAGCTAAAACAAAGCCTGTTAGGATAGTACCTTTAACGGAAGTTAGTGGATTCATAGTATTTAGTTAGTTAGTTAGTTATAAAGTTAATATTATAAATAGTTCATTAATACGTAATGGTTTTTTTATAATTTATATCCATAATAAGATATACTCAAATTTTAATAAATTCTAAAGGATATGTGATGATAATTAATTTAAAAAAACTACTTCCGTTATTACTAATATTTTTAGGTTTCTTTTCACTAACCCCAATAAATGCAGCTGAAATCCCAAGTGATATGGAATACCAAAATACTAAACTAATACTTAACGGTTATGGCTCAAGAACAATGTTTTTTGCCAAAATTTATGAAAGTGGTCTTTACCTCGAATCTACAAACACTAACGCCGAGGAAATTATCAGCCAAGATTCCGTAATGGGGATTCGTTTGGAAGTAATCTCTTCAATGTTGACTTCTGAGAAAATGAAAAATGCACTTAATGAGGCATTAATTAAATCAACTAACGATAATACTCAACCAATAGTAAGTCAAATTAGTCAACTTATGGCTACCATAAATGATGTAGAGGTAGGTGACGTGTATGAATTTATTTACCTACCTGAGAGTGGTATAGATGTTATAAAAAACACTAAACATCTTGATACTGTTGCAGGGCTTGACTTTAAAAAAGCTTTTTTTGGAATCTGGATCTCTAATAATCCAGTCCAAAAAAGTTTAAAGAAAGCCATGTTGGGCAACTAGGAAAAATTGACTTTAGTACAACCAAAAAGATTTTATTAGTTAACGATCAAGCATAATGACCTGTGCCAGAACTTCCTGAAGTTGAAACAACTAGAAGAGGCCTTGAACCGCTCATAAATAAGAGACGGATTTCATCTGTTCACATTTATATAAAAAAACTTCGTTGGGAAATACCCGCACATCTTGTAGATACTTTAAAAAATCAAACAATCAAAAAAATATCGAGGCGTGCGAAGTATTTACTAATCAATTTTAATGATGGACAATTAGTCATTCACCTTGGTATGTCCGGATCAATAAGCGTCGCGCCAGATCGAGAGCCATTAAAAAAGCATGACCATTTTGAGCTCAAATTAGATAACAATACAAGTATGCGTTTTCATGATCCTCGTCGATTTGGCTCAATCCTTTGGCAAAATAATAACGAACAACTTACCCTTTTAAAAAATCTTGGTCCTGAGCCTTTAAGTTATGATTTTGATGACAGTTCACTTTTCAATTCATCAATTGGAAAGACAAAAAACATTAAAGCATTTATTATGGACAGCAACGTTGTTGTCGGTGTTGGCAATATTTATGCCTCTGAGAGTTTATTTCTTGCTGGGATATCGCCCAAAAGACAGGCAGGAAAGACTTCACAAAATCGCTATCGAATTCTTACCAAATGTATTAAAAAGATATTATCAGATGCAATTAATAATGGTGGAACTACCTTAAATGACTTTTCTAATGTCGATGGCGAACCAGGCTATTTCACGCAAGTTTTGTCTGTCTATGGTCGCAATAATATGCCTTGCAAAAGATGCGATGGTAAAATCAAACGAATTGTTCAAAATCAGCGCGGCACTTATTACTGTCCAAAATGTCAGAAGTAGATAATCCTAAAGCTTTATTTCAAAGTACCTGCTCAACTAACTCAGAGCCTTATGCACTTCAAAATATTGGTGACATGATGTCTCCTGAGTTTAGCGAGAATTGCATCATCATTGTTGACCCTGGAATGCCTATTCATGATAAGGCTTACGTCATTATCGACTTCAATGATGAGCTTTATTTTCGTCAGTTTATTATAGAAAACGGTAAGCAGTTATTGAGATGCTTAAATCCTTTCTACGAAGATATAGAGCTTAATAATGATTTTGAGGTACGTGGTTGTATCGTCCAACAAAAGCAGCGTAAAGAGAAGTCGCTACACTATTACTTACTTGATAAAGTTAGTGGAAAAGTGGCTTTTAGTGATAAAGGGAAAGAGAAAACAATAGATCACTAACTCTACTCCATCCAAATTAGATGGGCCATCCTTCCTGAATTATTTCCATCTCTTCGATATGAAAAATATTTTTCTATTTCTTTATAGGTACAATCAACACCACCACTGATAGCTTTAATACCAAAGCCTTCAAGTACTAATCTAGCAGCGTCATAAAGATCAAGATAGCATTTAGCGTTAACTTCTGAAAACGAACGCTTAAATTTTTCATTTTTAGATAGGTATTGAGATTTTACTTCAGTGCCAACTTCAAAAGAAAATTTGGATATCGCTGGCCCTAAATGAACTAACAGGTCTTTCTCTTTAGATCCAATTGATTCGATTAATGATTCAATTACACCCCCAACTAAACCTCTCCAACCAGCATGTGCTATGCCCACAATAGTGCCTTGCTTATTACTTACAAACACTGGGAGACAGTCAGCAGTTAATACTCCACAAACTATTCTAGGGATCTTACTATAGCTTGCATCAGCCTCGACTATTGATGATATTGAACTAGCATCAATACAGATACTTGAATGAGTTTGTTTAATCCACTTTGGAATAGATGGAAGGTTGTAATGACTTCCAAGTAGCTCCCGATTAGCAATAACTGAACTTTGCTCATCTTCAACATGAAGCGCTAAATTAAAATTATTAAAATTACCTTTGCTTCTTCCACCCTCTATGAATCTTTTTGTTGAAACTAATTTAACATTACTTGGAAAGGCAGTCATAAATTCTCATAATTAAGAATTAGCATGGATCTAATTCCTTTAAAACATCCAATAACTTTAACATATCATTTGGGAGTGGCGCCTTCCAAGACACTAATTCTCCTGAAATTGGATGAATTAAGGTTAGTTTTTTCGAGTGAAGTGCTTGCCTATTAAAATTTACCAATACTTCTTTTAAATCTTTACTTGCTTTTTTGGGAAAACGAACCCGACCACCATACATTGGGTCACCTATTAGTGGGTATCCAATATAAGACAAATGCACACGAATTTGATGAGTACGGCCTGTCTCTAGAATAGCCTTTACATGCGTATGACTCTTAAAGCGATCAATAACTCTATAGTGCGTTATTGCATCTTTACCGCTAGTTGAAACAGCCTGTTTAACTCTATCTTTAGGATCTCGACCAATAGGCTCATTAATCGAACCACCAGAAATCATGTGGCCATAAACGATAGCAGAATATTCTCTGGCAATAGAGTGCGATTGAAGCTGTTCAACTAAATACTTTTGTGACTTCTCGTTTCGTGCAATAACCATCAATCCTGATGTATTTTTATCAAGTCTATGAACAATACCAACCCTATCAAGCTTAGATAGCTCTGGATCGTAATAAAGAAGTGCATTTGCTAAAGTGCCACTCCAGTTTCCCGCACCAGGATGAGTAACAAGTCCAAATTGCTTATTTATAACAATGATGTCTTCATCTTCAAAGACAATGTTGAGAGGGATATTCTCAGCAGACCAGTTATTGTTCTGTTTCTTGTTTAGAGACAACCTGACCAATTGTGAGCCATTCACCTTGTCCTTTGGCTTAAAAGTCTTCTCATCAATCAAGGCATCACCCGATTTAATCCAGGCAGTAATCTTTGAGCGGGAATAGTTAGGCAGCATTTCTGATAAAGCAACATCCAGCCTAATACCTGTCATTCGCTCTGGAAGAATAATATTAAGTATTTCCATAAGATCATTTTAATTGATATCTCGACCAAACTTTTTATTCTTGATAATATATAAAGTTAGATTTAATATCGTTAAAAGCAATTAAACTAGCCTCTATAAGACAATTAAATAGAGATAAAGAATTGGAATAATATGTAAAATAACAAAAAAAACATTTTGATACTAGCAAAAAAAGAAAAATCACCAACTAAACCATAAATGAAAAACAAAAAAAAAGGCGAGGAACAACTTTGGCTACCAAAGGAACAAATTGATTCTGTTTATACTCTATATTCTAGCGACAAGATACACGAAGCAATTGACGCAATTAAAGCCTTAAATGAAGACTATCCTAATGTACCATTACTTTTCAATTTACTAGGCGCATGCTATAACAAACTAGGGGAATTTGACCCTGCCGCACAGTTCTTTGAGACCGCAATTTCAATAAAACCAGACTATGCTGAAGCATTTTTTAATCATGGTATCGTTATGAGAGAGGTTGGTAAGCTTGATCATGCAGTCAAAAGTTTTAAAAAAGCAGTAGAAATTCTACCAAGTTACTTTGAAGCCCATAATAAGCTTGGGATTACATTTATAGATTTAAACCAATACGAAAATGCGATTGAACATTTAGAGTGGGCAGTAGCATATAAGTATGATTTTTCTGAAGCTCATAACAACCTTGGTGTTGCCAATAAAGAACTTGAACAACTCAATATTGCAGCTAAAAATTTTGAAAAAGCTCTAGAAATCAATCCAAGCTACACTTTGGCCCTTTTAAATCTTGGAATTACACTTACAGAACTCGAGCAAAAAGATGAAGCCGCTAAGTGCTTTGAAAAGGTCATAGCTATTGAGCCTGATAACTCTCAAGCGCAATTAAATTTAAAAGAACTCAGTACTGAATAGAATCAGCTTATCTGACAATGTATGACAAATACCATCAAAAGGGTTAGAACCAGATCATATTTATGTTGCAAATTAGAAGCTATGGAGTATTGGAATGAACACAAAACCTCTTCTAAACAATAAAGTTAATTCTATTATTGAGCTCTACTCAAATGGCAGCATAAAAGAATCAATTGATGAAGTAGAAATTTTAATTAGTAATTATCCAAACGAGTCGTTACTATTTAATATAAGAGGGGTTTGTTATAAAGCAATCGGCCAACTTGATGTTGCTGTTAAAAGTTTTGAGAAGGCCATAACAATTAAACCTGACTTTGCAGATGCTTACTATAATCTTGGCCTTACACTTCAAGAACTAAACCAACTAGATGTTGCAATTAAGCATTATGAGGAAGCCTTGGTTATTGAACCGAACTATGCCAAGGCTCATAATAACCTCGGTATTATTCATAAAGAGCTTGGAAAAATGGATGATGCAGTTAAATCTTATGAGCAAGTATTAAGCATACAACCAGACAATGCAGAGGCACATAATAATCTTGGCAATACCCTCTTTGAACTAGGTAAATTGGATGATGCAGTTAAATCTTATAAACAAGCATTAGTCATTCATCCGGACTATGTTGAGGTGCACAACAACCTCGGCAATATCTTCAATGAACTCGGCCAAACTGATGATGCACTTAATTCTTATAATCAGGCAGTATCCATTGATCCGAACCACGCCGATGCACACAACAATATAGGTATTATTCTCGAAGAACTTGGTCAATTGGATGAGGCAATTGAGTGTTATGAAAAAGCAATAGCTATTAATCCTGAGTATGCTGAAGCACATAACAATCTCGGCATTATCCTCGCAGAACTTGATCAATTGGATGAAGCGGTTAATTTTTATAAAAAGGCTCTCACTATTAACCCAAACTACGACGAGGCACACTACAACCTTGGAAGGTCTCTTTATAAACTTGGTCAAACAGATGAAGCGCTTAATTGTTATAAACAGGCATTAGCAATTAATCCGGACTACACTAGTGCACATAACAATCTTGGCACTATTCACATTGATCTAGGTCAAACGGATGAAGCATTTAATTGCTATGTTCATGCGCTAGCTATCGAGCCCGACAATACTAAGTTGCACCTTCATTTATCTTCAATAAAGCACTATAAAGAAGGAGATGATACACAGTTTACTCATATGCAATCACTCCTATCTTCTAGCAATCTTAGCAAGTCAGAACGTGTTGACTTATGTTTTGCTTTAGCGAAAGCGTATAAAGATTTAGGAAAGAAAGACGAATTATTTAAAGCCTTAAATGAAGGCAATCAATTACGTAAAGAAGAGTTAAATTATTCTCTTGATAAAGATCAAGAGAAACATGCAATTTATAGAAAGCTATTTATTTCAACTCCCGCAATTATTGAAAACCCATCTTCATACGAACCATCAACTATCCGCCCAATTTTTATTGTAGGGATGCCTCGTTCTGGAACAACTCTAGTTGAGCAAATCATTTCAAGCCATCATAAAGTTCATGGCGCAGGTGAATTAAGTACATTTCATAAACTTATTGCTCCAATAGTAAATAATTACTTGGATCACAATAATGCTCTTTCTGAAAAAAACTTTTTATCTATACGCCAAAACTATTTAAATTTCTTAACCACTCTTAATGTTCCTGAAGTTGTTATTACTGACAAATCGCCTACAAACTTTGAAAACATTGGATTTATTTTAAAAGCCTTTCCTGAAGTAAAGATTGTTCATCTAAAAAGAGACCCTATGGCTATTTGCTGGTCAATTTATCAGCGTTATTTTCCTAGTAATGGCTTAGGCTTTCCATATAATATGGAGGATTTAGCTGGATTTTATCGCTCTTACTCTGAAATGATGGCTTTTTGGCATGAATTGTTTCCTAATAAAATATACGACATTAGTTATGAGGGCTTAACCACCAACCAAGAAGAAGAAACCAGAAAATTATTGGAATATTGTGAATTGGAGTGGGATGAAAACTGCCTAAACTTTCATGCTAGTAAACGCGCTATAAGCACAGCTAGCTCATTACAAGTCAAAGAAAAAATGTACCAAGGAAGTTCCGAGGCTTGGAAGAAATATGAAACATATCTAAAGCCACTAATAAAGAGTCTAAACTCAATCTAAACTTTTTTTTTACTCTCAACTACAAACCAATCATTTAATAAATTTTCTTTATTGTAATAGTGATCACCCTGGTCTTTATATTTATAAAATGAGCCATCAGACTCATTAACAATTGCATGTGCTGCAGCTGTGTCCCACTCCATTGTTGGACCTAATCTTGGGTAAATATTTGCCTCTCCCTCAGCAACTAAGCAAATCTTTAATGAGCTACCAATAGAGATAACGATTTTTTCTTTATCTGTAGCTATAGAATCAATAAAATCTTTTGTTTCAGTGGACATATGGGATCGACTTGCAACGACCTTATAAACATCTTCTTTATTCTCTATTTTTAATGGGAGTTGTTTTCCATCTTTGAAGGCGCCTTCACCTCTTTTAGACCAGTAACAAATATTGAGCACTGGAGAATACACTACACCAATTACAGGAGAATCTATATGTATAAGTGCAATATTGATTGTAAATTCTCCATTTTTCTTGACAAACTCCTTGGTTCCATCAAGAGGGTCTATCAACCAAAAGTATTCCCAATTTTTTCTTTCATTATAAGGAGCACTTCTACCCTCTTCAGAAAGTATAGGAATATTTTTTTTCAATAAAGAGTTTATGGGAAGTTTGTTTAAAGAATTTACAATAATGTCATTGGCATTCTTATCTGCAACTGTCAAAGGTGAATTATCTTTTTTATATTCAACATCAAAGTCTTGATTGTAAATTTTTAATACTGCTAAACCTGCTTCTTTAGCAATCTCTACTATGTCTTGAATATCAATTTGATCTAGCATGCTTGACTAATTAATAATTGCTTTTCTCTCAAGAAAGTTATAGATTTTAGACACTGACTCTTCTAATGTTTCTTTATCAGTATCTATTATTAACTCGGGATTTTCTGGAGCTTCATAAGGAGAGTCAATTCCTGTATAGTTTTTAATTTCTCCTGCCCTTGCACGCTTATAAAACCCCTTAACATCTCTTGCCTCACAAGTCTTTAAACTAGCTTTACAATAAATCTCTATAAAATCGCTATTAGAGATTAAATTTCGAACTGCAGCTCGATCTTCTCTGAAAGGACTAATAAATGCAGTCATGAGGATTAAACCAGATTCCATCATTAATTTAGCAACTTCGCCAATGCGCCGAATATTCTCTTTTCTATCATTATCACTAAAATCTAGATTAGAGTTAAGACCATGTCTAACATTGTCGCCGTCTAATACAAAAGTTTTGCAACCCTGATTAAATAATTTTTCTTCTAGAACATGTGCTAATGTTGACTTACCTGAGCCTGAAAGGCCAGTAAACCAAAGAACAACAGATTGATGATTATTTGATTGATTTCGTCTTCCACGTGTTACAGATGCTTGATGGTAAATTACATTGGGGCTTTTCATTCTAAATACTTATCCAAGAGTATTACATTAAAAAGACATTTCTGTACTAAATTGAACAGTATTGTTGTACCCTGAAGTTGATATTTTAGCAACTTCAAAACTAGCATTGACAGACCAATCATC
>Ga0315334_10002694_pt1 | contig 11092 bp, 4 predicted proteins | sample M150034915metaG_FD_205555 | JGI IMG/M metagenome (GOLD analysis project Ga0315334, IMG submission 205555) | Ammonia-oxidizing marine archaeal communities from Monterey Bay, California, United States - M1 500m 34915 | ecosystem: Environmental > Aquatic > Marine > Intertidal zone | place: USA... | reverse complement strand
CCTTAATCGCTGCTAAAACAGCGATCACATATCTGTCCTTGTCCTTTATAGGAGAGTCCACAAGGTCCCCAACCATCGCAAGATCGTTATATGCGAGCTTGAGAATTTTATCTTCCGCAAATTTCGAGCTGAAACCATAAAGCTTTGGGCTATTGTCCTGAATGCTTAGCGGCCGCACAATATATCCTGCCTGAGCTACTACCGTGTCAAACATTTCAACTCTTCCCTGCTCTGATTCTATTTGGCTCAATTCTTCATCGAGCTTGTAGATCAGATTGTCAATTTCACTGTCCTTTATGTCCTTTGCCTCCTGACTTGGTTTTAGTGTTTTTTGAATTATTGCCAAATTTGGAACATACCCCTCTTTTCTACTGAGAACTTCGATTATATGAAATCCGAAATCTGTTTGAACATAGCCAATTTTGCCAACGGGCTGTTCCATGGCATAATTGCTAAATTCCGGAACCATCTCGCCATCCACAAAATTCTCATACTTCCCTCCGGTGGTTTTAGACCCCGGGTCTTCACTGAATTTTTGAACAAATGCTTCAAAATTATCCGCATTCACAAATGCCATTAAAGAATCCGTTTTTTTCTGTGCTTTTTCAACAGCAGCAGTATCTCCACGCTGTGCCGAAATCAATATGTGTCTTACGCCAAGTAATTTTGTTTTTAAGTCAATTACTTTGGCAATCTTTGTTGCTCCGCCTTCCTCATATGGACCAACAACTCCATTAATCGGCGTGGCTTTAAATAAGGAGTCAAGCCTCTTTGGATACGTGAACCCCTCCTTTGCGTTGGGGTCTCCCTCCGGCCTGTAGCCAATTTGCCGAATAAAATATTTGTTTTCACTGTGGAGCATCACAAAGACTGAATCATTGGTTGTTGCCTCAAAATTACCCTTCAACTCTTTTATCAGGTCTTGAAACTTCACAGAATCTTTTTGAGACGGTTGTATGGTAACGTCAAAATACCGAATATCTCTTGTGGCAACTGTATTCTCGTATTTCTTTTCTTCCTTATGCTTTTCATAGTATGCCCTTAATTTCTCTTCTGAAGCATCGATGTCTTCGTCGAGAACATCCGTGTATCGTTTAAGTACATACGAAATACTCTTCACTTCTTTTTGAGAGAAATACTCATTTTTTGCCTCAAGGTTTGTTACATACATCCCCTGATTCAAAATATCAACATACTTTTCTTGTTTTCTTTTATCGGTGTAATAATTTTTGCTGTCATCCCATTGCTTTTGAACCTCCGGATCATCGGAGGATTCCATCTCTTCAATTCTTGATTGCAAGAGCTTTTCATTGAACATCCCGGTTATTGAATCGGTAAACCCCTGAGCAAGATCGGGCAACACCTGAAACCCGTCTTTACCATACAAGTATGCATCAAATTCTGATGCGCTTACATCTATACCTAAAGCCTCATATTCTTTCTCCAATAATAGTTTTTCAACGAAGCCATTCCACACCGCCACCTCATCAACCGGCTGTTTGGGCTGTTGCTGTTGCTGTGCATTTCTAAGCGCATTCTCCTCAGCAATACTCAATGCCTCATTGTATTCCTCGATGCTTACCTTTTCACCATAAACGGTTCCATATCCGTATTTTGATTCGGGCCCGTTGCTTCCTCTTAGATAATCTCCAAGTACGAATGCAACTAATGCAATACCGACGATTACAACAAGCAACCAAGATTTTTCGCGAATTTTCCCAATTATTGCCATAAACTTCTTTTCTAAATAAGTCTGCGAATATAGTCAGATCAATTGATTTTTAAAAATAAAAGCGCTATAACTTATTGCGAGCAGGCAAAAAGAAAAAGCCGCCCGATAAATTGAGCGACCTTTATCTAAATCTCCGTTTTCTTTAGCCTATATTCCCGTTTAGGGTTTTTTGGGTTTTTTTTCATTGTCCTCTTTCTCTTCATTTCCATTTAAATCCCCTTTTTTGGGTTTGTTTCCTTCTCCTTTTCCAGGCTTTTCCTCTTCCTCCGGACAAGGGCCTAAAACATCACCGTGCGCCTGATGGGCCGGCCACGCAGAGATTGGTATCTCCAGCTGTTGTGGGTTCTTCTTGTTTCCCGGAGGGTAATGACAGATCGTTATCATATCGTCCGCAGGGTCTTCTATAACAGGACAGGGGCCTAAAACATCGCCATGCGCCTGATGCGCCTCCCATGCAGACAATGGTATCTCCAAAGGTTGCGGATTGTCCGTATTGCCCGGAGGATAATGACAGATCATTATCATGTCGTCTGCAGGGTCTTCTATAACAGGACAGGGGCCTAAAACATCACCATGCGCCTGATGCGCTTCCCATGCAGACAATGGTATCTCCAAAGGCTGCGGATTGTCCGTATTGCCCGGTGGATAATGACAGATCATTATCATGTCGTCTGCAGGGTCTTCTATAACAGGACAAGGGCCCAAAACATCACCATGCGCCTGATGCGCTTCCCATGCCGATAAGGGTATTTCCAAAGGCTGCGGATTGTCCGTATTCCCCGGTGGATAATGACAAATCATTATCATGTCGTTGGCAGGGTCATCTACAACAGGACAAGGGCCTAAAACATCACCATGCGCCTGATGCGCTTCCCATGCAGACAATGGTATCTCCAAAGGTTGCGGATTGTCCGTATTCCCCGGTGGATAATGACAGATCATTATCATATCGTCGGCCGGATCTTCTACAACAGGACAAGGGCCTAAAACATCACCATGCGCCTGATGCGCTTTCCATGCAGAAAGTGGGATTTGTAGTTGTTGCGGATTGTCCGTGTTGCCCGGAGGATAATGACAGATCGTTATCATGTTATCGTTAACACCTATCGTATCCCTTCGAATTGTGATAATTATACTCTCCGATCCGCATTCATTTGTGGCTGTAAGTTTTATTGTATTCAAACCTATTTGAAGCCGGAGAGATTTTTCGAAAATTTTGGTGGACGGGCTATAAGTACCCCCAGAACTTACTACTCCATTAAGCTCTAACTGAATCTGATCGGCTGATGTGATATTAAGCACACTCGCCTGGATCAGCTGCGTGGAAGACTGTACTGTAATGCTATTACTCGCCGGTGAAATCAGTCCGATTACAGGGTCTGAACATGGCGTATATGTAACTGTCATCGTCGCTTCATCGCTCCCACAGCTGTTACTTGCCGTGATCTTAATACTGTTTGCCCCAGGCAGCAGAACGAGCAGGCTCTTCAATACACCAGTCTGTGCGTTGAAATCAAAGCTTTGATTAACCCCATTGAGCTGCACCACAATATTTCCTGCGTTTTCGGCATTAACAACTTTCGCAACGAAATCGTGTGTTTTCGAATCAAATTTTGCCCCCCTTGCATTTCGTACAATTTTGATAAACGGTGAGGCACAAGTGGTATATTCCACATTTACTGTTTGCTCCACCGAACCACACGAGTTGGTCGCAATTATCTTAATCGTATTATTCCCTTCAACCAGATTCTGATTGCTGTAAAAAGAATTGCCGGAATAAGAATAATTCACAGAGCTAACCCCATTGAACTGGTAATCTATATGATCGGCGCCTGTAATGTCTGCTGCAATCATAAATAATTCCGTATCAACACTTACACCACTTCCAATGGGGTTTTGAAATACAATTGTTGGGCGAATGCAGTCTATATAATTTATGGTTACCGATTCAGTTGCTGTGCCACATGCATTTCCAGCGCGAATAACAACTTTATTCGTTCCGGGAACCAAATTTAGATTGCTCTCAAAGTTTTTATTATTCGTCTCGTACACAAAATTGTTTGACACGATTCCGTTAAGCTCATACTGTATGTTCTCTCTTCCCGAAATATTCTCAATAACAGCCTTTACTTTATAATCACGAGCATAAACCGTAATCGTTTTATCACGGGGCTGAACAAGCCTGACCTTTGGCGAAATACACCCTGGTGTTACAGCGTTGTTCGTGTTATTGTTCGTTTCTGTAGTTTTTCTCTTTTTCAGATTAAACTTCAAAAAAGCACTGGTGTAATGATAAATATCATTTTCAAACAAGCCCCACTTCATTGACTCCTGGTTGTAGCCGTCAAAAGTATTCTTTAGAGCAAACGTTGTTTTGTGCTCCACGCCTACTGAAAACCGAGGACCAACCTGATAGGCCAAACCAAACCCGAAGCTCGGCATAAAATTCACATTGAATTTGTCACCCGTGCTTCCATCAAGGGCCGTGTCATATATATCATCAGACATGAGATTCCAGTCCGGTTTCGTAATCCCTTCTGGCAAATATGGATAGGTGGATCCCCCCAGTGAGTCTGCTAGCTTAAGGTCTCCCATTGTCTGGTTCCAAACAATGTTTGCCCCTCCGAATATATAGGGGTCCCATCCCGTATTTTCCCGAAGCGAATTCGCATGTAAAACCAGTTCCAAGCCCAATTCATGCGCCTCGGTTTGAAAATTATTGATTGTATATCCAAGAGTGTCGTATGTCTGTATCACTTGGCTATTTTGTTCATATGCCGGATTATTTAGTACCGAGGTAGTATCGTAATCCTGTCCATACCAGTTACCGCCCAGATACCTCAAGCGCAGATCAAAGCTCAATTTTTTTCCATAATTGTAATTGAAGGATCGGCCCAGTATCAAGCCCCAACCAAGGTTTGTTTTATTTTTCACGTCGGTGGTGTTCCATGCAGCGCCAACATTAAATCCCCAGAACCATTTAGAGTCATTATCATAATCTAATTTCTGGGCCGATAGTGTCATTGAAAACAATGAACAAATTGCTAGAGTAATTAATTTCTTCATATACATCCGTTTAATGATTTGTATAAGTGTACTTTCCATTATTATGCCAAACACTTCGAAAAATGAATATCTCCGGTTAAAATTCAAATAATAGATAATTAAAATATTTTAAATTTGTCTAAAATACTAGAAAAACCAGGGTTTTTCAATTTTATGCGCAATCTTGTTATTTTATTGTTAACGGTAATTTTTGTTTCGCAAAACACCTTTGCACAACAGAGTTATAATGCTTGTCCGAATGCATTAGAGGTCTGTCCAAATTCCATTTTTTCCGCTACCAATATTGATGCAAACGTTACATTTTGTCCAGGATGTGAGGACGATTTTAATTTTTGTTTTGCCACCGATAATACTATTTGGTTCACTTTTGTCACCAATTCAACCGGAGGAGATGTTCAGGTGAATTTTATAAATCTTGTTTTTGAAAACAATCCGGGTCAAGACAATGAACTTCAGGCTACAATAATTCAAGCTTTAAATCCCTGTGATGCCACTTCTTATTCTCAATTGGGTAATTGTGTTTCGAATGCCACAGTAGGATTTTCTCTTAATGCCTTAGGCTTAGCTGCCAACACAACATATTATATTGTTGTTGATGGCGACAATAATGGAGCCGGGATTACCTCTCCTGCAGAATGCAGCTTTGATATTTCTATTTCCGGCACGGGGGTCGATCGGCCAGTTCCAGGAATTTCAATCGCCCCAAACAGCACAAACATCTGTGAAAATGAGGTTGCCGTGTTTACCGCGACACTTCAAAACTGTCCGGACAGTATTGAATATTCATGGTTTGTAAACGGCGTTCTCCAATCGGTAAGCGCAACTCCTGTATTCCAAGTTTCGTCATTAAACGATGGTGATGTGGTAACTGTAGAAAATTCATGTTATGCACAATGTGCAGAGCTTGTTGCAGCTGCAAGTGTTCCCATTTCTGTTTATAGCTTCAATGTAGATGCCGGTCAGGATCAAACCATTTCGCCCGGGATGGCCGTTACCTTAAATGGCATAACAACCGCCCCAGTATATAGCTGGTCACCAGATTATTTATTCAGTGATCCCTTCACTTTAAATACTATCGTCACTCCTGAGCAAACCGTTACACTGGCACTAACAGCCACCGAAAATGGTTGCACACTTTCGGATTATGTGACGATTTTTGTAACAAGCCCGCTTAATATTCCGAACACTTTTTCTCCCAACGGCGACGGTCAAAACGATACCTGGATAATTGAGGGAATAGAACTTTATCCAAATGCCTCCATGAAGATCTATGATCGGTGGGGGCAGCTGATTCATCAGGCAACCGGATATTCTTCTATAAAGGCATGGAATGGGAATATAAAATCCGGTAAAGCGACCGAGGGTGTGTACTTCTATGTTCTTGACCTTGAGTACGGAGACATTGATATTTTTAAAGGTTCCATAACATTAATTCGATGAAAATAAATTGCCTCTTATTTTTTGTTTTCTCACATTGTGTCTCCATTTCTATTGCACAACAAATACCGCAATACTCTCAATGGTCTATGCACCAATTTGCCGGAAACCCGGCTCATGCAGGAATAAAAAAATGCGTCGACCTGCATGCTCTATACAGGATCCAGTGGGTTGGATTTGAGGGGGCGCCAAAAAGTGGATTTTTCACTGCGAGCATACCATTACACTCGCGGAGACGACAATATTTAAGTGCCAGACAGGGAACGGGTGTTAAATTTGAAACCGACCAGATCGGTCAATTCAACGTGAACCGATTAAATGTAGCATATGCAGGTCATTTTAATTTTACCGAATACAATCGCTTATCTCTGGGACTATTCGCTGGGGTAATGCAAATGGGATATGACCCTTCAACCCTGCAAACGGCCGATCCGGACCCTTCTGTTTTGACGCAGGGTTCTTTTGTTGCTCCGGATGCATCTTTTGGGGCATGGTATAATTCCCGATATTATTATTTCGGCTTATCGCTGCAAAACCTCATCCCAAGCAAATGGCCAAACATCGGTCAAAATTCACGAAATAGGTTTCACGCCTCTTTAAGCGCCGGCTATCAGCTGTCTCTGTCAGAAACCATTTCCCTATTGCCCGCAGTAAACATGCGGATTCCTCCAAGAGGACCATTATCGGTAGACCTTAATTTAAATCTGGATTATAATAATTTACTGGGGGTTGGAATCGGATACCGCAACACTGATGCGCTTATCGCTTTTTTTACACTCAAGATCAAAGAGCAATTTTCCATTGTTTATTCATTCGATTATATCTTGTCTGACATACAGCTTGGCAGCAGAAACACGCATGAAGTGGGGCTGCGGTTTACAACGTGTAAAATTCGAAGCACATCCAAGGCCAGCTGTCCTCTTTTTGAATAGTTCTTATATCGCGCTTTAGTTTTCTGTATCTTAGCGTTCTATGTTTAAACTTTTGTTTTATGAGCTTTCTTTTAAAATCTGTCCTTTTCCTTTTATTCTTTTCGCTTTCTTTAGGCCTTAAAGCACAAAACCCACGACCGGTTCTGTTCCTCTCCGGAGACCATTTACCCAATCAAACTCTCCGGTTTACTGAGGCAGGCTTTGATTTTAATGCAAAAGAAATAAACGACGGATGGTGTTTTCGTTTGGTTCAGTTTCGTGAGATCCCCACAAATAAAAATAAAGAAGTTCTTCACAAAAAAGGGATTGTATTGTTGAATTATATCCCTTATAACGCTTATTTCGCGAAAGTTTCAACCAACGCAGACCCTAACAGTTTTGAATCGTTGAATATTACAAGTATCGAAAATATCGATAAAAGGTTCAAGCTTACTAAATCATTATTGGATAAAAATTATCCGCACTGGACACTTTTCGGAACGTCAAAGATCGATTTGAATGCCATGTTTTTTGAGGGGATATCGATTGACCAAATTGAATCGGAGCTTTCAAGCTGCGGGGCCGAGGTCCTGAATGTTAATCATGCCAATACTGTACGATTGAGAATCGACCTTAAAAACCTGGAGGAGCTTTACTCTTTAGGCTTTTTCTATTATTTTGAAGAATTACCCTCTCCCGAAGAGCCAGAAAATCTGGTCGGGCGCACAAACCATAGAAGCAACACTATTGCAACTGATTATAATGGAGGGCTTAAGTACGATGGAACAGGTATCACTATTATGATGCAAGATGATGGCTACATCGGAGAACACATTGATTATGAGGGGAGAATTGACCAATCGAATTGTACGGGTTGCAGTACTAATGATGGAAACAACCACGGAGATCATGTGGCAGGAACTATAATGGGTGCGGGGAACCTTGACCCCAAAGGAAGGGGTATGGCATTTGGGGCAGATTTAATGGTGTTCAACAGTGATAATGACAATTACGACGATGTTCCGGCTTTTTATGCTTCTCACGATATGATAATAACATCCAAAAGTTATGGCGCCGGATGCAATGCCGGCTATGATTCAAGGGCAAGCCAGCTGGACCAGCAAGTTAGAACGCTGCCCGCTTTAATCCATGTTTTTTCAACGGGAAATTCCGGAACCTCGGACTGCGGATACGGTGCAGGATCCGGATGGGGAAATATTACAGGTGGACATAAATCCGGAAAAAATGTAGTTGCCGTTGGAAATTTAAACTCGACTGACGGACTGAGCTCGTCAAGCAGTCGCGGACCCGCAACTGATGGCAGAATAAAACCGGATATATGTGCAGTTGGTACAAGTGTATACTCAACCATTTCGGAAAATTCATATGAAAATAAGAGTGGAACCTCGATGGCCTGTCCTGGTGTTGCTGGTTCCATAGCACAGCTCTATGATGCCTACAAAGATATTAACGGGGGAAACAATCCGCCTTCGGGATTGATCAAGGCAACAATTCTTAATACCGCGGACGACCTTGGGAATCCCGGACCGGACTTCAAGCATGGTTGGGGAAGGATCAATGTTCGCAAAGCATACGAGTTAATTTCTCAGAACAATTATTTGAACGGTTCAATTTCTCAGGGTGGAAGTGACATACATAATTTGACGGTTCCGAGCGGAACCGTAAAGCTTAAGATCATGCTCTACTGGACCGATTATGAGGGTGCGGCAAATGCTTCGATCGCTCTTGTCAACGATCTTAACATGCAGGTTGTTGATCCTGTTGCACTTTCATTTGAGCCCTGGGTGCTGAATTCGGCGCCAAATGCGTCAACACTTAATGACGATGCAGTCAGAGCTATCGATGCACTAAACAACATGGAGCAAGTTACAATTGAAAATCCTGTTGCGGGAACCTATACGATCCTAATTAATGGATTCGCAATACCGCAAGGACCACAAGATTATTTTATTGTTTATGAGTTTGTTGAAGACAAAATAAAATTGACCTACCCTCTAGGAGGTGAAGGATTTGATCCGGGAACATCGCAATTAATTCGGTGGGATGCCTCTGATGGCAGCATCGATTTTACAATAGACTATAGTGTAGACAACGGTGCGACCTGGGCGATGATCGATATTGCTACCCCCGATGAGCGCTCCTATAACTGGACCGTCCCTTCTGAATTAACAGGGGAAGCAAAGGTTAGGGTCACGCGGGGAGCGCAGTCGAGTGAAAGCGAGGCAACTTTTTCGATAATTGGTGTTCCTGAAAATCTAGATATAGGCTGGGCCTGTCCCGATTCACTCAACCTTGTATGGGATGTTGTCTCGGGCGCAACGGGTTATGAGGTTAGCATCTTGGGAACCAATTACATGGATTCGATGGGGTATTCCAGTACAAACAGCATGACCGTTCTCGCTCTTTCAACCCAAAGCAATTGGTTTAGCGTTCGTGCTCTTGGCCCTCTTAATGCTCGAGGTGAAAGGGCAATGGCCATTCACAAACCCCCCGGTCAATTCGGGTGTACATGGAGTTCTCCTGTTGGTGCATACAGTGTGCTTTGCGATTCCTCTAGCTCAACAGCCTGCGTTGATCTCACAAATGAATCTGTGAATGTTGACGCAAGCTCCTCCTATCTCTGGTATTTTCCCGGTGGCACTCCGACAACTTCAACAGCGGAAAATCCAACGGTGTGCTATACTTCTTCTGGGTATCAGGACGTAGCCCTTGTAGTTACAAACGGCGCCGGGTCCGACTCCACATATTTTTCGGATTACATCTACCTGCAAACTGCTATGGAGCTTCCCTACCACGAAGGGTTCGAAGACATGACAACATTTAATGGTCAGGATGAATGGCTCGTTTTGAACCCAGACGGTAACGCATCTTTTCACATAACAACTTCCGCAACATATTCAGGGGTAAGAGCTGTACGATTATCGAATTATAATCAGGACCAGGGAGACATTGACGAGCTAGTGTCCGGACCTATTAATCTTTCCGTACTTAACCCTTCCAGCGATATTGTAACCTTGAGCTTTCGATATGCATACGTTAGAAAAAGCGCTACAGATGACGACTTTCTGCGTATATCGGTGCGGAGCGGGTGTGAGAATAACTGGATCGTTCGAAAAACACTGCACGGGAGTCTTTTATCACCAATTATAGTTGGCTCTTCATGGACCCCATCCTCTCCTGCCGAATGGACAACGGTACATATAACCAATATTACGAGTAGTTTTTTTACCGGAGATTTCCGAATGAAATTCGGATTTGAGAACGATGAAGGGAATAATTTCTTTTTGGATGATATAAATATTTATTCCGGGGCACCTTCGGACGATATTATTTCGGGAATTCAAGAATCTTATTTGGGGGCATTTGAGTTGTTTCCCAATCCAGCAGATCGAGAGCTAAATGTTCGTTTTTCTCTTTCCAATAGTAAGAATGTTACAATGGCCGTTCAGGATGCCTCAGGAAGAATTGTTTATTCGGATATCATCAATGGAAATGGCGGTAAAAACTTAGTGCTATTGGATACAGATAAATTTGATTCAGGTATTTATTTCATAACACTGCAGGCACAAGGGGCGGGTGCAATAAAAAAGTTTGTTGTCCGATAATACAGAACTCATTTTAACGGTAAATGACGGAACAGGACCTCTTTGTCTGTAATCGAGATTCGGATTATATGATAGGGCTGGATCAATACGGATATTGCCATCCCCTGAGGTTTTGGGCGTTCAATAAGAACTTCAATCTGCTCATCTCTTTCCAAAACATCTTTAATCTTAATGGAATAACCCCCGTTGGGTCGAACCGGATCAAAACAGGCGATCAAGTAGTATTCGTCAAAATTGACCTCGTGTTCTTTAAAATTTTGTGAAACCTTGTTAACCGCATCGATATTTTTCTTTAATCCTTCCCATTCTTGGTTTGATCG
>Ga0315334_10002693_pt1 | contig 11098 bp, 6 predicted proteins | sample M150034915metaG_FD_205555 | JGI IMG/M metagenome (GOLD analysis project Ga0315334, IMG submission 205555) | Ammonia-oxidizing marine archaeal communities from Monterey Bay, California, United States - M1 500m 34915 | ecosystem: Environmental > Aquatic > Marine > Intertidal zone | place: USA... | reverse complement strand
TTTCAGGATCTATTTGCCAAGGTCCCAACTTTCTGGATCGTGGATGATCACGATTACCGCGTCGATGACGGCGACAACTCGGGAGACTTCCTTCCGTTACCCGAAACAGCCCGCCGGATATTGCTGGAACAACTTCCCTACGCGGCCTTCGAGGAACCCGCGGCAAAGACACATCGCACGCATCGGGTCAGCAAGGATCTGCAAATCTGGTTTCCCGAGAATCGGTTCTACCGAAGTCCCAACGCATGGCCTGATGGACCAGAGAAAACGATTTGGGGAGAAGATCAGAAAAAGTGGCTAAAAGAGAGCCTTGCCTCCAGCGATGCCACCTTCAAGTTATTGATTTCTCCCACGCCGATGGTGGGCCCAGATGACTTGCGCAAAACCGACAACCACTGCGACCTGGGTGGCTTTCAACACGAGCGAGATGAGTTCTTTGATTTTCTCAACGAGAATGGACTTAACGAACAGAATTTCTTCATCGTTTGCGGTGATCGTCACTGGCAATATCACGCAGTGAATTCGAATGGCGTCGAAGAGTTTTCCTGTGGGGCTCTTGTCGATGCGAACTCCCGTCTGGGCAGAATGCCCGGCGACCCTGCCGGAACAGATCCTGAAGGTTTGATCCGTCATCTGCACAAGCAGACCGAACGGAGTGGTGGATTCCTGATGATCAGCTGTACCCCGGCAAGCGGCGAACACCATGCGAGTCTTTCCTTTGACTTCCACGACGAGCACGGCAAACTGCTGTATCGCACTATCAAACAGTAATGGACCGCGGTCCTGAGCATGGATTTCGGGTCCGATTTTGAGTTCTGCTCGTTGTTTTGTGGAATGGGATTTCGAAGCCGGGTATGCTCTAGGAGTCCGGGTTGAAATCCCGTTCATCGAGACCTGCCGATCCCGCCATTCTGAAATGAGGATAACGCCCATGCCGCGGAAACCTGTCCCTACTGTTGCATCCGTCGTTGAACCGACGCGCCGACAATTCCTCAAGAAGACCGCTATCGCAACGGGTGCCGTAATCTCGGCGCCAACCATCATTCCCAGTTCGGCACTTGGGCTCGATGGTGCTGTGCCTCCCAGTGAGCGAATCGTGGTGGGGGGAATCGGAATCGGAAATCGAGGCGGCTATGACCTCGGTTGCTTCCTGCAGCAAAAGGATGTGCAGTTCGTTGCGGTCTGTGACGTCAAAGAGAAGAGACGCACCGCGATCAAGAAACGCGTCGATGAGCATCATTCCAATGACCAGTGCGCGACTTACAGTGACTTTCGGGAGTTGCTCGACCGTAGCGACATCGATGCCGTCCTGATTGCAACTGGGCCCAATTGGCATGCGACGGCCGCGATGACCGCTGCCAAAGCAGGCAAGGACATGTATTGCGAAAAGCCTGTGACCAAAAACATTTCGCAGAGTCTGATTCTCGCCGATACGATGCGCCGAACCGGACGGGTTTTTCAAGCCGGGACTCAACGGCGCAATCTGCCACACTTTGCTTTTGCCTGCGAACTGGCTCGAACCGGAAAACTGGGGCGGCTCAAGAAAGTCTATGCTCACCCAGCTGGAATGCAGGCCATGATGAGTGGCTGGTTGGTTCCCGAAACGGAACCGGATGCTCAAGTGGTCGACTGGAACATGTATCTGGGCCCTGCTGCCTGGCGACCCTTTAACAAAAAGCTGCTGGATGGATTCAACTTTGAGAAAGGTGGAGGGCTCGTGGGTGGTGGCGTGTTGGAATGGGGATCACACTGTGTTGATCTCTGTCAGTGGGCGGTCGATGACTGTTTGCCACCTGTTGAATACAACGCGCCCAAGAACGGTGAACTAGTCACCCGTTATGAAAATGGGACAGAATTGATCTTCCGAGAAAAAGGCTGGATCCCACTGGGATCCTGTCCCGTCCGATTCGAAGGTGAGAATGGCTGGGTGGAAGCAGGCGACAGCGGAAAAATGGTCCTCAGCTCACCTGAGTTGCTGGCGGGACGTCAGGTCGATCAGATCGGCGGTTACCCGGCGACCTTCCATGTCCGCGATTTTCTGGATTGCGTCAAATCGCGTCGTCAGCCCAAAGGTAACGCGGTTGCTGCCTGCAATGCACACATTGCCTGCCATGCCGCAAACATCGCGTTACATCTGGGCAGGCAGGTGAAGTACGACAATGTGAAACATGAGTTCATCAACGACGAGCAAGCGAATCGCTTGCGGTCAGAGGCTTTGCGGGAACCGTGGCGGCTTTGAGCTGGCCAGTCCGTTGACGCAATTGCACCTGCAGTTCCCTGCACTGCAATCTCCATGACACACACTCTGCTTTGGAAACACCGATGAAATCAATCCCAACCCCATTCCTTGCGATCGCCTGCGGCGTCACGATTTGCATTCTGTCGATGCCACCGCTTGTAGCCCAGCAACCGCGGGATTCTGCAACCGAGGAAAAGAAACTCCTCGCTGTACTGCAATCTGACGCTCCCGCCGCTCAGAAAGCGATCACGTGCAAGGAACTCGCTATTTACGGTTCGAGCGTAGCAGTTCCTGAACTCGCAAAACTTCTGCCAAACCCCCAACTCTCGTCTTGGGCCAGAATCCCACTCGAGGTGATTCCCGCTTCGGAATCGGATGACGCTTTAAGATCGGCCGCTGAGTCGCTGCAAGGTCAACTGCTGGTTGGCGTCATCAATTCCATTGGTGTTCGTCGGGACGCCAACTCCGTTCCCATTCTGATTACCCGCTTAGAGGACAATGACCAGCAGGTCGCCTCGGCTGCGGCAGTTGCCCTGGGAAAAATTGGCAACAATGCCGCAACAGAATCATTGCGGACCACCCTACGGACCGGCCCCGAAGGACTGCGGTCGGCGGTAGCCGAAGCTTGTGTCTTGTGTGCGGAACGTCGCCTACTGACCGGCAATGCCCCGGAAGCGGCGGAAATCTATGATCAAGTTCGCAATGCCGATGTGCCGCTGCAGCGGATTGTGGAGTCGACCCGCGGTGCGATTCTGGCACGTGGTCAGGAGGGAGTGCCGTTGCTGGTCGAAACACTTCGTTCACCAGAGAAAAAACTGCGTCAATTGGCGTTGGCAACCGTGCGTGAATTTCCTGGCAATCAGGTTGATGCCGCGTTGGCAGCAGAACTCAAGCAGGTGTCACCTGAACGAGCGGCCTGGATCATTCAGGCAATGGCTGACCGACCCGAAACTGTTGTACTGCCAGCGATCCTTGAAGCGGTAGAACAGAACAACAAGCAGCTTCAGGCATCAGCGATTGAAGCACTTCGCCGAGTAGGCGATGAATCCTGTCTGGTCAGCTTACTGGGCGTGGCAACAGGCAACGATCCCGATCTGCGACAGGTTGCCAAGGAAACGCTGGCGGAACTTCCCGGTGACCGGGTCGATGGCAAGATCGTTGCGATGCTGCCGACGGCCAAGGGGCAGCAATACCCTGTGTTGCTGCATCTCGTTGCTCAACGTCGAATCGACGCCGTTCCACAGGTCGTCAGGGCACTGGATAGTCAGGACGCAATCGTCCGTCAGGCTGCATTGGTCGCGCTCGGGCAAACCGTATCACTTGATCGACTCTCCTTGCTGGTTACCTCGGTCACAGCACCCCGGCACTCTGAGGATTCCGAGATTGCCCGACAGTCATTGAGAGCAGCCTGCGTCCGCATGCCGGACCGTGAAGCCTGCGCCAACCAGCTTGCCAAAGCAATCTCCAATGCGTCGACGTCCACGCAGACCACGATCCTCGAGATCTTGGCCGAAATGGGTGGTCAGGCCGCGCTTGAGACAGTTGCGGCAGCCGCCATGAGCGCCGATGCTCAGCAACAGGATGACGGCAGCCGTCTGCTTGGAAAATGGAATAGCGTCGCTGCGGCACCAAGCCTGATGACTCTCGCGACCTCGGGACCGACAGCAAAGTACAGGCTCCGTGGTTTACGTGGATACATTGGCGTGGCCCGAAAGTTTCCCATGCCCGAATCCCAACGCGTGGAAATGTGTCGCAAGGCTTTTGATCAAGCGACACGAATCGACGAGCAAAAGTTGGTGCTCGATGTACTGAAAATTCACCCCAGTGCCGAGGGGCTGGCGTTGGCTCTTCGAGCCCAAAAGGTATCGGCACTGAAAAGTGATGCGACGCTAGCGGCATCGCAGATCGCGCAGAAACTCGGCGGCAAAGGAATCGACATCGCTGCCATGCTGAACGCTGGGGGCATAAAAACAGTGAAGCTGCAGATCATTCGGGCTGAATACGGCGCCGATGGCATCGTCAAAGATGTCACCGAAATTGTCCGCAAACGTGCAGGATCTGTTCCTTGGATTGCTTTGCCCGCGGGAGGCTACAACACCAGTTTCGGAGGCGATCCTGTCCCTGGACAGGTTAAGCAGCTGACGATTCAATACCTGATGGACGGCAAACAGGGGACAGCATCATTTGCTGAGAACGCCCCCATCCTGCTGCCGCTGCCCAAATAGCAGACACAGCATTTTCTCGCAAAACGATTCAGGTAGCACCGCGGTCAGAATCGGACGTTTGCTGCGTCTCTCGATATGCAAAAACATTTAGTTGCAAATCCATTCCGAGCTGCAAATCCAGCTCGCAAATGGATTTCTGGACGCAAACTGTGTTTGAATCTGATAGCGGAATCCTGCGGCAGCAAGAACGGCGATCAGCTCATGTAAGCGTTGTGGCTGATCGGCAATAGAATGGTATTCCACAAACAGGTTCGATACCCGTGGAAGTTCATCCGCGCAATCCAGCAGAACGTCAACTTCAGCTCACTCGATATCCATCTTCAGGAAATCAACTGGCTGTTGCAAAAACGGACGTAACGAACAAGCTTCAACGCTGATCAGGCTGCTGTCATCTGGGTGACTTTTAAGATGGCCTGCTTCAGCGCCCTGAGACTGAAATGACAAACTGTTTCCTCGGTCCAAACAGCTTTCTGAATCAACTCGACATCGCCCTGCTGGAAGGACTCCATGTTGCGTTGCACGACCTGAAATACATTCGGGTCAGGCTCGAATCCCGTGAGTTGACAGTCAGGATACCGATCCTTGAAAAACAACAGACTCAAGCCAACGTTTGAACCTGCATCGACAATACGAGGAGCCGCAGCGTCCGTCGCAAATTCATAGATTCGATCCACGACGATTTCGCGAAAACTGTGATAAAAGGAACGACCATCCACACCATGAAACTCGGATCCCAACAGCCGCGTACTGAAAACCTGATATCGCGGCAGTTTCTTCAGGCGACGCAATTCACGTTTGGCACGCAATCGCCCCAGAACACCCTGCTGCATTGGATTCTGTACCAACGGGAGAGAAGTACTTGGGTGCATTTCACACTTTCCTGCCTGACGAGGAGGGAGTCGATCGCCGGGAACTGACTTTATTTTTTGTTATCGACTTCTGAAAGCTCAGACCGTAACACTTGTACAACCGGTTTTGTAATGGAATAACTTGGGGAACCTTGAACTTGATCGCTGCAACCCTGTTCGGGGATGCGGTACCAAAGGCTTTCTGAGTTGATATACAATGGGCCAACAGCGTGACTCTATCGAGACGGAGAGATAATTGCCTCAAGCTCTGCAGGAGTCAGGTCAGGCACGGACGTTCCCAGCTTTTCTGCTGTGCAGAAGCCAACGCACGCTTATCTCGGCTATCACAAATGGCGTTCGTATCTTCTAAAACCCGACGGATTGCAGACCGGTGTCGTGATGGACGATGTCCAGTTCTACCCCATTGAATTCAGTCGGAGCGTGATTGGCTATCTCTACAATAATCCCGGCGAACGATGGTCTCCGGAAGATCCACAGGGATTTCGTCACATGCGAATGACCACTGGGAAAACCGCCGAACTCTACGACCTCTCAACGGACATCAGCGAAACGACCAGAAGACCACCCATGAAGACAAGATTCACCGCTACGCTAATCGCCGTTCTAGCGGTGTGTTTGACGGCAATCACGGCGGAAGCAAAACCGCTCGACGGCTCGCGGCCCAATATCATCTTGATGATGGCCGATGACCTGGGCTACGGCGATACGGGCTTTAACGGCAACACGATCATCAAGACGCCACATCTGGACCAAATGGCGCTCGACGGCGTGAAGCTGACCCATTTTTACGCGGGCAACTCGGTCTGTTCGCCGACGCGCGGCACCTGCCTGACCGGACGGCATCATCACCGCTACGGCATCTGGACCGCGAACAAGGGGCATTTGCCAAAGCAGGAAATCACGTTGGCGAGGATGCTCAAGGAACAGGGTTACGCGACCGGCCATTTCGGCAAGTGGCATCTCGGCACGCTCGACAAGGTCATTTCCTCCAAGGGTGCTAAACGAAAACCGGAGGAAAACTTCGCGCCTCCGTGGAAGCGAGATTACGACCGTTCGTTTGTTACGGAATCTGCCGTCAACACCTGGAACCCCGGTTCGGGAGGTCGCTCCAAGGACAATCCGTTCTACGATGACGGGAAGGCGTTGAACCCGAACGACCCGAGCCTCTCAGGCGGCGCTGCGCGCGTCGTCGTGGATCGGGCGGTTCCCTTCATGGAACAGGCGGTGGCCGATGGCAAGCCATTCCTATCGGTGGTTTGGTTTCATGCGCCACACGAGGACATCGAGGCGGGCCCCGACTATCTGAAGATGTACGAAGGTCATGGTGAGGGCGCGCACTATTTTGGCTGCATTACTGAGCTCGACGAGCAGGTAGGCCGAATCCGAGCCACACTGGAAGAGCTGGGAGTCGCGAAGAACACGTTGATCCTCTTCTGCTCCGACAACGGGCCGGAGGGCAAGGCGCCAGCGGGACGGAGGCAGGGCGTGACTGCGGGGCTACGCGGCCGTAAACGCGATCTGTACGACGGCGGCGTTCGTGTTCCCGCATTGGCCTGTTGGCCCGGAAAAATCCAGGCAGGGGCGGTAGTTGAAACACCCCTTTCTACCCTCGACTATTTCCCCACCATTCAGAAGTTGGTGGGATATCAAATGCCGGACGCCCGTCCGATCGACGGACAGGATAGCTGGCCGATTCTTACCGGCGCAGCCGGTCAACGTGAAAAAGCGATTCCGTTCGTCCGCGGCAACGTCGTTTCGGTTGTGAAGGGTCGGTTCAAGTTGCGTCTGCCGAAGGGCGAGCTCTACGACCTTTCCAAGGATTGGAGCGAAGGAAATGATGTCGCGGCTGCCCATCCGGAGCGGGTCGAGCTCATGAGCAAGGAGGCCACGGCGTTGGTCGAGAGCTTCAAGAAGAGCCATTCCGGCGCGGACTACAATGACTCGGCTTACGTACCGGTGGATAAGTGGGAAAGCATTCTTGGCGTGAAGTAGTGCCTATCGCTGTCCTTCCCCTACAATGACAACCTTACAGGGCTTTCTCGTGAAGAAAGATAAGAAGTTCGAACGAAATCCATTCGTTTGCTTGGAACAGTTTTCTTGTTCGCTCTGCTCGTGACAGCCGCCATCATCCCGCCCCAAGCAACAGACATCCATGAACCGATTTGTACTTTTCTTGTATTGTGTCGCGGGCGCCCTCATGACTTGGCCCGTTTGTGCTCAGACGCGGCGCGTCGACTTCACACTTCTGCCTGGGTTCGTCGCCGAGGAAATTTATGAGGTCCCCAATGACGAGCAGGGTTCGTGGATTTGTCTGACTGCGGATGACCGCGGTCGACTGATTGCGTCCGATCAACGAGGATCGCTTTATCGTTTAACCATTCCCGAACCCGCAAGCGCTGATCCGCCAATCGTCGAGAAGATTGATCTCGATATCGGCATGGCGATGGGCCTGTTGTATGCGTCCGATGCCCTCTACGTGATGGTCAACGGCGCGTCCGCACAAGGCCCTGGTTTGTACCGCGTTCGAGATACGGATCAGGACGACCAGTTCGACTCAATCGAATTGTTGCGCGGGATCGAGCCGCCGGGGAAGCCGGGCGCCGGACATGGGAACCACGCCATCGTCCCTGGCCCCGACGGCAAGTCGCTGTACGTGGTCTGCGGCAATATGGCAGGAAAACCGGTCGGTGGATTTGACAGCAGCCGAGTGCCGAAAAACTGGGGCGAAGATCAATTGTTGCCGCGGATGTCGGACAGTCGGGGACATGCCTCCAATGTCATGGCGCCGGGCGGCTGGATCGCCAAGACTGACCTGGACGGTCGGCATTGGGAGTTGGCCTGTAGCGGATTTCGAAACGTCTACGATGCGGCCTTCAATCGTGCAGGTGACCTATTCACATACGATGCCGATATGGAATTCGATCTGGGTACGCCCTGGTATCGCCCAACCCGGATCTGTCACGTGGTCAGCGGTGGCGAGTTCGGATGGCGCAATGGTTCCGGAAAATGGCCTGCCTACTTTCCCGATAGTTTACCTTCGGTGATCGACATCGGTCTCGGTTCACCGACAGGAGTCACGTTCGGATACGACACAGATTTTCCCGCACCGTATCGCGACGCGTTTTTTTTCTGTGACTGGAGCTACGGGCGTATTTACATCGCCGATCTGGAAAGAAGCGGAGCGACCTACACTGGCACCCATCAACTGTTCGCAAGTTTTGCCCCTTTGCCGGTCGTCGATATCGTTGTTCATCCGCTCGATCATTCACTCTATCTCGTCACCGGCGGTCGAGGCGTTCAATCGCACATCTATCGGATTCGCTATGACGCTGACATGGACGACACGAAGACACCTGTCGTCGCGCAGGCGGAACCTGCCCCGGACGCTGTCAGCCTGCACTCGATGCGTCGCTCGATCGAGGTACTGCATCAGCCACTGGATGCGAACGCGATCGAGCAGATTTGGCCTCGCCTGAACCATCACGATCGCCACATCCGTTTTGCCGCACGCGTTGCCCTCGAACACCAGCCTGCTGATCAATGGCAAGATCGCCTGTCCTCCGAGACCGATCCACAAACAATCGTCGCGGCGACAATCGCATTAGCGCGCTGTAGCGAGAATGTCGGACCGTCGTTGCAGGAGAAACTTGGTCAGCTGCCAATCGAAGATTTAGATCGAGATCTTCAGTTGGAACTGCTCCGCGCCTACGGACTGGTTTTCATTCGCCATGGGCGACCAACGGAATTGGTCGCGTCCCAACTTGGACAACGTTTTTTGAATCTGTTTCCCACGCACGACTCGCGTCTCGATCGTGAACTGAGTCGCATGTTGGCATTCCTTCGCACGGACGGATCGATCGAAGCGATGTTACAGATACTCGAATCCGCTGATTCTGCCGATGACCAAATGCACATCGCCTTGATGCTCCGCGAGGTCGATCGCGGTTGGTCGATCGACCAGCGTCGACGATACTTCCGTTGGTTTCGTCGAGCGAATGCTTATACAGGCGGCCGAACCAACGGCGAGTTCACTCGCCAGATCCGACAAGACGCGGAGGCAACATTGAACGACCAGGAACGAACGCAGCTTGGCGAATTGCTGAAGAATCTGGACAAACCGACGACCCAAGCGACGGTTACCCAGTCTCGACCGATGGTGAAACAGTGGACAGTGGCTGAGTTGCTTCCCAATCGTGATTCGAGTTGGCAAGATGTCCGGTCAGTAGCGCGGGACACCAAGCGAGGCGAGCACATGTTCGCCGTTGCGATGTGCAACCGATGCCATCAGGTGCGCAGCCAAGGGGGGCGAGTTGGACCCGACTTGTCCGGAGCGACGCGTCGGTTCAGCCCTCACGATCTGCTCGAAGCGATCATTAAACCCAGCAAAACGATCCCTCACGAGTTTCAAGCGGTAAAGGTCGTGACCGACGAAGGGCAGGTTGTTGTGGGTCAGGTTGTGAATTATGGCGGTGGCGGCATGTCGCTGCGGACGAATCAAATGGAACCCTGGAAGTTGACCAAAATCGAAGAAGAGAGCATCGAGCAGATCAGTCCCTCGACGACATCGCTCATGCCAGCGGGCCTTCTCGATGTCCTGCACGAGCAGGAAATCTTCGATCTACTCGGATGGCTCTCTGAGCAATAGCAGGCACAAAGTTGGACTAACCGGTATCTGCCCAAACTGCAGGCGGTGTGAACGGCTCTGATGTGCATGAGATTGCAGTGATCCCGAAAAGGCAAGTGTTCAAAGGGATTTCTACTGGAATGCGCGTCCGGCATGGGTGGTTGGGTTAGAATGCGGTTCTTGCCGTCAATCTTCTACCCTCCAACATCAAGCCCTACCCTGCAACCGACTCGGCAGGGTTTGGATACCTCGTTCAGCCAGCATCCGAATCACGTGACCTGCCACGACCGTCTCTCAAATGAGTTCAGCGGGTACGGCAGTGATCCAGGCAGCAATGCACGCCGATTTTAATCCATGGTCTATCAACTGCGATGTGCCGTACTGGTCGTTAGCCTCATTGCCATTTCCACGTGTGCTGACGCGGCGGAACGGCTGGGCAATGCGACCATGGTGGAAACGTTTGAACGTCGAATCAGGCCGCTGCTAAGCGAACATTGTTACCCATGTCACTCATCGAGCCGGAATAAGAAGCACGGCGGCTTGCAGCTTGACACTGCCCAGGGTGTGAAGCGTGGTGGAGACAGTGGCGCTGTCCTGATGTCTGGCAAACCTGACGAAAGCTTGCTGATTTCAGCTGTCCGTCATGAAGGTGACATTCAGATGCCGCCCAAGGGCAAACTTTCTGACCGGGAAATCAGGATCTTGACGGATTGGGTCACACAGGGGGCCTTCTTTCCTGACTCAAGTGAGCCGCGAGCGTCGGATTCTGGCGTGGTTGACTATGCCGAGGGACGCAAATTCTGGTCGTTCCAACCGGTCCAGCGTCAGGCTTTGCCAAAGCTGCCTGAACAGAAATGGTCCCGTCAAAGAATGGATCATTTTGTGCTGACAGCCATGCGCCGAAACGGGCTCGACCCTTCACCGGCAGCAACCCGCGAGACACTCATCCGTCGGCTCAGCTTTGCATTGACGGGACTGCCTCCCCAGCCTGAAGCGGTCCGCAGATTCGCAGCAGATGATTCTACGGATGCTTACACAAGATTGGTGGATTCGCTGCTTGAATCACCCCAGTACGGTGAAAAGTGGGGCAGGTGGTGGCTTGACATGGCGCGTTACACCGACCGGACCGCCAGCTGGCTGC
>Ga0315334_10002692_pt1 | contig 11100 bp, 12 predicted proteins | sample M150034915metaG_FD_205555 | JGI IMG/M metagenome (GOLD analysis project Ga0315334, IMG submission 205555) | Ammonia-oxidizing marine archaeal communities from Monterey Bay, California, United States - M1 500m 34915 | ecosystem: Environmental > Aquatic > Marine > Intertidal zone | place: USA... | reverse complement strand
CCGTTGTAGCAACAGCAACCGACTCTTTAGGATCCAGACCAGCGGCCCGATCATCAACATAACCCTTGTTCGCTGCATCAGCAGCGTTAGTCGGTGCCGCCAAGCCAGTAACTTTCGTAACGTTGACAGCATTGCTGCCGTCACGTTTCATAATCGTGGAAGCAGTATCAGCCTCAGTAGCAGCGTTTACTAGCACATAATGCGCTGTGGGCATAAGCCCATCAGTGGAACCATTAGCATTAGCAACAGCCAATGCCGGAGCGCCTACGGCGCCGTCGGTAACGGTTAGCGCTGTGGTGCCAGATGAAACCTCAGTCAGAATCTGCTTCCACGCAGAACCGTTATATACCTTGAGAATATTGTTAGTTGAATCATAAATCGTCCAACCCTCAAACTCCCCAGAACCGGGATCCCCAGCCGAGAACTGCATCTTTGCATTCTGGATCTCGTTCTGATTTATATTGAGATTGGTAACAAATTTTTGTGCCATGTTGACCCCGGTGTTACGTCAAGTATGCCGATCCTGAAAATGCCGCAGAAAATGTCAGTGTAACCTGCGTTTCGCTATCGTATTGTACATCACCTATTACCACTGTGTCGGTAGAATCAACAACTGTTACAGATGGATGGCCGCCTAATGCGTGTGTAACCGTCCAAGTTGTTGCTGCTGATCCTTGCGTATGAATATGCCGATCCGCACCAGTCAAAGGGATATATTCTGCGGGCCATGCTCCTGAAGCCTTCGGACCAAACAAACGAGATTCACCACTTCCCATCTGCCAGATGTACCAATTTCCCTCAGCCCCCGTAGCGGCATTGGGTTCCGTGCTACCCGTTAGAAGCCCGCCCTGCTGTCCTCCAGCAGTAGCAAGAATCTTCACATAGACCTTATCCGGAGTAGCAGCGGATGTCGTAACGATGTTTCGGAGTTCTTCAACTGTTACATTGTAAGTAGTCATATCGTCACATTCTCATCCAGATTAAAGTTGCCTTGCAGCAATCTCTCCACTACGCCAGTACCGCCAACCAACTCTAAATCATATATGCCACTGAACTGTAACGCCGCAGTATCCGCAGCACTTATTGCTAAACTTACTGTTCCCGTGTTGGGCGTAATCGCAATCCGACCATTTTCCGTAGTCAGATCAATCAACGAAACGGTCGCTTCCAGATCCTTGCGAACTTGCATGCGGGCCGTGAAACCCGCCAGACTCCGAATGGTGTCGTCAAAATTGGTTACTTCTATATCACGAGTAAAGGTGGCACCTTGCTCGCAAGTGAAATTGTAAATACCGGCAGGCATGGCTCTACCTCAGAGATAGTTTGGAAAATGCAACCCCTGCCTCGGCAGACCCCTCCACAACAAAGTCTACATTACCCATCGTTAGCCTCTGGGTTAAAGTTGGGATTGTAAAATTGGTCATCAAAAAACTTATTAGCGTATTGCAAAAGCCCGAAAACAGTCCATGGAGTCGTCTGAGGGTTAGTTGAAACAAGAAGAGACATACCCTCGTCTGTCATAATTTCAGCAATAACAACGAAATCTTTGACGACGACAGGCAGATCTTCAAAACGATCCGCTACTTCAGAATCTACAATCTGTTTACCGGGATCTTGAGTGAACTCGTCCATTCACCCATACTAACTCACGCGTCCTGTTGGCGCTGATGCTTTCGGTAACTACCTCGTCTGGTGAACCTGCCAATGTTCCCACGGGCTATACCACGATGTGATCCGTGATGATGCATCATTTCATCACCAATTTGAATGCTGCTGAGTTTGTCACTTCGCTTAAATGGAATTAAGTGATAAATCGGTGTTCCAGCAGAGATAATGAAAGACTCTCCCGTCATCACTCTAAGAACAACATTCAGATTATGATAATAATCCGTATGGATTACAGCAGGAAGAACCTGATATCGCGGGTCGGGTTCGTAGGCAACCGGTAGGGCCAACATCGAATAGCCGGGAGCAGTTTTATACAGAAACGGTGAGACAGGCTTGGGGAACCCAGCATTTGGTAGTTCCCTGTCCTTGGTGATCGGACACTCCCGTGTCTGATCGTAACTGAAATGCTCAATCGTAAAAGCATTATCACTGGTCCGGCCTGCCAGATCAGGGCCGATTGGGAATATTTCCATATCGCACCACAACGGAACCGTCATTCCCAAAGACAGATAATCCTGAATCCCCTTGCAACTGACAATACTTCCGGCCTTCGCTATCTCTGGTTCCTTGAACCATTTCGGCCACCCTTTTGCATTCAGGTAGGGTGGATATTCGATTAGCCGGTTGTCGCTGGGAACGATCAGAACCTCACCGGGCTTGACCTTGGGCCAATCCAAATAGGATCTAATCTTCGATAAGTTCTTTAAGCGCTTCGGCATGATCCTTCACCGGATTGGCGGTTCGACTTTCCCGCATCCTCCACAAATAATTCTCAACAGTTCTTTCCAAATCAAATGCCATTATCGCCTGCTCGGCGGCATCAGCATTCAGCACACCCTGTCCCTGCCCCACATGGTACATGTGAGCCAGACGGAACAAGAGCCACGCCCCCTGAATGTCCGTATCATCTGGAGGACGTTCCGACCATAAGCCCAACAGATGGGTCAAACTTTCCGGAATGGGCATTGTCTTTTGCGCTCGCCAGAACTCTGTGTCTTCCCGATCGCTGACATAATGCAGCCTGATCATGTCCAAAACGTTGAGCATCATTCCAGTAAACATTCGGTTGTATTCCTTGATACTCCATTCGTTGCCCGGCTTGAACGCTGCCAATAGCCCCAACAGGGCAAAACACTGATGGATCGTAGTTCCAATCGATGTGGCTTCCAGCGGTTCAACAAACGACCCGGCCAAGCCGACAGCCACACAGTTGCCAACCCACGCTTCGTCCAAATAGCCGGGATCAAATTTGAAATGCCGGTAAGAGGGAATCTCTAACCCCAGCAAATCCTCCATTTCCTTTACCGCTTGTTGCTCCGAATAGAACTGTGACGAATAGACGTATCCATTGCCCCTAGCCGTCTGCGTGGGGATCTCCCACGCCCATCCGTTCGTCAAGGCCCTCGCTCTCGTATAGGGTCTTATCTCTCCGCTGGGATCCGATTCAGTACGGAATGCTATTGCGGAATCGGTTAGTAGGTATTCGCCAAACGAATTCCATTTCGTATCAGACAGGTGAGACATCAAAATCCTGTTGAATCCTGATGCGTCAATCCAAAAATCAGCGATCCTGTTCTTTTCTTCTCCCATGACCCGGACACTTTTGATCCAACCATCAATAACTTTTACATCCAGAACTATTCCTTCAACGAACACGATTCCTCTACTACTTGCCTTCATCGTCAGGAAATCGTTGAGTTCGTGGGTATCGAAATGAAACTGATTGACCGACTGGTGGGGGTTGATCGCCGGAACCTTGTTTTCTCGTATTCCACTCTGTCCCGTGTTGTCAGTTAGGAGCATCCCCTCGGAGAGCATCTTCGCATAGGCCACATTGAAGCCACAGACGAACGGCGTGTCTGACGGAAGTCCAGCAGTTGCGTGAAAGAAATCCGGACAAGAATCATTCCACCCCTCAAAGAAGATGCCCTTTTTGTGAGTGGCGAGAGCAGCGACAATCAATTCCGCCGGTTCGATTCCCACATAGTCAATGAAGGAGCGCCACTGCTCAGTGGAACCTTCTCCAACGCCAATGGTTCCGATCTCATCAGACTTGATGACCGTAATATGATATTGGGGAAACGTCCGCTGAAGAATCAGGGCGCAGATCAAACCAGCGTTACCGCCGCCGACGATGCCAATTCTCCTGTTGGTTATTGGATTTGGCATAGTGGAATATTACCGATACCAAGTAACCATAGAATATTTTGAGCCATCCTGCACGGGGTGGGCTATATGAGAGTAGGGGAAGTTCGACGGGAACAGAATCACCTTTCCGGCTTCTGGTTTCACCGTCAAATCGAAGTAAGGGAACTCCAACTGTCCGCCCTCAAAGTCGTCATTGAGAAAAGCAACATAACTCAATGCTCTGGCATTGTGTTCGGAATGGTCATGGTGAATACGATATTCAGCCTTGTTCTGATATCGGATAACACGAAATCCTTCATCGTGGCATAGGGCAAGATTCCAAACTCTTTTGAAATCACCAATGAGATCGTCCGTGTCTTGCAAAAATACATCAAGAAGTTCTCTGACCCGATCGAAATCTAAATCAGTCATCGCTGCTTCGCTACAGAAAATATCACTGACCATGCACTCAACGCTACTTCGATAGTCACTTACTGCTGAGGAGTGGCCGTCGCCGGTAGCGGATCGTCTCCAAGGACAAATCGAATACTCTATTTCAGCAACCCTTTTTATTTCATCTAAAAGTCCTGATGGATCCTTTATGAACGCGTCGTGAATGAACACACCCGGAACCGGATTCGATACTGTCATGTCGCGTCGTATCTTCCGATATTCCAAAACGCCTCATCGCATGTGAACTCAATCGGGCAGTTGCCGCCGGGAACGCTCCCCCACTTTTCTTGATCTTCTCCTGTGTCCTGCATAAAGAAGTTCAATTTTGAGAAATCTCCCTGACTCCAACATGACAAGTTCACAATACGATGTCCGTCTAACACTGGCGTAACTCCATGAGTGAACAGAAAGTTCGCTGGATACATGATGGTATCACCGATCCGAGGAACGAAAGTTACACCAAGGTAGGGGAACTCCAGTTCTCCCCCGATGTAATCGAACTCTCCTGCTTCTTCTTCATCTGTTCGATCGTTGAGAAACTGGAGAGAACATATAACCCTCGTTGGGGCTACAGGATCCGCGAAGTTCAAACCGTAATGGTTGAGCATCGTTCCCGAGGTGTTGTCCGAATGCGGCCCCATTCTCGCACCGGGATAATAATAAAGAAGCCTGTGCGCCTCCTGCCAGTGAATGTCCTTGAAGCCATTGGGGTACATGGTCAGATATTCAAACAACTGTTTTTGTAGTTCTTCCTGAAGGTACCAACTGTAAAGATCTTCTTCTGTTTCCCTTCCCCACCCGTCAGGCAGTTGGAAGTTCCTACAACGAACTGGCCCGTAGCCCTGTTCAAAATGGTGCATCGGCCCATCATGTGGATTGCCCGACCACGATTGTCCGCGATCCTGTTCATAACGGTGTTTCCACAATCGCAGAGAAAACTCAGAATCAACGTTGAGCGCTCCCCGCCAAACTCCAATACCGGGGAATATCATTTCCATCATCTTTTTATCCTCTTGAAAGCATAAAACATTAGTGAGTCATGATTTACTTTTTCATTATCGTAATAAATAGTTGGAACGTATTTACCGATCTTAGTAATCTGGAAAACCCATCTGGCACGATGCATCTCAGTGAATCGTGGATCAAGATTCTCATAAACCATAGTTTTAGATCTCTCTTCATAAACAGACAGAGAAATCTTGCCCCTCAGATCGTGGAATTCGTCAACGAATGTAACTATCTGATGGTTCCCAACTATCATCTCCTCCCACTCCAACCGGTGATAAGTCAATTCCGGTACTTTTACTACTTCAGCCTTGAGTGGGGTTATGTCAGGATGGTCTCGTAGAATCCGCTCAGGCATACCATGAACGATAGGTATCCCGAAAAGGATCGCTTCACTCTCATGATCTTCCACGCGTTCTTCTCGTGGAACATAGAAAATTGTTTTCATCAGATGTTTGCAGTGTCTAACGCAACGAGCGTTCCATTTACTCCTGTGTTGAGAGAATAACTCGGTGTGCCTGCATTTCTGGTGACCACAATCAAAACCCCGCCGCCGCCTCGGCCGCCGCGCTGACCGGTGTACCCGACTCCGCCCGCACCGCCGGGATACGGCTGCGCTGGAGTGTGTCCGCCAGTTGCCGGGTTGGTGACCGTGTGATGGTTCTGGACGGGTGGGTTGGTTGTCGGCGGACCCTGCTCGGTGTTCGTATCAGGCGGATTAGGTGAGTGCGTCGGCGGGTTGGGCGGACCGGCCTCGGTGTTCGTATCAGGCGGATTAGGTGAGTGCGTCGGCGGGTTGGGCGGACCTGATGCGTGGTTCGTAACGGGTGGGTTGGTTGTCGGCGGGTTGACGCCCGGCGGGCCGGGAACTTGCTGACTACCGGGAGTCGGCGGGTTGACGTTACCCGGTGTGAAGAGTGACCCCGGTGGCGTCGGGTTGCCCGGACTGACCCCGGCACTGTGATGATGGGTGCCCGGCGACTGCTGGTGGCCGCCCGCATTGTGGTTACCGGCGTGGTGTCCGCCCGGACCCGGATAGTTGTGAACCGGAGGGTTCTGATTGCCGGGGACATCGTGATGATTCGGATTATTAGTAGTCGTGTGGTGGTTCTGTCCGGGCGGGTTGGGCGGGTTGCTGTGATGATTTAGAGTGCCCGGATTTGGGTTGCCCGGACTGACCGCCGGTGTGTGGGTGGCGTAGGGGTTACCGGGCGTCGCCGGAGTAGGCGACGAACCCGTGTGGTGATTGGCGTGACCCGGCACCAGAGTCGGAGGAGTAGGCGACACCCCAGCATGGTGGTTGGCGTGACCCGGCACCAAAGTCGCCGGAGTAGGAGACACCCCAGCATGGAAATTACTGTGAGTGTTGCCAGCAACGTGGCCGTGAGCGCCGTCAGACGGTGCATGATGATGATTCCCCGGAATGACATTGTTTGTCGCCGGGTCAATGTATGTAGGAGCAGGCGTGCCATCAGTGCCCGCAGTACCAGAATCCGAAGCGCCGCCCTCGCAGAACAAGCCCCCGGCTCCGGTAATTTCACGGGCTGACACCATCACCACACCGCCTCCACGGCCACCACCGCCACCAGCACCACCGGTACCGGACGAACCCCTACCGCCCGGCGCACCAACCGTATTGGAATTCGGGGGCCAAGTCCCTGCCACCCCGGCTCCGCTAACCCCATCGGCACCTGTGCCGCCACCAGCGCCTCCCTTTACGCGAATGAAACTAGGCCCACGCTGCTTGTATGCGTTGATGGCATCACGAAGATCGTAGAAATCGGGTGCAGTCACACCAACAGAAGTATTAACCGAACCACTACCAGTAAATGTGTAGCCCGGAACGTACCCATCTGGCTCCCCCGCACCGCCCAAGCCGTCAACCACGCTCTGTCCAACACCGACAGTGCCCTCTAGGGAACCCGTCGTTACGCTAGAAACAGAATCCTTGACTCCGATATCGCCATTTAGGGTCAGCGTGTTTTTGATGAAAATCCGAAACCCGTTAGGATTCAGCGTCACCCCGGAATTGACCGTAAGATTGTTGTAATAAACATCTTCCGTAAGACTTGTATTGGAAGCAATCGTCACATCGCCGTCGTCACCGCTGCCGAAAATGAGTTCCCCATCAAACTGAACATCACCGAACTCGTCCTCAGGAAGAAGTTCAACCGCATACGGCAGCAGACTCTTTTCCCGCCGTACACCCTGATCGTAACGGGCGTCAGCCATCAGTCTGCCTCTAAGAAGTAAGTGTTCCCCGCCGACCCGGTACCAGCCCCAGCCGCACTCAGCGTGTACGAATGGCTCTTGTCAGAAGAAATCAGAAACAACACACCACCACCAGCATCACCTGACGCGGTAGCAGAAATACTTCCGGCACCAAACAAGTAGCGGGCCGTCACGATAACCACACCACCGCCATAGTTGGTTCCATCACCAGCACCGCCACTCAGCAGGTTGACATTTCCACTACTAGGATCAAACGAATAGCCATCCACAGCATTGAGCGGATTCTTGTACCACTGCTCGCCTCCAAGAGAAGCAGTAGGAGCAGTCACCGTATGGCTTGTCGAAGCCCCACCCAACGAATTGGTGGCATTCGCGTTCTGCGTACCGATCCCCAACGAACCCTGCGTTGACGGACCGGCAGTCATGCCAATTGTTCCATTCAAGTACAGATTTCGTTGGACAAACACCCGATATCCGGCTGTGTCTAAGGTCTTGGTCGCGTCTACCGTCAGATCAAGATAATACTTGTCTTGAGTCAGCGTCGTGTTCGTGCTGATAACCGCATTTCCATCTTCTCCGCTTCCAAAAATGTGCGACGGAGAATCGTAGAAATCCGCTAAGGCATCAGGAGCGCCTACCCGGACTAGCCGCCCCATGGTTATGCCTCCTGAATGCCAAATGAATGCATCGTTACCGCTGAAGCCACCTGAGCCTTCGCTGAGATGAAATCTCCAGCGCCCATCACGGCAGACAGGTTCACGAACGTCGTGGACGTAGCATCAACAACCACGTTGTAAACAATCGCATTCGCCACGCCAGCCGTGCCCCCGTTGGGCACCAGATGAATGTCCACCGTGCGGTTGTTTGCACTTGTGTTACACAGCGCTATCTGCTTGACGATCGTCGTCGTACCGCCGGGCACCGTATAGTGAGTTGCCACTGAGTTACCCAATTGTACTGGGTCATGCAACTTCGTTTGAGTCATTGCCATTAGACCATAACCTCCATGTGGAACATTGTTTCCACATCATCAATAGTAGTTTGGAAAGCATTCAACTGAGTGGTAGTCGCATAACTGTACGCTAGAATCTTGTCTTGAACAGCAGCGGAAGTCATGATCGACGTATCATTATCAACAAACGACTCCGACCCGGTTTGAATCGCAGCAACTCCGACACTGTCCAAGGTCAGTGTTCCAGCAACTGTCACGTTATTTGGCAAGCCAACCGTGACTGATGTTCCAACCGTGGACGCTTCCACTTCATTTGCCGTACCGCTCACCGCAGTGATTGCACCACCGGAAGCGATATAGCCGTATGCTTCGATCTTGTCTGCGACGGCCGCGGAGGTCATCATCGAAGTGTCGTTATCCGCGAACGATTCGCCAGAAGTTTGAACAGCAGCCACACCAACACTGTCCAAGGTCAGCGTTCCAGCAATGGTTACATCGTCTGGCAGGCCGATAGTAATAGAACCAGTGGATGCCGAAACGTCAACCTCAGCAGCAGTACCAGAAATGCTGTTAACAACAGCAGCCCATTTCATTCCCTTTGTTTCTACCGAATCAGCGATCAGGGCTTGATTGTTGGAACCAATCGCCAGCCTCGCTGGAGCAGAGGAATTGCGAGCGTAGATGTCACCCTTGGTCGTCAGCGTCGCTTTAAGTGTTGCCGACGCTGTGGTGGCGTAAGCGTAAGCAAGAATCTTGTCTTGAATCGCAGCAGAGGTCATTACCGAGGTGTCGTTATCAACAAACGACTCCGACCCGGTTTGGACTGCCGCTATCCCGACACTATCCAGAGTCAGTGTTCCAGCAATCGTGACATTGTTAGGCAAGCCAACCGTTGCCACGCCGGAAACAATCCCAACCTCAATCTCGTTGGCAGTTCCACCAACAGACGAAATTGTGTTCGCCGTTGTGGAATAGTCGTAACCTTCGATCTTGTCCTGAATCGCAGCAGAAGTCATAACCGACGTATCGTTATCCGCGAACGACTCGCCGGACGACTGAACGGCAGCGATTCCCACGCTATCCACAGTGAGAGTTCCAACAATTGTTACGTCATTGGGAAGACCAATAGCGATAGAACCTGTAGAGGCTGATACCGAAATCTGAGCAGCCGTGCCGGAAATACTATTGACAACGGCTTCCCATTTCACACCCGCCGTTTCACCCGAATCGGCAATCAGCGCGGCGTTGTTTGCGCCTACGCCTACCCGCGTTGGGGCAGATGAAGATCGGGCATAAAGGTCACCCTTAGTTGTTAGCGTTCCCTTTTGGGTTGCATTAGTAACGGTTTCATATCCATATGCGAGGATTTTGTCCTGAATCGCAGCGGATGTCATCACCGAAGTGTCGTTATCGCTAAACGATTCTGATCCAGTTTGAATGGCAGAAATACCGACACTGTCGATGGTCAGAGTGCCGATGGTTACCGCATCGGGAAGACCGATGGTAATGCTTCCAGTCGAAGCGTCTACCTCAACCTCATTGGCCGATCCGGTAAGACTGTTAACGACGTTGGCCCATACCAGCCCAGTGCCAGTACCAGAACTAGCAACAAGTGCTTGATTGTTTGTGCCTACAGCAAGTTTTCCAATAGTATCATCCGCTGTTCCGGCAAGGAGATCGCCCTTGGCGTCGATTGTGGATGCCCGCACTTCATAGCCATCGCGCACCAAAACCCATGCCGTATCGCCAGTCGAATATACTTTTAGAGTATTGTCAGTCGTGTTGTAATGGAAGAACCCACTTGACGTTCCTGATGGGGCAACGTTGCTTTCCGACCATCCGGCAGCATCTGACTCTAGATTGTCAAAGGCGCTATTAAACTGGACGCGGCTAAACGCGTCCAAACTGGATGACCAGTTCGGTAACGAAGTAAATCTGTCTCCAAAGGTAATTGCCATATAGACGCTCCTGAGTAAATACTACACTTTAAGTGGGCAGTGTCTGTCGTACTCTTTCCATATCTGCCGCGGATAATGCTTCATTAAAGACCGCGAAGTGATTGAATTGCCAACCCGGTTCATTATCCGTATGAAAAACAACATCGGTAGTGGGATTCCCCGTCCGAGACGCCAAACTATTTAACGTGTCGTCTTGAACCTCTTGAATTTTTGTCCCGTTCGCATACAGGGTGAGGCTGCTGTTAGACACATCCCGAACAAGCCCAATGTGATTCCACTGTCCGACACGAGACGAGTCGTCCCAATCAACTGTTACCGTACTTCCAACAGCCGATGACAAATCGTGTTGTCCTGTAACTATTCCGATTACATCATCACCATTGAATTTCAACATCAGATTAGGATGTTTGAATACGAAATCATCATTTCCACTATCCATTTTAAACCGTCGATAATTGAATGAGATACTTACCGCATCATCTCGTCCGACCGTCAGATTCGGAGCCATCCCTCCCCCCTCACGGTTCAACTGGAATAAATCCCTATCAACAACCGCAGAATGCTCATACGCATCAGCGGCCTCCCACGCACGATTAACAGTCCACGTTCCACTCTGACTGTCGGTTCCCGTACTCGCAGTAGTGGTATGGGCAGTTAGAACACTTGGCAAAAATGTATAAGTCTTAGTTCCCACAACCGCAATCT
>Ga0315334_10002691_pt1 | contig 11104 bp, 9 predicted proteins | sample M150034915metaG_FD_205555 | JGI IMG/M metagenome (GOLD analysis project Ga0315334, IMG submission 205555) | Ammonia-oxidizing marine archaeal communities from Monterey Bay, California, United States - M1 500m 34915 | ecosystem: Environmental > Aquatic > Marine > Intertidal zone | place: USA... | reverse complement strand
GGGGGTGTCGTAGTCGGGACGGCGGAGGTCGACCATCAGCCGCCACCCCCGCCATCAGAATCGGCGTCGAACGCGTCCAGCACGGCCTCGATCAGGTCCTCACAGTCGACCCGGATGCCCCTGACCATCACCTGGCCCGAGGCATCCAGCACCGGACCACCGGCTTCGCCCGACGAAGGATCGGCCTCCTCCAACCGGTCAAGGGTGTCGCCGGTAAGCCACCGGTGCCACGCCACGCACAACGGAAGGGCGGTCGAACGGGCGTAGCGCTCGGCGGCCAACGGTGCTTCGGGCACCGTACCCTCCATGACCTTCTCCAGGACCCGGGCCACCAAGGGTGCGGCCACGCTGGAGCCGAACCCAGATTCCTCCAGGATGGCCACCATGGCGTGCGTCGGCTCCTCCACCGGGCCGAAGGCGGCGAAGACCGATGTGTCGGCCTTGCCGCGCACCTCGGCGGTACCCGTCTTGGCGGCGATCGGGTACTCGTCCAACGGGAAGTACACGCCGTCGGTGGCCTCGGAGTTGAACGCCCAGTAGGCAGTCCCGTCCTCATCGGCCGTGACCCCGGCGAGCCCCAGCAGTACCCGGGCCCGGAAGCCGGGCAGGATGTCGACGGTGGACAGCGCCCGGGGTCCGAAGGCCCGCACCGTGGTGCCGTCACGGCGTACCACCCGATCCACCACGTTCGGAGCGAACCGCACCCCGCCGTTGGCGAAGGTGGCGAAGGCGTTGGCCAACTGCAGTGGCGTGACCAGGACCTCACCCTGGCCGATGGCGGTGATCACGTTGTCGCCGGTCGACCAGCCCCACTCGGGAAAGGCCACGGGGTTCTGCTCGTGGCGCAACCGACGATTGGCCGGCGTCGGGAGGTAGCCGTCCTGCTCGAACGGCAGGGTGATCCCCGATTCGAGGCCCAGTCCGTACTCCGTCGCCGCGTCCTGGATGGCCGTGTCGGGGTGGCCGGGATTGGTGTAGATCGATTCACCGATCCTGTAGTAGTAGACGTCGCTGGACACCGTCAGGCTTCGCACCAGGTCGACACGGTCGTAGAGTTTCTCTCCGGCGTTGCGGTACCGGCAGCCGGGCGGTGGATCGGTCGGGTCCACGTCACCGCAGGCCCGCAGCACGTAGGCACCGGGATCGTCCCACGGCTCGTCGGCCCTCGGGATGGCACCCGTCCCGAAGACCCCCTCGTGCCAGGCGGCGTGGGCGGTGAACAGCTTGAAGGTCGATCCCGGGGCGTACTCGCCCTGAATGGCCCGGTTGAACATCGGGAGATCGTTGGCCGGGTCGGTCAACTCGGCCCACTGGTCAGGCGAGAATCCGCCGATGGAGTCGTTCGGGTCGTAAGAGGGGTAGGAGGCCATGGCCACCACCGATCCGACCATCGGATCCAGGAGGACCACCGCTCCACCGGGCGCGTCGAAGGGGGGTAGGAGGTGGGTCGGGTCGTTCGGATCCTGATCGGGCTCACGGGCCCGGGCCAGGTGGATGGATCGTTCAAGCTCGCGCTCGACGAGGTACTGGACGTCGACGTCGAGCGACAGAATGATGTCGTCACCGGGTACCGGGGGCATGAACAGGTCGTCGCGCTCGCGCACGATCTCACCCAGGCGGTCGACCTCCACCACCTTGTGCCCGGCCTCGCCGCGAAGGTCGTTCTCGAACATCAGCTCGACGCCAGACTTCCCGATCCGGTCCCGCAGCCGGTACTCCTTGCCCGATGGTGGCCTGCGTTCCCGGAGTTCCATGTCATTCACTGAACCGACCCACCCCAGGACGTGACTGGCCAGGTCGCCGTAGAGGTAAGAGCGAACCGTGCTCTCGGCCACCCGGACCCCCGGGAACCGATCGGACCTTTCCCCGAAGAACACCAGCAACTCCCCACCCACGTCGTGGGCGATGGGCACGTCGTCGTAGGGGCCATAGGACGGGTCCTGCAGACCGCGCTCCACGTCGGACACCTTCATGAGTTGACCGGACCGGTTGATCTCCACCGCGATCTCGGTGAGTATCGCCCGGGTCTCGGCGTCGGTGAATCCGGCCTCGTCCAACTGGTGGCGGTTCATGGTCAGCACGGTGGTGGTCCGGTTCCCGACCATGACACGACCATGCACGTCGAGGATGCGACCCCGCGGTGCGGGCACCGGGATGACCCGGGTGATGTTGCTCCGTGCGGTGGCCACCGCCTGCTCGCTCACCATGACCTGCAGGTACCAGAGTCGGGCGGCCAGAGCGGCGAACATCGAGAGGCCGATGATGGCCAGAACCCGCATCCGATAACGGCTGACGTCGTTCACCCGGCGGCTGACCCTTCGGCGCGCGGGCCGTCAGGGATCGCGATGTCCACCGGGAGCCCACCGGTCACCGCCCATCGCACGACCCTGCTCGTCGGAGCGGCCACCACCACGGTCATCACGGCGGCGATCGATGCCGTGGCCACCAGGTCAACTCCGCCGTCGGTCTGGAGCCCGAACAGTGCTCCCACCCCGGCCGCTCCTACCACACTGACCACCACGGCCCCGGCCAGCCCGGCCAGGGCCAGTGCCCGTGCCCCGTCGACCAGTCGGACCGAGAGGTGGCCTGCCGCGGCGGCCATCGGCGCGAAGACCAGCGCGTGGACGCCCAGCGGTGTGGAACCCACCGAGTCGTGGAGCAGTCCGGCCAGGAAGGCCACCGTGGCGCCCCGCTCCGGACCACCGTGGAATCCGGCCAGCACCGACACCAGCAGCAGGTACTCAACGGACACCCCGTCGAACCGGATCTCGTCGAACAACGTGGCCTGGAGGGTCACCCCGGTCAGGAGCAGCGCCAGGACACGGAACCGACCGGTCATCGCGACCGCTCCCCCGGATCCAGGAGCACCGACGGATCGAATAACCGTTCCTCGGCCACCAGGACCACGTTCAGGAAACTCAGGTTCTCCAGCGACGCCGCCGGCTCGATGACGATCTCGCGCAGGAACTCGCTTCCATCACCCGGATCCAGGACCCGACCCACCGGGATATCGGCCGGGAACCGGCTCCGACCGCCCGAGGTCACCACAACCTCGCCGGCCTCGACCACCGCGTCAGCCCGGACGCCGGCGTCGATCACCAGAAAGCCGGTCCGTCCGCCACCTCGGGCCAGGCCCTCGTCCTGGGAGCCGACGAGCCTGACGCCGACCCGGAAGTCGGGGTGGGTGACCAACCGGACCACCGCCCGTGCCCGATCCACGGATTCCAGACGACCGACCAGCCCGGCACCGGTGACCACCGGCATGCCTTCGGCGAGGCCGTCGTCGCTGCCCTTGTCCACCTCGATGGTATGGGTGGCAAAGTTCCCAGGAGGCGTTCCCATGATGCGGACGACCACGGTCTCCAGATCAGCGAAGCCGATGTCAACCTCTCCCAGCAGGCGTTCCAGGAGCTCGCCGTCAGCCTCGGCCGCGAGGCGCCGGCCCCGCATCCGGGCCAACTCGTCGGCCAGGCGTTCGTTCTCGGCCCTCAGTTCGTCGTAGTCGAGCAGACCGTGCCACGCCGAGCGGGCCGGTGAGACGACCCGGTCGGTGACCGACCGCAGCGGCTCGATGATGTCGCGTACCCCTCGCTGGAAGGCCTCCAACGGCTCGACCCCGCGGTACTGCAGCGTGAGCAGCGTGAGGGCTGCGGCGATCAGGATCAGCAGGGTGGGCCGGGGAGATCCCGTGGGCCGAGGGGCCGTCACGGTCCGCTACTCGGTGGAGTCGCCGAAGATCATGTCTCCGAAGCGGGAGAACTCCTCGAGCACCGCGGTGGCCCCCATGGCCACGACTCGCAGCGGATCAGGGGCCATCCACACCGGCATGCCGGTCTCCACGCGGATCCGGTCGGCCAGTCCGATGAGCAGGGCGCCGCCACCGGCCAGGGTAATCCCACGGTCCATGATGTCGGCGGCCAGCTCCGGCGGCGTCCGATCCAGGGTGACCTTAACCGTGTCGATGATGGCCGACACGGGCTCTTCGAGGGCCTCGCGGATCTCCCGGGTGGTGAAAACTGCCGCCTCGGGTAGGCCGGAACGCAGCCCCCGCCCGCTGGCCGCGGCCCGGATCTCCTGGGTGAGGGGGTGGGCCGATCCCAACCGGATCTTGATGTTCTCGGCCGTGCGGTCGCCGACGTCGACGCCCTTCTCCTTCTTCAGGAACTGCTTGACGGCATCGTCCATCTCGTCGCCACCGACCCGGATGGACTGGGCGGCCACCACGCCACCGAGAGAGATGACCGCCACCTCGGTGGTACCCCCTCCGATGTCGACGATCATCGATCCGGTGGGCTCGGCGACCGGCAGGCCGACCCCGATGGCGGCCGCCATGGGCTCCTCGATGATGTATGCGGGAGGACGGGCGCCGGCGTACTCGGCGGCCTCCTGGACGGCGCGTCGCTCCACGCCGGTCACCCCCGATGGGACGCAGATCACCATCCGGGGCTTAGCCCACCTGCGGTTGTGGACCTGTTGGATGAAGTAGCGGAGCATCTTCTCGCAGACCTCGAAGTCCGCTATGACGCCGTCCTTGAGGGGACGTACGGCCCGGATGTGGTCCGGGGTTCGGCCGATCATCCGCTTGGCCTCGTCACCGACGGCCAGCAGGTTGCCGTCCAGCGCGTTGACCGCCACCACGGAGGGCTCGTCCAGCACGATGCCCTCCCCACGTACCGAGACCAGCGTGTTGGCCGTGCCCAGGTCGACCGCGATGTCGCGGGAACCGAACACGGGCCGACGGGCCGGTCGGCCCGGACTCTGTGGGGTGTCGGCCATCGCCCGGGGGCTCCGTCGGTCGTCGGGTCGGTCGACCTGTCCGCAGGCAGGTCAGATCCGGAGCGAAGTGCCCCGGGACTAACGGGAACGTAACGCGTTCGTCAACAAAATGCCACTCTCCGCGTACACCCGACCACTGACCGCGTGCATCGGAAGCCGAGTCGACTACAGACCGGGAAAGAAGATCCCGATCTCGCGCTCGGCGGACTCATCGGAGTCCGAACCGTGGACCAGGTTCTCGGTCACCACCAGGCCGAAATCACCACGGATGGTGCCGGGCGCCGCCTCACGGGGATTGGTGGTGCCCATCATGGAACGGACCACGGCGAAGGTGTCCTCCGGGCCCTCGATGACCAGCACCATGGCCGGTGACCGGGACATGAAGGCCACGAGATCATCGTAGAAGCCCTTGCCCACGTGCTCTTCGTAGTGGCGGGCCAGCGTGTCGGCTTCCAGGTGGCGGAGTTCGGCCGCGGCGACGGTGAGGCCCCGATGCTCGAAGCGGCCGATGATCTCCCCGACCAGGCCGCGCTCCACGGCGTCGGGCTTGCAGATGACGAGGGTTCTGTACATGGTTGGAAGGCTACGTCCGACACGGCCCGGACGATCCTCGCGACGATGTCCGTCCGTCACTCCGCATCGAGCGGATCGGTCTCCTCCATCAGGCCGGCGAGAGCCTCACGGGCCGCCGATAGCACGTAGAACGAGCCGGTCACGAGCACCACGTCAGCCTCATCGGCCACCGAGACGGCGAGCCGCACCGCGTCCACGGCATCAGGCACCACCTCGACCTCCATACGTCGCTGACGGGCCAGGGTCGCCAGGTCGGCAGCCGGCACGGCCCGGGGCGACGGTGCGGTACACGCCACCACCAGGTCGGGCGCCATGGCCACCAATTCATCGAACACCTCGGCGGGCTCCCGTGGCCCGAGCGTCCCCACCACCACGATGCGGCGGGCTGCCGGGAAGACCACCGACACCGTGGCGGCCATCGCGCGTACGGCCTCCGGATTGTGGGCGCCGTCGAGCACCACCAACGGTTCGGCGCACGCCACCTCGAGACGGCCGGGAATGCGGACCGATCCGAACCCCTCGGCCACCACGTCGTCTCCCAACGGAGCCTCCAGGAACGCCTCGGCTGCAGCGAGGGCGACCACCGCGTTGTCGGCCTGGTGGTCACCGTGCAGGGGCAGAAAGACCTCGTCGTGAGATCCGGCCGGCGTCCACAGGTCGATCAGCTGTCCGCCCACAGCCCGCTCGGCGGACCGCACGCCGAACTCGACTCCCCGTTCCAGCAGCGGATCGGGTCCCTCGGCGGTGAAGACCGCCCGGAGGTCGATGGAGGTCTCCCCTAGCACCAGCGGACGACCGGCCCGAATGATCCCCGCCTTCTCGGTGGCCACATCCCGCCGCCAGTCCCCCGATCCGTCCGTGTGGTCCCGCCCGATGTTGGTTACCACCGAGACGTCCGAATCGATGACGTTGGTGGCGTCGAAGCGACCCAGCAGCCCGACCTCGACCACTGCGGCATCCACCGCCTCGTTGCTGAACCACAGCAGGGCCGCGGCGGTCAGCAGCTCGAAGTACGACGGTCGCTCGGGCGCCGCCCCGGCATACCGCTCCAGGTCGGCCACCAACTCGGCGAACGCCTCCTCGGTGATCCACTCCCCGTCCATGGTCAGCCGTTCACGGACCGTGTCGACGTGCGGGCTGAAATAGCCTCCCACCCGGAGCCCGGCCGCCGCCAGTAGCGCCGACACCATGGCCGCCACCGAGCCCTTGCCGTTGGTGCCTGTGACGTGCACCGTTCGCACGTCGACCTGCGGCTGGCCCATCACCCCGACGAGGCCCCGTATGGCATCCAGGCTCAGGCCGTGGATTCGTCCGGCAGCCGCCTCGAGGTTGACGTGGCTGTCCAGAAAGCGCAGCGCACTTCGCAGGTCGTGGACGGTGGTCTCCGTCATGGGGCTTGAGGCCGGAACGGCCTGGTCAGGAGGCGGCGCGGTCGGGCTGCTCGGCCGCGCGCGGCAGCACCGTCGGCGCTGAGTGCCCCTGCACCGCCTCGAGGTCGACCACCACGCGGCCCGCCTCGTCGTCGCCCGGCAGTTCGTACATCACGTCGAGGAGAACCTCCTCGAGAATGGCTCGCAGGCCACGGGCACCGGTTCCACGATCGAGCGCACGGGTGGCGATTGCCATCAACGCGTCGTCGGCCACTTCGAGCTCGATGTCCTCGAACTCGAACAGGCGTTGGTACTGCTTGATCAGAGCGTTCTTCGGCTCGACCAGGATCTTGACCAACGCCTCGACCTCCAGTTGGGCGACCGCGCCCACCACCGGAAGCCGACCGATGAACTCGGGAATCAGGCCGAACTTGATGAGGTCCTCGGGTCGGACGTCGGAAAACAGCGCGCCCACGTCCTTGTCCGCTGGCGAACGGACGTCGGCTCCGAAGCCCACACCGGCACCCCCCTGGCGGGACTCGATCACCTTCTCGAGGCCGGCGAAGGCCCCACCGCAGATGAATAGGATGTTCGTGGTGTCGATCTGCAGGAACTCCTGGTGCGGATGCTTCCGCCCACCCTGGGGTGGCACGGCCGCCGAGGTGCCCTCGAGGATCTTCAGCAGCGCCTGCTGGACGCCCTCGCCGGACACGTCCCGGGTGATCGACGGGTTCTCGCTCTTTCGGGCCACCTTGTCGATCTCATCGATGTAGATGATCCCGGTCTCGGCCTTCTTGATGTCGTAGTCGGCGGCCTGGATCAACTTCAGGAGGATGTTCTCTACGTCTTCGCCGACGTACCCCGCCTCGGTTAACGCCGTGGCGTCCGCGATGGCGAACGGGACGTTGAGCATGCGGGCCAGCGTCTGGGCCATCAGTGTCTTGCCGCTACCCGTGGGACCGATCAGCAAGATGTTGGACTTGGCCAACTCGACGGCCTCGCCCGACACGGCGGGCGCCGCGACGGTTCGCACCCGCTTGTAGTGGTTGTACACGGCTACCGAGAGGATCTTCTTGGCCCGGTCCTGACCCACGATGTAGTCATCGAGAAAGGCGTAGATCTCCCTGGGGCGGGGCAGCTCGCCGGTCGGGGTCTCGGTGGGCTCGGAGAGCTCCTCCTCGATGATCTCGTTGCAGAGGTCTATGCACTCGTCGCAGATGTAGACACCGGGACCGGCGATCAGCTTCTTGACCTGCTTCTGCGTCTTCCCACAGAACGAGCACTTGAGGAGTTCGCCCTCACCGAACTTCGCCATGACCCCCCGATCGATCCCTCGTGTCCACGTGCGCTCCCGGACGACCTATTCGACGACGGCGATCGGGCCGCTGTTGTCGGCCAGGTTCCGCTGATCGATGACCTCGTCGATGACCCCGTAGGTCACGGCCTCGGACGCGGTCATGACGAAGTCGCGATCAGTGTCTGCGTGAATCTTCTCTGCGTCCTGACCGGTGTGGTGGGCCAGAATCTGCTCCAGTTGGCTCTTGAGCCGCTGGATCTCCTTGGAAGCCAACTCGATGTCGGACACCTGGCCCTCGGCTCCGGCATACGGCTGGTGGATCAGCACCCGTGAGTGGGGCAACGCCAGGCGCTTCCCGGGCGTCCCGGCGGCCAGCAGGACGGCGGCCGCCGATGCGGCCTGCCCGAAGCAGATCGTCGTGATGTCCGGCTTGATGTACTGCATCGTGTCGTAGATGGCGAACAGCGAATTGATGTCCCCGCCCGGCGAGTTGATGTAGAGGCTGATGTCCCGATCGGGGTTCTCCGACTCGAGGTGCAGCAACTGGGCGCAGACCAGGTTGGCGATCGTGTCGTCGATCGGCGTCCCGATGAAGACGATGTTCTCCTTGAGCAGGCGGGAGTAGAGGTCAAAGGCCCGCTCACCCCGGTTGGTCTGCTCAACCACCGTGGGCACCAGGTAGTTCTGCACCCGCATGGCCGCCAGGCCTCCCACGCCGGGAACCCCCGGGCTCGAATTGCCGGTGCTGCAGGTCTGGGTCACTCCGGTCATCCCGCTCACTTTTCCTCATCCCCGTCCGGGGCCGAACCAATAGTTTCCCCCACCTCGTCGTCGGTGATGGGGATGGCTTCCTCGGGCTCCTCGTCGGGTTCAGGTGGCTCCAGGAGTGCCCGGTCCACCGCATTGCCGTCCTCGTCCACGATCTCGGCCCGCTCGAACACCCAGTCGAGGGCCGCCTGCTTGCGGATGTCGGCCCTGACCTCCAGCAGCCGACCCGATGTCGTCAGGGCTTCGCGGATGCCCTCGGCCTCACCACCGGTCTGGTCGGCAAGCATCCTGAGGTACTCCTCCAGTGCGTCCCCATCACCACTCATACCCTCGGCGTCGGCCACGGCACGCAGGCCCAGGTCGATCCGGGCGGCGAGCTCCGCGCCTTCGCGGAGTTCCTCGCGCATGGTCGTCAGATCACGCCCCATGGCCTCCATGTATGCCGCGAAGTCGATGCCCTGGGAGCTCATCCGCATGGCCATGTCATTGATCCGACCGTCGATCTCGATCTCCACGAGGGCCGGCGGGATGTCCACTTCGATGAGGTCGGCAACGGCCTGAGCAACCCGGTCGCGAGCCATCATCCCAGCCTGACCACGTCGCATCGCGGTGATGCGGTCCCGTAGATCGGTGGTCAACTCGTCCAGGGTGTCGAACTCGGAAGCGTCGGCGGCGAAGGCATCGTCGGCCTCGGGAAGCACCCGAGTCTGGACGGCCTTGACCTCGATGCGGAACGACAACGTGGCCTCATCCTCCTCGGGATGGTCGGCGTCGAACTCGAGGGTGTCGCCCGCCGAGGCACCTCGCAGGTTCTCGTCGATCTCGGGAACCACCGCGCCGGTACCCACCTCGTAGAGGTAGTCCGAGGTGGTCAACCCCTCCGCGGCCTCACCGTCGACCGTGCCCTCGATGTCGATGGTGACCTGGTCACCGTCAACGGCCGGACGCTCCGCTTCGACGAGGGTGGCGTGCTGGTTCCGTATGGCGTCGAGCTGCTCCTGGACGTCGTCGTCGGAGGCCTCGATGGCCTGAATCTCAAGCCGGAGCGAACCGTGACCGGCCACCGTCGCCCGGGGGCGAACCGGCACGACCGCATCGAAGGTCAGTGGTCCCGCCTCCTGGCCGCCGGTGATCTCGATCTCCGGCCGGTCGATGGCGTCGACCTCGTGTTCCACGAGGGCCCGGCCGTAGTAGTCGGGCAGGGCTTCCTGCATCGCCTCCTGACGACCTGCACCAACGCCGATGCGGGCCTCTAGGAGCTTGCGGGGTGCCTTGCCGGGCCGGAAGCCGGGAAGCCGGACCTCCTTGGCGATGCGCCTGAAGGCGGCGTCGACGGCGACGTCGAACTCGGTCTCATCGACGGCGACCGTCAACTTGACGCGGTCGCCGTCAAGGGTTTCCAACGTGGTGTCCACAGTGGCCGGAGTGTATCGGCGACCCTCTGGCGGCCACCCGGCACCCGGCCCGTCCGACCTCCTGCGTGGACCACCCGAAAGGGCCGGGCGCCGGGTCAGGCCAGGCGATCGATGATGAGGGCCAGATCGTCCTCAGTGGTGCGCGGGTTCACGATGCAGAACCGCAGCGCCGGAGCGCCGTCGACCTCCGTCGGGAGGACCAGCGCCGTCCCGTCGTCGACGAGTTCCCGGGACCACGCGTCGTACCGGGCCTGGTCCCACCCGGCCCGACGGAAGACCAGCACCGACAGGCCGGCCGGCATGACCAGATCCAGGTGGGGGGCGGCGACAATCATGGCCTCGCCGGCCCGGGTCACCTCGAGGGTGCGTTCCACCGCTTCGACGTAGGCCCGGGTGCCGTGCACGGCCAGTGAGAACCAGAATGGGAGGCCCCGGGCCCGTCGGGACAGGAAATGCCCGTAGTCCGTCGGGTTCCAGTCACCGCTGTCGTTGATCGGGTCGAGGTAGCCGGCGTGCTGGGCGTGGGCGATCCGGGCGATCTCGGGGTTCCGGTAGAGCAGCGCGCAGCAGTCAAACGGCGCAAACAACCACTTGTGGGGGTCGACGATGACCGAGTCGCACCGGTCGATGCCGACGAACTGGTGTCGGACCGACGGGGCGACCAGTGCAGCGGCGCCGTAGGCACCGTCAACGTGGAACCAGCAGCCGTGCTCGGCGGCCGCATCGGCCACCTCGTCCAGGGCGTCGACCACACCGAGGTTGGTGGTGCCCGACGTGGCGACCACCGCGAACACCTCGGTTCCGTCGGGCCGGCCGTCGATGGCCGCCCGGACGCCGTCCCCCCGCAGTCGCCGGTCCTCGTCGGTCCCCGACAGTAGAAGGTCCACGTCAAGCACCCGGGCAGC
>Ga0315334_10002688_pt1 | contig 11111 bp, 8 predicted proteins | sample M150034915metaG_FD_205555 | JGI IMG/M metagenome (GOLD analysis project Ga0315334, IMG submission 205555) | Ammonia-oxidizing marine archaeal communities from Monterey Bay, California, United States - M1 500m 34915 | ecosystem: Environmental > Aquatic > Marine > Intertidal zone | place: USA... | reverse complement strand
TGCTACTTCACTATTCAACATTAAATTTGCTCCATCCCTATAACCAAGAGATTTTATTACAGTTACCGCTAATTCGCTTCCACGTTCAGGTTTTAAATCATTATACGTTGTTGGTTTAAGATATGCTTGAAAATCAGATGAGAAAAATTGGTACGAATTATCTTGCCTTGGTGTGACTATCACATATGTAAAATGATTTATTGCTGTTGATACAACACTTCCTTCAAATTTTTCATAATATTCCTTTAGATCGGTTCCACCACCAGCAAAACTTAGTCTTAATGGTGAGGCTCCTAATAACATGTATTTTCACTTGTTTTCAAAATAATTTTATGATAATAATTAACGTTTTGATTAACTCATATGAAGAAATTTTCATTATAAATTTTCATAATATTTTAGATAGTTCTACGTGTGTTTATACGACAGTTTTATTATTAATTAATCGAACACTATTCATACACGAATATTTTATAATTTAATTATTGAAGATTGATATAAAAAAATCAGAAAATAACACGGGTTATAGCAATCCAAGAATTTCGATAGGAATACCGGTATATAATGGTGAGAAATTTATTCGTAAATGTATAGAATCCGTTTTACAGCAGACATACAAAAATTTTGAATTAATAATTTCAGATAACGCATCAACAGATTCAACGCCTGATATATGTAAAGAATTTTTGGAGAAGGACAATAGAATTACTTTTGTAAGACAGAATGAGAATATGGGGCCAAACTGGAATTTTAATTTTCCATTAGAAAAAGCTAATGGAGAATACTTTGTTTGGGTAGTGGTGGATACAATTATTTCACCAGAATTCATAGAAAAAAATATTTCTGTACTTGAATCACAGGATAAAGCAGTTGGTTGCATTAGTAAAATAAAAATTGATGAAAGTTATAATGATAAATTTGAAAATGAGAAAAAATTACTAAAAAAATTTGGTATAGTATATCGACCATCTAATGCCTTCGGTGGTGAAGGTGTATTAGAAATAACTGGGAGTTATATGGAAAGAATTAGAAAATATTTAAAGCATTTTCCATGGCATATGATGTTGGCAGTATATAGAACCAAGGAATTAAGAGAGTGTTCTATTCATGATTTTTTTATAGGTTGGGATGCTACTACTGTCTTGAATATTTTGAAACACGGTGAAATTAAAGTAGTAAACCAATTTCTATTACAAAGTTTTCCTTCTGGTGAATCTTCTGAAGGAATGATGCAGTTGACACGCAAATTTGCTAAAAGCAATACAGCACGAATTTTCCCTTTTTATCCATTAACAAAATGGTGTGTCAAAAATCTTGGTTGGAAGATTTTTTTTAGAAACATTGATCATTTTTTAAGACTTGGTTTAGATGGGTTTATTCTACAAATTGCATCTATTAAAAAGTAAAAACACTTGACGATTAATTCTCATTTTTTTGCAATAATGGATTTCTCCAAAGATCATTTATTGTAACATATTTCACAAATTTACTTCTTCCCATTCTATTATTTCCATATTCATTCGTAAAGTCTTTTAGAAATTTATGGTGTTCCTTAGAAAATCTAAATTCTATCCAAGTTGGTTTTTCAAATAGAAAATCTTCCAATGAGCGATTATCACTTTCTAACCATTTTTTAATATCATATCTAAAAAGATACATTGGAATTATATCCAAACTTTCTTCTACCATAATGTTATGTAATCTTCCTTTACAATATTTTTCAATTTCTTTGAATTCTTTTTCTTTTTCAATTCCAAGATTTTTTGATCTAAAAATTTCATTAGCAAGATTAAAGGTATATTCTGCCCACTCATTCATACATTCAGATGTTATTACAGAACCATAATGATTAAGTAAATTGGTACCGTCTTCTCCATCTAACAGTTTTTGATAATTTTCATCTTTTTGGTAATATGCCTCAATTTCTTCTGGTGAATCCCAAAGTTCATCTTGTGCCGAATTTGTAAATTTTTTGAAAACATTTTGTACTTTGGAATCAGATTGATCTATTCTATCCAATTGATTGTAATATAATTGAAAAATATCTATGTCATTATCTCGGAAAAATTTGATAAGTGGTCTAAATGCATTTCCCTTGCTGTTTAACCAGACAATAAATGAATTAATACGAATAGACATGTAATCATCAAAAGTTAAAGTGTTAGAACCAACTACAATTTCTTCTGTTTCGATGACTTTTTTTCCAGTACTTAATTTTGCAAAATCCAATGCTAAAACTCTAAATTTAGTTTTAAAGTCCCATTTTTTTCGTTCTCTTGGAGTAGCAAGTTCTGATCCCATAAGCAACATCAGGGAAAATGTTTTAACAAAATCTATTTTTGCATTAACTAAACCTTTGATTGTGTTTAAATGACTTTGATATGTTTCACCAGGTAATCCTACAATAACTTCTGAAAATGTACTCAGATTGGACTGATTAATGACTGGGGCAAGTGACATCATAGTATCGAGACTAATATTATCACGTTTTACATTAGTTAAGACATTTTCATCTAATGACTGAACAGACATGGAAAGCAATAATGTTCCATCTAAAATTTTAATTGCCTCAATCACTCTTTCTTTTCTATTTTTACCAGTACTAGCTACAATGTATTTGGGCCATTGAAGTTTTGTTTGCAGTTCACGAATAGTTCGACATATATCTAAATCCTGTTCATACATTCCAAAATTTAGGTCACTAATGTACAAGTTGTGTGTTGATTCTGGAATATTATTTCCAATGTACTGGAGTTCCCGTTTTATTCTTTCAACACCAAAAGAATTAACCTTATTTACATCAGCTTTTCCATCTGTACAAAATGTACATGAAAACGGACAACCACGATTGGTTTGAAGCATAGGAATAAGTTTTCCATCAAAGAATTTATCCATTAAACCAGAAGTATAAGGAGATGGAATTTCATCTAATTCCTTTATTCTTGCTGCAGGATTTGAATATTGTAGATTCCCATTTATGTCTCTTGAAATAACACCGTCAATTGGTGTTTCAGATATTATATTGTGAATTGCTTCTTTAGACTCACATTCTAAAACTCGTTCTACAATACTTGCAAAACTTAATTCGCCTTCAACTGGAATATACATATCAGCCTGTGGATACTGCTTCATGAATTCATGTTGTGAAGGCATATCCAAAGGAAAATTTGGTCCACCCCAAACAGTTACTGCAAAAGGATTAATTTTTTTCAGCATCCCAAATAATTCAGCGCCAACTTTATGATTCCAACAATAATTACTTAATCCCAAAATATCTGGAGGATTATCATTAATTGCCTTATCTAATTCATCAATGTATTTGAATAAAGTTATTTCAATTCGGTCTCCAAATTGTTTATTACAATATGATGCTATGAAACCAACATTAAGAGGGAAAACTTCAGTTGCAAGAGATACAGTATTGTAAGTTAGATCCGCTAAAAATATTCTAATTTGGCTATCCAATAAATCGTTGGAAGTATAATATGATATATTACTTTCTGAATGTAATTAATCAAAATATGCATCAATCAGTTACAAGTAATTTTTGCATGGTTTTATAAGAAAATTAGTTTTAAGAGACTTTTTAAATTTTATAGGTATTCTTAAAACAATATATCATATTTCTACAGAAAGTTCTAAAGTATCTTAGGTTCAGGTAAACCAACTATTATTTTTCCTTTAAATCCACTTTTTCGAATTTTTGGAATAATGCTGTCAGCAAGATGCCAAGATAATAACAAACCATAATCTGGTTGTTCTTCAACCAATTTTTCATCATCTACAACTTCAATATGAGTTCCTGGAGTATATTTTCCAATCTTTAAATTACTTTTTTCTGTTACATAATCTAATATTTCTGAAGTGATGTTGCAGTAATTCAAGACAGTAGTTGAACGACCAGGTGCACTAATACCTACAATCTTTTTATTTTGTGATTTTAGTTCTAATAAGAGAGATAACAATGTTTCTTTATTTTCAGAAACTTTCTCAGCAAATTTTTTCCATGTTTCTAAAGAATGAAGATTTTCTTCTTCTTCATCTTTGAGAATTTTATTTACAGAATCAGAAACATGATATTTTCCTTTTAATGAAGCATATGCTCTAATTGAACCTCCCTGTGCATGAATAATTTCAGCATCAAATAATTCCATTTCATACATTTCAAACAATTTTACAAGTTGTTTTAATCCATAATATCGAAGATGTTCATGGTATATTGTATCATATTCTAATTTTTCTAAAATATGTTTTAAATATTGAGATTCAGAAACAAAAACTCCATCATCTTCTAAAAGTAATTTTATTCCCTTCATAAACGAATCAAGTTCTTTTACATGAGCAAAAACATTTGTTGCAGTAATAACCTTAGCTTTTCCATTATTAGATAAAATTTCTTTTGCTACTGATTCATTAAAAAAATTATTTATGATAGGCACACCTTTTTCCATAGCGGTTTTTGCTACACTAGAAGGGTCAACACCTAAAACTTTTGTGCCACAATTTGAAAAAAAGGAAAGTAGAGTCCCATCATTACATGCAACATCTATCACTAAATCGTTTGAATTAAGATTAAAAACATCAAAAATATGTTTTGCAAAAGATTCAAGATGGTTTTTGAATGCTAGGCTGATACCAGAGGTATAAACATAGTCTATGAACATAAGATTTGGATTTACTGCAATACCTGACTGGATTAATCCACAAGAATTACAGAAAAACAATTCGAGTGGAAAAACTGGATCTTTTGTACCAAATTGCTCTTTAGTTACAAAATTTAGGGGTGGGGGATGCATTCCTAAATCTAAAAACTTGGTTAAATTGTCACTTGAGCATATATAGCATTTCATTAATAATGAACATTAAAATTAATTTATAAATTATTCATTACATGTTAAAAATTCTTGTATTAGGTGGAAGTGGGTTAATTGGAAATAAAATTCTCAAAAAATTCAAAAATCAATTTGATATAATTTCAACACATAGTAATAATCCACCATCAAACAATATTCATTCAATAAAAATTTCATTACCAGATGATTTGTTAGTATTGAAAAATCTAATAGAAAAAGAGAAGCCAGACGTAGTTATTAACGCTATGGCTTATTCTAATTTAGATTTTTGTGAGGATCATAAAAAAGATACATTTCTACTCCATGTTGAAATGACTGAAAAAATTTCTTCAATTTGTGAAAATAATGTTTCAAAGATAATCTTTATTTCTACAGATTATGTTTTTGATGGAAAACAAAATGAAAAATATAATGAAGATGATGAACCTAATCCCATAAATTATTATGGACATACCAAAGCCCTAGCAGAAAAAATTGTATTAAAAAATCCTAATAATGTAGTTCTTAGAACATCACTAGTTTATGGATATGGAAAACGTGTAAGATTTATGAAATATGTTCTTGATAGTCTGAAAAATGGAAATGAAGTTTTTGCGTATAATGATATCTTTAACAGTGCAACAAATTTAGATGAATTTGTTGAATCTATTGAAAAAGTAATTGAAAAAAATGCTAACGGAATTTTTCATACATCTGGTTCTACTTGTGTTACAAGATATGATTTTGCCAAGATTATAGCAAGAAAATTTGGCTTTGATGAATCATTGATAAAATCTATTTCAATTAAAGAATCAAAAGTCAAAGCAAAAAGACCTGTTAAACCATGTTTGAATAATTCAAAATGTAGTAAAATTTTAGGGTATAATTTTAGCAATATCGAACTAGGTGTCTTAAAAGTATTAAACGAAATTAAAAATGTCTGATTACTTTTTTGAGAATTATTTTAATCAAATAGATAGATTTTATTTGAGAGTAAATTAGAGTAGTTTATGAAAATTTTATTTGTAAATTATAGTGTGGGAGGATATGCCGGAGACGCGTTCCAAATGATTACTATTGTTAAAGGGCTAAAAAAAATTGGTCATGAGATTACAATTGCCACTACAGATGGGGATGGATATTTTTATGATAAGAAAAGAAGTGAGCTCTATGCCCCAATTAGAAAAAAATTACTTGATGGAAGAGGAAGGACTATTGAAATTGATGGAATGTCGGTATACCCAATTCATTGTATTTCTTCAAAATTTGGGATGTATTGTCCATCAGCTGCAAAGGAAGCAAAGAAAATTATCAAAAAATATGATTTGGTATACATCATTAATTGGTATTATCATTTAGGGATGGTTTTTTCAAAAATTGCTCATGAGTATAAAGTTCCATTTATTGTTGGTCCAATGGCATCATTACAAGCATATGCACGCAAGATGAAGAAGAAACAAAAATGGGTTGCTGATAAAATGTATACTAATGAAATGCTAAAAAATGCAGATGGTTTTCATTGTGTAGGAAATCAAGAAAAAGAATCTCTCTTAAAATTAGGAGTAAACTCAGATAAGATCAATATTGTAAATAATGGGATTAATCTTAAAAATTATCAAACTAAGGAAAAAACACAAATTTTAGAAAAAAATGGAATTAAACTAAAAGATAATCCATATTTACTTAACATAGGTAGGATTGATCCAAAAAAAGGAATAGATCTTTTGCTTTTAGTATTTTCACAATTAAACAAGAAATACAAAAATTTGATGTTGGTTATTGTAGGAACAGGGCCAGAAGATTATGTTAAAGAGATGACTGATTTGGCAGTAAAATTAGGAATTTGGGATCATGTAAAATTTACTGGTTATGTAACTGAAGAAGAAAAAACAGAACTTTTGAATTCAGCAAAGTTGTTTGTTGTTACCTCATATTCTGATGTTCATACAACGACAGCAATCGAAGCAATGGCAGTGGGCATACCAGTGGTGATTACCAAAGCCAGTGATTTTCCTGAGATTGATTTGTATGAAGCAGGTTTTACAGTAGAAAGTTCCCAGGAGTCAATCTATAATGCCATTGTAAAACTATTAGATAATGAAGAAAAAATCCAGGTATTTTCTAAAAATGCAAAGAAATTAGTTAATGATAAATTCCTTTTAGAAAATCAAATAGTAAACTATGAAAAAATGTTCATGAATACTATTCACCAAAAATTAAAACCTTAAAAATAAGACAGGCTTTTTCTGAAAATCATCAAATATAAGAGTGATTTATTTTCAATTCTTTTGATTAATAATGAATATACTTGCAATTGGTGCACATTGGGATGATATTGAACTAGGCTGTAGTCTAACCCTAAAGAAACTAAAAGAAAAGGGTCATGAAATTTTTACGGTTGTTGTATGTAGTTCTCAATATGGAAAAAATGAGGATGAAGGAATGAAAGAAGATGATGCACTAGAATGTGGATTAAAATCATTTGATATTATAGGGGCAAATTATATTCCCACTGAAAAAGAGCCCAACAGTAAATTGGTGTACAACAAGAAGATAATGCAAGACATGGAGATAATAGCAAGTAATAAGAAGATTGACTGTGTATTTACTCATTGGTTTGGTGATGTAAATACGGATCATAAAATAACTTGGGAAATATCTCGAACTGCATTTAGAAATGTGAAAAATTTTTTCATGTATCAATCTAATTCTTATAGTGATAATGTAAATTCATTCAAGCCAAATTACTATTTTAGTTTTAGTAATGAAGAATATAAGATAAAAGAAAAATTACTATCTCAGTATATCAATGAATGGAATCGTAGAAAAGATAGATGGTCAAGAGAAATTTTTGAACGAGAGCGTTATTGGGGACATATTTCAGGAAATGATTATGCTGAGGGGTTTCAAACGGGAAAACTTGTAGATTTTTTTGTATGAAGGGAAATAAAAGAATATGATTAGTGAATATAGAAATATTGGAGAAAATTGTAAAATTGGTGAGAATGTAAATTTTCTAGGAAACGTAGACATTGGTGATAATTGTAAAATTGGAAATAATGTATGTCTAAATTCAGTCCATATTGATCATAATTCAGTCATTCAAGATAATTCCATTATAGGCTATGATACAATTACTGGACACTATTATGAACAAGAAAAAATGAAGAAGAGTAAAAATAGTTCTGATGAACCACAGTTCCATATAATTATTGGAAAAAATGTTCTAATCAGAAGTGGGGTTGTAATTTATTTCGATGTAAATATTGGCAACAATTGCTGGATTAATCATAACGCAATAATTAGAGAGAATGTAAACATCTCAGAAAATTCCACTATTGGTTCAAACACAATTTGTGAAAATAATGTTTCGATAGGAGACAAATGTGTAATTCATAATAACACTATGATTTGTGCTGAAACCTTGATTGAATCATGTGTATTCATTGGGCCTGGTGTATCATTTACAAATAATTCCCCAATTGGTCACTTGCGAGATGTGCCATCAACAATTAGAGGTGCAAAATTACGTTTTGGATGTGCAATAGGTGGGGGTGCTACAATTTGTCCTGGAATTGAGATTGGTCAAGAGTCTATTATTGCTGCAGGGGCTGTGGTCACAAAAGATATTCCTTCACGAATTATTGTAGCTGGTAATCCTGCAAAAAAAATTAAGGATGTAGAGAATGAAAGTTTCATCAAAGAGGATGTCTGTAAAGAATATGACTTGTCACAAAAGCAGATTTGATGTAAGAATGTATTTATTGATAGTTAATCATCCTAACTTTAAAATATTATAAATTTACCGTTAATTTTTTGCAATATACCAATTAAGCGTTAATTCTAATCCTTTATTTATTGAAATTTTTGGTTTCCAACCAAGTTTTTTAATTTTAGAACAATCAGATACAACATTTTTGATATCATTTTTTCTTAATTTTTTCTTATCTACAATAATAGGATTTTTTTTTCCAGATAACTTTTTTAAAATATTACAAATCTCTTGAATTGAATAACTTCTTTCTGAGCCTACGTTGTATGTGTTAAAACCTTTTAGATTTTTCATCACAGTTTGAAATGCCCTTATAACGTCATCTATGTAGACGAAATCTCTTTTAGGGAATAAATTTCCAATTTTTATAGGTCTATTTGATAATAGTTGCGTTATAATTCTGGATTCAACTTTGTATTCAGAATTTTTTGGACCATATGTAGAAAATAATCTTAAAACGGAAATATTCAAACCATAAGATTTTGAATACGTTTCGCAAAGTTTCTCTCCTGAAATCTTTGACTCTGAATAAACAGAAGTAGCATTTGTTGGGTGTGCCTCTTTAATTGGTAGTTTATGTGGAATTGCATAAACATGACTTGTACTAGGATAGATCAAACTACAATTTTTCTTTCGTGCGATTTCTAGAATTTTTTGTGTGGCTATGGCATTCACCTTATAACATTCTTCTGGATATTTTTCACAATATGCAACGTTAGTTATTGCTGCAAGATGAATAATACATGAGTTCTTAACAATATCTGATTCTTTTATATCTAAAATGTTTCTTTTTATTTGCTTTATTAAATTATTTTTTTTAATAGTTTTAGAAATTCCTGTAATGTCATATTTCTCAGAAATCAATTTTAATAAAAGATTTGAACCTAAAAACCCATTATGCCCAGTAATCACAATTTGCTTCATTAACATTTGATTATAGATTATTATTTTATTAAATTAAGTGTTAAATTTGTATTGAGATATTGTTTATTCTCAAACAACTATTAGTCTTTAGTTATACACGAAATTCATTTATGATGCTGGTTTAAATTTAGAAATGTTATTTTAATATATAAAAATTAATCAGAGAAATGAAAATTAATTCTTTTAGCGTATAGATATTCAAAAATAATGTTTTAAGAATTGCTTCTAATGTTTAGTGGAATTTTCTATTTTTTATTTTCCGTGATGAATTTTATAAACAACAAATTCAGATTCGGATGATTTGTAAATTAATTCAAAATTAGATGGTATGTTTGGATTTTTTGGATCAGATAAAATATTAGGTTTGACAGAAGGATTCCATGCAGGGGTATAAACGATATAATCAGGTATAGGACTTTGTAGGTGATATCTGTCACTTGGATTACTCATAAGGTTTGAACTATCCAAATGATGTAATGACCAATTTTCTCTAGTAATGAATTTTTCTATAGGATCATTCTCATTACCTTCGATAAACGAAGCATGCAAATATTTACTATTTGCATAATATGGTATAGTAGCCGTATTAGTCATAACAATACTGTCTTCGATTCCTGGTTGCTTTGCTAAAAATTCTCCAATTAGTTTTTGCTCATAAGCAGGTTCCACCATTTCGTTTCTATCTAGCATACTCAAAAATTCATCAAAAACATTGGCATAACCTTCGCTTTTATATTCTTGATCAAAAACCCAAAAATCAATAGTCCTAAATGATACACCTAAATTAATTACAATCACTAGAATGATAACTATTTTAGCTATTCTTTGTGCTGATTTTGAAAATTTCTTTTTCTTAAAGGATAAAATTTTTTGGTAAATTTTTGGAATTATTTCAACAAAGAAAATTGCACTTAAAGCTGCAAGAGCAACCCACATTGGATACAAGTGGTAAGGTCTACTAAATGGCACTATGGAAATAATTAAAGGAAAAACAACTAGCAATATTAAAAGTGGCCAAAAATTTTTTTTAATATTTTTTAAATGTAATAAGCTTACTGCTAATAATGGAATTATAATAATTGAAAAGAAGTGTGTGCTTAATTCTCCAAATAAAGTTACAAAAAATATAGTAAGAAGAGTTGTAACAGATAATATACTAATGGTTAATTTATTGAATTTTATTTTTTGCAAGTATAGCAAGCCACCAAGAATTGGTATGAACCCAACATACTGAAAAATTGGAATTATTGAAAGACTTGGCCATGTATTAAAATTAAAAAGTTTGTCAGGCACATTATTAAATAGTGTATGAGAGTAATTTTTCAAAAATAAACCAGGATCAAGTAAAAAGACGTCAAAAATTGAACCATTCCCGCTACGATAAATCTCAAGTACTTTATCTTTCCATTCGGGAGTATCGTGTACTGCCAAAACCATAAGATAGTGAGCGCCACCTCCATCAAGTATTGTGCCATATGTTAGTTGATTGTATGCAAGAACAGGAGAAGAAAAAATTAAGAAAATAGTAATTAAAAGTATGACTGATGAAATATTTACACGAAATTTTTTGTTACGTATTAACA
>Ga0315334_10002683_pt1 | contig 11117 bp, 10 predicted proteins | sample M150034915metaG_FD_205555 | JGI IMG/M metagenome (GOLD analysis project Ga0315334, IMG submission 205555) | Ammonia-oxidizing marine archaeal communities from Monterey Bay, California, United States - M1 500m 34915 | ecosystem: Environmental > Aquatic > Marine > Intertidal zone | place: USA... | reverse complement strand
GGCGACACCCGCGAAACTCCCTCGGTAGAGATTCTCAGACAGTTGGAGTCCCTTGGAGCCACCCTTGAGTATCACGATCCGCACGTCGCTAGCATTTCCAACCTCCGGAAGCACCCGGACCTCCGCCTGCACTCGGTTGCGCTCACGGAGCAGACCCTGAAGGCTGTGGACCTCGTGATCATCGCCACGGCTCATGACGCGATCGACTGGGCTTTGATTGGGCGTGCCGCGAGCCTGATCGTGGATACCCGAAATGTGATGGAACGCGTGGCCGACTCCGTATCCGCGACTATCATCAAGGCCTAAGGCACCCGTGGCCGTTTCCGGGGCGTCTTCGGGCGTCTTCCCAATGAATGCCCGGCCGATCCCCACACGGCCCGTGAATCCACCCCTGGTGCAGGCTAGGATGGACCCTGTTGATCGCGAGATAACCCCCTGGCGAGGGTGCTCCCCCGCCGACGAGCCCCTTCAAAGAGACCCTGAGGAGGAACCGGATGCACCGCCGAACGCGCCCGCCGTTTCAGCAGCCCTCGCCCAGTTCCACCCACACCGATGACGGTTCCGGCTCGCATGGTCTTCATACCCTGCGCCGTTGGAAGGGAACGATCGTGGGCATCTATGGGCAGGACGTCTTTGTCGAATTGGGGCCGCGGATGCAGGGGGTGATCCTCCGTTCCGACCTCCCTCAGAACCCGGAAGTCGGCGAAGAACACCACTTCACTCTGCGCGGGAAGGAGGATCGGCTGTGGGCTCTTGCCCTCGCAGGCTCTCCCAGCCTGCGCACTTGGGAGTCCATGGAGGCCGGCTCCCTAGTAGAAGCACGGGTCCAGCGAGCCGTGGAGGGCGGATTGCAACTCAAGGTGGGTCGTCTGCACGCATTCATGCCTCGCTCGCACTGTGGGCTTAGTCGTGATCGCAAAGCGACGCGCTTACTGGGTAAAACCCTCACCTGTGAAGTGCTCGAAGTGGATGCCCAGCGGCAACGCGTGATCCTCTCACGCAAGATCGTGCTCCAACGGGAGAGAGAGCAGGATGCAGGCAACTCTCCATCAGGTTTGCGGGTAGGCCAACGGGTATCCGGACGGGTCACTCGTATCGAGCCTTTCGGAATCTTTATGACTTGGGGCCGCGGGCACGAAGGTCTGGTGCACGTCTCCAATATCTGCAATGAGCACGTCCAAGACCCCGACGAGCACTACTCGATCGGCGACACGGTTGAGGCGCAAATTTTGTACCTCCGCCGTGGGGGAAAACGCATCGGACTGGGAATCAAACAGCTACACGAAGACCCATGGCGCGCCCTCGCAAGGGACCCGGGTCCGGGGGGAATCACCCAAGGAACGGTGACAGCCCTGCGTCAAGGTGGCGCTCGCATCCGCTTGCGTACAGGCGTGGAGGCATTCCTGCCCTACTCCGAATACCGCTCCTCGGTCAGCGGGCGCCACCCCATACTCCGCGTAGGCCAGGATCTAGCGGTACGCATCGTCAAGATCTGCGTGGACTCACGGCGAGCCTCGCTTTCCCTCAATCGCTCGAATGGTGCACCGATTGACGAGCACGACCTGCAGGGCACAGAGCCCGAGTGGGTGGATCTCGCCCGCTTCCGCTCATCACGGAACTCCAAGGCTATCGATCTCGTACCCGCATCTCAGCGCCAACTGGGGACGAACCTGGGGCATCTGCTCCGCCAAGCCCTCTCACCACCTGCCCGGGAAGCCGCTTCTTGAGCGGAGGACACGGCGTCGAGACGGTCAGCGCATCTGCTGGAGTTCCACCTCTGCCAGACCGACAGTGCGGCTTCCATTCGGGCCAGGAACCCTCCAGGGAATCGAAATGTCCAGGCGCTGGATGCGACGCGTCCCGGGAAGTCGCAGTCGGCCTTTGCGCTCTTCCTCAGAATGCATGCGTAAGCGGTAGGTGCTGGTCTCATTGACAGTCACCAGTACTTCAAGCGCCAACCCGTGGGCGCCCGCACGTGTGGACCCAGAATGCGGGTGGCCAACCACCACCATGTTGGCCGTGACGTCGGACTCCAGTTCAATCGTCAGGGTCGGATTCTCATCGCCAGCTTCCGCTAACCAGAACGTGCCCTGATCGTGGTCCACCGCACTATGGGCTTTATGAGAGCCGCTGTTGGATGAAGCCGTCGCGCGCATTTGCACCCCCGCTAAGAGGTTGGTGGACCGATCCCTTGCGTTTTGGATCATCCAATCAGGACAGCTGCCTTCTACTTCGACGATGAGTTCGGACGAGCGCACGATCTTGATGGCCGATGGAATCAAACGCCCGGAGCCATCGCGAGTTGGTGCTCGTAACAGATGGACCTCGGCTTCCACCTTGTGAACGCCTGACTGATCGAATTCGTACTGACACGCAAAGCGCTCGTGACCGGAGGGCTGCCCCACGTCCCCCTTAACCCGCTCGTGTTCAATCCCATTAATCGACCAGATGACCCGCTCTACGCGCATGCCCCGCCCTTCCTCTCCGGGCCATTCACAAGCGCGCAGGACATCCTGGGAATAGCCGTTGATCCACATAGACGCGGGCTTGAGCCCACTCACCGTCAGGTGCACCGGAGAGGTGCCACGCAGGAGAGAGGCCTCGGTTCCGCCGGCCCCCCCTTCGGCAGCAAGCCCTGTCCGGGGTGCTGTGGCCTTGCGCAGAAAAAGCAAACCGAAGCAGGTCTCGGGCAGCCCTCCCCCCAGAGTTGAGCCCCAATGGCCCTTGGGGTGCTGATTGGCCACTAGCTGGCGAGCGCCCTCCTCGTACCAGAGGTGATCGCCGAATTGAGTGGTGGGGACGAGTGCCCCAGCCCGCTCAAGCCCATAGAGGTAGTAGCCCAGGTGTGTCCGCCCCCGTAGGGGGTTGCTGGTCACGGAGAAATGGGAGCCCAGCCACCCGGAGCCTTCATCCATGGCATCGAGCGCGCCGTACTTGTCCTTTCGCCGCTGCTCGGGGTCGAGGCCCAGGTGATCACGACAGATCGCGAGGGCCGCCACACCAGCAGCCGTCATGGAACCGGTGGACTCGCGACCATCCTGCAGATAGCCGAAGCCACCATCGGATCCGCTGTAGCGCTCAAGCCCGTAGGCCACAGGCCCCCAGATTCCCTTCGGCACACGAATGCCTGCTCGAGCCGCAGCCCAAAGACCCATGACTGCGTATTGAGTGTTGGAGAGATCCTGCCGGCCAGGATTTCGGCTTCCGTAACTCCAGCCTCCCTGCGCCTCCCATCCGATCAAGCGCTCGACGAGGTCTTCGAGCCGATCACGGTGGCGCTTTGGGTCGTGCGCGCTGAGCGCCATGATCATCAGGGCACAGTCATAGGTCTGGTCCGGCAGGGGCTCGTACTCCAGGTGGGTGGCTGCCAACTCGACCGCAGGGCTGAGCGGGTCGACGCCCGACGAGAGCAGCGCGTACAAGACCAGCGCCGTGCACCCGACCCGCGGCTTCTTCCCATAGTTCCACGTCCCATCCAGTTGTTGCTTGGAGATCAGGTGCTCCACGCCGCGATCCACGGCCTTGTTGACCGCGAGCTGAGGAACGCCCTGTCCGCTCGCCCACCCGGCAAGGCAGACCAGCAGCCCGGCTCGGAGGAGAGCCCGTTGCCGCGGGCGTGATTCCGTCAGATGTCTGGGGTGAGGGGTCACGTGAACGCTATTGTAGGCAACCCCTGGCGCCTTTGAAGGGCCAGGAGTCACCGTCCACGCCATGAGTCAAGCCGATCCCGCCACCCCAAGGCCCCTGCGCAAGCTACTCATTGAGTTCGGTCCCCTCGTGACCTTCTTTCTAGCCCAGCGCTATAAGGACATCTACTGGGCTACAGGGGTGTTCATGGTGGCCATTTCGATCTCCGTGCTCGCCTCCCGCCGCATCGAACACAAGTGGCCCGTCGTGCCCCTGGTCACAGCGGTATTCGTCCTGGTCATGGGCGGACTGACCCTCTGGCTACAGGACGCGACCTTCATCATGATGAAGCCGACCATCGTGAACCTACTCTTCGCCGCGATCTTGCTAGTGGGCCTGGCCCGGCAGCGACTGTTCCTGAAGACCGTCTTTGCCGAGGCATTCGATCTGGAGGACGAGGGCTGGAGCAAACTCACCCTGCGCTTCGGCCTGTTCTTCGTCATTCTTGCTGGGTTGAATGAGATCGTCTGGCGTACGCAGTCGGTAGATGTTTGGACGAGCTTCAAGGTCTTTGGCATCGCACCTCTCACGATCGTTTTCATGCTCATGCAAGGGCGTCTCGTGGAACGCTACACCCGTCCGAAATCATGACCGACTCCCCCACCACGGTGATTGCCCGCGCGCCCATTGATGACCTGCGCAGCCTGCAGCGGGTGCTGCAGGGCCAGAAGATTTCGTCAACCCTGCTGCGACCCGATGAAACCGATGGCGGGGGCTGAGGCACCATTCTCATGCTCGCGGTCGCGAGCGACGACGTCCCCGCAGCCGTCAGTGCTCTGCGCGCCCAGGCCGATTCCGAGTTGGACGAGGCGGGCCGACGCTCCTCCTCCACCGTGATCGACCTCGAAGCCGAAGAGAACACATGCCCCGGATGCTTTGGAACAATCTCCCAGGGCGTGACCCGTTGCCCCGAATGCGGCCTGCGTGTGGGATAGCCCCGAAGCCCTCCAAGAATCGTGGACACCCCACCCGAATCTGAAGCGGCCATCTTCCGCTCCCTCACACGGAAACCCTGCTGGGAGAGAGCTCTAGTTTTGCAGGCATGCGGAATTCCACATCGTGTGGTGCGCGATGGAGCAGGGCACATCCTCTTGGTTCCAACAGCCCTTGCGCAGCGTGCACTCGGCGAAGTGAATGATTACGGAATCGAGAACGAGGGCTGGCCTCCCGCGCACATGCCCCCCCCATTCTTGAAGCATGGCCTGCGGGCGGCGTGGGTCTACGCCTTGGGCCTTGGTCTCTTCTACCCCGTGGGGCGTTTCAACCTGGCGCACCTCGACTGGTGGGACAGGGGCAAGTTTGTTGCAAGCGAAGTCCTGCAGGGGGAGTGGTGGCGCGCTACGACGGCCCTGACACTGCACGGAGGAGCCGGCCACCTGATAGGCAATCTCGCCTTCGGGTGGGGATTTGCCCTGCTCGCCGTGCACACCATGGGCACGGGGATCACGTGGATGGGAATCCTCATGGCCGGCACCCTGGGCAACCTTCTCAATGCGGTCATTCAGGATCCGAGCCACACCTCCATCGGAGCCTCCACCGCTGTATTCGGCTGCCTGGGACTCATGGCGAGCTACGAGTGGATGCGGCGTGAGCGCTTAGGTTTGGGGTCCATGCGCCGCCTCGCGCCCCTCCTCGCGGCGGCCACCTTGCTGGGCTTCTTGGGTATGGGCTCCAACCAACCGGGGGGGCCTCCCACCGACGTCATGGCCCACGTGACAGGCATGGGAATGGGCATGATCCTGGGCTCGATCATTGGGCTCACCCGGCTCCCCGATCGTGTCACTCCAAAGGGACAGCGGGTCCTCACCCTGCTTGTCCCGTGCTGGATCGTCCTGACCTGGGCCCTGGCTCTGGTCAGTCGCTAAGGACCTCAGCCGTCCACGCGCAGGAATTCGCCCCCGGTTTGTTGGGCCAACGCCTTCAGAGTTCCGTCCCCGCTGCTCCCAATCAACACGCACTCGAACACGACCTGAGTGGCTTCCCCGACCTCCTTCAGCAGCGGCGCCACCCAGCCCGAACCACTTCCTGTTTGTCCGTCACAGAGAACAACGACGGTGTCCGCCATCACCTGATCAAGGTTGAACTCGTTGCCGGGTCCGATGCCCAAGGCCATGTTCACAGCCGGGCGCAAAGAGGTCCCACCATTGGGTCCGCGGGCCAGAAGTGAATTTCGCGCCCGAGTCAGGTTCTTGGCTGTAGCGGGAACCAACTCGACGCTGGATCGTTCAACGGAATCACTGAAGAGAATCACATTGAAACGGGTGGCGGGCCCCGAGGCTTGGAGGAAGCGGGTCATCTGCTCGACCGCCTCGGTATAGCGGTCATGCCCCGTGGTTCCCCACTCCGTGCTCATGGACCCCGACCTGTCGATAATGAAGGTCACCTGATCCGATCGGGGGCGCAGACCGAAGAACGCGGCACTACTGCGAGCCTCGCCCCTGGACTCGCCGCTGGCGTGGAGTTCCGAGTGCCCCTGCTGAACGGCCACCCACCAGGTGCTCCAGGAGCGGGGATCTCGACCCATACCCGTACGCCCCGAGATTCGGCTCAGTTCGTCGGACAACTCGTAGAGGGTGCGGCGCGAGCCACGCCCCTCGGCCTTGCGGCGGTCCCACGCATGGAGGGCATCCAGCAAGAGGGGCACGCCCACTTCTGATTTCAGTCGACCCGCAAGGGCTACTGCACGTACAGCACTTCGCCAGTCGTGGGAGAGGAGCATGACGCGCAATCGCTCAGCGAGTTGCTCCGTGGCCCGCTCACCAAGAGGAGTGTCCCCATCACGAACCCTACTCAGAAGCAAAGTGTAGGGGTGCCGCTCGTCGCGGCGATCAAGGGGACGACCCACGAGGCGAACAAGAAACATGTCCACAGCTTCACCTTCCCAACGCACGAGAAGGTCCAAGACGTAGGGCCGCAGGGGGTCGTCCGTGTCGCGTGCAACCGTCAGCAGGGCTGGCAAGAGAGTGGGCGGACGCTCGTCGCGGATCCAACCGATGGCGGCGCGGCGTGAGACCAGACCCGCAGAGCGATGGAAGATGACGTCGTGTTCAAGCCAAGTGACAACTTCCGTTGCACGCTCCCCATCCAGCAAGAGAGCAAAAGCTGCGCGAGCCGCACGGCGGACCCGCGGTCCCACACCCCTCCCAACACTCGGGAGAGGATCTTCGCCCATGGAGGTCTCCGACTGCGTGCGCCAGTGGGTCGCCCGCAGTATCGCCGCCGCCGCGTCAGCCCAGTCACCCCCACCCTGAATCTCCTGGTTCAAGGCGCTCAAGAGGCGGCCTAGACGAGCTGCGTCGTACGCCCGCAACTCCTGGTCGCCCGCTCGCGCATCAAGCCAAGCCTGAAGCTCTGTGACTGCGTCCGATTCTCCAAGGATGGTCACTCCCGTGCTCAAATTCACGCAGAGGGGAAGAGCCTCGGGCTCAGCAGGCACGATGGCCGGAGCAAAAAGGCTGGGGAGCAGGAGCAAAAACATGGGGCCGGGGATCGTAGGCCATCAGAATCCAGGTCATACCCTGCGTTCCAGAACCCTGCGCGACCCCGGTGCAGAGGCTCCCCTCTCACCCTGAGGCACCCCCACAGGGCCCTCTGCGGGCCTTTATGATTGCCCAAAAGTGCTAGGCTATGGGGGCCACTAGGTATCCCCTTCCCCTTCCACCTGCTTGTCACCCCTCCCTGCTCCCATGCATACACCCCTCCGCACGATATCCGGACTCACCGCGTGTGCACTGCTCGCATCAGTTGCGAACGCACAGCAAGTCAACTTCAACGAGATTTATGCGTCCCACACCGGAGTCGATGATCAGGAATACATCGAACTCATCGGCACGCCCGGCATGTCCCTCAGTGGTTACATGGTCCTGATCATCGAAGGCGACGACCCCCTTGGGGGACACCTCGACCGCGCCTGGGACCTTACAGGATACAGCGTGCCCACCGACGGGTACTTCTTGATGGCCGATCCGCTCGTCACGGGTCTGGACTACGACATTTCAGTCACAGGTCCGGACAACAACATCGAAAACGGCACACAAACGTACTACCTGCTCTGGACCGACGATCCGGCTTTGATCCAAAGCCTCCTCGGAGCCGATCTAGACGTGGACGGCGACCTCATCACGGACTTGAACACCCTTCCCGCCACCGTGACCTTCGTCGAACTGATTGGCGTATACGACCCGGACTTCACCGCAGATGAAATCTTTGACGGCGCCCTTGGCCTGGGCCCCGACTTGGGCGGTCCCTATCTTCCCGCAGGCATCTTCAAGCCGGACGACAACCCCAACGGCTGGTGCACGGACGATTGGCTGGATTTCTTCCTGGCCGGCCTAACGCCAGGCTCCATGAACCCCTCGAGTTCTTGCACCCAAGCCGGAGGCGGCAGCGGTGGACCCATCGGAACCAACTACTGCGGACCGGGCAACGTGAACTCTACTGGTTCGCCCGCCGTCATCTCAGCATTCGGCAGTACCTTCATCGCCGACAACTTCGTGACCCTCACGTCCTCGCAGTTGCCCCTAAACCAATTCGGCTACTACATCACAAGTCAGACCCAAGGTTTCATTCCCTTCCCGGGCGGCAGCCAGGGCAACCTCTGCGTGAGCGGGGCCGTTGGGCGCTACTCGAGTTCGATTGGAAACTCAGGCTCCACGGGTGAAATCATTCTCGCGCTGGACTTATCGCAGACGCCGACCCCTGCGGGACCCGTTTCCATCAACCCGGGTGAGAGTTGGAACTGGCAACTGTGGCACCGCGACAAGGGTGGCAACTCAAACTTCACGGACGGGATCGGAATCACGTTCCAGTAGGTTCTTCATTCGCCCCTCGGGCGATGCCAAATCAGGCACTGCTTCCTCGTCGTTGCAACGCCTTCACGCGGGGGCCATATTGGCCCCCGCGTCGATTCGGCATCCTTCCCTGCTCACAAGCATCCCCTCAACGTGCTCCACCACTCAATCTACTCCGGTCTAGCTGTCTTAGGGCTGTGTGCCAGCGCGGCTGGCCAAGGGCCACCGGATGGCTACTACGATTCGGTGGACACCTCCAGCCCCACAGCTTTGCGCACGACCTTGCATGCTGTGATCGACGATCATACGCGGGTGAAATACTCGGGCTCCCCTCCCGACGCGTGGACTGTCCTGGAGCTAGCCCAGCGGGATCCAGCCGACTCGTCACGCATTCTTGACATCTATCGCAATGAGAGCTTTGCGATGGCCGGAGGCGGTAACAATTTTTACCAACGCGAGCACTCCTGGCCCAAGTCCTATGGATTCCCGAATGACGGGCCGAGTAACTACCCCTACAGCGATTGCCATCTCTTGTTCCTCTGCCAGACCACCTACAACCAAGTCCGGAGCAACAAGCCATTCCGCTCGTGTAACTCGGCCTGCACCGAGCACCAGACGCTGGCCAACAATGGTCAGGGGGGGCAAGGCGGTGCTTACCCAGGGGACTCCAACTGGACCTCGGGCCAATTCTCTTCGGGCCGCTGGGAGGTCTGGTATGGGCGCCGAGGAGACATAGCGCGGGCCATGCTCTATGCCGACATTCGCTATGAGGGTGGCAACCATGGAGTCACCGGGTACGCCGAGCCCAACTTGCAGCTAACAGACGACACCAGCCTGATCGGCGCTTCCAATACGGGCAACAATGAATCCCTCGCCTATATGGGGATATTGAGCGACCTCCTCCAGTGGCACCTTGAAGATCCAGTAGACGCCTTTGAGCAGTGGAACAACGACATCGTTTTTTTGTTCCAGGGCAACCGCAATCCATTTGCGGACAATCCCGGCTGGGTCGATTGCCTCTACAACGGTAACTGCTCGTTGGGCACCACCTACTGCGACCCTGCGGTAAACAACTCATCCGGTCTACCCGCGGTCATCTTTGCGGATGGTTCGCCGGTGGCCAGTGACAACGATTTTCGACTGGTCGCGTATCAACTCCCACTAAACCAGTTCGGGTATTTCCTGACGAGTCAAACCCAGGGCTTCATACCCAACCCGGGCGGAGCCCAGGGCAACCTCTGCTTGGGAGGCAGCATTGGCCGATTCTCCAACCAGATTCAGAACTCTGGCATCTTCGGGACCTTTGGCATCACGGTGGATCTGGCGAACATGCCCATGTCACCGCCGGTGAGTGTCCAGCCAGGTGAGACCTGGAACTTCTCTGCTTGGTTCCGGGACAAGAACCCTTCGGCGACTTCGAATTTTACCGACGGGTATAGCGTGACGTTTCAGTAAGCCAGGCTCACTCCCACCCTCACGCGCCCAATGTGGCGAGCAGCGAGTGCAGCACCTCGGCCTGTGCCCCGATGGGTACTTCGGCAAGAGGCGGCACGTGAAAGAAGAGGGCTTCGGCGCCTCGCTCACTCGCACGCACCAGAGCATGCCGGTAGACGCGCTCGCAAACATAACCGCCAGCGTCCTCGGATATGCAAACGTTATCCGCTCCACCAGAGCTCAGGGCCTCCAACAGTTCGTCCAGATCGAGGCCCGTGACCAGATCCCCTTCAGGCCCTCCCATCTCACCGGACACAACGTCCCCGCACTCGCCTACATTGTCCGGCCGCTCAAGACCCAGAGTCGGGCCCGCGCGTCTCTCTAGGCGATACCCCGGCCCGGGGTGAACACCGAGGCACAGGATTAGGGAGGGCTCGGGCCCAGAGGCCAGTGCCGCGTCCAAACCCTCTGCGGAAGCGCGGAATTCCACGGGCAAGACAGCACCACGCACCGGCCCCTGGCCGTCGAAGCGTCTCGCCAATGCACCGCTCGGGTTCTCGTCGACCCCCTCAAAGGAACCGAAGCCGGTGATCAGGATCGGGGTCATGGGTAGGGACAAACGGGTGCACCGAAGTGCACCACAGACGACCTAGGAGAACCAGGTCAGGCCGAAGAACCAGGGCGCAAGTGTCCTCGAAAGGAGTTGGATTGCCAAGGGGGGAATCAGAGGAGTGAGCCTCACCTTATGGACTCGGCAGTGAGGCCCGCACTGACCCGCTCTCTTCTAGTACGATCCCCGCATGTTGAAGAGCGCAAATAATGAGGTCGGAACCCCTTGAAGGGACTACGTATATTGGCCTTCACCGAGGGCGTATCGACGCTTGTTCTCTTCGGTGTGGCTATGCCACTGAAGTATCTCTGGGATATGCCCATGGCGGTGCGGGTCGTGGGGTTGATCCACGGCGCGCTCTTCTCTCTCCTTATTGTCCAGCTCTTTCGCGCGGTGAAGCGTGTGCCCATCGAGCGCAAGGTCGCGGGGCTCTGCATGATCGCTGCAGTCCTCCCCTTTGGTCCCTTCGTCGCCGATCGCTGGCTTAAGGCGGCCAAGGTTGAGGCCGCTGAATAGCTCTGCACTGCAGCTGCAGCTGCAGTAAGGGACTCGCGGGGACGGTTCTTTGCCCTGCGCAGGGCGGAACCCCTTCCAAG
>Ga0315334_10002682_pt1 | contig 11120 bp, 10 predicted proteins | sample M150034915metaG_FD_205555 | JGI IMG/M metagenome (GOLD analysis project Ga0315334, IMG submission 205555) | Ammonia-oxidizing marine archaeal communities from Monterey Bay, California, United States - M1 500m 34915 | ecosystem: Environmental > Aquatic > Marine > Intertidal zone | place: USA... | reverse complement strand
CTTATAAAGGCTAATGGTGCAATCCAAACAGGATCTTCAGTAAATGGTAGCTCTTTTTTTAAAGGAAAACGTCAAGCACTTGAACCTGGTGACACCATAGTAATTCCTGTTGAAACCAGTCAATTTAATACTTTTAAAGCAGCAAATGATATCACACAAATTATTTACCAAATGGCAATAACTGCAGCAGCCGTTAATAGTTTTTAACTAATCTAAATATTTGGCTTTAATAAAGACAAAATAATTTAATCTTCTTTATGAATAAACCTAATGAAAACAACCTTTTTTTATTCTTGGATTTAATCAAAGAGCATAGGGATGTGTTTCTTTTATCAATTATAGTCCCCTCATTAGCAGGATTAATATATGCATTAATAGCTACATCATTATTCAGGGCTGATGTGATTATGATTTCTAATCAAGAAGAAGGAGAAAGTTTAGTAAATTTATCAAAACAATATTCTGGTCTTGCAGCCATGGCAGGAATAGCCATTGGGGGAGGCGCAGGAGTAGTTGATAAGACTGACAGATCATTAGCAATATTAACTTCAAGATCATTTATAGAGGAATTTGTTCAAGGACAGGATATACGAAAACATCTCTTTTCCTCTCTTTGGGATACAAAGCAGAATAGATGGAAAGAAGGTGAGCCAACGGCAGCCCAGACTTATAAATTATTGATAAGCAATGTTGTCAATGTTGATGTAGACAGAAGGACTAACTTGATCACACTTTCAGTAACTTGGGAGGATCCGGTTTTGGCTGCTCAATGGGCTAACCAGATCGTTAAGGGGATCAATAAGAAAATAAGGGAACAAGAAATTAGTGAGTATCAAAAGAGTATAAACTTTATACAAGCACAACTTGGTGCTTCAAAAGCTACTAGTGCATCTTTAGACGCGGTGATGTTTAATTTGATAGAAGAATTAACAAAAAAGATAATGATAGCTAATGTTAGAGAAGAATATGCCTTTAAAATAATCGATCCCGCAGTTGTCCCTGACCAAAAATACGCACCTAGTAAGAGAAATATCGTAATTATATCTTTTATTATAGGGTTATTTATTTCGGTTTTTTCTATAACTATAATTACCATCGTTAAAAAAATAATATCTGATTATAGGATTCATACTGATTAATAGAAATTGCTAATGCAAGTAATACCAGTAATTCTATGTGGTGGATCAGGGAAAAGACTTTGGCCTCTTTCTCGTGAGTCATGCCCAAAACAATTTTTACCTTTAACTTCAAAAAAAACCTTATTTCAGGAAACATTGATCCGTTTTAATGAACTAAAAAATATTAATTTATCTAAACCTATTATCATTTCTAATGATGAGCATAGATTTATTGTGGCCGAACAAATGAATCAAATTGGTATAGACGCAGAAACAATAATTTTAGAGCCAATAGGCAGACCGGCAATAGCAGCTGTTACAGAGTATCTATTCCATAATGGGAATGAGGAAGCTTTACTTTAGGAATGACACACTCAATAGAAAATCCTGGCGATGAGATCTTAGAAATTATTGAAGTACAAATGGGTGATTATTTAGGTGAAGATGATATAGTTCGATTTGATGATGTATATGGAAGAGTAGAAAAATCATAATTGTTAATTTAAACAAATAATAGTTTATTAAATCATGTCAGATAATGTAGCAATCATAACCGGAATTACAGGACAAGATGGAGCTTATTTAGCTAAACTATTAATATCAAAAGGCTACAAAATTATTGGTGTCGTTAAAGATTCAAACAACATTAATAAATCAAGACTCGAGTATCTGTCAATTGCTGATCAAATTCTATGGCAACAGTGTGAATTAACTAAAAAGGTTGAAGTTGAAAAACTTCTACAACAGCATAATCCAACCGAGTTTTATAATCTAGCAGCACAAAGCTCTGTTTTTAAATCTTATCAAGACCCAATCTTGACTCTAAGCTTTAATACTTTATCTGTTGCAACAATACTTGAGTGTATAAGACAAGTAGATAAAAAAATAAAATTCTACCAAGCGTCAAGCGGTGAAATGTATGGAAATGTTAATTCTTTTCCAATAACTGAGAATTCAACGTTATATCCTGTGAGCCCCTATGCTGTTTCAAAGTGCACATCTTTTTGGTTGACTGTAAATTACAGAGAATCTTTTGGTATGTTTTGTACCTCAGGCATATCTTTTAATCACGAATCATACCTGAGGAATGAGAATTTTATTATTAAGAAAATCCTTAATACCGCGTTTGATATTTTAGATGGAAAAAAAGAGATTCTAGAACTAGGCAATATAGATATTAGAAGAGATTTTGGCTATGCCCCCAAGTATGTTGAAGCAATGTATTTGATGATGCAGCATTCTTCTCCTGATCATTATATCCTAGCTTCTGGAAAGTCAGTTAGTCTTAAGGATGTTGTTTTCTATATTTTTGATAAATTAAATATTTCTAGGGATAAAGTAGTGGTAAATACGGATCTTTATAGACCTAATGAAATAATGGATATCTATGGCGATTCATCTAAGGCAAAGAAATTTCTAAATTGGGAATACGAGATCTCATTTTTTGATGTTTTGGATATTATAATTGATGAATCAATAGAAAATAGAAATTAGTTTCAATTCAAAATATGCTAAAAGAAAATTCTAGAAGATCATATAAATTAGCATACTTTGTTACACATCCAATTCCTTATCAAGCTCCACTACTTAGGAAAATTGCTAATAAAGATTCCATAGATTTCAAAACTTTCTTTATTAGTGATCATTCTGTTAGACCACATTTTGATACAGACTTTAATCAGAGCACAAAATGGGATACGCCATTATTGGAGGGTTATGATCATGTTTTTTTAAAAAAAATATTCAAAACTACTAAATTGGGTTTTTTTATTCCCTTTGTATATGGAATTTCTAAAGCCCTAAAAGAAGAAAACTGGGATGCAGTTTGGGTTCATGGCTATAATCATTTCGCTTTATTTATAGTTATTTTCTTTGCAGTACTTTATAAAATACCAATATTTTTTCGAGCTGAGTCAACTTTACTAGCTACGAAGCCAAACATTTTTAAGGATATATTTATTCGACAATTAGTTAGATTTTCATCAGCATTATTATACATAGGGAGTTTAAATAAAGAGTACTACCTAGACTATGGTGCCAGAGAGAAACAACTATTTTTTACACCATATGCTGTAGATAATGATTTTTATAAATATACAAATGAGGAAAAGAAAAAGATCTCAGCTAGATTAATGAAAGAAAATGATATTGATGAAGAAGCTACGATTATTTTATTTGCTGGTAAGCTTATAGATCGAAAAAATCCTCTCATACTGTTAGAAGCTTTTCATCAATTAATAAATAAACAACCAAGAAATAAAGTTGTGCTAATGTTTGCTGGAACTGGTCCAGATCTTGAACTAATTGAAAATAAGATTAAACAAGATTATTTAGATGCTAAAGTAAAGATATTGGGATTTAAGAACGAAAAAGAATTAAGAGAGTATTATTCAATTGCTGATTTATTGGTGCTGCCATCAACAGAAGAAACTTTTGGTTTAGTAATTAACGAGGCTATGAGTGCTAGTACAGCCATAATTACATCTGACAAAGTTGGTTCATCTAAAGACTTAGTAATTAATGGTATTAATGGTTTCATATTCAAATCAGAGAATTTAGAATCATTGACAACAATACTGGAGAAAACTTTGTCTGATAAAGAAGCTCTTTTGGATATGGCAGAGAAAAGTGAAGAGATTATAAAAGATTGGAACTATGAGAAAGATTTAGAGGGCATTATTTCTGCCTTAGATTCTAATTATAAAAAAACAATAAATTTTTAAAATGAATGCAACTTTTGATAAAAAAAGGGTTTTAGTTACTGGAGGAGCAGGGTTTTTAGGCTCACATTTATGTGAGCAATTGCTTGAACGAGGGGACCATGTCATTTGTTTGGATGATTTTTCATCGGGCTTTAAAGAAAATATCTCAATTTTTGAGACAAATAATAATTTTGAATTTATTCAGCAAGATATAATAAGCCCTATAAATCTTTCAGTTGATGAAATATACAATCTTGCTTGCCCTGCTTCTCCAAAGTATTATCAGAAAAATCCAATCAAAACACTTAAAACATCTGTTTATGGAGCTGAAAATCTTTTATGCCTTGCAGAAAAGAATAAAGCAAAAATACTCCAAGCTTCTACTAGCGAAATATATGGAGATCCTCTTGAGCATCCCCAAACAGAATCCTATTGGGGTAACGTTAATCCGATAGGAATTAGATCCTGTTACGATGAGGGGAAACGCGCTGCTGAGGCATTATTTTTTGATTATCATAGGCAACGTAATATTAATATTAGGATAGTTAGAATATTTAATACGTACGGGCCTAAAATGCATCCATCAGATGGTAGAGTTGTTTCTAACTTTGTTATTCAGTCATTAAAAAATGAAAATATCACTATCTATGGTGATGGTATGCAAACAAGATCTTTTTGCTTTGTTGATGATCTTATAGAAGGTTTAATAAAAGTTATGAATACAGAAATTGATGATCCTGTTCCTATAAACTTAGGAAATCCAGAAGAATATAAAATCCTTCAGTTAGCTGACTTGGTGATTGAACTCACAAATTCAAGTTCAAAAATCGAACATAAGCCTTTGCCGCCTGATGACCCAGTCTTTAGAAGACCATCAATAGATATGGCGATTGAAAAAATTGATTGGCATCCGCTGGTTCAACTCCCTGAGGGTTTAAAGGAGACAATTGCTTATTTTAATAAAGTTTTAAATTAATTTTATCTTTATTAATAATGGATTTTGATTCAAAAAAAGTTCTCTTCGTTGGTGATTGTAATCCAAATGGCTATATATATTTGAGATCTCAATCTATCAAACGATTAGTAAAGAAGATGGATTCAATTGATATTAATGAATATATTAACCCTTCAGATAGGCTTAAATATTCTCTTGCTTATAGGTTCCAATTAAGACTATTTCTAAAAAATCTTAATAATGCCATTATCAACAAAATTAATGAGGATGCTTACGATCTAATTTGGTTTGATAAACCAATATTTATCCTGGAAGAAACTTTACGGATAATTTATAGGATGGGAATTAAGACTGTTAGCTATAATATGGATAACCCTTTTGGACCAAGAGATGATGGCTGCTGGAATTTATATCTGCGGAACATTAAAAATTTTACATACCACATTATTTCTAGAAGATCTGATTATAAAAATCTTAAGAATATGAATGCAAGAGATATTATTTATATACCATTTCATTATGAGAAAAGGCTCCATTTTAAAGAGAAAAATATAAAGAAAGAGTTAGATATAACTTTTATTGGAACACCACATGATAATAGGATCGAATTTATTGATCATTTAGCAAGAGATTTAGAAACGTCAATACATGTTTTTTCTGCCGAGTGGAGAAAATTTAAAAAAAGATTAGGCTCAAGATCTAACGTAATAATTAATGATTCTATATACAATTCGGAATATAGGTCTGTAATCAATAAATCTAAAATAATGTTAGGGTTTATTACACAGTCTAACCTAGATGATTTATCAAACAGAAGTTTTGAAATAACAGCTTGTGGAAGTTTCCTTCTTTCTCCTAGGTCTCCGTTACAGGAAAGAATATTTAGGGAGAATATTGAGGCTGTATATTTTGATGACATCCATGATTGTGTTTCAAAAGTAGATTATTTTCTAGCCAATCCTGAAGAAAGAGAAAACATTGCTACTGCAGGCCATAAAAGGTCATTAGAGTTAGGAATAAACACTGATTTTGTTATGAAAAGAGTCCTTTTAAAAATATTTAAGTAGAAAATGTTATTTAAAGTCAAAAACTCAGCATTTAAAGCTAACATCGCTGCTTTAGCTTCAAAAGTTGTAAGTGTTATAGGTCCCTTAATCACTGTACCACTGTTTATTAAATATTTAACAATTGAAGAATACGGCATTTGGTTAATGGTACTATCTGTAACTTCATTCTTTTATCTATCAAATGTTGGAATACTTCAGGTAGTAACTAATGCGGTTGCAAAAGAGATTTCTGAAGAAAAAGTCAATTATTATAGCCAAGTTGCTTCATCAGGATATTATTTATTTCTTACCATAACTGTAACTGTTCTAATTATTTTTTACGTTTTCTTTACTGCTCAATACTATTTCAACTTGGAGATATTTAATAAGGGCATTCTTCCACTGGCTATTATAGTCACTTGTATATTATTAACCTACCCACTTTTTGTTTACAGAAATGTTTTAAGAGGCCTGAACTACATTCATCTAGAGCAATCGTCAGAAATTGTTTTAGGAAGCTTAATCAGGTACGCCGCTATTATTGTTTCACTTATTTCTGGTTTTAAATTAATTACCTTAGCCCTAATTTATGGGATTACTCATTGTTTCCCTAGTTTTGGAGCAAAATATTTTCTAAAAAGATTAATCCCTAAATTTAATATGTCTAGAAAGAATGTAGATAAGGAAATAATGAGAAGTATGTTAAAGCCAAGTGCTTCTTTTTTTATTTTAATGGTGAGTGGATCTTTACTCAACAGCATAGATAATCTAGTTATTGGTACAATAATAGGAGCAGAATCTGTGCCCATGTATGCAATTCCAATGACATTAATATTATTGTTTCAGACTGCCTTAGGAGTAGTTAGTATCAATAAGATGCCACTAATGTCAGGCCTTTATAAAAATAAGGATTTTAGTGAATTACGATCCCTATATACTATTTTGTTATTTTTCTCTTCTATGGCTGCATTTATAGTGATTGTCAATCTTGTTTTTTTTGGTGAAACTATTATTGTATTTTGGGCTGGACCAGAAGTTTTTCCAGGAAATGCGGTTTTCTATTTAATGCTTTGTTTTACTCTTTTATTTAGTTTTTGCTGGCCTTCAGACTCACTATTAAGTGCTGTAGAGAAGCATGCACCATATGCAAATATGACAATTATAGAGGCTACATTAAATATCATTTTATCAATTTACTTCACACTCACTTATGGACTTATCGGTACAATAAGCGGAACTATTGTTGCCAGACTATTAACCAATACTTGGTTTATGTTTTATCAATCTCTCAAGGTCTTAGAATATAAAATTTCAGACTTCTTATTATGGGTATTTAGAAATATCTTTTTCCCGATTATTCTTCTATCAACTTTAATTTTAACAATCAGTTATTACGATCTATGGGGTCAATTATCAATTTTTTTGCAGATTGCTATCCTCAATATACTAATATTTATAACCTTGTTTATAACCTCAAGAAAGAATTTGTTTAAGCTTCTTGATACCCTTATTTATAATTAGTTGTTATCTTTAATGATATCCACATCCTCTTGGATGAATTATAGAAATGAAATTAAAGAGAAAATAGGCATGAAGAAGATTATGTATATTCAATACCAGAGTGTTGCATGTTTCCAGTCAAAAAGTTGTCAACAAGCACTAATTAAATGATGTCTGGACTTTATTAGAGCTTGTTTATATAACGTCTCATCGGCTTTTCAAAAAAATAAAATCCAATATTTGCTATAAATATTAATAAAATGAAAAATGTCAAAAAGAATAGTTCATTGGTCAAAATCGCTATTCTTTGATCCACCATATAATTTTTAAGGCCTAAAATTAATACTATTTGTAAGGGAACATGCCATAGGTAAATTCCATAACTAAGATCTCCAAAAAATGCGATCTTCTTACCAATATTTATGTCTAAAAAATCAAGATATGCAAAAAAAATAACAAGAGTGGGAGCTATATAAATTATATGATTCATTGAAAGTTGATTACATACTAAGTAGCCAATTAATATTATAAATATTAATAATAAAGGAAAGAATATAGGCCTATTATTTGAAACAATCAGATTATATAAAAAGAATAGTGCCGTTCCATTAAAAAAGTAAAAACCACATTGATATATATATTGATTTCCTGGAAAATTGAGTACATCGAAAAGAAAAAACATACCACTAATCATTAGTGGTAGTAGTATTCCCATAGAAAATAATTTTTTTATAGTTATGAAAAATGTAACGTAGATTAATATTTCCACAGATACAGACCAAATCGGACCATTATAACTATATCCATCCTCAAATCCCCATGACGATATAAAAAAGATATTCAGTAAAAAATGATAAGCATCATTCAAACTGTATACTTGATTTTCACTATGCAAGAAAGTACTTAAGATTTGAAGGAGTAATATAATAATCAATGTAAGAAAATGGAGTGGATAAAGCCTTGCAAATCTGCTTTGAAAAAATCTTCCCCCAGTAACTTGTTTTTGATAATAAACTGAACTAAAGACAAATCCACTAATTACCCAAAAGAAAGTCACCCCAGCTCCGCCATAATTATAGAAAAATTCTAAAAAATTGTAAAAAGGTTGAATATCTCTATTTAAATTACCAATATATTTTACACCTTCACTGCCCGTAAAATAAAAAAGATGCTGATAGTGCCAGATTACCACCGAGAGTGCAGCAATCATTCTAGAAAAATCAATCCAGTAAAAGTATTTATCTGAGAGTTGAGGTATTGGTGAAAAAAGAATTCTCATAAAGGGTGATTTTTATTAAATAAAATAACATGCCAAAAAAATTTACATGATTTCCAGCTATTCTAACATAGATGCTATTTGCTACCTCACAGTTAAATCAAACACTATCTGAAATAGCTAGTTTATATATCTTCTTCCTTGTTTGATATAATCTACTTCCATTTTGATGAATAGCAATAAATAAAAAAATTGAAAAATCATTTATTTGATTTAAAGTTACTTTCTAAATTGTTGGGTGAAAAGTACTAATGACTAAAATTAATGACGAGATTATTGATAAATGTAGAGTTTGTAACTCAGAGATCAATGATGTCGTTATTGATCTTAAGGATCAAGCGCTTACTGGTGTCTTTGTTAAAGATGGTACAAAAGTGCCAAAATGTGATATGACCCTCGGGATATGTTCTAATAATTCATGTCAGCTTGTTCAGATTCTCCAAGCATACGATTTAAGTTTACTTTATGGTGATAATTATGGGTACGAATCTTCATTGAATCAGTCAATGATTGATCATCTGAGATCAAAAGCTCAATTCTTAGATAATTATTTAGAATTATCTAATGAAGATATAGTGTTGGATATTGGCAGTAACGATGCGACGACTCTGGGTTTCTTTCCACATGCCAAAAAAAGAATTGGTGTGGATATAATCGGGACTAATTTTTTAGATAAGTACCAGGAAACAGATAGCATTTTAGTTCCAGATTTTTTTCCTTCCTCCAAACTTAAAGAAGAGTTAAACGGAGAAAAAGTTAGATTAATCTCATCATATTCATGTTTCTATGATCTTCCTGATCCTGTAAGTTTTGCTAGATCTATTGCAGATATTCTTCATGAAGATGGTATATGGTGTCTTGAGCAAAGCTATATGCCTACTATGATTGATAAGCTTGCATTTGATACGATTTGTCACGAGCATATTGAATACTATAAGCTGATAGATATAAAAAATATTTGTAATCAAGCAAACCTCCAAATCGTAGATGTTTCTTTGAATGATGTAAATGGAGGTTCATTTAGTGTGATTGTGGCTCATCCTAAAAGATTTGAGAGAAATGCAAACCAAATTGAAAAAATACTTAATTACGAAAGATCACTAAATTGGAAAAAGGTTTATTTAGAATTTAATGAAAAAATTGAAAATAACAAATCATTAACAATCGATTTACTAAAAAGACTAAAAGGTGAAGGGAAAAGAGTATTTGGTTTGGGTGCAAGCACTAAAGGTAACGTTTTATTACAACATTATTCGATTAACAATGATCTACTGGAAGGAATTTTTGAGGTTAATTCAAATAAATTTGGACAACAGACTCCAGGTACAGCCATTAATATTTTAGATGAATCAAAGATTTCTGATTATGACATTGACTATCTTTTTGTATTGCCTTGGCATTTTAAAAGTTTCTTTGTTAACCATAAAAAATTCAAGCAGTACAAACTCATTTTCCCACTAACTGAACTAACGATCATAGGCGATAAATAAGCTAAATTATATATCAGAGGATAATTATGCTGACTATCTTTAAGAGAAAGTATGGAATAGGATCGAGATCATAACAATCATAGAAGTGAAAATAAAAGAATAGACATGAAGAAAATTATCTACATTCAGTATAGTGATCCAACCCATTGGCCAGTTCTTATGCATGGAGCACATATACTTGCAGAAAAGAAAGCTGATATTCTGATGTTAGGGGTACAGAATATTAAAGAAGAATCTAACAGAGTAAAGTTTAAAACACACACAAATATCAAAATAAAGTTACTTGGTTACGCCTCCCCTGGACTGCTACAAAAGATACAGTATTTATTTTTCAACCTTTGGATTTTAGTTTATATGCTTATTTGGAGACCTGATGTTGTTTACGCTTCTGAGAAATTAGTTTGCCCGATTTCTTATATTATTAAGAAAGTCTTTGGTCGAATTAGATTAATATATTTTGAGCCAATGTATGCAGGAATTGGAACCGATATAAAACCTAAGTTTGTTAGAGAGTATAGAAAAAAACTTTCTGCAATAGCAGATCTATGCATATTCCCTAATGAAGCGAGGTTAGAAAGATTTATAGAAGATGTTGGGGATCATGGAAATGCTATTTTTGTTAATAGTTTTCCACGGCATCAGGAATTTGAAGAGATCCCAATCAGAAAAAATAATCCGAACGATAAACTGAAGTTATTTTGTTTTGGTCATATAGGGCCAGATAGATTGCCTCCTCAGCTGTTTGAAGCCCTTGAAGAATTAAAAGATAAAGTGGAATTAGTAATTGCAGGGATAGATGCTGAAGGTACTAATAATTATAGTTCTAAAATTAATCAACAAATCAAAACACGATCACTTGAGAATAATGTAAATCTAGTTGGCTTAATAAAAAAGAGATCGGATCTTTTAGAGCAGTGCTCTAAAGCAGATGTTGGTCTTGCATTTGAGGGTAAATCTGTTACACCACAGTATAGAACTGAAGGGGGATCCCAGCGTCCATTCGAATATATGGGTTTAGGTTTGGTTCTTTTAA
>Ga0315334_10002681_pt1 | contig 11120 bp, 11 predicted proteins | sample M150034915metaG_FD_205555 | JGI IMG/M metagenome (GOLD analysis project Ga0315334, IMG submission 205555) | Ammonia-oxidizing marine archaeal communities from Monterey Bay, California, United States - M1 500m 34915 | ecosystem: Environmental > Aquatic > Marine > Intertidal zone | place: USA... | reverse complement strand
CTAGGGTCTGATTTGGCGAGATCCAACGGACTCATGACGACCATCGAGCATCCCGAACTCGGGCCCTTGTCGATGCCCATCCAACCTTTGATTCTGGACGCCTGTCCGGCTGATGCGATACGCGTCGCGCCAAAGGTTGGTGAACACACTCGCGAAGTACTTGCCGAAGTTCACGTACCAGCTAGTGGGTCGGGTCAAGGGGGACCACCACTGGCGGGGACTCGAGCAATTGATTTGGCTTCTTTCATTGCTGGTCCCGTTATTACTCGTCACTTGGCAATGTTGGGTTCTGATGTGATCAAGGTTGAACCAGTTGAAGGCGACGCGTTTCGCACCTTTAGTCCGATGTTTAACGGTTGGAATCAAGGAAAAAGGGCGGTAACCCTTGACCTGAAAAGCCAGGCAGATCGAAACTTTCTATATCGCATGGTCTCCAATTCGGATGTTGTCGTAGAGAACTTCCGTCCAGGTGTCGCGGAACGGTTGGGTTGTTCCAGCGCTGAGCTTCGACAAATTCGCTCGGACCTGGTGCTTGTAAAAAGTCCTGGCTACGGTTCCGATGAATCGCGAGCTAGCGAACCGGCATTCGATCCCCTGTTGCAGGCGCTCGGCGGGATGATGGCGGCGCAGGGCGGAGACGGCGAACCGGTGTTCTTAACTGTTCCCGTTCACGATGCTGCCACGCCTGTTATTGCGGCATTTGGCGTTGTTACCGCGATGTATCACCGGTTACGAACTGGGCAAACTCAAACAGTTCACACTTCGTTGGTGCAAACCACCACCGCGACTCAGGTGGCGGAGTTCGTGCAATACGAGGCGCGACCTGCAGTTGCTCAAGGTGGGTTTGACCACAAAGGCCCCGATAACGACCGTTGTTTTATTGAGCAAGATGGTTCTTGGGTCTGGTCGGAGCCTTCGGGTCAGGTGCCGGTCGAAACAAAGGGTTTCGTTGGCAGTGAGGTTGCAGTAGCGAACGGCTTAGTTTGCGAACACCTGGAGTCTCCGGGTTGGGGGCCGCTGAACCAAGTCGGGCAACTAATCAAAGGAGCAGGTCCGCATCCGAAGCGCGCTCCTCACTTCAACGAACATGAGATTGAGTTGCGTTCGGAATTTACTTAAGAATCTTTACCTCGAACTCGATTCACTCCACATGTGTCACTTTCGCAGCAGGAGCATTTGCTACGTCGACCCACCCGGAAAGCAAACCTGAGGTGTAGCCGCCGTCAACAACGAGATGATGACCGTTGACCCAACGAGATTCACCGACAGCGAGCCACTCAATCGCTTCGGCAATTTCGTCGGGAGTTGCGGCACGCCCCGAGTGACTGAGGACCCAATCAATTCGGTCGTCGCCAATTTGCTCACGAAATGTTGGCAGCAGCGGTGTATCGACAGGTCCCGGGCTCACTACATTGCACCGAATACCGGACCCTAAAAGTTCTCCAGCGTGGAGCATGCTCCACACAATGACCGCTTCCTTAGAAAATGTGTACGGGTCAACGCCTACAGATTCACTTCGGTCACTCCACCACTCTCGAACTTGATCGTCGTCTAGCTCTAGAAGAAACCGATGAAGGTCTAGCCGCTGCTGCCACCCATTACCTGAAATCGAACCAATATTCACGATGCTCGCGCCGGGCGAAAAGCGAACTGACAAAGCGCGACTGAGAGAACGCACCGCGAGAAGGTTTACCTCAAGGACCGTGGACGCGGGTCGAGTGCCAGGCACTCCGGCGACATTGATCAAAGAAGCGAAAGTCGCTACATCAAATTGGTCGTCTAAAGCTCGGACCAGTTTTTCAATGGCACCAGCATCGCTGAGATCGCAAACAAAATGCGCAGCGATATCAAGCCCCTCGGGAGCGTCGTCCTGATCGACGCTGATGACCGCTGTGCCAGTTTTCGTCAAACGGGCGCAAACAGCATGACCAATGCCCGACGAAGAGCCTGTGACAATGACAACACGATCGCGGCTCTCAACAGAAGACACTGCGACGAAGTTACTCGGGAACAGGTAATTACATAAACCACAGTTATCTAGAAAACTTCCGAGTAACTGAAAACGTCCCCAAAAAATGGCCCTGTTGGTGTTCCATTGGGCATCTGGTTTCCGCCGGCGTAGCATCGTGCTATCGCTAGTAAGGATGCCGACATGGTTGACCCTAACTATCTGAAATTCGACACGCTTTCGCTTCATGCTGGGCAAGAACCAGACCCAGTTACTGGGGCTCGCGCGGTGCCCATATATCAGACCACTTCCTACAGCTTTGTCGATACCGAACAAGCTGCGGGGTTGTTTAATCTTGAACAACCCGGGCATATCTACAGTCGGATCTCCAACCCGACAGTGGCTGTGCTCGAAGAGCGAATAGCTGCCTTAGAAGGCGGGGTTGGCGCGGTCTGTACCGCTAGCGGCATGGCGGCATTTCACTTAGCGGCCGCGACGATTATGAGCGCAGGTAACCACGTTGTGGCTAGCCGCAATATTTACGGCGGTACGCACAACATGTTGAATCTGACGATGCCTCGGTTTGGCATTACCACAACCTTCGTTGATCCGCGAGATCCCGAAGCTTGGCGGGCCGCTATCACTGCAGATACCCGGGTCCTGTTTGCCGAAACTCTAGGTAATCCGGGGATTGAAGTTCTTGACGTTCCGTTGGTTGCCGAAATCGCTCATGAACATGGGCTTCCTTTGATGGTTGACGCCACGTTCACGACGCCCTATCTGATGAAACCAATTGACCTGGGTGCGGACATCGTTATGCATTCGGTTACCAAGTTCTTGGGCGGTCATGGCATCGCGCTGGGCGGCGTGGTTGTTGACGGCGGCAGATTCGACTGGGCGGCAACCGAAAAGTTTCCAACGCTTTCCCAGCCATATGACGGCTATCACGGCATCAGCTTTGCCGAAGAATATGGCCATCAAGCCCTTTCCATGCGCGCCAGAGCCGAAGGGCTTCGCGACTTTGGCGCCGCAATGAGTCCGACAAATGCGTTTCATCTCCTGCAAGGGATCGAGACGTTGCCGCTCAGGATGAAACGCCACGTCGAGAACGCAACCTCAGTGATTGACTTTCTGGAAACAAATGATGCTGTTGCTTGGGTAACTCATCCCTCTGTAGCGACCCACCCAGACCACGATTTGGCGCAACGACTACTTCCTAAAGGCGCCGGAGCCATTCTGTCCTTTGGTGTTGTTGGGGGACGAGAGGCCGGCCGTCGGTTCATCGAAAACGTTCAACTCGCGTCACACCTAGCCAATGTTGGTGATGCTAAGACTCTCGTTCTTCACCCAGCCTCAACGACACATCAGCAACTCAGCGCGGAGGACCTGACTGCGGCAGGGGTCGGTGAGGATCTGATTCGGTTGTCGGTAGGCCTTGAGGACCCTGAAGACATCATCGCAGACTTGAGTCGAGCTCTTCGGGCTTCCCAAAAGGGATAGGTGCTATGAACTTTGAATGTAGGGGTGAAGTAGTTAACTACGCGACGGGCGGAGTGGAACTCAACCGCGAACTTCCCTTAGTTGTGTTGTTGCACGGCGCCGGTATGGACCGAACAGTATGGAGTCAACAGACTCGATATCTGGCTCACCATGGCTTCGCGGTCATGGCTGTGGACTTTCCAGGTCACGGCGAATCGGGCGGCAGACTGCTTCCCTCTGTGAGGGAAATGGCAGATTGGGTATTTGAATTCATCGGTGAAGTCAACATGGGACCCGCCCGCCTCGTCGGCCATTCGATGGGAAGTTTGGTTTCCCTGGAAGTCGCTGCTCATCATCCCGAGTCTGTAGAACGGCTGGTCCTGTTAGGAACCGCTCCTGCCATGCCGGTGCACCCCGACCTGCTTGGTGCCGCAGAGCGAAACGAAGTCTTGGCGCCACAGCTGATGACAAGCTGGTCCCATGGAACTAGAGCACACATCGCGAAAAATCCGACCCCAGGCCTCTGGATGCGTAGTGGATGTCAAGCGATGCTGGAAAGAGCAAAGGACGACGTGATTTTCAACGACCTCACAGCTTGCAACACTTATGAAGCTGGCGACGTCGCCGCGCTGATTACCTGCACAACAACCGTTGTAGTTGGCAGCGAAGACAAAATGACTCCCCCTCGAGCTACCTCACATCTGGTTGCCGGATTATCTGACGTGGATCTCAAGCACCTAGATGGCGTTGGTCACATGATGATGATTGAAGCCCCTGATCGCATACGAGAAATACTTTTAACCACCTTGCAGTAACTCGAGGCGACAAACACGGCCGATCAGTGTCATGATTCAGCAACCTTCACCCGAGTAGGAGGACCCATGGCAGTGGACCATTTCCCGGTCGAGGCCTCGCACATTTTGATGTTTGCTAGGTCGATCGGAGACACGAACCCGATTTATCATGACGAGTCACATGCAGCCGGAACCGAGGTCGGGTCGATAATTGCTCCGCCGACATTCGCTCAAGCGAGTGCCCAATTCGACCCCGAATATGTTCTTCGCCCAAAAGCGGGACAGAAATGGTTCGGTAGCGGTGGCACAGCTTCGGGAATTATGGCCCGAGAAAAAGAAGAAACATCGAACTCCGAGGGCGATGAAAAGAAATCTGGTTCGTCAGCGGGAGGACTTCACGCCGAGCAGCACTTCACCTACCACAGGCACCTAAAGCCCGGTGATGTTCTCACAGCCGAAACGAAACCAGGTGAGCACTGGGAGAAAGAATCCAAACGCGCGGGCATCCTGAAATTCAGCGAAAGCATCACCGAATACAGAGATCAGGATGGCGACTTAGTCGTCACTGCTCGAAGCGTTGGTGTTGTGACTGAAAAAGTTATCGAGCAGTAGGGGAGAGACAAATGACACTAAATGCAAGCGAAATCAAAGTCGGCGATTCCTACTCAGAACTGATCGTTGAGGACCTCACCCGTACCCAAATCGTTCAATACGCCGGAGCGTCGGGTGATTACAATCCAGTCCACAGCGACGAGAAATTCGTAACGGAGGTAGCTGGGTACCCCACAGTTTTCGCTCACGGCATGCTCACGATGGGCATGACAGGACGAATGGTTACTAACTACGTAGGGGATGGTCGTCTGACGTACTACGGGGTGCGGTTCGTGAATCAGGTGTGGCCAGGTGACACCCTGACAGCCAGAGCGGAAATAGCGGGTATTCGAGAAGAAAATGGTGAAACTCTCGTTGACTTGACCATTTCGACCACCAACCAAGATGAAAACTTTGTTCTGACGGGTAACGCCACCGCTCGAGCCAACTAAGCCCAACTTCACAAACCTGTAGAAGTCATTACGCAGCGCAAAGCTGCGAGTTAATCAACGCCAGTCCAGTTACCGGAGTTCTTGAACTTTCCGGTCCGCGAAAATGTTTTGCGGTACATAAAAACGGCAGCAGCCGAGCTTGCCAACTCGTTGGGATTTGGGAGGCTATCTCTCCAAAGGTTTAGCCCTTGGCGCGTCCCGCGTACCCAAACAATTTTCCAGCTACTTTCCGAATCTGGATTTCCTCAGCGCCTTCGGTTATGCGATAGCGCCGATGGTGTCTGTAGATGTGTTCGAAGGGCATACTGCGGCCGTATCCGATTCCTCCGCAACTCTGCATCGCTCGATCGGCGGCATCGCAACAGAATCGATTTCCCCTGTAGTTACACATGGCCACACGATCAGTTATCTCCATGTGGTCTATGCCTTGATCCATTTCCCACGCTGTTTTCCAAATGAGCGCCCGGATCATTTCGGCTTCGGTAAATAACTCAGCTAAAGGGAATTGGATTGCTTGGTTTTGAGAAAGAGGTTTCCCGAAGGTTGTCCGACCATTTACATACTCAACGGCTACGTCAATGCAATGGAGACCCGCGCCTACTGAAGAAGCGGCTTGCCGAATCCGATTCTCGTGCACAAAAAGCTGGGCGGTTTGAAGACCCCTGGCTTCTTCTCCGAGAATGTGGTCATTGTGAACGCGCACGTCAGTTAGACGAACGTGGGCGTGGTCTGTAGGCATGTTGAACGTCCACATGAACTCTTCGACCTTGAACCCCGGCGACTCCACGGGGACGATGAAACAGGTGATCCCGTGACCCTCCCCGGGATTTCCTGAGGTTCTGGCAAATACATAATCGTGAGTAGCGTGATGGAGTCCGGTATTCCAGTACTTTTCGCCGTTGATGACCCACTCGTCACCATCGCGAACAGCAGTTGTTTCCATCCAAGTCGCGTCAGAGCCATGTAGTGGCTCCGTTAGCCCGAACCCAATACGGGCCGTTCCCTCGAGCATTTTCGGAATCCACTTTTCTTGTTGATCCTCCGAACCAAATTTTTCCATCATCAACACAGTCGGAAAGTTTCCGATGATCGAACTTTCGTTTTGCAGGTCGTTGTGAAGGCCAAGCCCTTTTCGAGCCAGATGCTCCCTAACGATGGCCATTCCAAGATTGGAACCATCTTGCCCACCGAAGCGTTCGGGGAGATGCCATCTGAGGAAACCTGCCGCATCTGCTTCCGTTCGCATCCTTCCAAGAAGTCGTTCCCACTCAGCGTTAGGTAAACCGTTCCTTTCCCAGTCGGTGCGGGAGTCTTCGCGGCGGTGATCAAAGAACCGAATGTTGTCGTTTTCGTTCTCAATCGGCTTGATGACGTCCTCGATGAACTGGTCAAGGTCGTCAAGTAATTCTTGGATGTCACCAGGAATCGCGAAGTCCATAACCCGCGAACGTATACCGTCGAGCGTTATGGCGCTCCCAATTGTTGTCTGGTCGGACTTTCTTTGACCCTGGTGTCATCTAGCGCGGGCCCGGGCGGCCCGACTCGAAGCGAAGCACGAGATTACTATTTCGTGGCTGCCCTACGAATTGCATCCCGAAATTCCAGATGGTGGCGCACCCAACAACCGCCAGTTCTCATCCCTCCAGCCGGTGGCTGAAGAACTCGAAGTGAAATTGGTATCACCCAACAGGTTTTATCCAACAAGGCGCGCCCATCAGGCTGCCCTCGTCGTGGAGTATGCCTCACCAGAAAAAGCGCCCGTTTATCACGACCGGCTTTACGCCTCAATTTGGGAAGATCAGCGAGATATAGAAGACCCTGAGGTGTTGGCTGAATTGGCTGCCGATCTAAGCGTCCCTCCAGGGCTCATTGAGCGGGTAGTTAGTAACGACGAGTTGTGGCCAGCAGTACTGTCCTCCATGGAACGGGCCCACGAATGGGGCGCCACTGGCACCCCTAGCTGGGTAATAGACAACAAACTTCTGGTTCCCGGCTTACAAGATGACGCCTTTTTCGACCGCGTGATTGAAAGATTGACCGCCATCAAAATGAGTGAACAGAATCCCGAATAATCATCTCCGCGTTAGCTCGGGTACTGTCCTCGGTATGCAGCCAACTTATTCAGATGATGCAGAGGTATATCGCAGCAGGATTCAAGAATTCATCGCAGAACACCTGCCCGCTAATTGGGAAGGCATTGGGTCGCTGTCTGGAGACGCTAAAGCCGAGTTCGTTGGTCACTGGCGGCAGACTCTCAGCGAAAATCACCTTTTAGCGACTATGTGGCCCACCGAGTATGGCGGCCCCGGGTTGACAGTCAACGAAAATGTGATCATCGCGGAGGAATTCACCAAGGCGGGATTACCGACCGGTGGTTCGAACGACGGCTTCGGAATCGGCATGGTTGGCAATACGCTGATCGAGTGGGGCACGGAGGAGCAAAAGAAACATCACCTGCCTCGGATCCTTAGCGGTGAGGATCTTTGGTGTCAGGGGTATTCAGAACCTGGAGCAGGCTCCGACTTAGCGAATCTCGGGTGTCGGGCTGAACTTGATGGTGATGAATGGGTTCTGAACGGGCAAAAGATCTGGACGTCGAGTGGGCATTTAGCGAATTGGATATTTGTCCTCGGTCGAACTGCTCCCGAACACGCGAAACATCAAGGCATCACCTTTTTTCTGTGTCCAATGAATCAAGAAGGAATTGAGGTTCGGCCAATCGTTAACATCGCCGGGCACAGCCACTTCAATGAAATCTTTTTTTCAAATGCGAGAGTGCCCAAGGAGAATGTGGTTGGTCAAGTAAATGGCGGATGGGCTGTGGCGATGACCCTTTTGGGTTATGAGAGGGGTTTCGGAGCGACGACGACTTACTTCCGCTATCGGGCTGAACTTGATCGTTTGGTTGAAATGGCCCAAGAACGCGGTCGGACGAAAGATGCATCTATCCGTCAGCGTTTGGCCTGGTGTCATAGCAAAGTCGAAATCATGCGTTGGCTTGGACAGCAAGTCCTCACCTCTTTCTTGAATGGTGAGCCGCCGGGGCCCAAGAGTTCTATTGGGAAGCTCAACTGGAGTGAATATCACCGTCACGTCACGGAGTTGTCAATCAACATTATTGGAGCCGAAGCGATGGTGGTCGAGGGAGATGATGCTTTCGCTGCAGGATTAGGAGCCGCAGACGCAGGCACTCCCAACACGACTTCAGCTTGGATCAATAGTTTTCTATCAGCGAGATCGGGAACGATCTACGCGGGTACTAGCCAAGTGCAGCGCAACATTATTGGTGAACGAATCTTAGGTTTACCTAAAGAGCCGCGAGCTGATGAAGGTCCCTGGAACGAGACGCTTCGCTGAAGTGTTGGTAGGTCTGTGCGGTGGATCATGTGCGGGGAAGACGACGTTGGCGCGCGCACTTCTAACGGAACGTCCTGACGCCACATTGCTCGAATTTGATGACTATTACCATGACCTGTCGGAAGTCCCCATTGAGGAACGGGCAAAGGTCAACTACGACCACCCTGACGCCATAGACGTTCAACTTTTGGTGACCCACATGGATGAGTTAGCCGCGGGACGCGCGGTGGAGGTGCCTGACTACGATTTCGCTACCCACACTCGTCCCGGTGGCGTACATCGTGTGGAGGCCTCATCACTCGTCGTCGTCGACGGCCTATTGCTGTTAGCACTTGCCGAATGTCGAGAACGACTAGATCTCAAAGTTTTTGTAGATGCGCCCCGCGAAGTGCGTCTCGCTCGACGACTTGAGAAAGACGTTAGGGACAGAGGACGTGACCGCGATGGCGTAATTAGACAGTTCGGTGACTCAGTAGAGCCAATGCACCAAACCCTTGTTTTGCCTAGTTCGGAGTTCGCTGACTTGTGCTTTACCCACCCATGGGACGTAGAACACGCAACACAGGTCATCCTTGGGTACCTCTAGCTGCCGTCGAAGGGTCCGAGATCGCTATTCACCGATAAATTCGACCCAGTTGCCGTCAGGGTCTTCGACCATGCCCACAACCACTCCAGGCCTCACCTCTCTGCGGTCCCAGATAATTGGCGCGCCAGCATCAGCACATGCATCAAGCGCTGACTGAACATCGGGAACAGCCAGAGTGAAATAGCGCATTCCCGAGGCCCCCATCATTCCTCCACCAGGTCCCGCCGGAACTTCTTTCGTGGGAACCACAATTTTCAACAAGCTTTCGTTGGCCCATACGCGATGCATTGCAGCGACGCCCAAAGCCTCCATATTCACAGTGGCTTCAAACTCAAGTCCGACTACGTCTCGATAGAACCTCAGCATCTCGTCACCGTTTGTGGTCACAATTCCGAGATCGAAGCCGCCTTTTGTAAAGCTGTTACTCATCATTTCTCCTATGCGTTAAAGACGGGGCCTATTAATAGCTCGCGCCGAGGCCGGCACGAGCATCGGTTTGAATGCCGTAGTTGGGGATTGGGTAACGAAAACCATTGCGGCTCAAGAACTCCATTCCCTCCACAGCAACAAGCAAATCTTCAGGGCGAAGAGCCATCAGAAGTTCGTCTTCCATCACTCCTCCATATCGTCGTTCGGCGAAGCATGGAATCGACAAGCTTGGTTCTCCAGTACTTAGAGCTCGGCCCCAACTGTCAGCGCACGCGGACTCACCAACACATCCCCAATCAAGTTTCTTGTAGCCGCTCCATTGGAGACCGTTGATCAGCAGAATCATTTGCGCAGGAGTCGCGTAAACAAGACAAATGTCGGGCGGGTCGAGCCGTTTCGCAGATAAGGGCGAAACGACCATAGCTGCATAGGTTCCAAAAGGGACGCAGTCCATTGCTTCTTGGTGCGCCGAACTATCATCGAGAGTTTCGAACCAAACGCCCTGCATGCGCTCGCCGGACAACCAGTCGTCGTCTTGTGGGTGAAGCCCAATCACCGCCCCGCACTGATCGCCTACCAAATCCGCTCGAGTAATACCAACTGTCCAGTTGAGTCGCGACGCCATTCCGACGATTTGGTCAGTGGTATGGATTGCATCGGGTCGCCGAATTCTCGGGACTGATTCCATCTCCTCGACAGTTGCAAACAGCTTCATGCCGATGGGAGTAGTGCGGATGCGAAGGAGCGCCTGAAGCCGCCCCAATAGATCATCCCAATCGATTTGTTCGGTCCGCAGATGTACCGACTGTTCACCAGTTTCACTCATAAATCCCCCTTTGCGTGCTCCGGTCAACCTACCGCGCACATCTCATCAGCCGAGGCGCGACACAATGATAGGGATGACAACTGTGACCCTTCTGCACCCTGGAGCTATGGGGGCATCGATTGGATCGGCCATTGCGGGGAACGGTCACACCGTGTTGTGGGTGCCAGACGGTAGAAGTCAAACAACGAAACAACGAGCTGCATCTGCTGGACTCCAAGAAGCCGCATTTGTGAACGCCTTAAGCCAGTCAGACGTTGTCGTGTCGGTCGTGCCCCCTGGAGCTGCAATCTCCGTAGCCACAGACGTCGCTGACGGTGGTTTCGAAGGCATCTATGTGGACATGAATGCAATCGCGCCGCGGAGCGCGACCGAAATAGCGGCGTCGTTTTCACACTGCGTCGATGGTGGAATAGTTGGACCGCCGGCCTGGGCAAAGGGAACTACACGACTAGCGCTGAGTGGTCCGAGGACCGATGAAGTCCGATCGTTGTTCGTCGATTCGCCAATAGAAGTGGTCGATTTAGGAGCCGAAATTGGCAAAGCCTCCGCCTTCAAAGTTGGTTTCGCGGCGTGGACAAAGGGATCCGGGGCGTTATTACTATCGATATGCGCATATGCGCATTCTGCGGGTATAGAAAATGAGTTGTTTCGAGAATGG
>Ga0315334_10002680_pt1 | contig 11128 bp, 9 predicted proteins | sample M150034915metaG_FD_205555 | JGI IMG/M metagenome (GOLD analysis project Ga0315334, IMG submission 205555) | Ammonia-oxidizing marine archaeal communities from Monterey Bay, California, United States - M1 500m 34915 | ecosystem: Environmental > Aquatic > Marine > Intertidal zone | place: USA... | reverse complement strand
CATTCTCATTGCTGCGACAGTATTCAATGTATTGCTTTACACCTTTTTCACATTGTCCAATATTCCCTTCATTCATGGCATAGATACTACCCTTGCTTGGCGATCGCATGTCCGGATGTGATAAGAAAAAAACACCTATCCCGGGGTCGTACGTAAACCCATTGACACCTTTACCCGTAGTGTAAACGAGCATGGTCGAGGAACCATAAATGATGTATCCCGCTGCTACCTGATCTCTCCCCGGCTGAAGAAAATCTTCCTGACTAACCGGTGTTCCTACAGGAGTAATTCGTCTGTAAACGGCAAAAATAGTTCCAACAGAAACATTAACGTCAATATTCGAGGATCCGTCTAACGGATCGATCATGATGATGTATTTGGCATCTTTGTTCTCATCAACTGCAACAAAATCATCATTTTCTTCTGAGGCAATTCCACAAACCAGCCCTCTTACCCGCAAGGATTTAATGAACTGATCATCGGCATAAACATCCAGCTTTTGTTGCTGCTCCCCCTGAATGTTCTCTGAACCTGCAGAGCCAATAATGTTGCGTGCAAGTCCGGCTTTATTGATCTGCTGACTAACGATCTTTCCGGCAAGCCGGATCGAGCTAAGGATACTGCTCAGATCTCCGGAAGATCCTGGAAAGTGTTTTTGTTCATCCAGAATGAACTCGCCCAGTGTAGTGAAATTCATTTCAATTGGTTTGGACGGTAAAGGTCGTAAAAACAATTAAATTGGGAAGAAGATAGACAACATGTTTACACAATGACTGCCTATCCCCTCCCAATTAACTATCGAAATATTTATTTTAATTCATCAGCTTAAGGTCTGATCATTAACTGTTTTATGTATTCTCAAAAGGTTGTTGCTTCAATCCATCCGAATTGAAAGACACACCAGCAAGTTTTAGAGGTGTGAAATTACCACGGTAGCCATTTGATTTCCGACATATGCTTTAACCAAATAGATCCCGGTGCTTTGAGTTGTCAGATCAACTGAAAATTGTTGATCATTGTATTGTGTTAGAATGAGCTGGCCCATATGGTTATACACCTCCAGTTTATTTATGATCTGCTTTTCTTCACCTCTGATTTTGACAATCCCCGTTGATGGGTTCGGATAGGCTCGGATCGTGGCCATTGAGCTTTCAGGTTCGTTTGGAACGCTTCCAATGGAAATGGATTTACAGTCTGATATTCCATCGCATGGCCCGAGGACATTGCTCGGATGACTGGCCATAAGGCTCTCCACTGCATTTTCAGAAACACATGCTCGTCTTCCTCTTTTACACATTAAAATCTTGTCGTTTTTTGGCACCAAAGGACCAGCAGGGGGGCACAAGACATTGTAGGCTGTTACTACAACATCATCACTTACTGAACAACCAAATACATCGGTGTAGGTCAGCGTATATGTTGTGGTAGTAAATTCACCAGTAGGTACCATTGATGCATCAGCCAGAAATGAAACAGAGTTTCCTGTTCCTATAACATTTCCGTATTGGTCGGTCCACGTGCTTGTGGCGCCCCCGTTTCCGCCGGAGGTCATTCCATTTAGCTCAACGGTGGCATAATCATCGGTGTATCCCCAATATACGGTTTGGCAAGGACCCGCATCAACACTTTGAGCCGGGTCACAAGCAATGGCTCCGCAGGGATCTGTATTTGTTGGGCTATTGAACGCCATGGTGACAGCAGCTCCTGCATCCAACCTTCCCGCACCGATCAAACCTGCATAACTTGGATTTAGCGCATCAATATTCACCGACGATAATTTTAAGATATCTTCTATCTCCTGACTACGTAAACACGGATTAGCGCAAAGCATTAGACCAACGGTCCCTGTAACAAAAGGTGAAGCATAAGAAGTGCCACTACTTGCCAAATACCACCCGGGCGCAGCAGTTATGGGCACATCGTATCCGGGCGCACTTAGATCAACCATAGCATTGTGTTGGTGCGTGGAATTCGGGTCTCCTATGATCTTTTCGTGATTATCATTAGGCCCTATGCTGGTTACGGAAAATACATTGTCGTAAGCAGCAGGATAAACCAAATTACCAGCTCCGGCGCATGTGGTACCGTTTCCGGCAGCAGCAACGATGAAAGTCCCGTTGTTGTATACCTCATCAATTGCTTCTTGTTGATAGATGTTAAATGTACATCCTGAAGTCCAGCTTAGGTTTACAACTCTTGCTCCGGCTTGGCTAGCATAAATAACCTCATTGTAGTTCATTCTGTAAAGAGCCAATCTGAGGTCATAACCAATACTGCTTAGTCCAATGCCGTTGTTCGTATTAGCAGCAACGATAGTAGCCACTGCGGTTCCGTGGGTTCTAGTTAAAGTATTTGTGGCGTCATAGTAGGTGACCGTCCCTCCCAGCTCTTCATGTTCACTCCCAGGAACTGCGTAATAATTCTGATCTGATACCGCTACACGAACATTGCAATCACCATGTGTAATGCTCCATGCTTCCTCCGCATTAATGAGATCTAATGTATACATCGGATCGAATATAATATTGTAATCATCAGGTAATACAAGTGGTTCATATTTCGGGCCATATTCAACCCCTTCAATTCCGGAAACAGAAACCAGGGAAGTATAAAGATCAGCTTCATCGCAATTACAGCTGAATTCATATACTTTTTGGAGATCAGGATTTTTAGAGCTGGGTAAAATTTGTATTACCGTCAGATCCATTAGCTTATCTACGTCTTGATATGAATTTGAATTTAATAGATCTTCTAAATTATCAACACTTCCCCAAACGTTTGAATTTTGAGAAAGGGCAAAATTTGTGGTTGCTACCAGAGCAACTATCAATATGATGTATTTTCTAATTGAATTTTTCATGATGTAAAAGTTTAGTTAATTGGATTGCCTTTATGGCATTTACTGACAAAATTGGGATATTAGGTTGTCTCACAGGGGACATCTCCTCACAAATGTGATGTATGAATCATAAATAGTGACAAATGATTTTTATCGAATTCTACCTCTGTGACGAATGGTCTTTAATCTGTGACTAATGAATCGCCTAAAACAAAAGCTCTGAAATTGATTTTTGATAGGTGCGTCCAATAGGAATGTCTTGACCCAGCACACGCAAACTTTTCGGAGATTTCGCGGTTATCTTATCAATTCGGACAATATAAGAACGGTTAACACGAATGTAATCCAATTTATCCGGAGGTAAATTTTCAAAATACCCAATTTTCATGCGGGTAACGTACCTATTTTTTGTTGTGTGTATTTCGACATAATTACCGGAAGATTTCACAAAACAAACATCCAAAGAATTGATCTTAACCGTAGCTCCCTGCACCCTTATCTTGAACTGCTTTGACCTAGGTGAAAGTCGCTTTAAAAGTATTCTTAAAAGCTCCCTTACAATATCCCGATTGTAGGTCAACACTCGTATTTTAAAGAACAAATAAATGATCAGCACCGCTATAAACACTGCAAGCAGGACGAACCATGTCGTTTTGTAAAAAGGCGGAAAAATGGTGAAGTCAAGGTTTTCCTCATTCTGGCTCCAATCGCCCCTCCTGGTTCGTGCTTGAATTACCAACCTGTAAGAACCGGGAGCAAGTGCCTTGTAAGACACCGTACGACTATACGATCTGGTCCAGGTCCTATCAATTCCTACAAACTTATACCTGTATTCCACTGCTTCATTTCCACCAAAAAAGATGGTATTGTAATTGATCAGAAGATCATTCTGGTCATGGCTAAGCTCCGATAATTCCTTTCCTTGCAAGATCCGGCCATCATGATATATAGATTCAATTCTAAGGCGCAGATCTATTGCTGAAGAAACCGCTTGAACGGGTGGTTTTTGCATGAAAAACAGCCCGGACCTTGTTCCGATCCAGACCTGATCATTTTTCACATGAACGTCGCTGATGTAATTGTCCTGTAAACCGTCCTTCTCATTGTAGATATCAATTTGTAAATGATCCGTGTAAATACAAACTCTGTTCAGACCATTGTTTGTGCCCACCCATACTATAGAATCGTTTTCTACGAATAGCTCATGGACCAAATTACTGGACAGGCCATCTTTCATGGAAACCTTAAAAGTTGTGTCTCTACTTTTGATCACCAACCCATTTCCCATTGTTCCAAAAAAAGAAGCCGATCCTGTTGACCTAATGGCCTCAATTCTTCTTTGAAGTGCTGCATTCGATACTCGTTCAATTGATCGATCAAGTGTGTCACAAAAAAACAAGCCTGACAATGTCCCCACCCAAATTCCTTCCTGTGCCCAGGCTATTGATCTAACCCGTTCTGACAGCGCACGGGTTCTTAATTCCTTGCGCACATTATCCCACCAATAAATCTTATTCAAACTACCGAACAGAACGGGTTTACGCTCATTCTCAGAAATTGAACCAACCCACCCGGGATAGTCCATCTCGATCTCCGGAAAAATAAGTTTGCCTCCTGAAAATATGGCGTATCCGCCTATGGTCTTATTCAGCACAGCCATTGCGGGAGTTCCGGTACCACCGTCTGCCAAAAACCTCGATCGTTCAGCAAGACATTCGTAAATCTCTCCTTCATATGTTCCTACAAGAACCTGTTCACCCTGACCATTGTTCACATAAGAAACGTGAGAGTTAAGCACATGCTTTCGTATTCTATTGTCTCTCGCGTAAAATACACCATTGGAAAGAGTAGAGATCCACAACCCCTTATGCTGATCATGAAAAGCCCAAGTAACCGATTCGTTAATCAGAAAATGGTGGATCAGATCCCCTTTCAAATTGTAGACCCTAATTCCGCCTTTTCTTAGACCGATCCAGAATTCATTTTCACCAAACGCACCCATTCCGATAATGGATTTATCAACCGTAATTTTTTTATACTGCGCATCAGGGCCCTGAATAAGAAGTTGCGTCTCTACAGAAAAAATTGCGTGTTCATTCAGCAGCGTGGTTTTGCTATAGTGACCTTTTGCCGGTATAAACCAGCAAGTTTTAGTCCTAGAATTTTTTAAAACCCCGGAAACATCTTTATCTGTGGAATCCCTTCCGAGGAAATATTCCAATTGGTTCGCGCCCTGCTCTTCAGCCACCAACAATACACCTGTTCCTTTTGTTTTATCCAAAGTGCGCGGTTTATTCAAGACTACCCCATCAATATTCATTGAAAGTACCCCAACTAAATTTTGGAAGCCAATATGAAGAGTTCCGTTTTCATCTAAGACAAAATCCTCATTAAGCCCTCCGATCGAATACTTAACGACCGTATCGTTGTATTTGTACGGTTTGAATTCTCTTTGATTCGGGTTAAAATAAAACCATTTATTCTCGAAAGTGGAGCACCACACGTCACCATTTCTTTGAGGATAAAATTTAAAAACCGTGCTGGAAGGCAGTCCATTTCGTTGATCGTACTGTACAATGGTCGTTCCGTCGTATTTGGCAATTCCACGATCCGTTGCGAACCACATATAACCAAGATCATCCTGGAACATATGGTATACCTGAGCACTTGGAAGCCCCTCTTTTGTTGAGAAATGACGATAGCTCAGATCCTGACCAGCATATTCAGCAGTGAGTAAAATTAACACTATGACAACAAGCATACCTTTCATGAGACGCATATGCAAAATAGGAAAGGAAACGATTCACACCTTATTTATACCGATAATTATTGAACCTTCTTTCGATGGTTGAATTCTGTTTCGCTTTTAAAATTGAAACAGAATGGCTACATTTTACCATGAAAAATGCAATTGTCAGAAAAGGAGCCAAGACCGACATGGCCCGAGTTCTTGAGCTGATCATAGAGCTCGCAGAATACGAAAAGGCACCCCGGGAAGTGCTGATCTCGGAGGAGACTCTGATCGAAGAAGGGTTTGGTCCCAACAAAATATTCGACACCATTGTTGCGGAAATGGACAACGAGATTGTAGGAATGCTGCTCTACTACCCTGTTTTTTCTACCTGGAAAGGCCGGTCGATATATCTTGAGGATTTTGTAGTTGCAAATTCCCACAGAAGAAAGGGAATTGGACAATTGCTTATTGATGCGCTGGTTGAGGAAGCAAGATCGGCACAAGCAAAAAAGATCAGGTGGCAAGTGCTTGACTGGAACACCCCGGCAATCGAATTCTACAAGCGCATTAATGCTACGCTTGAGAATGCCTGGATCGATTGCACACTGACCCTGTCTTAGTATGAAATTGATAAAACACCAAAAAAGTAGCAATAACATCCCGTAAGAGGGTGATAAAGGGAATAATTATACATTTATAAGGTAGTTGTAGCCAATTTGAAAAAAGACAAAAGTGAACAAAACATTTAAGTATTTAATCGTTGCAGTAGTTGGACAATGCCTGATTTCATCATGTGCCGACTGCCCTTCAAACAGAGAAGTAACTGAAACTTGGGAAAACGGAATTCCAAAGACTGAAATCCAATGGTTCGACAGAGCTGACAGCACTTATCGACAACTACAGTATTTTAAGACTGGACAATTAAGAATTGAAAAGATATTCAATAATGGAAATTTACAAAAATTGACCGGCTATTATGATACCGGAGAAATAGAAGGTCTATTTGTGTATGTAAATGGTGAACCTGTTGCAGGTGCAGAATATTACAAGAATGGCCAGAAAATGGGTGAAGTACCAAAGGAATTAGATGGTAAAATAAATGGACCTGTAAAATACTACTATGAGAACGGAGATCTAAGAGCAGACGGAGAATATAGAAATGACAAACCTCATGGAATTTGGAGAGACTATGATGAACAGGGCAATATCACTAGGGAAAGATATTTTGAGAACGGAAAAGAAATAAAATGATTTAAAAGAAATTTGTATTCAAAAATGGAGGTTAACACTTACACAATTATTGATATTCTAAGTAAAGCTGCAATTATCGCGGCTGGAATATTTGCTGCAATTCAGTTAGTTCATATACGAAAACAAAGATCTAGAGAATCGGCATTACAATTATTAAATTCTGTTCAAACTCCTGAATTCATTGAAGCAATGAATATCGTCTATGGACTTCCAATAGATTTAACAAAAAAAGAAATTGAGACGTATTTAGGAGACAAATTATCCAAAGTCATGGTCATGCACATGCAACTTGAAAGTATAGGTTTGCTTGTATTTAAAAAAGAAATAAAACTAGAACTAGTAAGTGAGTTTATGAGAGGTCCTATTTTACTTTTTTGGAATTCTATGAAAAGTTATTTCATAGAAGTAAGGAAACTCAATAATGATGAAAACTATGGAGAGTGGGTACAATGGTTAGCCGAGCGAATTGAAAATAAAGAATCAAGAGATACAACTAAACCTGCCCATATCGCCTATAAGAATTGGAAAACTTAAAAAACTAATGCTAACAATACCTAAACCAAATTGCATAAATTGGTTTAGACGCAACGTTGGCGGTAATGAATGTATAATTCAAAATAATAAAAACCAGAATTATGGATTTTAAAGAAACGGTTAGAGAATTATTTATCTTTTTTCATGTAGATTTTACAAAAAATATTAAATATGATAGACTTACTAAAACAATAATGAAAAACTACATCAATAAAGATTCTAATTGTATTGATGTGGGTTGTCATAAGGGCGAAATACTTAGCTTGATGCTTAAATATGCGCCTGAAGGTAAGCACTATGCTTTTGAACCGATACCTTATTTATTTAATGATTTAACGAAAAAGTTTAAAAATAAAGCAAAAATTCTTCCATTCGCACTTTCAAATATTAGTGGGGAAACTTCATTTCATCTTGTTAAAAATGCACCCGCATATAGTGGTATAAAAAGAAGACGATATGATATTTCCGATCCCAAAATTGAAGAAATAAATGTAGAATTAAAACCTCTGGACAAAATCGTTTCTCCAAGTGAAAAAATTCATTTTATAAAAATTGATGTAGAAGGTGGTGAATTTGATGTGCTAAAAGGAGCCAAGAATTTAATAAAAAAGAATAGACCTATTATACTATTTGAATGTGGTAAGGGTGCAAGTGATTATTATGGAACAACTCCCCAAGACATATATAATTTTATTTACAATGAACTAGGTCTGAAAATATATACGCTCAATTCATTTATTAAGAGCAAAGACCCCCTCAGTATACTTGAATTTGAGAACTGCTTTAATACTAATGAAGAATATTATTTTGCTGCTGGAATTAGTGAAAAATAAATAACAACTACCGCCAACAATAGATATAAAAATACGGGTTCCGTGAGTTACTGAACTTGAGCCTATAAATAAAATATCGGTAAGGAACAACCCATTAATGGAAGAATTGTAAAACAATATAGCAGTAGTAAAAACTATATGACAAACTAATAGCAGCAAGCTATTTGTCGCATTGAAACAGGCAAGAAAGTTTTGGAGATAACTTTAACCGAGAAACAAATCAGTCCAAAAAAGAATCGCGCCACGCAATTCCTATTGAAGCGCCAATATACTGTATGCTGGTGAACCTTTGATACTGCAATGGCAAGTAATTGTAATTACACTTAAGATCGATCGCAAAGGACTCATTGATATCTATCATGACTCCAATTTGAGGTGACATCGCAATTTTCCAGTCGTTATCGTCAAGATCTATAAAACCGATTACCAACCTGTTCTCAACATAAGCAGGTCCGGCTGCTATACTGAAGTACGGAGTAATTTTAGTAGCATTAGCTACATAGTAATTTAGCGTAACGTTACAATTATTGATAAAAGTATAGGTATACAAGTTTGAAGTTATCGCTCCATTATCAAACACATACGTTGCACGGTCTTTTTTCTCATAAAACTTCTGCCATCTGTAGCTAAATCCCACCGTCAGGTTTTCCCCAATACCCTTCTGGTACCCAACTTCGAATCCCTGCCAGCTGTATTCCGACACAAAATTAGTATAGGTACCAATTGGCGCCGCAGTAGAATAATTGAAATTATACATCCTCTGACCGAATGAAACGGAAGCAATCATGGATAAACCAATCAAAATTAAATTTTTCATGCCCTTATAAATTTTTGTTCATCTAATCTTCCAAGTAGGGTGATTGAGCAAAACACTCATCTATTCCACTTGTAATTCTCTGATCGATTCCAGTCGTTGAATTTACCGTTCCAACCACCATACCGGACCATATCATCTTGATCTGGCTTGTAATATTGTTCGTGTTTTTACTGTCTATAATTTCCATAAGTACCGAACCGTAGGTGCTTGAATACGTGTATCCATAGGAATAAGGATAGTAGTACGAATATCCTCCATAGCCCCAGTAATACGGCGACCCGTAGTAATACGGATCATAGCTATAATAATACCCCATATCCCAGTATCCACCATAATACGAAGAGTATTCAACATCAAGAGTTAATACATGTGCATTTACAAGCAGATCCGGGTTTGCCGCAGAAGGTACTTCCTGAAGACCATAACTCGTTAGATTCTCATTGATCTTATCGAGAATTAATGTTGATTTTCCTGAAATCGTAACGATTAACGAATCGCTCTCCACTGCAACCTCGCCAACGTGTTCAACTATTGCATATGTAGCGTATTGACTATAATCGATCGTGTTATCATAATAAGTCAGAGAGACATCTTTGTCCCTTTCCTCATCGGACTTGTCAGGATATCTAACACAACCCGACAGGATGACACTACTAAAAAGTAACAAGAAATAAATTGCTTTGTACATGATTCCTTTTTGTAATTTAATGTTAGGCTATCAAATATAGAAAAATCCAACTGTTTATAGCAGAAAGAATTACATTAGCTATTTAGACTGGACTATCAGTTGGTTCAATTTGTTTTTGTAGCGAACTAATTGTTATTTTTAAACAGTTTAAAACCATAGATTTATCAGTTATGAAAGCACTCTTAATTGTTTTTTCGATATTAATAGGAACGATATCGTACGCCCAGGTAGAGGCCATAGAAATTACACCCACGTTCGGATATACTTTTAATGGATCAATTACACAATATGACCAATTTTATGACTTAAAAGACGCCGTTTCTTTTGGTGGGATTGTAAATGTTGAGGTGCGGTCTAAAAAACATATTGAAGTAAGCTATAGAAGATCCATTCAAACAGTTCAATATGTAGAAACCTTTAGCTCCGGAGAATTCGAAGCAGGCATGGAACAGTTTCATATCGGAATTTTTCAGGAGCTGGGGGATAATAGCAGTGTTAAACCATTTTTCAATGTTGCATTTGGAGCGACACGCTACTTCGAAGAACAAAAAAGATGGTTGGACGCCTATCGTTATTCGCTGGCTATGGGAGTTGGAGCCAAGTTTTTTATCACTGACAACTTTGGAATTCGTGTTCAATCGCAGCTTGTTATGCCTCTATCGTATAATAGTGTTGGTGTGTTTTGTGATGGTTCGGGTTATTGCAGTGGAGGTGCCAGCTTTAATGTGCCAATTGTGCATTTTGACCTTTCAACAGGTCTGATATTAAGAATATCAACTAATTAGTTTTCTCGGTCAAGCGGCAGCTAACATTTTCCGTTCCTTTTGCTTTACCGATGATCACAACTCTATTCTATGAAAAATAATAAGCCCGTAACGGATAGATCAAAAACTGCCGTACTTAATCTGAAAATTATGAAGACCTTTATTGTATTATTATTCGTGTTATGCCAAACGGTTGTTCTTTCTAAGGACAATAACAACGAACTGACATGGCCGAGAGAAATAGAATCTGGAAAATTTACGATCACCCTCTACCAGCCACAAATAGAACGTTTTTATGATAATGTTATAGATGGAAGGCTGGCTCTTTCGGTGAAAGACAGCGCAGCAAAGATCTATTTCGGAGCTCTTTGGTTCAAAGCAAAGCTTTCTACGAATCTAGAAGAACGAACGGCCACTCTGGATGACCTTCAAATACCGAAAGTGAAATTTCCCGATATCACCGATGAATCAAATCTGGAGAAACTGAAAAATTTAATTGTTAACGACATGATGGAGCTGGATATTGAAATGTCGCTCGATAGAATTATAGCTAGTGCTGAACATGTTGATAAGATCAATAAGCTGGAAACATCTCTTAATAATGCCCCTCCTAAAATATACTTCAGAAATGCACCAACTGTGCTGGTCAATATTGATGGCACACCCTC
>Ga0315334_10002679_pt1 | contig 11129 bp, 8 predicted proteins | sample M150034915metaG_FD_205555 | JGI IMG/M metagenome (GOLD analysis project Ga0315334, IMG submission 205555) | Ammonia-oxidizing marine archaeal communities from Monterey Bay, California, United States - M1 500m 34915 | ecosystem: Environmental > Aquatic > Marine > Intertidal zone | place: USA... | reverse complement strand
AGTCCAAGTAGTTCCTCCATCATCTGACCAAGTCATAATTGGAAATACAAATGGATTAACAAGAGTATCTTCAATAAGTTGGTTTGCCCAAGCAAGCATAACAATACCTGGATCAACTGGACTAGGTGCAACATCATCATCTGCACAACATCCTGTGTAACCTTCTAATGTTAAGTATCCGTTACGATCTAAATATCTCATAACTGGTGAACCTTTAACATCTAAACGTAGATAATAAGTTTCTCCACATAAGAATTGTTTACAGCATGTACCTGCAGTTTCTCCTGGATTACTTGAGTCAGGTGCATTAGCATCTGTCCAAGGAGTCAATCCTACGTGAGTAATGTAATTTGAAGGTTCGTTACCTGGAGCACGATATAACCTGCTCACATACTTACTCTTAATTGTTTTAGACTTGTTAGACTCAGTGTACCCTCCGTGGAAAGGTCCAATTTTGTCATTAGGCATTAAAGCCCCACCTGCAAGAATAAACTCACAACAAGTTGTATCAGGTGTTGTTGCCACTTGAAATGTTTTAGGATCAATAAATGAAATCTCACCGGGAGCTAAAACATTTGTTGGTGATGTACCTAGTTGTACACCTGTTAATGCAGAAACACCATTTGTGGCTACAAAGGTTTTCTTAAAAGCATGATTAAAATAAGCCATTTTGTTTTTGTTTTAATTAATATATAAATATAGTATAATATAATGAAAAGATTTTAAATAACAAAGTTATTCTTAACTTTCCTTTTATTTTAGTTAGTTGCTACGTTCAGCAGCTTGTTGTGTTCTAGTAAATTGGTTTCCTGATTCTATATCACCAGCTAGAATACTTATTGTTTCATCAATTATTAATTCTACAATATCATCTTTAAATTCAGATTCTACTTCTTGAGTAGATATTACTCCTGTATACGGGTTAGTACAATTTGTAATTTGAATTTTAACTGGTTGTCTATAATAAGTCAAAGAAGCATCTTTTATGTCAAACTCATTATTAGTATATAAATGAACAGTATCATCTATAAGAGTAGCAAATGTTTCTGCCCATGCAAAACTTGGTTGTTTTGAGTTATCTCTTAAAAGTTGATTAAGATTACCTTCTTCTGCAAGATACACTGTCATTCTTCTACTGTCACAACAATCATCATTAGCATCTATATCTACACGTTTCCATTGTAAATAATCTTCAGGTATAGTTCCCTCATAATAAAGATCTTTTTTATTAATGTTAATAGGTTCTTGAATTAATAATTTTTGAAGATCATCTTTTCTTCTTGTAGATTGTTCATCACCTTCCTTAACAATATTAAGTCCGTGAAGCTGTCTTCTAGTCCATTCAACTTGAGCTTTATTAAATGATTCTACAATTTGCCAACAGTTTACATTGTCATAATCCTGACTATCTAACTTATTAAGACGTTGTTTTACCTTTATAGTAATAGTGCTATTGAGCATAATTATTTATTTAATTATTTTCTTTTTTCCTGTACATCTTCCTCCATAACCCATCACATCTAAATTATTTTGTCCACCTCGTTTTGCTTCTTTTGCTTCTCTAAAGAATTTTAATACATTAGTTGCATCTGTCTTATTATTTTTCATAACTTTTATTTTTTAAATTTAAATAAAGACCCCCATTTTTTGGGAGCCTTTTTAGTTGGTTTAGTACATTCTTTTTTTAAACAGTTAATAGGTAAGTATATTAAACTATTACTTAAATTTTCTACCATCTAAGAATTCCAATATTTTTCACAAGCTTCATTAAGATCACTTAAAACATCTTCGTGAAGAGGGTTTTTTAAATGTTCAATAACATCAGATACATTTCTTCCAAGTAAATTTTGTGTTTTCATATGATAGATATACCCATCGGATTTAGGAGCAATGTATTTGAAAAAAGATGAATCTCTAACTATTGATTTAATCTTTAAAGTTTCCATATCAAGTTTAGTAGCTTCAATGAAAGACTTTGCAGCTCTTTCTTTATTAGATTCTGCTCCATCTCCTGAAATATGTCTATCCATATTTTCATAAATAACATCTGCAGGAGTAGATTTTTTATACTGTGCACTTTGAGTATCAACAACTTTAGCAATATAGAATAATTTAGTACTATTCTTATCATATAGTTTTTGTAACTCAGAGTAAGCTTTATTTCTAAGTTTTTTATACTCAGTTCTTACCATTACAGTTTCTTCTTCTTTATCTAAATAAAATTTTGGTGGAATAGCTTGAGATCTTGCATCTTCATAACTTTTTGCAATCATAGCAAATCCACCTGCTTCTATAGCATGTAATTTAACTCTATCAAATGGTTTTTTAGGGTTTAGATATAATGGTTGGTTACCGCAAGAAATATCTATTTTATTCCAAAACTCTTTGTTGTCAGGTTTTAATAATTGCACCTTACTCCAAAATTCTTTATCTTCTGGATCAATAATATTTGATGCTAATTCTTTTTCTAATTCAGATATAGATTCTCTAATTTGTCTTATTCTAGCTTCTCTATCTTCAGTATTTAAAACTTTTATTTCTGGAGCAAATTCATTTAATCCTGTTACATATCTAATTACTCCATTTATTTCTAAACAAGCTAATTGTTCATTATGAGTTACTCCATCAAATAAACTCATACCATAGTCTTCTAATCCCATGTTACCTGCTTGTTGATCAAAATACGGTCTTACTGCAATAGAAGTTTTTCTATTACCACCAATTTCAACTTTTGTAAAGTCTGGTGTTGCTGCTGTTGTTTGTGTTTTCATTTTTGTTGATTTTTTTATTGATTTTTATTTATTATTAAAAAAAAAAGGAGGAGTACATTACCCCTCCTTTTTAGATTGTGTTGTATTCTATTACTAGAATGAACCTCCCGTTACTGGGTTTCTCATTACAATTTTAAGAACCTTAGTTGGATCTTTTACCCATATTGCAGGCATTGTTTGAGACATCATTACTCGGTATCCATTAAACTGTCCTGAAGATTGGAATCCTTGAGAACGTCCCATATAATCCATTGTACCATTTTGGTACCACCATTTCAATTGATTATCCCAAGATAATTTCAATAAGAAAATGTTATCATTTGTATTATCAGTGATATCAAAGATAATGAATGAATAAGACGATAATGGGAACCCATCAATAATTGGATTTTCAATATCATTAGTATGAACATTGTCAAATGCCGGATTTAATACAAATTTAACATTTGCTAAAAATGGTATTACATATGAAGTATAAGCAAATCCAAAATTCAAATCCATTCCTTTACCGGTGATAGCACCAATATCAGAAGCTTGAATTACAAGACCTGAAGCAACAGCTTCTCTCTTAATAGCTTCATTTACCATTCTCATTCCACCCATACCAGTTTGTACAATTAATTGACGGTTTGGATCTGGACCTTGAAAATCAACTTTACCATTAAAGAAGTTGTAGATTTCTCCACGGAACAATTCAAGAGTAAAGTTATTTTTATTGTATACTCTTTTGAAAGAGTTATCTAATTGTCTCCAAAGACCAACTGATAATCTCATATCATCTGGACCATCTTGTCTAACTCTACCACCTTGACCCCACATTAAGTAAGATTCAATATCAGTTGCAACTTTTGACAAGTGAGCTGATTCCATTTGAGTTAAGAAAGTTCTAGAAAGATCTCCATTATCAAAAGCTTTCTTTACTTTATCTTTACCCATTACTTTAACCATATCTTCTAGTGAAGAAACAGAAGGATCTACATTTTCACCAAAATTTCTCCAGATCTCAGTAACCGGTACTGTACCATCTGCATTCATTCCACCTTTGATCATAAGATCAGCTCTAGAAGAAACTGAATAATGAACATGTGCTTCTGCTCCACCTACATAGTTGTAGAATTCACGGAAACCTGTTCTTGTTGTAATATCAGAGAAACGTTCTCCATATTCACCTCTAGCAGAACCTTTACGGAATATTTTTGTACCATTCTCAAGAAACTTTGGATCCAAGAATTTAAAGTTATCATTGTTTACTAATTGAACTGTATAGATACACCCATCTCCTATAGGAAGGATATCTTCATCTGTTACGTACATTTCAACTCCGTTGTATTTGTCATAAGTGATGATATCACCATGTCCAAACTCACGTCTGCTTAATTTAATACGAAAAGTTGAACCATCTGTTCCAAGAACTTTAGCTGGATCTTCAATATTTTCAACAATATAAGGAAGATCTGTAGTAGTTGGCGTTTGCCATTTATACTCTCCACGAGCATTATCTACCATTATTACATTTTTACCACCAAAGCTAGACATTTGATAAAGAGGCATTTCTACTTTCTGGGCCATTGCCCATAAGTCTACTGGACCTAAATCCATTGGTTCTGCATCTTTTAACATGTTCACTAAGTGGTAAGAGTCTACATGAGAGCTTGCATTGTAAGCTGTATCCCGTAGAAAGATACCATTATTTAATACTGGAGTTGCCATTATTTATTTTGTTTTATTTGTTACTAATTAAAATCTCTTAAACATATTGTTTTTAGAGACGGTTCTTTTATTTGTCTTACTAGATTTTCTAGCAGGAGTTGTTTTTTCATGTTCATTATTTATAGAAGAAGAAGTTCTTTTTCTAGACTGTTCAGTCTTTAATTGCCTTACTGTTTTTTCTACAGCTTGTTTTCCACCTTGATCTCTTACTTTAGTTTTATATCCATTTGGATCTGCAAGTAGCCAAAGTGCTTCTGCAATAAGATCGTGTCTTGGTTCTACAAATTGATACTTTTCTAATAAATGACCTAATAAGTTTGTAGGTTTACCAGATATAGAAGGATAATTTGGTTGAACTAATCCTGAAAATAATAAACCTTGAACTTTTTTATCAAGCTTTAAACCTCCAATAGTACCACTAGATAAGGTGCTATAAACATTTTCTTGATATGCTTTTGATTGTTCAGCTTGTTGTTCTTTTTTATGTTCTTGTCTTGCTAATTGCTGTCCAACAATTTCTTCTTGCATAGCATCCAACTTAGGTTTAAATTGATTAGCTTTTTGCTCAATCCTATCTAAATCTTTCCAATCAGTAATTTCTTGTTCAATTTCTTCTGGAGTACCAAACCCTGTTGCATTTAAATATTGTCTTGCAATTTCTGCTTGATCATATTCATTTGTTACATCAAGTTGTCTCATTTCCTCAACTTGAGCTAATGTTCTAAATAATCCTTTAAGATCTTGACCACCATCAGCAACATATTTAGCAGCTACTTGAAGTTCTTCTGGTAATGACTGAAAAAACTCTTGTGGTAACTTCTCTGCAACCTTCTTTTCTCTTTCTTGAAAATTTGCTTCAAATAATTCTCTAAAGTCTTTAGTAGTATAATCTTCTAAATCTTTATCATCATCAAAGCCAAAAAGAGAACCTTCTTCAATCATCTTAGCAGCTAATTCTTGCAAACCATTTTTATCAGTTTTACGTCTACCAGGTGTAGCTTCTTGATCTTCATGTGAAGTAATTACTTCATCAAGTTCATCAATAGTATCCTGAACCTCAGATGCAGTAACTTCTGGTTTTTCTTCTTCCGTTTCTGCTGTAGTAGTTTGCACTTCTTCAACAGGTTTGTCAATGAACGTAGTGTCAACAGGTTCTTCAGTGTGAAAAACTGTTTTCTTTTCTTCTTCTTCTGGAAGCATGATGCTTTCTGCACCCGGCATTCCAAAAATCTCATCAATATTTATATCTACTTGATCTACCGTTGTAGAATCTTGTGACATTGTTTCGTTTTCATTCATGTTGTTGGTTTTATGTTATACATTAATATACTAAATAAAGATTTACTTACCACTAGATAAACTTAAAAAATTTAAAACATTTAAAAAAAAAACTGCAATATATAGCTAAGTCTATTCATTACCTTTTGGTTTAACATCATATTTGTTTTTATTCTCTTGTGCAATTTGTAATTGCTTATCTGCAATTTCTTTTTGAGTTTGTAGTTTTTCTCTTTCAAGTTGGTTCTTTTGAGATTGTATAACCATTCTATTAGACTCTTTATCTCTTTGTAAATTAGCTTGTTCTTGATATTGTTCTGTATCTTTAATATCTGTCATAGCATCTTTATAGTCAGATATTTGATTCTCATTAATATCTGATCCAGCACCATAACCAGCAGCTCTAATTTCTGCAACTAAGATATCTCTTCGTCTATCTTTTTCATTTTCAGCCATTTCAGTATCAACCTTCATTTGCTCTACTTGCTGTTCTTGTTGTAACTGCTCCTGTTGCATTTGCTGTTGTTGTTGCATTTCTTGTTGCTTCTGTTGTTGTTGTTTTTGTTCTGAATCTTTAAGTACAGTATTTAAAGAAGCTAATGAATCTGATTGAACAATCTTACCAAGATCGTAAATACTAGCACCTGTAGTATTATTTTGTAATGCCATTTGTTTTAATTGTTCTAATACAGCTCTGTGATTAGCATTTGTACTAATTGAAATATTTAAATCTCTTAATAATAAATCAGTACCGTTTATTTCAAAATTTACTTTTTCATCTGCTGATGTTATATATGTAAGTCTTGCAGATGGTTTTGTAGAATTATAATACTGAGCTAAATTAGTTCTCATTTCGTGAACTCTAGGCATAAGGTAATCACAATGTTGTATAAAAAACATTTCTGTTTGTGCATATGATGCACTTACTGCTTGTTCAACACCTGTAGCTGTAGTTTGAGATAGTTGTTGTCCCATTCTTTGTGGATTAACACCTATTACTTCATAAGCTTGTCCTTTAAAATAATTAGCTAGTTGTATTCTACCCATTAATCTATTAGTCTGTTCTAGATCTAATTTTTGAAAATGATTAAAGTTTAATGCATTCTCTGTATTTGTTATAGAAGTATCTAAAGGTAGCATTTGAAAATTCTTCATTGCAACATATGCTTTTGCATAATTCCCTTTACCCCAATCTTCACCAAGTGAATGCTTTGGTAAACTATTTTGATCTAACATGATTACTGTACCAAGCTCATCTATTAATATATCTGCAATTTGATTATTTACAATATTATAACCAATTTGATATGGCTTCATTAGATCAATTAATGCTGAAGATTTTGTATTTCTATCTGAAAATACTGAACCTTCTATAGGTAATTTACATCCATATAAACTACTGTCACCTTTAAATTGAAATTTTAAAGGTCCCATACTATTTCTATTTATACCAATATAAATTGGAGAAAATCCATCTGGATTATTCATACCCCAAAATGATGGAACATTTGGTCCAATCTTTACACCTCCCCAAGTTTCATTTATCCAAATCCAATCTATATGTTCACCAAATAATAAAGTATCTTTATCTTTATTTTTAAATAATCTTGTATCATATATTGGTTTATCTGTTATACCATAATCTTCAGATACTATATCATTTGTTACTTCACCTTCTTCAGTAATCTTAGTTAAGTGTCCTACTTTTCTTTGAGATTTCCAATACGTAGTTGTAACCCTTAATAAAGTAGCTACACCCTCATCTTGAAAATCTTCACTTTCTCCTAAAATTTGAGTCACTATATCAGAACCATCTAATACGTTACCAGCCATAAAAGAAGTGTATTGTCTATATGCAAGTGATGGCATATTAGTATTCCATGCATGTGATTTAGTAGCATCATAAAAAGAACCATCATTTTGCTGACCTCCTATAGCATAACCAGCTGCCCTTATTGGATATACTGCCTCTAATGCTTCATGTTGATCTTTTGTAAGTATGTGACCATATTTATCTATTACATCAGATACTGTAAGCATATCAGTTTTACCAGCCCAATTAGAATCAGATATATATCTAATATCTGGTGACTTATGGTAAAATGTAAGTACAGGATTCCATAACTCTACTTCATAATCATCTTCCATCATATGAAAATGCCAGAATTCTCTATCTGTAATTAACATATCACGAAATGCTCTTTCTTCAAGTTCATCTATACGGAATCTATCTACATCTACTTTATGTTGATGATCTGCCCATTGTTCTATCATGGACCTATAATCTTTTTTAAAGAATTGTTCAATTTCAGGTAGTGACTTTAAAGCTTCAGGTTGTAATTGTTGTTGAGCCTCTTCTGATTCAGGATCTAATCCTTGTTCAAGCATAGCAGCTAACATTTTAGTTGAAGCATCTGCCATTAAAGTTTGTTCTACCTGACCTCTTTTTTGTTCAAGCATTTCATTATAAGAAAAATCATCAACTGCTCTATAGCTTAATCTAGATGATCTTTTTGCAAACTCAGCAGTAAGTACATTAATAACATTAGGGATAATTGGATAAAATTTTAACTCTAATGCAGCTGCATCATCTCTAGTTAAAAGTTCTACTACATCCTCATATTCATTATCTTCTTCAACTATATAATCAGATCTATCTATAATACCTTTTGCAAGCTTGTAGTTTTTCATCAACCTTCTTGCATTTTTTCTCATTTGCTTTAATCCCTGCCACTCTAACCAGTCAACATTCCACGCAGCCCACTCATCATCTTTACTTTTTTTTGGTAAAAACTGCAAAGGTTGAGTGATACTACCCATTCTATTTTGCTTTGTTTTAGCACCATTTTTAAGTTGCATTGCATTAAGTACTTGCATAATTTTTATTTAATATTTTTAAATGGTGATCTTTTAAAAGACCCTCTTTTCATACTCCCTTTACCACCCATATGTCTAAAAGGACTCTTAGTTAATTTAAACAAATTTTCTGACTTTTGCAAGTTTTTAGCTGCATCGTCTCTAACTGTTCTTTTATTATATCCTCTATTAGAATGTTGTATTTTCATAAATCCAACTAAAGCTGCAAATGACACCAACCTATCTGTATTAACACCTATAGCATATTCTCTCATTTCCTTAATTAGCATTGGATCAGGTATTCTTTCAATTCCATAGGTAGTTTTAACTACTGTACAATCAGTTTTTGTTTCTTGGTCTAATTCTTCTTTAGTATACTCTATAGCATAACTAAGAAGATGTCCTTTAAATAATGTTCCTGTATTTTTCCATCCATACTCCTGGAAAACGTTAGCATTAGAACCAAGATCTTTTAAAAACATAATTTGACCTTTTGGAACAAGGTATCTTTGCTTTTTTCTATGTATCATATATTGAATAAATAACGATATGTTATTTTCAACTAATGCCCATGCATTATACCACTCTATAATTAATTCAAGCCGTTTATGTGTTTGATTAATATCATCAAATCTACCACACCATGCTGCAACAATTTTATCTTGTTCTATATAAGTTTCAATTTCTGTACCATTTATATTAGTTACTTCAATAGGTGCTTTCATTATATAAATAGAACATAAGGATTCTGAAGTAGTTGTTTTACCTTCTGATACAGGATCAATAGAAGCATAATAAGTTTGAGCAAATACAGCATCTTTTATAGGTCTTTCCCAAACTACAAGACATCCTGTTTTATCCTCTGTTTTTTTCCTAATTGGAAATTCCATAATAGGAAGTTTATTACTCTTTTTTACTGCAGGTTTTCCATCAGCATCAGCAAAAATATCTAAAAATTCATAACCATATTCTTTATCTTCTATTCTTCTTTCTTGTGCTGTAAGTAAATGAGGAGGAAATACAGATACTGATCTATGATCAAATGCTTCTTTAATATTCCTTGGGTGCTGTGATATTCTTAGTTGATATTCTTCTGGTGGTAATTCTTTTTTCCATTCTTCAAATTGATCAGTTAATGCTTCTAATGATTTTTTAACATTAGAGTTGCCATGCTCATCAATATGAGGAGGCATTGACCATTGTTCAGGAATAAATAAACCTGTTAAACCTTCAGTACCTTTCTCATCTATTAAGTCTGTTTCTACAGCATAAACATCTTGAGCTACGGGATTCTGAATCATTTCCTTTAATGGACCACATTGTGATAAATCACCTACTGACCCTGCAGCTATAAACATACCAGTTGTTGTAAGTCCCGATCTCATTGCAGGTCTCATGTACTCATATGTTTTATTCATCTTAGGTGCAATTCCTGCTTCCTCATGAAAGAAAAACTTAACTGGACCACCAACTCCATTTGTTGGATCTTTCTCAAATGACATACCTTGTATAGTTCCTTTAAGACCAACTTCAGTTTTACGATCACCTTTTCTAACCTCAATCTTTTGTTGCCACATCATAACTTTATCTGGTGACATAGGTCTATACCAAGCAGTATGTTCATTTAAAAATGCGGCATATTCTTGTAAAAACTTCCAAGATCCTTTTTCATTTATATAATCTTTTAAACTAGCACCTATTTTTAATGTAACACCTGGCTCAAACCATTGTTGATTTATTAATTTAGCCATATGGTAATAGGATGATGCTATCTGACGTTTCTTCAATATAGCAACATGTTTATAATTTAATTCTGCTAATATTTCATATAATGCCATATGATACTGTGCATCTCTTACATCAGCAAATCCAAATTTTTGAATTTCCTTATTGAAAATTGGTAAAAAATTTAACCACATGTAATACTCTCTTGCAAGAAACCAAGTTCTATCTTTATCTTTTATAATAACACCCTTTCTACATTTAGTTTTTTCATTATCCCAATATTTTACAAAGTCACTTGATTTAAAGGGAGCTGTACAATATACTCCATCATTTTCAAATTTTTTAGATTGTTCAATAAATATGTTACTTGTAAGTTCGTTGAATAAATATTCTCCAGGTTGTTTAAATAAATCTTTGATAAACTCAGCGAAGTCCTCTCTAGACTCAAAACTGGTAGTTGTCCATTCTTCATTTTCATAAGTTGGTATATCTTCGTAAATTTCACTCATTATGAGTCATATGCTAATCCTAAACCTCCACGTACTCTTGATGATTGTTCATCTTGAAGGTCTTTATAAGCCCCTTTAAATGAAGATCTAATTGCTTCAAAATCTTTTGCTACAGCTCTTATCTGGCTAATATTACCATCTCTACCATCTGTAATTTGAGTATTCTCCATATATTTTGCTAATCTATCTAACATAGTTGAAATACCTTTATAAGCTCTGGATGTTGGTGTTTCAAACATTCTTTGACAAAACTGTAGAGCTGTAAATATATCCTCATCTT
>Ga0315334_10002677_pt1 | contig 11131 bp, 5 predicted proteins | sample M150034915metaG_FD_205555 | JGI IMG/M metagenome (GOLD analysis project Ga0315334, IMG submission 205555) | Ammonia-oxidizing marine archaeal communities from Monterey Bay, California, United States - M1 500m 34915 | ecosystem: Environmental > Aquatic > Marine > Intertidal zone | place: USA... | reverse complement strand
CGTACCTGAATTACCAGAACCGCCAGTGTTACCCGAGTTGCCTGAGTTACCGGAGCTACCAGAACTACCAGAGTTACCTGAGGCTCCTGAATTACCAGAACCGCCACTGTTACCTGAACTACCTGAACTACCTGAATTACCAGAGTTACCTGAAGCACCGGAGTTCCCAGCAGCACCTGAACTACCCGCTGTACCTGAAGAACCGGAGTTGCCCGAGCCACCAGAATTACCAGCGGCACCTGAACTACCAGTTGTACCCGAGCTACCTGAGTTACCCGAATTACCTGAGTTACCAGTGTTACCACCAGCACCAGAACTACCTGAACTACCAGATGTGCCCGAGCTACCTGAGTTACCTGAGTTACCTGAGTTCCCCGAAGAACCTGAGCTGCCCGTAGTACCAGAAGTATTTGAGGCACCCGAGTTACCAGAGTTACCAGAGTTACCAGAGCTACCTGTGCTACCAGAGTTACCTGAGGCTCCTGAATTACCAGCATTACCACCTGCACCTGAACTACCTGACGTACCAGACGTACCTGAGTTACCCGAATTGCCAGTATTGCCACTAGCACCAGAACTACCTGAACTACCAGTAGTACCCGAGGTACCAGAATTACCTGAATTACCTGAGTTCCCCGAAGAACCTGAGCTACCCGTAGTACCAGAAGTATTCGAGGCACCAGAGTTACCGGAGTTACCGGAGTTACCAGAGCTACCTGTGCTACCAGAGTTACCTGAGGCTCCTGAATTGCCAGCAGCACCAGCAGAACCTGAACTACCACTTGTGCCTGACGAACCAGAATTAGCTGAAGCACCAGAGTTTCCAGCAGCACCAGAACTACCTGAGCTACCTGACGTACCGGAAGTACCAGAGTTGCCTGAGTTACCAGCGTTACCAGCGGCACCCGAACTACCTGAGGTGCCGGAAGTATTTGAGGCACCTGAGTTGCCTGAGTTACCAGAATTACCTGAAGAACCCGAACTACCAGTTGTACCAGAAGTAGCTGAATTACCAGCAGCACCAGCAGAACCTGAACTACCACTTGTGCCTGACGAACCAGAATTAGCTGAAGCACCAGAGTTTCCAGCAGCACCAGAACTACCTGAGCTACCTGACGTACCGGAAGTACCAGAGTCGCCTGAGTTACCAGCGTTACCAGCAGCACCTGAACTACCTGAGGTGCCGGAAGTATTTGAAGCACCTGAGTTACCAGCAGAACCTGAACTACCTGAACTACCTGAACTACCAGTTGTACCAGAAGTAGCTGAATTGCCAGCAGCACCAGCAGAACCTGAACTACCAGAGCTACCAGATGTGCCAGAATTACCAGCGTTACCAGAAGCGCCAGTATTACCCGAACTACCAGAAGAACCCGAACTACCAGAAGAACCCGAGGTGCCAGAGCTACCAGAAGAACCACCTGTTCCGCGAGATCTTTGGTGAATCTCGCCGTCAGAATCAACAACTAAATACTTGGTTAAGGCCGCATTGGTATCAATTACCTTTACTTTAGCCTTGCCGTAGATCGTTGTTGACTTGAGTTGCGCCATTTTCCCATATGTATTACACTAAACGCCGAACCTATTTCTCTCTGCGTTAAAATTTTGCTTAACTTCTGCTGCTGATAAAGCCTTAGTATAAAAAATAACCGGCCCAAAATCACCTTTAAATTGATATCCGTTGCCCAAGCCACTCAAGTTTCCAAGATTGTCTTCGCTAGAACCACTGCGAGAAATAGTCGTGGCATCTACAGTTTGAGAACCGTCCAGACTGCCGTTTATATATATTTTTTTAGCTGTGGACGCCAGCGTACAAACAACATGATACCATGTATTCAAAGATAAAGTTGTCCCTGCAACGAGCTGGTCGCTTTGGCCATTTGTACTAAAATATGCTGTACTAGACGACCCCGGGGTCAAATATATCCTGACTCCGTTAGCGTCGTCCCTGTCCATTGTAAACAAATCGGAACCATTAGTAGATGTAGCTTTTTTCCTTACCCAAAACGACATGGTTGCGGTACTAGTCGCGCTATTAAAAATAGAATAACTTGAATCAGCGTAAGTAGCCCCGCTACCGGTTGTCCCGCTCCCCCAATATATATAGCCACCATAATCTGCTTTTAACTCGCCACCTGTATCGAGAGATATCGTGTGGTGCCTTTGGTTTCCGCTCAAATCATACCACGTAGTTCCATCTTTAAAAAATCTATAATTAGATACATAAACTTTGCTTCCTGTTGCATGGGGTCTCATATACATAGTCGAGCTTCCCGTCGAAGTCAAATTTACTGTCTTAGCAAAACTTTGCTTTTTTTTGTTAGCTGTTAATGTGGTATTAAATTCGTTGTTATCTACTCCATCATTATCTATAGACCAAGCGACACTATCATTATCAGACCAATAATCAAACATAACAGTATGGTTTCCCGTAGCTGTAGTAGTGGCAGGAAAACGCCCCGCCCAAGATGTATATGTCCCTAAAAGTATAACGCCATCGTCACCTACAATATCATAATCTGCTTGATGTGAAGCATAATCTGACCATGTCGTGGCTAAGCTTCTGCTCCCGGGAAAACTGGAATAGTCACCAGCGTCGAGCCATAAATGCAAACCATCCGTTACCGCAGCTCCTTCTGAGATGTAGCCCCGAGCGTACTGGGTAGTGGAGGGAGTAGCGTGCTGAGGATTGACTATCAACCCGCCTGCTCTAGTTATGGATGCTACTTTGCTCATTAGTTATCAAAAGTCATGCTTCCAAAGTCTTTATTTGTGTTGCTTTTAATTGTGCTGTCACTTAACCACTTATATCTTTTCTCCCAAAAATAATTATAGTTGTGATATATTTGGTCATCTGTTAATACTTCATTTGTATACATATGGAATGGGCCTATATGTCCGGTTAAGGAGTCTTGGACTGCACTATTATAATATACCCCTCCTACTGATAACGAGCTGTAGGACGTTGCAGAAGAGCCAGCTTGAGTAGTAGAATCCTCCAGCCTGCCGTCAAAATAAATTCTTTTAGATGTTTGATCCCAAACACAAACTACATAATGCCATACTCCATCATTAATAACCGAGGTCGAAGTACAGGTGAAACCAGCGCTTGCCCCGTTATCATAACCCTGAAAACGAATAACATCGTCATTACCACTACCATTAATTATTTGAGAATAAATTCTTGCACTAAGAGTCCCGGCGCTTCGATCATTATCATTAAACCAATGTACACCATTATTATCCTGATCATCAGCTATATAAATCCAACAACCAAAAGTGAAATAATTTGTCCAGCTTGGGGTGCTCCTATACAGGTTATCTCCAGTACCATCATGCTTAGAAGTCCCGTATCCCATGAAAGGGTTTCCCTCTATGGTCATATCATTATTCTCTCCAGATAAGTCCTCTAGGGTGCCTCCAGCGGCCTTAATCCCTGCTCCAGACGAAGTAGTTATACCTCCCCTACATGTTGCATCTTCTGGGTCTATTTCTATTTTTAAATTAGAGCTTTTATATATGCTATTACCGTGACTAAACGTCCCGCCGTGGCCGGGTATAACAATTTCATTCAAGTCGGAGCATTGCATGTCTCCTGATTTGCTTAATCTTGCTCCGTCATTTTTGGGGAAGATTTGGTTAAAATATTGAGCATATGTACCGGAATTTCCCGGGGAAGCTTGCCCGGGATCACTTAAATTTATAAAGCGCCAGTTATCTATATATACTGCGCTGTTTGCGTCTTGACCGTAGTTATTTAAGGTCAGCGGTTTAATCCATTTTGTGCCTTGCCTGAAGAGACAGCTAGAACCTCTGCTGGGATAGTTTTGACCATTTACGACTTGGTCATACTGAGTCCAAGAAGTGGCAATCGTAGAACCTCCTATGAGACAATAATTATAAGAACCACCGTGCACACCTCGGCTTATAGGCGTTCCAGCCGGAACGAATCCACCGGCCCAAGTAGTGTCGCCGCCACCACCTGTGTCGCCATCTGAAGAAATCCTCAGTCTATTATTTCCGGTGTCTCTTGTGCTGTAAAAACTATGTGATAATCGCACTCCCAAAAAATAAGGCCTATAACGTTTAGCATGATTAGGAGGGTAAAGCAAAACATATCTAGTGCCCGCTGCACCACCATCAACAAAAACACTTGCATCCGTTACCTCGTAATAAGAGTCTCCATTTTCTAAGTCTTGAGATAAAGTAGTATGACTAAGGCCACCGCACTCATGTAAGGCTATAAAATCGCCATCTTGATCGTAGCAAGCAAAACCCATATATTCTACGCTTTGGGTGCTTCCTGCAGACTCTGCATAGGCTTCCATAAAATATTTGTGGTACCAATTTACTTCAACACTTAAATTACCAACATAGTTAAGACCGCCTCTCACACCAAAATGGTAACTACCTTCCTGCGGGGCTGTGCTGATTAAAGCTATATCGTTACTAGAAGGGTCAAGAGAGCTGTCGTAAGCTGACGCAAACATTGCTTGCGTAGCATTTGCATCATTAGTTTCTGCGCCTCCCCAGCCTTCTCCGAACAGATTGTGCCCGCCACCTCCGTAACTATCAAAGCTACCTGAAGTGCCGACAGAGAAGGAGCCTTCGGCACCAGTATAAGGCATAGCTGGCCTTTCGACCAAGTTGTTCGCACCGAATCCTGAAGGCATTATTTTCATAAGCTTAAATCAAGGAAATGAACGCATTCCTCATATGTTGGGTATTGAGTCTTTAACTCTTGAAGTTTTGCGTCCGAATGATCGAACTCTTCCATGTCGCTAAGAATATTATGAAATACTTGAATATATTTAGTTCCGTCACTTACTTCCAGAACTATAATCAAGTTTTTCTCTTCGCATCCTTCACAGCTCATGTCTAATTATACTATCCTACAAAATTAAATACTAAATCATCTGATGTTGAATCATACTCTATACCCCATTTACTGGTCATGGAACTTGCTAAAATATAGTCACCATTATTTTTCAAATCTGTTCCATCAAATTGTAAATTAACCTCGCCATTTATCGTAGAGGAGCTAACTGCAGTCAATACATAATTATCAGTAGCATTTGTATATGAGGTTATACCCGCATCATTTCCAGACGAACCGGAGCTTCCTGACGTACCAGATGATCCTGAGGAACCAGAAGTACCAGAACTACCACTAGAACCAGAACTACCAGAACTACCAGAGCTTCCTGACGTACCAGAACTACCAGAACTACCACTTGTACCAGTACTACCACTCGTACCAGAACTACCTGAGCTTCCTGACGAACCAGAACTTCCTGACGTGCCAGAGCTACCGCTACTACCAGAGGTGCCATTAATACCAGAGCTTCCTGAGCTACCGCTAGAGCCACTTGTACCAGTACTACCACTCGTACCAGATGAACCAGATGAACCAGATGAACCAGATGAACCTGAGCTTCCTGAGCTTCCTGAGGTACCAGAGCTACCACTAGAGCCTGAAGTACCAGATGAACCACTAGAACCACTTGTACCAGTACTACCACTCGTACCAGATGAGCCAGAACTACCAGAACTACCAGAGCTTCCTGAACTACCAGATGAACCAGAGCTTCCTGACGTACCAGAGCTGCCACTAGAACCACTTGTACCAGTACTACCACTTGTACCAGAACTACCAGAGCTTCCAGAGCTACCTGAGCTTCCAGAGCTACCTGAACTTCCAGATGTACCCGATGAACCCGATGAACCCGATGTACCTGACGAGCCTGAAGAACCAGACGATCCCGAAGAACCTGAAGTTCCGCTTGAACCAGAGTCACCTTTGTCGCCAGTACGGGCAAAAGTTAGAATACAGTCGTCGCCATGTGTAAATGGACTAACTTCGGAACCATCAACACCTACAACAACAAGACTAATAAAACCATCAGCATCTCCTCCGTTTTCTGAAGCAGAAGTAATAGTGAACATTAACCATTTAGAGTCATCAAACTCTTTGGTAATTTTCATATGACCCGCTATTGTCGAAGTCGAATCATCAATAGCTTTTAAGAAAAGCCTAATATTGTCACTATTAGCATCTACATAATCTATAACAGCCGCAGCGGAAGTTTTTTGATTTCCTCCATTATTATTTAATCTAAAGTCTCCAGCTCCCGGTTCCGCCATTGTCGTAGAGTTATCGTAATTAAATTTAAATGCAGCGCCACCAAAGTTTCCGTCTTGCCCGCTAGAACCACTTGTACCAGATGATCCTGAAGAACCAGAACTTCCCGAGCTCCCAGATGAGCCAGAGCTTCCTGACGTACCAGATGATCCTGAGGAACCAGAAGTACCGGAACTCCCACTAGAACCACTTGTACCAGTACTACCACTCGTCCCAGATGAACCAGAGCTTCCTGACGAACCAGAGCTTCCTGACGTGCCAGATGATCCTGACGAACCAGAAGTACCAGATGAACCCGATGAACCAGAAGTGCCAGAGCTACCAGAGCTACCAGAGCTACCAGAAGAGCCTGAACTACCAGAAGAACCTGAACTACCACTTGTACCAGTACTACCACTAGTACCAGATGATCCCGAGGAACCAGAGCTTCCTGACGTACCAGAACTACCGCTAGAACCTGAAGTACCAGACGAACCAGAACTACCGCTAGAACCAGAAGAACCTGAACTACCACTTGTACCAGTGCTACCACTAGTACCAGAAGAGCCTGAACTGCCACTAGTACCAGACGAACCAGATGAACCGGACGAACCAGACGAACCGGAACTCCCGCTACTACCAGAAGTGCCACTAGATCCCGAAGTTCCAGATGCGTCCACACCAGAACTTCCCGATGTACCAGATGAACCTTCGGGTTGGTTTATACCAGATGAACCTGAACTACCTGCTGTACCTGAACTACCACTAGAGCCACTTGTACCAGTACTACCACTCGTACCAGATGAGCCAGAAGAACCAGAGCTTCCTGAGCTTCCTGAGCTTCCTGACGTACCAGAGCTACCACTAGAGCCTGAAGTACCAGATGAACCACTAGAACCACTTGTACCAGTACTACCACTCGTACCAGATGAGCCAGAAGAACCAGAGCTTCCTGAGCTTCCTGAGCTTCCTGAGCTTCCTGACGTACCAGAGCTACCACTAGAGCCTGAAGTACCAGATGAACCACTAGAGCCACTTGTACCAGTACTGCCACTAGTACCAGAACTACCAGAACTACCAGAGCTTCCTGAACTACCAGATGAACCAGAGCTTCCTGACGTACCAGAGCTGCCACTAGAACCACTTGTACCAGTACTACCACTTGTACCAGAACTGCCAGAGCTACCAGAACTACCAGAACTTCCAGATGTACCAGACGACCCTGAGGAACCTGATGTACCTGACGAGCCTGAAGAACCAGACGATCCCGAAGAACCTGAAGTTCCACTTGTACCAGCGACACCTTTATCACCAGTACGGGCAAAAGTTACAAGTATATCTTCAGCATTACTAAATGGTGACGCAGCAGATGAATCAACTACAGAGATAGTTACTTGATGCCACCCTGTTTGGTCTGTTTCGGCTGAAATTGTTGCTAATATAAATTGACTACTATCAAATTTATTTGAAATTTTTAGATGACCTTTAATCGTGGATGTGGAGGCATCGATAGTTGCTAAATAGCTTGAGATATCAGTACCATTAACATCTTGATGATCAAGTGCTATTGCTGTTGCTGAGTTCTGAGTACCATTATTAAGTCTTAATGAACCATTCCCCGGGTCTTGCATCGTGGTAGCAGTTGCAAAATCATATTCAAAAGTTGCGCCACCAAAGTTACCGTCTTGTCCTGAAGAACCACTTGTACCAGAACTACCAGAACTACCAGATGAGCCAGAGCTTCCTGACGTACCAGAACTACCGCTAGAACCTGAAGTACCAGATGAACCAGAGCTTCCTGACGTACCGGAACTCCCACTAGAACCACTTGTACCAGTACTGCCACTAGTACCAGAACTACCAGAACTACCTGAGCTTCCAGAGCTACCAGAACTACCAGAACTACCTGACGTACCAGAACTACCTGAGCTTCCTGACGTACCAGATGATCCTGAGGAACCAGAAGTACCGGAACTCCCACTAGAACCACTTGTACCAGTACTACCACTTGTACCAGAACTACCAGAACTGCCTGAGCTTCCAGAACTACCAGAACTACCTGAGCTTCCTGACGTACCAGATGATCCTGAGGAACCAGAAGTACCAGATGAACCCGATGAACCAGCAGTACCAGAGCTTCCCGAACTACCAGAAGTTCCACTAGAGTTATCTCTGTGAGATTTATAAAGTCGACCGTCATCAGTTACTGCTAAAACTCCGGTCATGCTTGCCTGAGTTGGCACAGAACTGAAATAAATTTCTGCTCCACTTACTATTAAATTCCCACTTACAGTAGATTGTCCACCAAAGATAGCATCCCCAGAAACATGAATACCGCTTTCTACAGTGACGTCGCCCTCAAGAGTAGGGCTTGGCGACAAACCTTTTGTGACCACGCCATCATCACCCAACAATTCGATTTTACCTCCTACAGGGGCTGTTATCGTAGCTCCCCCATCGCCAAGAATTATCGTACTGGAATCAAAGTGTCCAGTTTTAGCATATACATCTCCCCAATATAAGGAAGACGAGCCTAAGCTATGAATCCCGCTAGTAGTTGGGTATATGTTTTTTGTAGTTAAATCTCCCGTTACGGTAACTGCATCAGCAAAGAAAGCGTCATCTCCTACATGCAAATCTCCTTGAGTGCTTATTCTATCGGTCGTACTATCACCTAAGTTAAAATTACCACTTACGTTTAAATCTCCAGAGACGGTTAAATTTTGACCAACAACAGTATTTCCCGTAACAGATAAATTACTCTCAATATTAAGATCCCCTGTTATATCATTGGAGCTGGAAGTGAACTCGCTCCCATCATCATGATATAATTTAATTTTACCTTCGTCTGTTCTAATTTTGGCCCCAGAAGGTCCAAGAGTTAACTCCGTTCCGTCAAATGTTAAGCTTGATTCGGCTGTAAGACTACCGTCTCCATCTGACGTTAAAATTCTATCTGCTCCATCATTACCTATTACATGAGTAGTCCCAGACGAACCTGACGTACCAGACGAACCAGAACTACCAGATGTCCCAGATGAACCAGAACTACCAGATGTCCCACTTGTTCCAGCGTCACCAACGTCACCAGTTCTCGCAAATGTTAACAGTAACTCATCATCTACAGCAAAAGGACTGGCAGCACTGCTATCAATTGGAGAAACCGTTATTCCAAACCAACCACCGTATTCAGTAGATGCGGAGATCGAATAAAGTATAAATTTAGTAGCATCGTGTTTTTTCGATACTTTTACATGACCCTTGAGGGTTGAAGTAGAATCATCAACTGTTCTAAGAGTACTTTGAATATCAGTACCGTTTTTATCAGAATCATCAAGGAATAAAACTGTCGCTGTGTTTTGCCCAGAAGCTATACTAGCATTAAACTTTATATTGCCAGCGCCGGGATCACTATTAGATGTATTATCTATCTCAAAATCATAATTAAAAGAAACGCCCCCGAAATCTCCATCTTTTCCAGAGCTACCACTAGAGCCTGAAGTACCAGATGAACCACTTGAGCCAGTAGTACCAGACGAACCACTTGAGCCAGTAGTACCAGACGAACCGGAAGTACCAGACGAACCGCTTGTACCAGTACTACCACTAGTACCAGAAGAACCTGAACTACCAGTAGTGCCAGAACTACCAGAAGTACCATCATTACCAGCAGCAGCTGCTACCCCAGTAATATAAAGAACGTTAATTACTGCATCTTGTATTGCAACTGTACCAGTACCGCTACTCTCCATATAGTGAGAATCGACCTGAACTTTGATGGTGTCGTTAGCGCTTAAATAATAATATGCAGTTACATAAGTATTAAATTCATCATTATAATTACTACCTCTTGCGTATGAATCTGCTTTTGCAGCTTCTTGAGCACTACCATTAATATAAATAGTGCTTTTTATTGATGACCTTTTGCTGCCCCTACTAGTCAGAAGGAAATTAACATTAGAAGATATTATATAATAACCTTCTTTATCAACAGTTATTGTATCCTCGTTATTTGTATGAGTATAATAGCTAGTGTTAATTGATGGGTCTAAGCCGTATTGACTATTTGAAACTTTTATAAAAGCAGCAGTGTCTTCAGTGGAAAAATTAGTACTACCGTTTAAAGTGCCATCATCATATCCATTAAATCTTGCTATTGTACCGCCGTCTTCTCCAGAAGAACCAGAAGAACCACTAGAACCAGAGGTACCAGTAGGACCAGCAACACCAGAACTACCAGATGTACCAGTTGAACCTGATGTACCAGAAGTACCACCCGGACCTTGAGCTCCGGCAAAGCTGACTCCGGTAGTAGCTTGAGCAGCTGTACCTCTTATTTCAACACTTACTTCTTGCTGGGCCATTTTAACTAGTGACTTCTGGATTTATAGTAAATTTACCTGCTAACATTTTTATGACAGCAGTTTCATCGCCCTCGGACCCCGTAACATATCTCTCTAGGTCATAGACAGCTTCAGCAACCGGCAACGCAGCGGTTTCAGAGCCACTTAAGTAAATGTCTACATAACCGCTAGGATATAGTTCCCCTGTTGTACCGGAAACTATTGTGGGCTTAAGATCAATTAAAGCCTCAGTATCGCCATACTTATGTTTTGCGTTAGCCCTTACAAGAAAGCCGCTTAGATTTACTGGCACTGACAGTTCAGTTATAGTAAGCCTAACATTAAACTCTGATCCTTGTTTGATTGAAAAATTATAGGTACTATCCATCTTTGATGGTATTACACCAAAATATAAGGGATAGCTTAAGGTTTTATTGTATTAACTTGGTTTATGATTCATCCGCAGGATAATCCGGAACTGGGTGTATAGCTGTCTTTTTTTCCCATAATTCGAGCATAATATCTCCATCCGTGCCTGAATGACTGTCGTAAAGTGAACCTGATCTATTAAATTTTTGATAGTGGGTAATGAAACCGGGGACAGCCTTAATAGCTACCCCATCCCTATAATGAAGGGTCCACCAAGTTAAAATATCATCATAATTTA
>Ga0315334_10002676_pt1 | contig 11133 bp, 10 predicted proteins | sample M150034915metaG_FD_205555 | JGI IMG/M metagenome (GOLD analysis project Ga0315334, IMG submission 205555) | Ammonia-oxidizing marine archaeal communities from Monterey Bay, California, United States - M1 500m 34915 | ecosystem: Environmental > Aquatic > Marine > Intertidal zone | place: USA... | reverse complement strand
CAAGGAGTCGAACCCTGAACCTCCAGAGCCGAAATCTGGCGCTCTATCCAGTTGAGCTACGAGCGCATATAGTATTAATATTATAAATTATGAAAAATATCATTAAATTAATTGTAAATGATTCTGAAAAAGAAATTAGAATAGACTTGTTTTTAACTAAGAAAAAAAAAGAATTAAGTAGAACGAGAGTAAAAAACTTAATTTTAAAAGAAAATCTTAAAATAAATAATTTAGTAGTGAAAGATCCATCAAAAAAAATATCTGCTGGTGACAAAATTTTTTTTGAAATACCAGAACCAAAGAAGGCTTCTTTGAAGCCATATAATTATAAATTAGATATTGTTTATGAAGATACTGATCTTATTGTCATAAATAAGTTTGCGGGCATATCCATGCATCCTTCTGTAGGAAATTATGATAATACGATTGTTAATGCTTTAATGAATTATGATGATAATAAATTATCAAACATTGGAGACGAACTAAGACCAGGAATTGTACATAGAATTGATAAGGATACGTCAGGACTAATAGTAATTGCAAAAAACAACCAATCGCATGAAAATTTATCAAATCAATTTGCAGAACATTCTATAACTAGAATTTATCAAGCTTTGATTTGGGGAAAGTTAAGACCTCAAAATGGAAAAATAGAAACATTAATAACAAGGAGTTCAAAAAATAGACAAATGATGGAAGTTGGAATTACCAAAGGAAAAAAAGCAATAACAAACTACAAAACATTAGAAACTTTTGAAAATGATAAAGTACCTACTTTAAGTTTAGTCGAATGTAGACTCGAAACAGGTAGAACTCATCAAATAAGAGTTCATATGAGCCATAAAGGAAATAATATTTTAGGTGATAAAAAATATAAAAAGAAATATAAAAAATTTAAAAATATAGATCCTAAACTTGAAGAATGTATTTTAAAACTTGATAGACAGTTTTTACACGCTAAAGTTCTTGGATTTTGCCATCCTAGATTGGAAGAACGTTTAGAATTTTCGTCAAATTTACCTAAAAATTTAGATGATATTTTAAAAAAGCTAAGAAATACTAATAAATAAAAACATTGTAAAATTTTAATTTTTAATTACATAAATATTCATTATGAATAGATCGACTTATAATCTGCCTGCTCTTTCTGGTGAAGGTGGGTTGTCCGCATATTTGGCACAAATAAAAAAATTTCCAATGTTGGATGCGGAGGAAGAGTTTATGCTGGCTAAAAATTGGAAAATAAATGGAAATGTAAAATCAGCTGAAAAATTAGTGACTAGTCACTTAAGATTGGTTGCTAAAATCGCAATGGGTTACAAAGGTTATGGTTTACCTTTGAATGAAATGATTTCTGAAGGAAATGTTGGACTAATGCAAGCTGTTAAAAAATTTGAACCCGACAAAGGATTTAGGCTAGCAACGTATGCAATGTGGTGGATTAAAGCATCAATACAAGAATATATACTTCGATCTTGGAGTTTAGTTAAAATTGGAACTACAACGGCACAAAAAAAATTATTTTTTAATTTAAAAAAAATTAAGAATCAGATTGCTCCAAGAGCAGAGGGCGATCTAAAAAATGAACATGTTAAAGATATTGCAAATAGGCTATCTGTAAGCGAAGCAGAAGTTGTTTCAATGAACAGAAGACTATCCGGAAAAGAACAATCGCTTAATACACCAATTGGAGAAGATGGTGACGAATGGCAAGACTGGGTAGTAGATAAAGAAATGGATCATGAACTTAAATTTGCTCAAAATGAAGAAATAGAACAAAGAAAAGATCTTTTACAAGACTCAATAAAAATTTTAAACGATAGAGAAAAAGAAATTTTGTATTCAAGAAGACTTACGGATGACCCAATTACTTTGGAAGGTCTCAGCAAAAAGTTCAAAATAAGCAGGGAAAGAGTAAGACAAATAGAGAATAAGGCTTTTGAAAAACTTCAAAAGCATATGATTAATTTAGCAAAATCTAAAAACTTACTTCCAGCAAATTAAGGATTAAAAGGATCTTCAATAAGAATAGTATCGTTTCTTTCTGGGCTTGTGGAAATACTTGATACTTTAGTCTCAATAAATTTCTCCAAATCTTTAATGTAAACTTTTGCATTTTCGGGCAATAGATCAAAATTTTTAATTCCTGCGGTCGATTTTTTCCATCCTTTGTAAGTTTTATAAATAGGTTTTGCTTTCTTTTGTTCATCAATTGCTGAGGGCAGATAATTAATTTTCTTACCTTCTATTTCATAAGCAACACACATTTTTATTTCATCTAATTCATCTAAAACATCTAACTTAGTTAATGCAATTCCGTTAATACCAGAAATTTTTATTGTCTGCCTAACCAATACACCGTCAAACCATCCGCATCTTCTTTTTCTGCTCGTTACAGTTCCAAATTCTTTTCCTCTTGTGCCAAGAAGTTCTCCAATATTGTTCTTCAATTCTGTAGGAAAAGGTCCTTCTCCTACTCTAGTTGTGTAAGCTTTTGTAATTCCAAGAACATAACCTATTGAATTTGGACCACAACCGGAACCAGTTGCGGCAGAAGCAGCAACTGTATTAGACGATGTTACAAAAGGATATGTTCCATGATCAACATCTAGTAAAATTCCTTGAGCGCCTTCAAAAAGTATTTTTTTTCTTTGAATTTTAAATTCATCAATCCTTTTCCATACTGGTTGGGAAAATTTAAGAATTTTTTGAGCTATTTTTAATAAATCTTTTTTTAATTGTTCTTTTTTAAATATTTCTTTTCCCAAACCTTTTCTTATAGCATTATGATAAAGTAAAACTGTTTCTAATCTTTGATCTAAGTTATCTTCTGAATTTAAATCCGTGACTCTAATAGATCTCCTTCCAATTTTATCTTCATAAGCTGGGCCAATTCCTCTTCTTGTTGTTCCAATTTTTGATTTTCCAGCCGCATCTTCACGTATTTCATCTAATTCTCTATGAAATGGCAAAATTAAAGTTGCTGAATCAGAAATAATTAAATTATTTTCATTAACTTCCACGCCTTTTGATTTAATTTCCTCAATTTCTTCAAGAAAAGCCCAGGGATCTATAACAACTCCATTGCCAATTACTGAAATTTTATTTTTTCTAACTATGCCTGATGGTAATAATCTCAATTTGTATGTAACTCCATTAATGACTAGAGTATGTCCGGCGTTGTGTCCCCCTTGAAATCTAATTACCACATCTGCTTCGCTTGAAAGCCAGTCTACTATCTTTCCCTTGCCCTCGTCACCCCACTGCGATCCTACTACTACTACATTTTTCATCTAAAATTTTTTTTAATAATAATTGTATTTAAATGGTTAATTGGTCCATGACCTTTTCCATAATCAGGTCTGGATCCAATAGCATGGTTAACATACTTAATTGCCATCTCACAAGATTTCTTTAATGTTTTTCCACATGAGTAATAAGTGGCTATAGCGCTAGATAAAGTGCATCCAGTTCCATGAGTGTTTTTTGTTTTGATTTTTTTATTTTTAAAAATTGAAATTTCTTTTTTATTTAAAAAAATATCATTTATTATATTGTTGGAAAGATGTCCTCCTTTAATAAGAACATTTTTTGCTCCTAAATTTAACAAAATATTAGCCGCACGTATCATATCTTCTTTTGAATTAATTTTTGTCTGAGTAAGCATCTCGGCTTCAGGTATATTCGGTGTAATTAAACTAACCCTTTTTAATAATTTTTTTTTTAAGATCTGAATTGATTTATTATCAATTAGTTTAGCACCTCCTTTAGCGACCATTACTGGATCCAATATAATTTTTTTAATTTTTATTTTAGATAAAGATTTTATTACTGAATTAATTACACTTGGAGAATGTAGCATTCCAATTTTTATAGTATCTGGCTTGATATCTCTCGAGGTAAATTCAATTTGTTTTGATATTTCGGTTGGTGGTATTGGAATTATTGATAAAACTCCAGTAGTATTTTGAGAAGTTACAGCAGTGATTGCTGTCATTGCATATGAACCTAGGGAAGTAACTGTCTTGATATCTGCCTGAATACCAGCTCCGCCTGAAGAGTCTGATCCTGCTATAATTAATATTTTAGATTTTATTTTCAATTTATTTAATTGATCTCTTTACAATATTAATACATTTTAAAAGCAAATTTCTATTTTCTGATTCACACATAATCCTTATCTTAGATTCGGTTCCAGATTTTCTGACTAGCATTCTTCCATGACCGTTTATAATTTTATTTGCAAAATTTATTGCATTTTTACATCTATAAGTATCTATTATTGATTTGTCTTTAACTGCAACGTTTTCTAAAAGTTGTGGCGTAGGTTCAAATTTTGTAAATAATTCACTTGCCTTTTTCCCTTTTCTCATGGAAAAAAGTATTTCTAAAGCAACCAACAAACCATCGCCAGTAGTTGCAAATTTTCCTAATATAATATGTCCAGACTGTTCTCCTCCTAAATTAAATTTATTTTTTTGCATCATTTCTTTAACATATCTATCACCAACATTAGATCTTAAAAAATTTATTTTTTCATTTTTTAAATAATTCTCTAAACCATAATTAGACATCAATGTTCCTACAACTCCGCCTTTTAAAATTTTTTTTCTTTTCCATCTTTCTGCAAGCATTGCAATTATTTTGTCACCATCGATTATGTTTCCTTTTTCATCACATATTATTATTCTATCTGCATCACCATCTAACGAAATTCCAATATCAGCTTTATGTTTTTTTGTTAAAGCTTTAATTTTATTTGGAAAAGTAGATCCACATTTATCATTTATATTTAAACCATTGGGTGAAACTCCTATTTCAAAAACTTTTGCACCAAGAGATCTGAATAACTTTGGTCCAGACTTGTAGCCAGCTCCATTTGCACAATCTATTGCGATCTTTAATCCTTTAAGGCTAAATGAAGAAGGAAAATTTTTCTTTAAAATTTCTATATATTTATCTGTTCCATTTTCTAATCTCTTTACTCTTCCTAAAATTTTAGGTTCAGAAAGATTATTAATAATTTTGGAATCTATTAATTTTTCTATTTTTTTTTCTATTTTATCAGAAAGCTTTAAGCCATCGGGACCAAACAATTTTAATCCATTATCAAAATATGGATTGTGAGATGCTGTAATCATTATACCCATGTTTGCTCGCATTTTTTTAGTTAACATTGCAAGACCGTTTGTTGGTAATGGTCCTAATGTATAAACATGCATTTCAGCTGATGCTAAACCTGAAACTAATGCTGGCTCTAAAGCATATCCTGAAAGTCTAGTATCTTTAGCAATTATTGCTGTTTGTTTACTTTTTTTTATGTTTTTAAAATAAATTCCTGCGGCTAAGCCAAACCTAAAAAACATTTCTCCATTAATCTTATCTTGATTAACTCTGCCCCTTATACCATCGGTTCCAAAATATTTCTTACTCATCAATTTAGTTGCAATTTTTCAAATACTTTAAGTGCCTGATTAACTTCATTAACATCATGAACTCTTAATATTTGTATACCTTGTAAAGAAGAATATATACATGATGATATGGTTCCTCCGATTCTTTCCTTGCTGTCATTAAATCCCGAAAGATCTTTTATAAATTTTTTTCTAGACAATCCTAACATTATTGGAAAACCTAAGGAATGAAAAATAGAAATTTTACTGATTAGAGTAATATTATGTTTCAAATTTTTACCAAAACCAATTCCTGGATCTAAAATTATATTACTATGTTTTATATTTTTTTTTCTAATTAACTTTAATTTTTCTTCAAAAAAATCATAAATATCTAGAAGTACATTTTTGTAACTTGGATTGATCTGCATAGTTTTTGGCGTGCCTTGCATGTGATGTATTACAAAGGGAATTTTTGTTTTTTTTAATATTTCTATTGTATCTTTATCATAACTTAATCCCGAAACATCATTAATCAAACTTACTTTATAAGGTAAGCTTTTTTTTATTATAAAACTTTTTCTAGTATCTAAAGATATAATGCATTTTCGTTTTCTTAAATTATTAAGCTTTGATTTTATTCTTTTCCATTCTTTTTGCGAATCTATTTCTTTTGCCCCAGGCCTTGTTGACTCTCCTCCTAAATCAACTATTTTTGCTCCATCATCTAAAAGTTTTTTAACTTGTCTATTTGCTAATTTATTATTAAAAAATTTTCCTCCATCAGAAAAACTATCTGGCGTAACATTTAGAACTCCCATTAAAATTGGAATTTTTCCAAATCTTAATTTAGGAAAAATTTTTTTTTTAGTTATATTATTTAAATCTAAAAAAACTTTTTTTTTAATATTTTTTGGTAATTTGTTTAATTTATTTATATTGATAATTCTTTTTGATTTTCTGGTTATTAATTCAATACAATCAAATGAAATTAAGCTATTACCATTTAAAGGTAATGAAATTCTTTGATTAATTTTTTTTTTTGAATTTGAACCGTAATAAAAATTACACGCTCTTGTGTAATATTTTTCCATTAAAATTCTAGTGTACAATCTTTGGTTTTAAGCCAATAGAGCCCAGAGCTGAGCCTTGATCGTCCTCTTCGATTTTTAAATCTTCTTTATTTTTAGGATACATGTTTTTATTAATTAATTCCTCTATTTCACTTCCAGATAATGTTTCGTAAGTTAATAGTGCCTTTGCAAGCTTATGGAGGTCGTCTATCTTTTCAATAAGTACTTTTTTTGCTCTAGCATAACCTTTCTCCACTATTTTTCTTATTTCGCTATCTACTTTTTTTGCAGTTTCTTCGGACATATTTTGTTGTCTTGCTACAGATCTGCCCAAAAATATTTCTTCTTCGTTTTCACCATAAGCTACAGGACCAAGTTCTTTACTTAAGCCTGCTCTCATAACCATGGCTCTTGCTCTTTTTGTAGCCTGTTCTATATCGCTAGCTGCTCCAGTAGTTACTTTGTCTTCACCAAATATAATTTCTTCTGCCACTCTTCCGCCCATAGCAATTGCCATCTGGGCATGCAGCTGTTCTCTAGTTTGTGATACTTCGTCTCTTTCGGGTAGTTGCATGACCATTCCAAGTGCTCTTCCTCTTGGAATTATTGTGGCTTTATGAATAGGATAGGCTGCCTTCTCATTAATAGTTACTATAGCATGTCCAGCTTCGTGATAAGCAGTTAACTTTTTTTCCTCTTCGGACATAACCATAGATCTTCTTTCGGCACCCATCATTACTTTGTCTTTTGATTCTTCAAATTCTTGATTGGTAACAATTCTTTTATTTTTTCTAGCTGCTAGTAAAGCAGCTTCATTAACTAAATTCGCCAAGTCTGCTCCTGAAAAACCTGGAGTTCCTCTAGCAACAGTTCTTAAATTTACATCTGATGCCATTGATATTTTTTTTGCATGAACTTTTAGTATCTTTTCTCTTCCAATTATATCAGGATTTGAAACAACTACTTGCCTGTCAAACCTTCCTGGTCTTAATAGTGCTGGATCTAATACGTCAGGTCTATTTGTTGCGGCAATTATTATTACTCCTTCATTAGTCTCAAAACCATCCATCTCAACTAATAACTGGTTTAAGGTTTGTTCTCTTTCATCGTTTCCTCCTCCTAAGCCTGCTCCTCTACTTCTGCCAACTGCATCTATCTCATCGATAAAAATTATACATGGAGCATGTTTTTTTCCTTGTTCAAACATATCTCTAACTCTTGATGCTCCTACTCCTACAAACATTTCAACAAAGTCAGATCCTGATATTGTGAAAAAAGGAACCGCAGCTTCGCCGGCAATTGCTCTAGCTAATAAAGTTTTACCCGTTCCTGGAGGGCCCACTAACAAACAGCCTCTTGGAATTTTTCCTCCAAGTCTACTAAATTTTTTTGGATCTTTTAAAAATTCTACAACTTCCTCTACTTCTTCTTTAGCTTCTTCTATTCCTGCAACATCATTAAAAGTTACCTTGCCTTTTAACTCATTCATCATTTTTGCTTTGGATTTTCCAAAACCCATTGCTCCGCCTTTTCCACCTTGCATTTGTCTCATAAAAAATATCCAAACAGCAATCAGTAATAACATTGGAAACCATGACAATAATATTCCTAGTAGTGATGGCATTTTTTCTTCTAAAGGGCTCGCTGAAATACTAACTCCTTTATCGCTTAGCTTTTGAATTAAGTTTGGATCGTCAGGGGCATATGTATTAAACATTTTTCCATTAGAAAATACTCCTTTGATATTTTTCCCTTGTATTTCTACTTGTACAACTCTACCATTATCTACCTCTGATAAAAATTCAGAAAAGATAATATTATTTTTTACACCAATTGATCCTTGGGGTTTTTTAAACATGTTGTATAGTCCTATTGTTAGTAGAACTATTATTCCCCACATTGCTAAATTTTTGAAATTCATTTCTAGTATAAAATAAGAATTATTATTGATTAAACAAGTACCATTTTTTAATAAAAAACACCGAATAATCTAAGTTTCTCTTGAAATAATGATTGATTTATTAACTTTCTCAAAAATACATCCTGAAAGGGTTTTTTTTTTTAAATTTTTTGTAGAATTAATATTATTTATTAAGCTTAATATTTTTTTTCCTCTAGTGTAGCTTATTTTATTTCCAATATTATGGATTAAGTCAGAAAGAGATCTAAAAACTATTTCATCAGGTTGATTAAAAAAAAATTCATTTATAATTATAGATTTTTTTCCATTTAATATTTTTGTGTTTTCCTTAATATTTTTTTTTACATAAAATTCAATTGCTTTATTGCTTTTATTAAGATTTTCAAGTGTGACGTTAAATTTTTTAAAGGTTAAACCATATTGGTTTAGTTGATTAATTAATTTTCTTATTTTTACTCTTAAATAATTATCATTATCATTTGAAGGATCTTCAATATTAAACTTAAAAGTATTTCTGGTTATATAGGACAAATCTTCTTTAGAAATATTCAATAAAGGTCTTAACACATATACATTCGTATTTTTGTTAATTTTTGTTTTATTTCTTTGAAAAGAACTTAAGCCTTTTAATCCCGAGCCTCTTAATAGTCTTATAAAAAAATTTTCATATAGATCGTTTTTTTGGTGAGCGGTTAAAACTAAATTAACTTTATTCTTTAAACATTTTTTAAATATTAGCTCATATCTCTTTTCTCTAGCTTTAGCTTGAAAATTTGAAAAAGTTTTATTATTTTTCCAAGTTAAAATCTCACAATTTATTCCAAATTTTTTTAATTGTTTTTTTGTTTGGGTGGCCTCTTTTGTAGAATTAGATCTTAGCTTATGATCGACAGTAAAATAAAGATGATTCAAATTTTTTTTTACGGAATGACACTTGGCCAAAAAAGCTAAAGCCATACTGTCCACGCCTCCAGAAACAGCAATACTAAACTTGTTTAAATTACACTTTCCAAGATTTTTTTCAAATTCTGAATATATTTTTTTTATTCTTGGATTATTTAATTTTTTTAAATAAAAATTATGAATTTTCTTTTTTGCACTCAAATTTCTTTTCTTCATATTTTGCTTTTTGAAGCACTGATTGAGTTGCATTTGGATATTGTTTTTTAACACCTACAATCATTAAACAGCCTTGGTCTTTTTCTCCTATCTGAACTAATGATACTCCAAGTTTTAATAAATTTATAGGAGCCTTTTCGCTTTTTGGATATTTTTGATAACCTTCCAGATACGCAGAAGCAGCATCAGTATATAACTGTCTTATTCTAAATGTTTCGGCGTACCAATATTGTGCATTACCTGATAGTTTGTTTTTAGGATTTTTATCTACAAATTCTTTAAATGCTCTCTCGGCCATATTATAATCTCCAACTTTTAAAAAACTTGTTGCAAACTCATATTGTTCTTCGGGTGTACCATTTGGCAGTATTTTTTCTTCTGATTGAAAAATTTCCGTAACTACAGTTTTGGTAGTATCTACAGATTGTATAGCTTGATTTTCGCTATCATCAGTCATGTCTTTATATGAAACTGTTCCTAAGTCTTGGGGTTGGGACGAGCCAGGTAATATTTTTTTTTCATTTGTTTCTGTTGTGGGCAATGCTGTTAAATTGTTAGTCCCACTATTATTTATTTTTGAATTATTTTCTAATTGTTGAAAGCGTAATTGATTATCTGCTTGAACTTTTGAAAGTCTGGAAGATAATTTGTCTAACTTAAAATTAATTTCTTCATATCTGTTTGTTAAATCCTGAAATTGTTTTTCAATCTCAGAAAGTTTTAATAAGTGTCTTGTTAATACATCTTCTGTGTCTTGATTTAAAGAATTCTGATTTGAAGATGAGTTTGCAGAATTAGAAAATGATTCTGAATACACCGCTCTTTCTAAAGTTCTTAAATCTTTTTGAATGATCTCCAAAACTTCTTTGATATCAGTTGTGTCGGCCAACAAATAATTATTTGTAGCTAAAAAGAAAACTGTTAAGAAAAATATAAGCTTCTTTAGATTAAAATACATGAAACGATTAGTAGTTAAAAAAATGGCAAAAAAAAGACCCTGACCAAAATCTAATTTAGGTCAGGATCTAATAATTTTATTTTCTTAATTAGCTTTTACTGTAACCGATCTTCTATTTTTAGACCAAGATAAAGGATTTGAACCAGAGTCAACTGGTCTTTCTTTTCCATAACTAATTACCGAAATTCTATCGGCTGAAATTCCATATGTCATTAAATAATCTTTAGCAGCGTTAGCTCTTCTTTCTCCTAATGCTAAATTGTATTCTCTTGTTCCTCTTTCGTCTGCATGACCTTCTACAACTATGCTAACACTTGGGTTTTCTCTTAACCAAGCAGCTTGTTTTCTTAATGTGTCTCTAGACATTGTTGTTAAAATAGATTCATTTGTTGCAAAGAATACTCTGTCTGGAACACCTTTGGCTAAATACTCAACAGTATCCGTTCCGGCATATACGTCGCCTTGAATTTGTGAGTCTATTGATGTCGTTGTTGTTTTTTTAGATGCACAAGCAGACACAGCTAAACTAACTAGAACAACTAAAAAAATATTTTTTAAAATATTGCTTAAATTCATTAATGCTCCTTAGTAATTTTTTAGAACTTTTTCACAACTAATTAGAGGTTTCAAGCAAAAAAATCAACTTAATTTGTATACTTTGTCATAAAA
>Ga0315334_10002673_pt1 | contig 11138 bp, 9 predicted proteins | sample M150034915metaG_FD_205555 | JGI IMG/M metagenome (GOLD analysis project Ga0315334, IMG submission 205555) | Ammonia-oxidizing marine archaeal communities from Monterey Bay, California, United States - M1 500m 34915 | ecosystem: Environmental > Aquatic > Marine > Intertidal zone | place: USA... | reverse complement strand
TCAGTTTCCGGGCGTACGGCAAACGAATTGATTCGTAAAGGTTTGGGAAAAGTAAAGTAAAAAAAGGATGTTTATAACAATAGCGGATTTCACATCGGGCGGAAAATATGAACTATCGACAGGAATGTACGATACGGAGCGTTTACAAGCATATATTGATAAATACGAAAAACGGTATTTAATCGGATTGCTTGGCGTGGATTTGTATAATGATTTTATCGCAAATCCGGCGCAACCGGAGTACGTATTTATTTTCGATGCGTTCGAACTCGATTCCGATTTATGTATTATTATATCGGAAGGAATGAAAGTTATGTTATTAGGGTTTATTTATTACGAATACTTAAAGGATTTAACGAATCAAACGACACCGAATGGAAACGTTCGACCTTTGGGCGAAAACTCGGGCGAAGTTAGTACGTTGTATTCGATGATGTACACAAGGTACAACGAATCGACAACAACGTTTCGTGCGATTCAGCATTATATAATGCTCAATCGTGCGGATTACACGGATTTTAACGGTAGTAAAAAAGAATTAGCATACTGGTTATAATGATAGGCGATATTGCATTCATAATAGAAGATTTAGTTAATCAAATCGATAATACTATCGATGGAACATTTAATGCACCGGAAGGTATAACGGAATACTGTAATACTAAATGGGCGAGAAAGGGAAAAACGGTAACGGATTCATCCGATAACGAGTTTTTAATAACGGCAATCGAATACGATGATAATATAACATCGGATTCATTAACGATACCTTTTCCGGCATTGGATGGATTAACATATCTTCCGAAACCGTTTTTTATAAGTGGAACTAAATTAGCGACAAATCGTGAATGGACGATTGCGGGAAAAGATGTTACCGAAAAAACGCCGATAATATGGTTATTAGAAACCATACGCGAGCGGAAATTTGGTCGGGAATCGGTTTACGATAGAGAATCGGAAGTACGTTTATTCTTTTTAGATGAAACGAACGTTCGAAACTTTTACACCGAAGACCATCGCCGGGAAGTAGTTTTTCCGATGGAAAAATTAATTAATACGTTCATCGCTACCGTGTCGGATAATCGTAAATTTAAAACGATTGAAGATTACACGGTTCGCACGTTTTCACGTTTCGGCGTGGAGCAAGACAACGGAATGATTAAGAATATATTGGATGCCAATTTGTCGGGAGCGGAATTAATTCTCACGCTCACAAAATATAAAGAGAATTGCAAAGTATGTTGAAAAATTAATAATTAATAAGTCCTTTAGTTAGGCAAATAAAAAATGATAGGTTGCGATTGTAATGCGGGATTAAGTAACACCGGGCGACCGGGTTGCGTTCCGATACAAGGCATAGTTAGTTCGCTAATTTTGGTGCCTTTAAAAGATAATACCGGAGCAGTAAACGGAATCGATTTATCGATTGCGCTACCGGTTTGGAATGATTTAATAAATGAAGTGGATGCATCGAAACGATGGTTTCCATTACCTTCATTCGAAAACGTGGAACTTCCGAAGGCGGATTCACAATTCGAAGAAGCATCGAGCGGTAGAATGGCTTTTTTACGTCAAGGGAAAAGAAGTTTTACCGGTGAATTATGGGCGGAAGATTCTTCGCCGACATTTTTGGGAAAACTTCAAAAATCTCGATGCGTGGATTTCGGTTTATATATCGTGGATGTAAACGGTAATTTGGTCGGTTCGGAAGTGGATGGATTTTTATATCCGATTCCGGTAGATAATCCTTCGTGGAATCCGGTATTTATGTTCGCTACGGATGCAACGGTGCAAAAAATTACATTGGGATTTGATTTCGAAAGACTTTTCGATGAATCGACAATGTATATGATTACACCGGATGAAGCCGGAATCGATTTTACTACTTTAAGCGGTTTAATCGATGTATTGTTTACGAATGGTGTCGGTGCGGGAACGTTCGATATTGTGGATTTCGATGCGAAATTAGAGTACGGAACTGCGGTAAACAAAATCGTTTATACTGGTGCATTAGCTTTAACCGATTGGAGTTTATACAACGTTACGACATCCACGTTAATCGGGAACCCGACATTAGTGGCGGAAGGACCGGACGGAAGTTATACTTTAACATTCGGAGTACAGGCAACGGGACAGGAAATCCGTGTCGAAGTTTCACGGGATGGATACGATGGCGAAACAATTATTACGCTACCATAATAATCTATAATCTACAATTATTAAACCCTTTCGAATTTCGGAAGGGTTTTTTTATGTCAAAAAAAATCTTAATTTAGCGATATGTAGAAACGTAATTTTTTTAAAATGAGTGAAGAAATCCGAATCGGTCGAAGTACCTTCGATAAAGAAATATTGTCGAAATTATCGCTATCCGAAGCAATCGAAAAATATTATTTTTTAGATTCTCAAATCGTTAAACAAGCACATAAAATTGCGTGTCCGAAGGGTAAAAAATCATCCAAACCAAAGGATAAAAAACCAACAAAAAAAGCCGAAACAGACGACAAGAACGATTAATTTTTAATCGCGATTTGTTTAATATATAATCATTTGACAAAATCGATTTAAACGGCGCAACGGTGCGCTCTAACGCACTTTAACGGTTCGATAGTATGTTACCATCTAATTAAAGAGATAATGTGTCGCCGTATAGATAAAGGGATGTAGAAGCACAATTTAAATTTACATTTAAACGGCTTTTTGCGTAACTTTGTCATTATGTTGAAACAAACGGCAATTTATGATACTTTAAAAAAAACCCGTTCTTTATTCGATTCGTGGGTATGGTACGAAGCATTTACGCCGGCGGTTAAAACGATGGTTTTAGATTTAATTCGTAAAGACCAATTAACCGAAAAGGGCATCGATGAAGATGGCGATATTATTGGTTTGTATTCACGGGCAACGGAATTATTATCCGATGGAAGAAAACAAGAAGGCGACCCATTTGATTTAAACGACACCGGCGCATTTTATCGTTCGATGTTTATAACTGCGACATCGGATTCGATTATTATCGATGGCGATACCGAAAAGATGGAAGAATCATTTTCGCAGACAAATGGATATTGGTGGCGCAACGAAATATTAGGTTTAACCGATGAAAATTTACAAAAACTTGCTAACGAAATTAAGAATAAATACATCGAAACAGTCCGCAAGGTACTGGAACTCGATAAATGAAATGCCGTTGCATAATTGGATTCAATGTAATGAAGGAAATACGGAATATGTCCGTAAAGGAAATACGAAGGATGAAGGAAAAGACGATATTAAATGGATAGAAATATACGACCAATACGTACAAAAATACGGTTTATCGGATGTTTATAAGCGTTTATTGGAAGTAATGAAGAAAAAGGCATTATATGAATTGGAATACGTTATAACGAAGGAAAAATTTAAAATAACTGAAATCGAATTACAGGAAGCAAAATTAAAAACAATGTTATCCAATAACGGAAAAGGAATTACCATCGAGCAAAGTTTAATCCATCTTTCGAAGTGGTTAGGATACCGATTAAATCCGATGAAAATAACGGTAGTGGAATACTTTAATACTTTAAAAGAATATGGCAAAGAAAATAAGCAGAAGTGACATTTCCGAATCCGATATATTCGGTGGCGTTAAAGCAAGTGCGGAAGGTGCGATTACTGTTATCGATGAATTAAACGATGCATTAAAGAAATCTGCGGAAACATTATCCAAAGATATAAAGGGCGTAAAATTTGGTTCGGCAAAGGAAATAAAGGAATTCACGAAGGCGATAAAAGAAGCTAATAAATTAAAAGAAGATACCGTTAAACTGGATAAAGAACGTGCGAAATTTATTCAAGAAATCGAGAAAATCGAGCAACAAGAAGAAAAAACGAAACAACAAAAAATAAAAACGCAACAACAAGAATTGCGTTTAGCACGGCAATTAAAACAAGAAAAAGAAAAAGAAAATAAAACACGACAACGGGCAATTAAACTCGAAAACGATGAAAACAATGCTTATAAAAAACTGGTAAAATCGACACGCGACCAAAAGAACGAATCCAAAAGGTTAGCGGTGGAGTTAATCAATTTGGAACGTGCCGGAAAAAAGAATTCGAAGGAATGGAGAAAATTAAATACCGAATATAAAAAGGTTACGAAATCCGCACAACAAGGCGATAAAGCATTAAAAAAAATCGATGGTACCGTAGGCGATAACTTCCGGAATGTTGGTAATTATCGGCAAGCACTTGGAAAATTAACTTCCGTTTTAGGCGGTTTGGGTTTGGCGTTTGGTGGAATCCAGTTACTACGGAGTGCGGGAAAAACGGTTGCGGATTTCGGGCAATCGGTTGCGGATTTAACTGCGATAACGGGTGCATCCGGAAAAGATTTAGAGTTTTTCAAGAAACAAGCAATCGAACTCGGAAAAGATGTCGAAGGTGGAGCAACGGCGGTTGTCGAAGCATACAAATTAATCGCATCAGCGAAACCGGAATTATTGGAAAATGCGGAAGCGTTGGATGCGGTAACTCAATCGGCGATAACATTATCTCAAGCATCCGGATTAGATTTGCCGGATGCATCGATACGGTTAACGGATGCATTAAATCAATTCGGCGCACCGGCGGAGCAAGCCGGAAAATTTATCGATATACTTGCGAACGGTGCAAAATTTGGTTCGGCAGAAATACCACAAATAACCGATGCATTATTAAAGTTTGGAAGCGTTTCGAAGACTACGAATGTTTCGATTGCAGAAAGTACCGCATTGATTGAAGCACTTGCGGAAAAGGGATTAAAAGGAGCCGAAGCCGGTACAGCATTACGGAATATAATGATAAAACTTTCGGCACCGGATGCACTTCCAAAGAAGGCGCAAGATGCATTAAATAAACTCGGTATATCGTTCGAAGATTTAACCGATGAATCCAAACCATTTAGCGAACGATTGAAGGCGTTAAAACCGTTGTTAGACGATAATGGCGCGTTAATGGATGTATTCGGATTACAAAACGAAGTCGCTGCGATTAATTTACTCGAAAGTACGGATAGAGTTGCGGAATTAACCGAAATGATGGATAAAAACGGAACGGCAACCGAACAAGCAGAAGAACGTACCGGAACATTAGCATTCGCATTAATTCAAGTCAAAAATGCGTGGGATTCGTGGATATTATCAATGTCGGAAGGTACTGGCGCGAGCGAAGGATTTACGTGGGTATTACAGAAATTAGCGGAAAATTTCACGACCATAATGAAGGTTATTATTCGCATTGGTTTTGCGTGGGTAACATACAAAACGGCAATACTCGGAGCGAAGGCGGTAACGTTTTTATTCGGTGGCGGATTACAGGATATGTATAAGCAAATGGTAAAAAGCGTTCGTGGATTTAAATTAATGGGAAGGGGTGCGAAAAAGATGGGAAGGGATGTAAAAAGTGCCGGAAAAGCGATGTATGCGGTGCCGTGGATTGCTATTATCGCATTGGTTACGGAACTGGCAATCGCATTGTATAACGCATCGAGCGCATCGGCAGAATTACGAAGGCAACAAATGTTAACCGATGCATATACACAAACATCGAACGAACAAGCGCAAAAACGAATTACGGAACGAACCGATACGAACGCAAAAGAAGTTGCGGAACTGGAGCGGAAAAGAGATGTCGAATTAGCATCCGTGAAGGATACTAAAAAACGGATGGAAATCGAAGCGAAATTTTTAAAACAAAAAGAAAAAATAATTTCGTCAACGAAAAAAGTAATTAAAGCCGACATAACTTTGGTAAATAATCAAAAAGCACGTTTTAAACCTTTTAAAGAAGAATTAGATTTAATTAATAAAAAGATAAAAGCCGAAGGAAAAGCGCATACCCAAACCGAAGCAATGATTGACCTACAAAAAAGGGTTGCAAAAGAGTTAAAACTGGAAGGCGATGCTTCGTGGGTATCGTGGTTCACCGGCGAAAAAGATTTAGTCACATTTAAAAAAGTACAAAGAACAATTAATGCGAAAATTGCCGGAGCGAATGAAAAATTAAAATTATATCACGGCGAACTGGATAATATCAGCGAATCGCAAAAGGATATAAACACGGAAATTACGGTACAAAACATAAAAATTACGGATAACACGGATAAAGTCAAAGGATTAACCGGAGCAACGAAGAAATTAAATGCGGAATTCAGCGACCAAATTAAATTTATGAAAGAGCTAAACGATTTAAAAGAAGATTCGTTAGCGTTGGATAAAGATATTGCGGAACTGGAAACCGAAAAGAAGGTCGAAGAAAAAGAAGAAAAAATCGAAGATGCGGTTAAAAAGGCGGTTAATTTGGCACGTACAAAGGGCGTTGCGGAAATCGGTGTAGCGATGGATTTAATCGGAGAAAAAGAAGAAATGCTAATTAAAGGTGCGGAGCGTGAACTGGATTTTTCCATAAAACAAGCACAAAAGGAACACGATTTAAAATTCCAATTATTACAAGCCAATTTAGATAAAGAATTAAAAGAAAAATTAACGCAAAAGGGATTAACACCGGAGCAGATACAATCGATAAAAGATGGTTACAAACGGGAGCAAAACGAACTCGATTTTTTAAAGATTGAAGCGCAAAAAACTTTAAATAAGGAAATAACAGTATTAACCAAAGAAACGGAAGCGGATATACGTGGAATTAAAAAAGAAACGGCAGACGAAGAAATACAGTTATTAACAGATGTAAACGAAGCGCAAGAAGAATTCGAAGAAAAACAACGGGGAGCGGATACAAAAACAAACGATAAAAGATTAGCAGATTTACGAGAATGGGCAGATAAATCCCGTGCGATAATAAAAGCGGTTTCGGATTTTTGGATTAAAAAATCGAATGAGAAAATCGCCGGATACGATAAAGAGATTTCGAAGGCGGAAGAACAATCGAAAATACTTCAAAAATTAGCTGAAAACGGAAACATTAACGCACAACAAAGTTTAGCGGAACAAAATCGATTAATCGCAGAAGCCAATAAAAAGAAACTCGCAGAAGAACGGAAACAACAAGCCGTAAAACAGGCATCCGTAATACTCGAAACATATTTATCGAAGGTCGAAGCGGATGAAAAAAACCCGTTATTAGCAACGATTCAAGACATCGCCCTTTTAAATGCGTTTATAGCGACTATTCCTTCCGCATTGGAAGGAACGGAAGATACCGGAGCAAACGGCGTTGGAATCGATGGAAAAGGCGGTTTCCACGCGATATTACATCCGAACGAACGTGTATTAACTAAAGAACAAAATCGGAAGGTCGGAAATCTATCGAATGAAGAACTTGCGAGTTTTGCGAATGAATACAACACCGGGCAATTAATTAATAAATCCGGAGCATATCAAATCGGAAACGGATGGAACACCGGTGCAATCGTGGAACGTTTGGAATCTTTGGAAAATACGATTAAAAATAAGCCGGAAACGAACGTACAAATCGAAGATATCGTGCAAGGTGCGATGACAATAACACGGGAAACAAGAAAAGGAAATTCGAAGGTTTATAATCGATATAAAATCAAAGGATAAATATGCGACACTTTATAAATGATATCGAAATAAGTCCGCGAAATGTTTTAAACATTGGTTTAAATTCCGATTTTACTGGAAGACCGGAAAATATGGAATTATCGGTGGATAGATTAATATTGCCACGTGAAGCATTAACGGTAGTACAAAACCATATTAACGCGCAAGGAATATTCGAAGGGATTCCATATAGAATCGAAACCGAAACCGGCGAAACATTGGAATACTATGTCGATTTAACGGAAAATTCAGTATTCCGGAGTTACGAAATCGAAGTATCGGTTAAACGAAGAAAGGGAAAAGATAGTTTCTTCGATAATGCCGATGGAACATCCTTCGAATTAATGTTAAAAAAAGGAGTTTATTTTGATTTAATCGATATACCATACATAATCGTAAAGGATAATTCGGTAGAATTGGCGATTTCGTTAGGAATTTCGATTTATGTATTAACACGGGAAGTAATAACGCAAGTGCAAGGATTAGTGACATCGATAGGACAGATTTTCGATGCCAGTTTACCGAATATTGGCGTTCCGCCTTCGTTCGATACCGGTGGAATCGTTATGTTAGTTTTAGAAATTTTGGTACAAATTGTTATTATCGGATTATTAATATATGCGCTCGTGAAATTATCGCAAGAATTTTTCGAACTTTTGTTTCCGAAAGTACGGTATTTTCAAGGTTCAAAAGTGAAACATTTAATCGAACGTGGATGTTCATATTTGGGATACGATTTTCAATCCACTTTGCTCGATGGTTTGCCCGGATTAACGATATGTCCGGTTCCATTAATTAAGGATAAAACATCTATTTGGGATGAACTCGAAAACGATTTAAATTTCGCTTTTACAAAGGGCGTTCCATCGGCATCGGATAGTACGCCAACATTAGGCAGTTTAATTCAAGCAATCGAAATCCAGTTTAATGCGAAAACGAAGGTTCGAAACGGGGTTGTCGAATTGGAACGCCGGGATTATTGGCAAAATATTACATCGAATACGATTCTTCCGGCTTTAAATCTTCAGTCCGATAGACAAGAAGAATATACGTTAAATACGGTGGATATTTGGAAGCGATATTTTATTCATTATGGAATAGATAATTCCGATACGCATACGCTCGATTTCTTCGACCCTACGGATGCCGAATACAGTACCGAACCATTAAACGTTTTAAACGCCGATTTAGTTACGATTAAGGGATTAAACGAAGTGAACATTCCTTTTGCATTAGGTGTACGGAAAACCGGTTTAAATTGGATTGAAAACATCGCAAAAGGATTTTTCGAAGTAGTGGACGAATTAATAAATGCGTTCGGCGGTTCTTCGAATCTTGTCGGGCAGATTACCGGAAGAATCGGAGTAATGCAAATAAGTCAACAATTTTTTACAAAAACGAAAATGCTTTATACCGTAGCCGGAAAACAACCGGAAAACTATGCGAATTATTTACGTGCATCCAGTATATACAACAATTACCACAAAATAAACGAAATCATTAACAACGATTTTAAAATTTATTCCGATGTTCCGATACGAATAACGGGCGCAGATTTCGTAAATTTGTTAAATAATAATTATGCGGAAATAAATGGAGTTACTTGCGAACTGTTGACACTAAAATATATCGATGAACAAAGTAAAGCCGTAATAACATATAAAGAACCGTTCGATTATGCGAATGGTAAAGTTTCTGTATTAACGATAAACGATTAATATGAACGCCATGCCGATTAAAAAAACGAAAAAATTATGCACGAAGAATTAAAACAATTAACGAAGGATTTAACGAACACTTTAAAAAAAGTGGATGTTTTAAAGAAGGAAGCATTATCGAAATTATCGGAAGAACAATTAAAAGAAACGGAAGAAATTAGCAAAGATATGACGCGAGCAACGAACGCAATAAAAAATGGAAATCCGGAAGTATTAACGAATTTATTAAATAAATATGCCCGTTCAAATCGACCAAAGTAATTTTACGGATGCATTCGGTAATGTTACACCGTTTTACGTTTCGAATGTAGGCGATGAAATCGATGTTAAATTACAATTGCGGAGCATTATCCGAATGTCAAGTATCGGAAATCCGTTAACTTTAGACCCTTCAATTAATACCGTAACATCGCCGACATCGTGGATAGATGAAGGATTCCGCGTTAATGATTGGGTTTATATTGTTCGCTATGCAAGTGGCGGTACGGCATTAGGCGATTGGTGGTCGTACATAACATTTGTGGATGATACAGTATGCGATTTTACTGCTATGCCGGAATGGGCGAACCTTCAAAATCAAGAATTTATGACCTTTACCGTTGTCGATGGTAATGGAAGTTTTACACCGGTTGCACGACAGGATATGGAAGTACAAATAAACCATATCAAAAATTCGTTAACCTTCGGCGAATTCTCTTTAATCGATGGTGAAGCGACACGGGTTTTATTGCAAGGTTTGGGAACGATGATTGTCGGGCAAACGGTGAACGGTGTAATTGTAGGAAATCAAAGCGGGCAATTTTTAAAATCGGCAGAAATAACACGGATAGGCGATGTGCAAAATTGGTTTGCTCACGATTTAAAATTAACCTTTATAAATTCGGGTGCATACGATGTTACGTGGTTTCAATCTTCGGAATGTTTAAAACTCTTTATACGTTCTTTATGGGCGAGATTTACGGGCGAACCGTTGGCACGGGCGGAAGTTATTTATAATGGAAATGCGAATACCGGTTTTTTCAATGAAGCGCATAATTCATCCGTTACGGATGCGGAAATCGTGCAAGGTATTTCGGAACTGGATTACTGCGTTCCAACAACGGCAACCATAATTATCGATGGACCGTTATTATCGATAGGAATGGGCGGAATGTATATTTCTACCGATGATAATTATTATCAAAATCAAGTACCATCCCAAACATCGTTAACGATGGCAATTCCGACAACGATAATTAACACTTTTTTCGTTCCGGTATCATCGGAACAAAATCCATCCGGTGCCGGATACGATATCGAGTTAATCAGTTTTACACAAATCGGAAGTATTTCCACGATTGAAATTACATTTACACCGAATACGGCTTTTTCGACATTTATGGATGGCGTGGACGATGGCGATAGATTATTCTATTTATGGATAAAATGCGGAAATCTGAATTTAGCGGTTTTCGAAGGGCAATTATCGTGCGACCCGCCGGTTGGCGGAGCATTACCGATGATTACCGATTATGGATATTTAGACCATTCACAAAATTACGATACCATTAACGGAATTAAAACCGGTTTCGATGCGGACACGGAAGATGACATCGCATATACCGGAACTTTTTTACTCACAAAAAACGAGATTTACGAAACGTTTTCATCTAAAATTGAAGCGTTCGATACTGCGACATCTGACGATTTTACATTACAATTAGCGACCTTTTCGTTTAACGGTGTACCGATTTCATCCGATGGGCGTTATTTACTCGATGAATCGCAAACCATTATAACCACTTTACCGAATACATCGGTAAAACTGGAAGCCAAATTAACGCTCGAACCGGCTTTAGATACACCAACGGAATACGGTGTACGGATTTATTATCCGTTT
>Ga0315334_10002670_pt1 | contig 11141 bp, 9 predicted proteins | sample M150034915metaG_FD_205555 | JGI IMG/M metagenome (GOLD analysis project Ga0315334, IMG submission 205555) | Ammonia-oxidizing marine archaeal communities from Monterey Bay, California, United States - M1 500m 34915 | ecosystem: Environmental > Aquatic > Marine > Intertidal zone | place: USA... | reverse complement strand
TCTAGCAGATAAAGACACTTTGATTGATAAAAAATAACAACTCTTCCCGCAGCGTTTGCTTTTAGATGGCATACTTTAAGCAGATACTATGTAATCCGTACCTAATCCGATCCTTTTATGTAAATCTACTAAACTCACAATAATAATGGCCGAAACAACTCTCAAAAATCAAACAGCTGTCGTTACCGGCGCAAGTTTAGGAATCGGACGAGCTACCGCGCTGGCATTCGGCGAGTACGGGGCCAACGTGGTTGTTAATTACCGCTCAAGTAAAGACGCTGCCCAAGAAGTTGTCGCTCAGATCATAGCGGCGGGAGGCAAGGCTGTTGCACATCATGCGGACATGGCTGACCAAGAGGCTGTCGAGTCTTTAATTCAGCGTGGCGTCGATGAGTTCGGCCGAGTTGATATTGCCATCAGCAATGCCGCCTACAGCGACCGAGACTATTTCTATCAAGCTGATATGGAAGGATTCCGTCGTACTGTAGACGTCACGATGTGGGGAGCATTTTATCTAACCCGTGCCGCTACACAACAAATGATTTCGCAGGGTGGTGGCGGTATTATTACTCTTGTCAGCTCGCCCCATGCGTTTATTCCAACCCCTAAAGCGATGGCCTACAACATGTCAAAAGCAGCGCTGGAGCATATGGCTCGGACAGCTGCCATTGAAGTAGCGGAACATCGCATCCGCATCAACATGATCCAGCCCGGCTGGATTGACACTCCCGGCGAGCGTAAATTTGCCAGCGAAGAAACACTCAAAACCGCTGGAGCAAAAATTCCCATGGGCCGATTAGGAACGCCAGAAGAAATCGCTCGAGCAATCGTATTTCTGAGCGATCCCGCCAACCCTTACATGACCGGCGCAACACTACTCGTTGATGGCGGCATCAGCTTACCCTGGTGGGCCGCTCGCGGTTCGGCAGCCCCTTCCGATTGAACCTCTCACTAATTCCAATAACACACTACAACCCCCTAAATTTTCTATGTCCACTTATCTTTTAACATGCGAATGCGGACTTGACATGCCAGTGCAGGTTGCCCAAGCGGGCGATCAGCTTACTTGTTCATGTGGTGCACGCATCGCCGTACCTAATTTACGCGACGTAAAGCAATTGCCACTTGCCGACTCTCAACTCGACAAGCCCAAGGGTGAATGGAACGCAATGGGTGGATCTTTATTCGCGCTAGCAATTGTATTTATTGCCGCGGGCCTAACTGTCGCTGCATATAACTACTCTATTGGCAAACAACTAATTACCACCGACACAACGGATGCAGCAAACGAATATGGCAACATTGTCATCGATCAGATGCCACCATTTGAATCCATTGAAATTTTTAAAATCATCGTTGGCCGTGGACTTGGCGAACAACAAACTGTTGATTTTCTAGTTGAACAAAAAAAACAACAAGCCTTCTTTAATTGGGCCAAGGGTGGCCTGATTCTCAGTGCAATCGGCTTGCTACTCGTCTTCGTGCCGGTGGTGCTAAATCGTATTAAATCGTAAAAACCGACTGACTCTTGACGATTGCATAGTCATCTGGAAACGTATGAAACGCTTGCACCAATAAACGAGTTTGTCGCGTTTCTATATTGATATAACTCAGCGCTCCGGTTTGTACTCGGTTACTGTTGTTAAACGCGTGTACCATCCCCTTGAATTCGCTATCACGAGCCAATTCCTGTTGAAAGCTCCAAAAAATATCTGGCGACACTTCTTCCAACTGGAAGCTTGTTTGATAATGAACGCCTCCTTTGCATGACAATGATTCACAATGCTCGCCTGCAAGTTTACGGGACAACAATCGCCGTCGCCGCGGTAAGGGTTGAGTACTAGCAGCAGCCACTTCAGCCAACACCACATTATTGTGCTCAAACGTAATCACATGCCCATCGCGCGTGATCGCAATGGTTACTTTATACTCGCTTCGTTCAATGGAACGAGTCTCAAAGATATCAAACAATTCTGGATGCAATGAGCGACCATAGAGCTGGAAAGCAAGTTCAGCAACTTTTGGTCTTACGGAGAGCACGTTTGAGATCCTATTTGATTCATTAAAACATCGGTTAGCTATTACAAGCAATCGGCATTATAGGATTTTTGGCAATCAAAAACAAAGCCAGTCTGCGAAAATTTTTCATTCGCGGTCATTCGCGGTTTGCTTTTCCAACGCCGCCTGAAAGACCTTCAACTTACGGCTCATGACCTGACTCGCTGGGTCCAACTCTACCGCCTTGCTTTGCCATAACACAGCCTCTTCAAACTTCCCCGCACCGTAGTACGCATGGCCCAATGTGTCAAGATATCCAGGTAAGTCCCAACCTCGAAGGTCCAACGACTTGCGGCTAAACTTAATCGCCTGCTCAAAATCGCCGACCGTATTGCCGACGACCCACGCGTATTGGTTATAGGCGCGCGCCAATTCATACTCCATTTGAGGTTTTGCCGTACGATCTAATGTTGTTTTAATTTTTTTCTCTAGTTGATCAACTTCTTTTGCATAATACTCCGCGGCGGCCCCAATATTCACAAGGGTATCCTGCCGCCACTTTTCATCAGCCTGGGCATACTTAAATGCGGCGATCAGTACGTCACCATCATGCGGGTCGAGACTCAGCGCTTTTTCCAATAATATTTTTTGCTGCGAAAAATCTTCTCGCTGCGCCGCCGCACTTGCTTGGTAATAGATATAGCGGGATTCCAATGCAGCGAAACTCGGATAGAATCGCTTCACAGCCATCACAACGGCATTACTGTCTCGTTGTTTTATAACATCAGCCAAGGTCTCAGCCGCTTTCGAGTCCCGCGTCAAATCGTGAAACAGCTCCGCCAATATAATCCGAACACGAACACCCATATCCGATTCAACGGTTGTTTGCTCCGTGCATTGTTGATACTCCGCTACAGCCCAGTCATAAAAATGGTGTTTGGTTAACCACACTGCCATGGTGGCATGAGCGACGATATCTTCAGGTTTTATGGCGACAGCCCGCCGAACCACCTTGTCCGCTAGTTCTTGATTCCCTGCATACTGATGAGCTTCTGCGAGTCGATACAACAGTTCTGGTAATTCTCCAAACTCTATCGGAAATCGCTCTTCGATTAATCCAGCATATTCCCAACTTTCTTGGCTGGCAAACCAATCAATCGCTTCGATGAGTTGCTCACGAGAGCCATCCAATAAATTAACGCTACGACGGGCAACGTGCGATGCGGCTTCCTTGTCCCCTAAACCCAGCAGTAATTGGAATTGCCATCTCAATAAATTTCGCAGCAGTGTACGACTAGATTGATTAGGAAACGTAGCTAACAGTACTTCTTCGTCACGCGTGATTTTATCCCAAACGCCAACTGATTCCTGAGCAGATTTAAGTGATAACGCGTATGCTTGAACCCACCGTGCCCCCACTCGGCTACTCTCACTATGCAAATCTCCTAATTCTGCAACTAGCTCTTTGGTGCGGACAATATCTGTAGGGACTTCTTGGTTCATGATTAACAGCGCGGCAAATCGCGACAGACGATTTGATGATTCATAGCGAACCATACGACTCAGCGCAGCTATGCCAAGATAATCATCCAGCGCAGCTAAACGTTGCATGTGACTCTTGCGATCTTCGCTGTTTTTGTCTGCGTATCCACTCAAGACCGTACGCACTTCGGGGCCATCGGTCCGCACCGTCCATGGAATGCGAATACTGCCAATCAGAAACATAGCGCGTTTGGATACCTCAATGTCATCATGATGTTGAGCAACATGTAATTGATCAAAAGCGAATAACCCGTGTTCAAGCAATTTGCCTTGGGCAACTTCTCGAGTCGTGAAATCATCGTTACCTAATTGCTCAATCAAGACCGCAATGCGTTTTTGTCGTGATGCGGGACTATCTTGAGCAGCGCGAACCGTTTGCCCGCAAAGCACATAGATCGATAAAAAAAACGTAATGCAAATCAAACACAAAGAAAATTTGCGCCGCTGATCGCTGTTTACAAACGTGGCTAGATTTGCGGGAGTGGATCTAATAACTGGCATAACGCGCTCTTCATCTGGGTTTGATTCTGCGAACGATAGAATGGGGCGAACGTGCAATTCCAACTTCGCAGCAAATTTACTGTTCCATCTCCTCGATATACTTGCGTAATCGCTCGACTTCGTCAGTGACATCTTTTAACTTTAACATGTTCTCCACCCGCTTTAACAGCTCAACTTGATTGACTGGCTTAGACAAAAAATCATCCGTTCCCGCCTTCACTGCTCGTTCAATATCACCCCGTTCATTCAACGCTGTCACCATCAGAACCATAATCGCCGCCGTAGCCGGAGCCGATTTGATCTGCTCACAAACTTCAAATCCATTGAACTTGGGCATCATTACGTCTAGCAATATCAAATCTGGATTAAACGAAGCAACCTTATCAAGCGTATCCTGCCCATCAACGGCAAAATCAATCTCGCAATCCAATTCGGACAAATAAGCGTCTAACAATTCGCAATTCGCTTGGTTGTCGTCGGCAATCAAAATTCTATTCTTATCTGACATCGCTTACTTGTTTACCCTATTTAGAATTGCCTTGTGAGTTCTACCTGCCATCGTTGAAGAACTTCACCGCGTTTAATGCATTATAAGCATGTGGCCGATTATCCTAGCTGTCGTTCTACATATATCGTACAACAAATTGTTAGGAAACCAAAAACGCTCTTCGATATTATGTAGAGATTACCTGTCTTCAGGAACTGGAAACTGCCCACATAACTCACGAATCTGTTGATGAATTGATGCATGTAGCGTGATATCTTCAGGAGCTTGCAAGCCCCTTATCATCCAGCTCGCAATGGATTTCATTTCAGCGACACCCATTTTTCGAGTTGTTAACGCTGGCGTACCAATACGAATCCCTGATGGGTCATTCGGTTTTCGTTCGTCAAAGGGGATCATATTCTTGTTGACCGTAATTCCACATTGATCCAATACGGCTTCGGCAAGTTTACCACCCATGCCTAACGACTGAGCTACATCGAGCAGCATCAAGTGATTATCCGTTCCACCACTGACCAACTTCATACCGCCAGCTTGCAATGCGGCCGCGAGCGTTTTTGCATTGTCGACCGTCTGTTGGCCATATTGTTTAAATTCATCAGTTAACGCCTCGCCAAAACAAATCGCTTTACCGGCAATAATATGCATCAACGGCCCACCTTGCAAACCAGGGAAAATACTGCGATTGACCGCCTTGGTATATTCGTCTTTACACATCACCATCCCGCCTCGAGGACCTCGCAAAGTCTTGTGTGTCGTCGTGGTCACAAAGTCTGCACACTCGACTGGGTTATGATGGACACCGGCGGCAACAAGTCCCGCATAATGGGCCATGTCCACAAACAACAACGCTCCAACATCTTCCGCAATCTGTGCAAATTCTTCATGGGGCATTTCTCGCGGATAAGCACTGGCACCAGCCACGATCAATTTTGGTTTGTGCTCTTTCGCTAACTTTGCCACTTGATCCATATCTAAACGGTGCGTCTCTGGGTCGACTCCATAACTCACAAAGTCGTAGAGAATACCAGAAATGTTGAGATGCATGCCGTGTGTCAAGTGACCACCGTGAGCGAGATCCAAGCCCATCACACAATCGCCATATTCTAAGCACGACAAGTAAACGGCCATATTGGCTTGGGAGCCCGAGTGCGCTTGGACATTGACTGAGTCGCTGCCGAACAATTTCTGGGCTCGGTCAATCGCTATTGATTCCGTGGTATCAACATGCTCACAGCCTCCATAATATCGGCGACCTGGGTATCCTTCTGCGTATTTATTTGTCAAAACACTGCCGCACGCTTCCATCACAGCGCGACTCGTGTAATTTTCACTAGCAATCATCTCCAATCCACAGCGTTGGCGATTGCGTTCTTGTTCAATGCTCTCAAAAACGGCGGGGTCTTGCGTTTGCATTACGCTCATTCGTTTGTTCACTTCCTTCTTGTCTGCGTCCAACGGACTAATTGAATACATTTCCAAATGCGTTAAATAGAAAATTAATTGGTGTCAATAAAAAATTGGGCAAGCCCAACACTATCTCGTCAATCAGACAATGCTAGAAATGGTGCCTAATCTGTGATTTGCTGCACTGCTACTTGCAATGCACCTTCATTCGCTGCTAGTTCGGCTGGTGAATCGTTCACTCGAAAATAAAGCACTCCGTTCGCCGGAATCATAATATCTCCACCTTCGCCAACAGCACTATAATTAGCTAAACCAGTTTCGCCAAGTTGTTGTGGTTCATCGAGTGCAATCAATAATTTTCCCAACGGCTGCCCCCGGTGATAGCGTATTGTAATTCCTCCCGCTTCACTTTCCCATGGCGTACCCAGCGACTGCTCGTCAGAGTCTTCTCGGTGAATAACAAATCGCCCAGTGGCCGTGATTGCCAATTTCATTCCTGCGGTAACCCGCAAACCCGCAGACTGCCAACCACGATCGGCACGAACCAGAATTACTTCGGCCGCAAAAGTAAGTGGCCGAACCTCGACAACATCAATGGATTCTCGTGCAAAATCAAATCCATATTCAATATTCATCACAAATACTTGCCATTGCTGGCGAACCTGAAACCATTGCTCGCCATAGGCTTTTACTAGATCCAAGGAAAACTCGGGCGAACTATCTCCGATGTTCTTCAAGTGTTCCCGAAACGTCTTTTGAAAGGCGGGGTGAGTATCTAGAAAACTGCAGGCCGCCCAACTCCAGGCGTAAGCATCTAATCGCAACTTAGCATCGCTACCAAAATTCATGATCTCTTGGATCATCAACCCTTTTTTTTCAGCAACTTGTTCTTTGATGATCTTGATTCTGCCCCAATAAGGAACGTCTTCTTTCGTTTTTGGCATCTGCCGCAGCTGAAGTTGTGTGCCGTCCCAAGTATGCGTGGCTAAGAATTCAGCCATGCCCTCCATGTACCAAGGTGGCCCAGCACTCGAAAAGTTTTCAAACATGAACGCATGCGTCGCCTCGTGCAGCAGTAAGTGACGGCGATAGTAGGCACTCGGTTGTTCATTGATAAACAATCTGCTGCCAAACGCATATCCATGATCAAAGCTAGGTAATGTCGTGGGAATCAAGCCAGCCGCATCAAATTTCTTGCGATCTTGTATTAAACAAACCGACACTTTCCAAGTCGCCATTTTCTCGGGAGCAATATTGAAATACTCGCACCATTGCGGAATCGCCAATTCAACGATTCTAGGCAAGCCCTGAATATCCGCGTTCGTGGGCATATCCGTGTAAAGCGTTAGATGTTTGCCCTGTATCGTTCGAATGCCCTGTGCGAGAATCTTCTCTGGGTCCAACGGATTTTTGCGCGCCGCGGCTGCGGGCCCGTCGATCTGTATTGGCAACGGCTGCATAGCCGGTTTGGTTCGTTCGTCAGGACTTACAACAACAGCGGCTGGAGGTTGGGGCGAATGTGTTGGCCGCGAAGTTTGAGCCTGTTGTTGAACATCCTTAATTGACGCTGTGCCATTTTGTTTCGCCACCGGATTATCGGGTTGTGCAGCTTCTCGCGACGAGCAACTCACCAATAGTAAGCAACACCAGACCAAAGGGCCCATGATGAATCTATTCTGTGACCCGCTACGCATCATTACAGTCTCCGGCGATGTTTCGCTGGTCCTCGGCCACGCATCGCCGCAACCGCAGCGACCCGTTCTTTTTTATACTCAACCGGTGTTTCAACTTTTAATTCAAAACCTTCCATCGCGTCTTGTTCCAACAAGCGATTGATCCTCACCTCGATCTTCGTCAACAACTCGCCTTCATCATCCGAGACGAACGTATATGCCACACCTTCACGACCCATCCGGCCAGTTCGACCAATGCGATGTACATAATCATCACAATCTTCGGGCGTGTCAAAATTGATAATGTGCGAAATGCTCGTTACATCGATGCCTCGTCCAACAACATCTGTTGCAACGAGCACCTTTAACGTTTCATTTCGAAATTTCTTCATCACACGATCACGCGCCGACTGATTCATATCACCATGGATACAGCCCACATTGTCAAAGGTCTCAGCCAGTTGCTGGGCGATGCGATCGGTCCCTCGTTTAGTGCGACAAAAAACAATGGCTTGATGAGGTTGTTCACGTTGTATCAAACGTTTCAACAAAGCGAATTTTCGTTTGCGATCCACCGTAAAATAGAATTGATCGATTGTATCTGCCGAAACGTTCGTGTTCGAAAAATCCAACATGATCGGCTTGTACATATATTGCGTCGACAAGCGTTGAATCGAAGGCGGCACTGTCGCGCTTAGTAATAATGTCTGACGGTCTTTGCGCGTAACTGCGCGAAGTATCTTTTCAATATCCGGACGGAAACCAATATCAAGCATCCGGTCTGCTTCATCAAGCACAACACACCATGCCTCATGTAGATTCAACGTGCCTCGGTTGATATGGTCGATCACTCGACCAGGTGTTCCCACCACAACCTGCACGCCGTTCTTCAACACTTCAATTTGCTTCTTGATCGGATGGCCGCCGTAAACAGCGGTCGTTTTGATATCCATATAGTAAGCAAGTTTTTCAAATTCTTCGCGAACCTGTCCGGCTAACTCTCTTGTTGGTACCAATATGAGAGCTTGCACACCCGAGATCTCTTGCGGCGAAGCCAGTTGCTCGAGAATGGGGATCGCAAATGAAGCGGTTTTACCGGTACCCGTTTGCGCTTGCCCCATGACATCATGTCCATCCAGCGCCGGAGGAATAACGCCAGCTTGAACCGGAGATGGTTCTTCATAACCAGCTCGCTCTAGCGAACGCCGCATATCGCGACTCAGATCCATATCAGCAAAGCCTATTTGCTGCTCATCTTCGTTACTTGGGTTACTTTCGTTGCCTTCATTTGCTGTTTCGTTTGTCTGGTCCGCCTGCGAACCACCATCAATATCCATTCTAAACCTGATTCCTTTTACTGTTTTCGTTTCTTTAGCTACCCATAAACTAACCGTTTAGGCCAGTTCTGTTAACGGCAAACCCTAAGAGTCGTTACGAACAAGCGCATATATTTCGTTTTGAATCGACTCAACCCCATTACCCATAGCAACAAGAACACCTTCACGATTAATTAAGAAGGCTCGCGGGATGGTGTTTACATCAAACTTTATAACCAGACGCCCCGCATCGTTACCGAAAATATTATCCCACGGCTGACTCTGTTTGGTTAAAAAACCCTCTAAAATATGACGTGTATCACTGCGGACACCAATAATCACAAAATCATCATGTTGCAGATCCGTATAAATGCGCTGCAAATAAGGCATCTCTTCAAGACAATAAGGACAATAGGTCGCCCAAAAATTGACGAGCACAACTTTTTCGCGGTGCGATTCAAGGTCAAAAACCTTAATACCAGAATCCGTGCTCAAACTAACACCTCGAAATGTAATTCGCTGCCCCATGAACTTCGAGGCGACTAGCTCGGGGGCTGTCAAATTTACCATGACCAACAGCATAATTAGTAATCCAGCCAGATAGTACAGCGCCCGACGGGTTCCTAAACCGGTCGACTGAGGCGGCGGTTGCGGTGTTGAAGATGCGGGGGATAAATCAGACGCTGTCATCGCTATTACTTTCTGGAGCGGTTTCCCGCTGGGAATCTAATTCCGGATTAAATGTCGCCAATAACTTTCGACCTTTGTAAATATTGTACGCATCTTGGGCAGTTAATGGTCGCTGGATATTTTGTTGAGCAAACCAAACATCATCAGCGGCATCAACAACTACGATTCCAGCGACCCCTGCGCGAGTGGCTTCGGCCGACAACACCCGCTCGCCAAAGAAAAAGCCCAACTGAATCAGCTCTATCTGCTCATATCCTCGGTCGTGTGCACGACGTTGTAATCGCACGATATCGATTTCCGCTTGGCTATCTAAGTCGTTCGCATCCATCTCAAATATTTCATCATGCGTGATTCCTTCCGCCGCAAACAATGCATAAATATCTTCGGGACTGCAGTGCGTTAGATCCGCTTTAACACTTTGCACCTCGGGCGTGGCGATTGCGATATTCATCAACGGTTCATCACCTAACAAATATTCATAACGAAACAAAAAACAAGTTTGCTGCTCATCAAATCCGGGCCAATACATCTCCGCTTCGTCGTATAATTCCAATCGAGCGGGAGGTAGGCCCATGATGTGGGGTTGTGCAAGATAAAGTGCTAACTCCCCCTCCGCGCGAGCGATCGGCGTTGTATATTGCTCGTCAACCTCATCGATGACTGACAATTCTTCGGCATATTTTAAAACTCGAATACGAATCGCCGGTTCCTCTGCTAACGTTATCAGCCGCTGTCTCCCCGCGTCCTGTTTGAGTTTTATCAGAGCCGCTGCCGCTTCGACTTGGACCCGCCGATGACCAAGATTCATCGCTTGAAATACTGCAGATGATAATTCGGGGTCACCCACTAGGGCCAATGCGTCGCACAGTGAAACTGCCAATGAAACGCCCTGGTTGACCTGTTCGGCAATTTCTGAGGCTGTCAAACCGGCTTGCTGCTTCATGATGGAGCCATCCTCAATCATGCTTAATTGTTCGACCACACCGGTTAACAGTTGGACCAGCTGAGAACTAATTGGAGTGGCCGCGTGAGGCGTTAATTTGGAATGGCGGCACAAATAATTTGCGAGATCAAGCACCGCCGCCGCCGCAATAGGATGTCGTAGTGCCTGAAACAATGCCGGGAACAACAGATCCCAATTCGTGTCGCGTTGCAAATAGGGGCTCAAGGCAATCGCAAACCCCGCAACCTCAAGCGGTGGGTCGTTAATCAACAACGAAACAACCGCTTCTGTGCTGGCATCATCGGCACGCATTGCCAGCAACAGTAGTAACTGGTGACGAATACGACTCTCTGTACCCAAAAAACTATAAAGCTCTATCAAATCCTGACGTTCTGGCAATTCCTTGTGCTCTTGTGATACATCTGCACCTGTAAATACCGGCGACCGCCGTTGTAAATCAATAAACTGTTCAAGCAGCTTACCCCACGCAGCTTGAGAACCTTCGTCAAGTGGCACTGCGAGTTGCAATAATTCCTGGAATAACAAACTCATCTCTGCGGCATCAC
>Ga0315334_10002668_pt1 | contig 11145 bp, 11 predicted proteins | sample M150034915metaG_FD_205555 | JGI IMG/M metagenome (GOLD analysis project Ga0315334, IMG submission 205555) | Ammonia-oxidizing marine archaeal communities from Monterey Bay, California, United States - M1 500m 34915 | ecosystem: Environmental > Aquatic > Marine > Intertidal zone | place: USA... | reverse complement strand
TTTAACACAATCAGCCACAAGGAGACATCGGGACCAGCGGCATATATTGCCAATCCATCCATCATTCCATGAAATTTTTACTTGCTGTGAATGTGAGACCGGTGTCTTTGAATGTTTTCAGCAGTCCCGGCTTAATGTTTTCAATTTCTTCAGCGCATTTCGGCGCAAAATCGATATCGTTCAGGTCATGCACGCCACCCGAGATTATGACTTGCAACAATCCTTCCATATCACCAATATTGCGGAAGCCTCTGCACACGCTTGGCGGCACTGATATCGTATCGAAACGTTCCAGCACTAGCCGATTTTTGCCGTCATCGTTCCAGAACACTTCGAAACGGCCTTGCATGACGGTGAAGGTTTCATAAGTCTTTCGGTGCGAGTGCAATGATGGTCCTGTGCCAGGTGGGCAGGAAGCGAAAGTAATCGTTATCCCACCGGCGCCGCTAATCGGCGCGCTAGAATTTATAGGCGTCTTAATGTCTTGACCCAGGCCAATTACAGACAACAACTTCCGCGCCCAGACGATGTCCGCCGCTTGCACCGGAATATCACTATTTTTTTGCGCTTCCAAAGGTGCGAGCTCGGAATAGCGCGCAAGGCGCGTCGACATTTCGGCATCAGTGATCTCGATAGTGCGCATTGTCGCCTCCCTGATATCTGATGACAGCAGATTAGCCAATTCCAAAATTTTTTTCAAAGTGCAAACAGTCGCATCCCTAGACCCCAGCAAAAAAACTGCAGGACAGCGGCTGCTTCCGCATGCCATGCTCCCGTCAACGACTGCCGCATCGCGACTGGTAGTTGTGCCGCTCTCGATATCGAGAGCGAGGCCTCGAAAAATAAGCCGATCATGATGCAAGGTGTAAACCATGGCGATAAAGATTACCGGATTGTTGCATGCGGGGCTGCGCATTCCACCTGGTGATGGGGACGTTTCGAAGGCAAGTGCCTTCTATGGCGATCTCCTGGGATTGGAGGTAGATACAGAGCGCGGTCATATCTCGGGCATCCCCGGTTTTTGGGTCAATGTTCGCCCTGGAGACAGTGCACAGCAGATACATATATTTGGATCTGACGGCCAATCGCCACGCGCCAATTCCGAAAAGCAGGACCCAACCCGTCCGCACATTGCCTTCGCCGTTGAGAATATTGAGGACGCGAAGGCGGAACTGACACAGCGAGACATCGAATTTTGGGTCTTTGAAAGTCTGGTCGGGGCGGCCTCTCTGCAGATTTTTTTCGAGGATGGCTTCGGCAACATGATCGAGCTTCAGCAGGCACCGGGCTAGATCATTCCAGTTTCTCACCACGCCCCTGGGAGCGGTACCAATCCAGGATTTGCTCGCCTGTCCACAGTAGGACACCTGGCTTGTCGTTGAGGTGGGCCAGAAAACTTTCCAGATATCCAATGCGGTGAGGTGTGCCGGTAATATAGGGATGCAGACTGAGCGCCATGATGCGAGTGATCTCGGCGCTTTCCTGGTAAAGCCGGTCGAACTGAGCCTTCGAGCGGGCCAAGATCTCACCCCCTTGATGCTGTTGTATCGCGATCATGGGGATGTCGTTGGTCTCCACCGTATAAGGGATGGAAAGCACGGGGCCGCTTTTGGCGGCAATTTCCACTGGTTGGTCGTCGAGCACCCAATCGGCAACATATTCGATGCCGGCCGCCGCTAGGTGGTCGATGGTATCGAAGGTCTCTGTCAGGCCCGGGCTTTCCCAACCCCGTGGCGCCCGCCCGGTGAACGCGCGGATAGACTCGATGGTTTTGGCGATGGCGGCTACCTCATCATCGACGTGGTGCATGGGCTGCTGAATGAAGCCGTGGCCCATGAACTCCCAACCCGCCTCGAGCGCGGCGGTTGCAACACGGGGGTAGCTCGAACAGACGGAACCGTTAATCGCAAGGGTGACAGCGGTTTCAAATCGGTTAAGACAGTCAAGAAGGCGCCAAAAACCAACTCGCATTCCGTACTCGTGCCATGCCCAATTTGGCAAGTCCGGCTGTAGGGGCTGCCCCATTGGGGGGGTCAGAACGGTGCGCGGCATGGCCCGTTCTATATCCCATTCCTCCACGTTAACAATGATCCAGACGACCATACGTGCGCCGTTTGGAAGCGCAAGGGGTGGCCGGTCGATGATCGCGGAATAGGGAATGCGGTGCTTAGGGAATGTCATACCTTCCTCCAACGATAAGTCGATGGTTATTCAAACCCCAAGGTAAAGTTGTTTGACCAATGTATTCTCGCTTAGTGCTTTAGCATCCTCGCCGGAAAGTGCCATTTCACCATTAACTATGACATAGCCTCTATCGGCAATTTTTATAGCTTGATTAAAATTTTGTTCTGCCATCAGAACTGTCAGGTTTCTCATTTCCTTCAGTTCCTTAATTTTTAATATCATTTGGCTAACTAGGATTGGTGCCAAACCCACAGAGGGCTCATCAATGAGCAAAATATTGGGATTACTCATCAAAGAACGCGCAACAGCCACCATTTGCTGTTCGCCGCCACTTAGGCTCCCAGCCTGCTGCTTCCGTCTTTCTTTGAGGCGCGGAAATGTGGTAAAGCAAAAATCAAGATTATCCTTTATTCTTTTTCGCGCAACTTCACGGTATGCACCCAACATAAGATTTTCTTCAACAGATAGAAGCGAAAATAGCCGCCTACCTTCCGGCACCATTGCTATGCCCAATGCAACAATCTCTTCAGTATTCTTGCCAATTAGATCAGTTTTTTGCCCGCCGACGCCCAAACTGATTGACCCGCTGGTGGGACGTATTATACCCATTATAGATTGTAAGAGTGTGCTTTTACCATTTCCATTGGTACCTAATAACACGACTGTTTCGCCAGGGTTAACATGAAGACTAATTCCATGTAGGACCTGAACGGCACCGTACCCAGCACTGATATTTTCAATTACAAGTTTACTCACCCAGATAGGCCTTTTCTACGGCAGGGTTCCCAATTACCTCGCTTGGAGTTGCGTTCGCAATTATTCTTCCTGCATCTAAACAAACTATTCTATCCGAGAAGCCCATAACGGCACGCATTATGTGCTCTATCATAATAATTGAAATTTTTGTTCTATCGTTTAGATCAATTAATATCCTTAGGATATCATCAACCTCTGAACTAGAAAGCCCAGCCATAGCTTCGTCTGATATTAGCAATTTTGGCTTTGCGGCCATCGCCCTTGCAAGTTCTAGTTTTCTCATCTCAATTTGAGTTAACCCTAATGTTAATTCATTAGATTTATCGCTTAGGCCCAATTCTTCTATGATTTCATCCGCTTGGTCCTCTAATGACATGCGGTCCAACTTACTCTGACCTGCTGCAAATTCAAGCGGAATTAAAAGGTTTTGTTTTACCGTCATACTACTGAACGGTTTGGGAATTTGGAAACTTCTAGCAATTCCCTTTCTTGTTCTTTCGTGGGCCCGAAGAGTATTCAATTTATCGTTATTAAAATGAATTTCCCCATCGTAGTCCCGGATGGCACCGGAAATACAATTAATTAGAGTGGTTTTACCAGAACCATTCGGTCCAATTAAACCCAAACGCTCGCCTGATTCTACTTCGAGGTTTATATCAGTTAACGCGGTAAATCCACTATAAGTTTTTGTTAGGTTCTGTATTTTTAACATCGCTTTTAATTACCATTCTTCCGGTATTTTTTTATCAGTCCAAGAAAGCCATTGGGTGCAAAAATTACAAAGGCCACTAAACACAACCCAACAATTAGTAGGTTTGCTGACGATGAGATTGTAACGGTTACAATTTGCTGTAAACCGCCTAGGATAAGAGCTCCTAATACCGGTCCTAACCATGTTGCGGTGCCACCAATAAGAGGCATTGCTAAAGCGTTGACTGATATATCTAGGTTGAATGCGGAGACTGGATCGATGAAAGTCATGTAATATGGAAATATTCCGCCTGTAATACCCATAATCGTAGCGCTTAATGAGGTGGCTATTAATTTTAACTTGAGCGTGGGCACACCCATGCATTCAGCTGCCTCTTCATTGTCTCGTAGGGCCGCAAGTCCCCTTCCAAATTTTGATTTTTCAACATACCTGCAAATTACAATTGTTGCCAGAGTGACCATACACATGATAAAAAACAGCAACTCCTTGTAGTTGCCAAATAGAGCCTCAGTCTTTCCTACTATTAAGACACCCAAAATGCTTGGATTTTTCGTCGGCAATACGTATGCACCAGCCGCGCCACCTACATAATCCCAGTTGACAATTAATGTCTCAGCAACAACCAATAATGCGAGTGTCGCGATAGCAAAATATACACCCCGTAATCGTAAGGTTAGATAGCCTGTGGCAAAGCCAATCAAACCAGCAAAACATCCACCGGCTATGATTTGGGTAAAAAAGGTTGCATTGAATAATTCAAGTACAACAATCGCCGAATATGCTCCAATGCCAAAGAACGCGGCGCTACCAAAATTTACGTAACCAGCGTAGCCCCCTAGAATATTCCATGCTAAAGCCATAACCATCAGTTGGAGAATGGCAAATCCGGCAAAGAAGTAGTATTGGTTATCCACGTAGGCAGTTGCTAAATAACTGAGGACTAAACAGGTCCCAATTCCGAGATAGAAGCGGTTTATTTTCATCCTCTCGTGTCCCCTACCCGACCCAAAATGCCCGTCGGTTTAAACGCCAGCACTAGAATTAATGCGCTAAACGCGATGGCTGGTGACCAAGAGGGACCAAAAAATGTTGTAACAAGACTTTCTAACAGGCCAAGCAACATGGCCGCAATTAACGTACCGCTTTGGGACCCTAGACCACCGAGTACGACAATAGCAAAAACCTGGCCAATATACAGCCGACCAACTGATGGCTCGATTGGCATTATTATGACTAATAATGCGCCTGCTATACTGCATGTCGCCAATGATATGCCGAAGGCAATCATCTTGATTTTTACCGGATTTATTCCCATCAACCTGAGGGCAAGGCTGTCTTGCGCTACAGCTTGCATCGCACGGCCAAAAAATGTCCTTGAAGAAAATAAATGGAGTCCGATGGCCATTACCATTGCGATTGCAAATGGCACAAACATACGAAAGGGGATATCAATGACGCCAAATGTTGCCTTGTAGTCAATGTAATTGGCGTGGACCATTTGGTAATCTACGCCAAAAGACATTATCAGTATCACTTCGATTATAAACATAAGGCCGAAAAAAAATGCAAGGCCACGCAAGGGTTCCGCCCCAATTTTCTCGAACCGTTCGTAGTAAATACGGTAAATTAATAACCCTAATAGGAAAAATGCAGGGGCAAATATTATTCCTATTAAAATAGGATCGAGACCGTAGTGTGAATTAAATATAAAACAAATAAATGCACCGAGGATAATGAAAGCAGGATGAGCGATATTTACGATATCAAGCAATCCGAACGTGATCGATAACCCTATGCTTAACGCCGCATAGAAACCACCAAGAAAAATCCCAATCACAATGGCATTTAAAAGTAATTCAGACGAAAACATGGAAACGTTCCATAAATTTTGTTAGCGGGTGGTTTCCCACCCGCTAACATCCCTAACTGACGAAGTAGTTATTAACGCAAGGAATTAAATGGCTTCACAGTCCCCGTTGCAAACTCTTTTGGTTCCATGATCTTACGAATCCCTGGTTTGGTAAACTGCTCGAGGTCTTTTTCCTTTTTAATATTTTGCCACTGAACTGTAAGTGTCCGGCCTTTTTCCCATTCGCCATTTTGACCAAACTTCACCTTGCCCACAACAGTGCTGAATTCCGTCGCATGCATGTACTTTGCAATGGCAGCATGATCAATTTTACCTACGGCGTTTACGGCATCCCCCAAAACTTGCAAGTATGCATAGGACCATGGAGCTAAATAATATCCAAGGGGATCGACCTTTCTGGAGGGGGCTACTATTTTGTAGCGCGCTAAAAGATCTGTAACGCCCGGGTATAGGCTCATATTTGGCTCTGGGACGTAAAAGTCATAGTTAAGTATACCGTTCAGTTTTGGGCCAAGTCCCTTCATTATGCCAGAGAATTGCAACCCAACCATTCCGCCGCCAAACGCTCTTGCTTTCGTTCCAACTTCGCTGACCGCTCGGGTCAAGCCCGCCGATCCATTGGGATAGCTGGCGATATAGATAACATCTGGATTTGTCGCGTTAATTGCGCGAATAATCGGAGTATAATCCGGTGTGCCTGGCTTATAGTTTTTATTGTAGGTAATTTTTAGACCCAGCCGTTTTGCGTGAGTTACAGCACCTTCTTTTAAGTTCTTCGCAAATTCTGCGTCAGCCGCAAGGAATGCAATCGTCTTGGGTTTCGGACTTAGCGACATCACCGTATCGAACCATGCTCGCGAGAAATCGACTGCTGGATCTGGGCCAGCTGGCAAAATTTGGAAATATTTGTCATACTTCCACTTTTTGTTGTTGTTTAATCCAAAAAGACCCATGAAAAGCAATTCTCTTTGTATTACTATCGGCATGGCTGGTGCGATTAAGTTGGTACCATAACCGGATACAACAAAGTCCACTTTATCTACATCGAGTAATTTTGCATAAATCCCTGGAACGTTTTTTGGATTTGTTTGGTCATCGTAATAAATGAGCTTCACTGGACGTCCGAGCAGGCCGCCCTTTTTGTTTATATCTTCTTCCCACATTTCCATTGACACCAGGGCCTGTTTACCGCCCCCGGCGAGAGGTCCGGTTAAAGCCATGCTGAAGCCAATTTTAATGGGCTCCGCCGCCCGCGCCTGCATCGGCATAAGAACCTGGGATAAACACAGCGTAGCCGCCATTATCCCGCCCAACGCCAGTGTCCGGCGCTTTAAAGCAAATTTACCCAACATTGCCTAGCTCCTCTGATTGGTAAAGTTTTTGATTTTGGAATGCTATTGACTGCTACAGAACGCCCTTCTTCACTTTTCGGTGATACCAGTCCTAACACAACACTGATTAGCGGAAAAGAGGCCAGTGGGTGTCGCTGCTTGCGCCGGCGGTGATCGCGGTTAGAATATCTTGGGAGAAACGCCGAAATAGGGGGGATGTGTTCGTGAAGCCGGCACCATTCAACTACGTTAAACCGTCTTCGGTTGGCGATGCGCTGTCTATCCTTGGCGAACATCCCGACGCCGTTGTTCTCGCTGGTGGCCAGAGCCTGCTGCCGATGCTCAATATGCGATTGGTGGCGCCCAGCCATGTTGTCGATATCACCGGGTTGCCGGCATTGAATGAAATTTCGGTTGCGGACGGCTGGCTGCGCCTAGGCGCCTTGCTGCGCCATTGCGACCTTGCCGCTTCGCAGACGGTTGCCGAGGCGGCCCCACTTCTCCAAGAGGCCGCATGTCACATCGGCCATCCGGCCATACGCAATCGGGGCACCATCGGCGGCAGTCTGGCCCTAGCCGATCCAGCGGCCGAGTTGCCGGCTTGCCTGTTGGCAATTGGCGGCCGTATCGAGATCCAAGGCCTTGATGGCAAACGCGTGGTAGAGGCGGCCACCTTCTTTACCGGCACGTTTGAAACCGTATTGAAGCAGGGTGAGATTCTTCGCGCCGTCGAGGTTCCTGTCCTCGCAGCGGAATATCGATCAGTGTTCGACGAACTTGCACGCCGCCACGGTGACTACGCCTTGGCGGGTCTGGCGGCGCTCGGACGAATAAACAATGGCAACGTCCGGGATTTGCGCCTCGCCTTCTTTGCCGCCGGCGACAAGCCTGCACTCGCGGTTACAGCCGCGCAATTTCTCGAGGGCAAAACGCTGTCGGAAGCAAACATTGACGAAGCGGTCACTCTTATTGGCGACGATATCCATCCCATTGGCCAGCCGGGCTGTGGCGAACAGACGAAGCTGCATCATTGCGGCGTTCTGGCGAAACGGGCGCTCTCCCGGATGGCGGCGTGAGGAGATCACCACATGGAACCAATGATCGATATTAAGACCTCCGTCAACGGTACGACAGTGTCGGCCCGCGTCCCGGCGCGTCAAACTTTGGTCGACTTCCTGCGCTATCACTTGGAATTGACGGGCAGCCATGTCGGTTGCGAACACGGCTCCTGCGGCGCCTGCACAATTCGCCTGGACGGCGACATCGTCCGGGGTTGTCTGGTTTTGGCGGCCCAGGCCGACGGCACGGAGGTAGAAACCATTGAAGGCCTATCCGATAGCGGCGAACTAGCCGACTTGCAGGCCACCTTTCGTACCCGCAACGCCCTACAATGCGGCTATTGCACGCCGGGCATGCTGCTCACCGCACAGGCCCTGTTGGCCGACAATCCAGCCCCCAGCCGGAATGAAATTCGCGAATACCTCTCCGGCAACTATTGCCGCTGCACGGGCTATCAAGCCATTGTCGATGCCATTGAAAGCGTGGCCACCGCCCGCCGTGGAGTGACATCATGAGCGACAGCCCGCAACATGGTCATCTGCATGCCATCCTTGACCGGCCAAACAGCTATATTGGCCGCAGCGTGCCTCGGCCCAACGTGCGGCGCCTTTTGCAAGGGCGCGGAAGCTATGTGGATGATATCCGGCTGCCGCGCATGGTGCATGTGGCATTTGTCCGCTCGCCCTATGCCCATGCGCGTATTAATGGGATTGATACCGACGCCACCCTGAAAATCCCGGGCGTTGTCGCCGTGGTCGCCGGGGCCGAACTGGCCGAATATTGCACGCCCTGGGTCGGTGTGCTCAGCCATTTGGCGGGCCTCAAATCCCAGCCCCAACACGCCATTGCCATTGAAAAAGCCTGCTGGCAAGGCGAGGCGGTCGCCGCTGTGGTGGCCGAAACCCGGGCTCAGGCGGAGGACGGCGTTGACGCCGTCCTGGTGCAATGGACCGAGCTGCCTATCGTGGCTGATATGGAAACGGCTCTGGATGACCAGACCCCGGTCATTCACCCTGACCTTGGCGATAATCTGGCCTGGCAAAGGACGTTTGAAGCGGGCGACGTGGATGCGGCATTTGCCGCCGGCACGGTGGTTGAGGAAGAATTCTCCTTCGGCCGACACACCGGCGTTACGGTAGAGCCGCGCGCCATTCTGTCCAGTTACGAGCCGGCCGAGGGCCGGTTGACAGTGCACCATTCCTGCCAGGCGCCGCATATGATGCAGAATATCTTCGCCACCCATCTGGGTCTTGAAGAACACGACGTCCGGGTTATCTGCGGAGATGTGGGTGGTTCCTACGGCATCAAGGTTCATACCTACGCCGATGAGATGGCGACAGCCGCCTTGAGTGTCATGCTGCGCCGCCCAGTCAAATTCATCGCCGACCGACTGGAATCCTTTCTCACCGACATCCACGCCAGGGATCATCGGGTCAAAGGACGCATGGCGATTGCCGACGATGGCAAAATTCTGGGAGTCGAGATTGACGACCTTACCGGTATCGGACCTTATTCAGTCTATCCCCGAACCAGCGGCATCGAAGCCAACCAGATCGTCAACTTGACAGGCGCTCAGTACACCTGCGGCAATTACCGCGCCAAAACCGCCGTAGTCTTTCAAAACAAGGTGCCCATGTGCCAGTACCGTGCCGTCGGCCATCCCATCGCCACGGCAGTGACCGAAGGCTTGGTCGATGCCGCCGCCGCCGCCATTGGCATGGACCCGATCGACGTGCGCCGGCGCAATCTGATCCCCGACGATGCCTATCCCTGCACGGCCGCGACCGGCCTTAGTTTTGAAGGCCTGTCCCACCACCGCGCCCTGGCGCGTCTGGTGGAATTGATGGACTACGATGGGTTGCGGGCCGAACAGACGCGATTGCGCGAGCAGGGTATCTATCGCGGCATTGGCGTCGCTACGTTTATCGAACTGACAAATCCTAGCGCCATGTTCTACGGCGTTGGCGGCGCCCGCATCTCTGCGCAAGACGGTTGCACGTTGCGGCTTGATGCAAAGGGCAATGTCATCTGCACCACGGGCGTCACGGAACAGGGCCAGGGCGCCGAGGCGGTCATGGCGCAAGTCACGGCAACCGCCGTAGGTGTTCAAATTGACAAGGTGCGGATCATTACTGGCGATACCGATGTGGTCCCCTATGGCGGCGGCACCTGGGCCTCGCGGGCCGCTGGCATCGGCGGCGAGGCGGCGGCGCAGGCAGGCAAGGCGCTACGGGAAAACATTCTCAAGGTGGCGGGCATCATCCTGCAGGCCGAGCCCGGGACATTGGACATTCGTGACGGCCGAGTAGTCGATATGACCGATGGCAATGATCGCATTGGGCTAGATGAGGTTGGGCGTATTGCCTACTACCGGGCCGACACCCTGCCCAAGGACTTTCAAAGCGAGCTGGTCGCAACCCGGCATTATGTGCCGAAGCTTTATCCCTTCGCCTTCACCAATGGCGTTCAAGCTTCCTGGCTGGAAGTTGACATCGAGACCGGCTTTGTGACTCTGCTCAAGCACTGGGCGGTCGAGGATTGCGGTACGGTGATTAATCCGCAATTGGTGGACGAACAGATCCGTGGCGGTGTGGTACAAGGCATTGGCGGCGCGCTGTTCGAACATTGCCTTTATGACGATCAGGGACAGCTGCTAAACGGCTCCATGATGGACTATCTAACCCCCATGGCCGCCGAGATGCCCGACATCGAGGTCGCTCATGTGGTAACGCCGACCAAGGATTCCGAACTTGGCGCCAAGGGCGCGGGGGAAGCCGGGACCGCCGGTGCGCCGGCCGCCGTCCTCAACGCCATCAATGATGCGTTGATGCCCCTGGACGTCCGCCTAAATATCCATCCGGCAACGCCGGAGCGTATTCTCGCCGCCCTCGGTACTATAGACGGCCTTTAAGCGGTCATTCGCCGATAGCGGCGTTGATCCGGGGCATGACCTCTTCCGCCATCAGCACCATGGAACGGCGCGCAAGGTCCTTGTCGGTCCAATCGTGGCCGGCATAGAGCAGCGTTCCGAAATCGCCGATCGTCTCTCGGTAGGCGAGGATTTGCTCGACCACCTGATCGACGGTGCCCCGGATCACCAGTTGATCGACGATGGTCTCCAGATTAAGGGCATCGTCGGACATATCAGGGTCTGTCTTAAAAAGATTGGCGCGGCCGACGCGGAGCAGTTTCGTGAACAGGGAATGATAATAGAAATGATACGGGCCTTGAGG